>OLOO01000305.1_pt1 | contig 51252 bp, 41 predicted proteins | sample 1672621 | NCBI WGS metagenome assembly OLOO01 (sample SAMEA3136706, study PRJEB25190) | human gut metagenome | biome: human gut; feature: human-associated habitat; material: faeces | place: Austria | collected 2013 | reverse complement strand
TCTTATGAGTATCCTCGCGGCGCTTGACAGAAGCACCGAGGCCGTTGGAGGCATCGAGGATTTCGTTGGCCAGACGCTCAGCCATGGTCTTCTCGCGACGGGCGCGGGAGAAGTCGGTGAGCCAGCGCAGGGACAGCGTGTTGGCGCGGCCCGGCTTCACTTCGACCGGGACCTGGTAGGTAGCGCCACCGACACGGCGGGAGCGAACCTCGAGGGACGGACGGATGTTGTCCAGAGCGCGCTTGAGAACGGCGACCGGCTCCTGGTCGGTCTTCTCCTTGACCATGTCGAGAGCGCTGTAGACGATGTCCTCGGCGATTGACTTCTTGCCGTCAAGCAGAATCTTGTTGATGAGCTGTGCCACAACGGTGGAACCGTAGATCGGATCCGGCAGCAGCTGATGCTTCTTGGAAGGTCCTTTACGTGACATATCTCTTACTTCGCCTTCTTTGCTCCGTACAGGGAACGACCCTGCTTGCGATCCTTCACACCCTGGGTATCGAGGGCGCCACGAACGATGTGGTAACGAACACCCGGCAGATCCTTGACACGGCCGCCGCGAACGAGCACGATGGAGTGCTCCTGCAGGTTGTGGCCTTCGCCCGGGATGTATGCGGTGACTTCCACACCGGAGCTCAGGCGCACACGGGCGACCTTACGCAGTGCCGAGTTCGGCTTCTTCGGGGTGGTGGTGTAAACACGGGTGCACACGCCACGACGCAGCGGGCTTCCCTTCAGTGCCAAAGTCTTGGACTTCTTCGGCTTTGCCTGACGTCCCTTACGGACGAGCTGTTCAATAGTAGGCAACTTGAATTCTCCGATTCAGTGGTTTCTCTTGTTTTCGTGTGACCGCCGCACTGCACCCACACTCCACGACACTGAATCGTAAAGATAGCCACAGTCCACCGGCCCGATGGCCCGTCCCTCTCTCACCGCCGCATTGCTGCGCGTGATGCAATCGAGTTCCGGGATATCCCAACCCGCACGCCTGTTACATAAGGCATGCCGTTGGCACACACGAATTACCAGTATACAGGTCTGCCGGACAATGCTGGATAATCGTGTCGCGACAGCAACGGCCGTTATACGAAGAGTGGCTCCGACGCCATCCTGGCATCGGAGCCACTCTCCCACGCGCCACCTTGCGCGCATCGCTTCAAACCTCTGAGTCTTTTCATAACCCCATGCGGCCCGGCGCCCTCGCCGTACTGCCTATGCCGCCATCTCGAATCGCTATATTCGGTTGTTCTTCAGTTATATCTTGAAGGCGTTGCGCATGGGCCTCACGGCCATCGGCGCCTCATTGCGACCTGACGAATTCTCGACCGATCTGCAACTCCGGCCTTCACCTTTAGTATACCGCAAACGAACATATGACACGGGGCAAAACACCCCTAAATCCCAATATTTTCAATACTTAACCGAACTTCAGCGCAAAGCAACACAATCTAACATCGCCATGGAAAAACAGGTCAAAACAGAACAGCCTCTGAACCGTTCTGTACGGTTCAGAGGCTGCCTGACCGATGCCACGAATCACATTCAGGCGTTGACCGTTTCCTCGGACTCATCCTTGACGGCGTCCCCGGCTTCCGAAGCCTTGGCCGCGGAACCCTTCTCGCCATTGTCGGAATCCGGGTGGATCTGATGCTTATCATCGTGCTCGCGCCACCAGCTGGACAGCACCGAACCGGAGATGTTGTGCCATACGCTGAAGAAGGTGGACGGCACGGCGGCAAGCGGGTTGGACGCGAAGGAGCTCAGGGCCAGCGTGGCGCCCAAAGCGGAATCCTGCATGCCGACCTCGAAGGTGATGGCCTTCTGCTGCGCGTAGCGGAAGCCCTTCGGATACACCTTGTACATGAGCTTGGAGAAGCCGAAGCCCAGCGCGTAGCCGCACAGGTTGTGCAGGATGACCACCGGGATGGCAAGCAGCGAGGATGCCACGAACAGCTTCGAACCATTGGCTGCGACCACGACGCCGATGATGAGCAGGATGGCGACCTGGGACACGATCGGCAGCGCCACCGTGACCTTCTCGATCTTCTCCTTGAAGATGGCGTGGCAGATCACACCGAGCGCGATCGGGAACAGCACCACCTTGACCGCGTTGAGGAACAGGGACTCGACCGGCACGGTCACATACTGGGAGGCGAGCCACTGCATCAGCAGAGGAATCATGAACGGCGCGCACAGCGTGGACAGGATGCCGATGGACACGTCAAGCGCCACGTCGCCACGGCTCAGATAGCTCATCACGTTGGATGAGGTGCCGGACGGGCAGCAGCCGACCAGAATCACGCCCACGGCAAGCGGGCCGTCGAGACGGAAGATCCAGCACAGCAGCACGGCCACCAACGGCATGATCACGAAGTGGGCCACCGTGCCGACGACGACCATCAGCGGCTGGGTGAGGATACGTTTGAAATCGTCGAGCGTCAGCGTCAGGCCCATGCCGAACAGCACGATGCCCAGGAAGTATCCGGTGTAGGACTTGCCCCACAGGCTGGTTTGCGGCACGAAGTAGTTGAACACGGCCCATACGATCACGATCACGGTGAACCATTTGGTGAGCCAATCACCAAACGCCTTGATCTTCTGCATTATCGTTTCCTCTTTTCTCAATCACGTTTCCATGGAAGTCATTTCCGGGGAAAACAAAACGGGACCGGCTTTCTGCCGACCCCGTCGTGACATCTTCCGTTGGAATTGCCTACAAATTAGGCACCCATCCATCAAGTGCGTAACATTCCGTTCACACAATGAACATCACTTGACGGCCGGAAGCGCAACACGCCGACGCGCGCACATCCGAAAAATCGTGTATAGTATCCATTCGTTGCGCTTCCGCATGGAAGTGAGAACATGGTGGCTATAGCTCAGTTGGTAGAGCATCTGATTGTGGTTCAGAAGGTCGCGCGTTCGAGCCGCGTTAGCCACCCCGGTGAAACCTCGGAAGAAATTCCGAGGTTTTTTGCTATCCGCGGAGGCCGAACGCGCGGAACCAGACTTTCCCGATCGCAAGCAACCCACAACAAAAGGAACGACCATGCTGTCTTTCGAAAACGACTACTCCTGCGCCGCGACGCCGGAAATCATCGCCCGTCTCGCCGAAACCGCGCCCAACCAGTATCCCGGCTACGGCACCGACGACGTCTGCGAAAGCGCCAAAGCCAAAATCCGCGAGGCCTGCGCATGCCCGGACGCCGAAATCTTCTTCCTCGTCGGCGGCACTCAGACCAACCAGGTCGTCATCGACGCCATCACCCCGCCGTATGCGGGCGTGGTGGCGGCCACCACCGGACATGTGAACGTGCATGAGGCGGGCGCTATCGAATTCACCGGCCACAAGGTGCTCACGCTCCCCCACCATGACGGCAAAATCAACGCGGATGAACTCGACGAATACTGCGCCACGTTCTACGCGGACGGCAACTACACGCATATGGTGTTCCCCGGCTGCGTGTACATTTCGCAGGCCACCGAATACGGCACGCTGTACACGCTGGCCGAGCTCGAGGCGATCCGCAAGATCTGCACGAAGTACGACATGCCGTTGTTCATCGACGGCGCGCGTCTCGGCTACGCGCTGACCGCCACCGGCAACGACGTGACGATCGAGGACATCGCGCGTCTCGCCGACGTGTTCTATATCGGCGGCACCAAGGTGGGCGCGATGTTCGGAGAGGCCGTGGTGTTCACGCACGGCAACATGCCAAAGCATTTCGTGACGATCGTCAAGCAGCATGGCGCGCTGCTGGCCAAGGGATGGCTGCTGGGACTGCAGTTCGACACGTTGTTCACCGACGGCCTGTACCTGCGCATCGCCCGCCACGCCAACGATGCCGCGGACCGTATCCGCAAGGTGCTGGTGGAACGTGGCTACACGCTGACTTTCGATGCGCCGACCAATCAGATCTTCGTCACGCTCGACAACGAGACCTCCGAACGTCTGCAACGCGACGTCCGTCTCGGCTTCACGGAAAAGGCGGACGACACGCATACCGTGATGCGCATCTGCACCAGCTGGGCCACGACCGACGAGCAGGTGGACGAGCTGGTCGCACTGCTGTAAAAGACAGTCCGCAAAACAAGGAAAGCCGGGAAATCGCTCCCGGCTTTTCGCTTATGTATAACGATTGTATTGCGATTGCGGCAGGCGCCATTCAGCAACGGTTATCGGCGATCGCCTCACGTTCCATCGCGACGAACTTACGTACGGACGATTCCACCGAATAATTGGTTTTCGTATGTTCGGCGTAGGTGCCGCCCCACTTGGCGAGCTGCGCCGGATGGTCGATCCACCAGTCGATACGACGGGCCAGCGCGTCCACATCGTCCACGGGGAACAACGATTCGTCCAGCAGCGCGAACTGGCCGGCCGCGCTCAGCGACGACGAGGCGATCACCGGCACCAGACCGGCGGCCATGCCTTCGATGACACTCACCGATTCGAGATCGGCGATCGACGGATGCACCAGCAGATCGCCGGAACGCAGCAACGCCGGCATGTCGGCATTCCGGTGGAATCCGATCGAAGCCGGACGAGACAACAGCCGTCCGGCCATACGCTGCAACCTCTTCTTAAGCGGCCCGGTGCCGGCGATCACCAATTCGATGTCCTGCGCGTGACGGCAGCGGGCGATCGCCCGGATCAACGCGACATGGTTCTTCTCATTGGTCAGTCGTCCCGACGCGACGATACGGAACGGCACCGGCGACGGCTCGTCCGCCTTGCGCTGCCGCTTCGGCGTGAACCGCGATTCGTAGCCGTTGGAGATGACATGCAGCTTCGACTTGTATCCATGCGAGCGCAGCAGGCTCGCACCCAATTCGGTCGGCACATGCACATGGTCGATCTTGCGGTACAGCCATATGTCGAACAGCCAGTAGATGAACGAGTCGATGCCGGGCACATATTTCAAAGGCCCCGCGGAATACGTGACGTTCTCCGGCTGCACGTGGTAGCCGGCCGTAACGGCGATGCCCATCTGTTTGGCGACCTTGCAGGCATGCTGGCCGAAACGGAACGGCGTGTAGATATGCACCACGTCCACACCATCGAACGCCTTGCGAAACAGCGTGTCGCTCGGCTCGGCGAACTGCATCTGCTGCTTCTTCGCCACCCAGCTGACCAACGGCACATGATTGACGCGCGCGGGATATTCGGGCGCGCCGATGCCCACCAAACGGACATGATGCCCCTGGCGCTCCAGCTCCTGCGCCCACTGCAACGCCGAATTCGAGGTGCCATTGCCCCGATTCCCCGACGTGTCGACCACCATGGCAATGGTCAGGGGGGGTTGCGTTTCATTCTTCTCATTCTCGGACATGCGTTCCATCCTACGCCGATGGCACAATAGAAGTCATGACTGAAGAGAATCGTGCCCTCGGCACTCCGCTTGGCAAGCATCCGACCCGTGTTCTGTTCCTTGGCTCCGGCGAGCTGGGCAAGGAAGTCACCATCGAACTGATGAGACTCGGCGCATGGGTGTGCGCGGCCGATTCCTACGCCGGCGCGCCGGCACAACAGGTGGCGCACGAATACCGCGTGCTCGACATGGCCAACGCGGACCAGCTGCGCGCGCTGTTCGACGAAATCCAGCCGGACATCATCGTGCCGGAAGTCGAAGCGATAGCCACTTCCGAGCTTGCGGCCGCCGCAGCACGTGGCGCGCAGGTGGTGCCGAGCGCCGAAATCGCGGCGATCTGCATGGATCGCGAACGCCTGCGCGTGCTCGCACACGAGGAACTGGGACTGCCGACCACCCCGTACCGTTTCGCCGGCTCTCTGGAAGAACTACGTGAGGGCGCGCAAATCGTCGGCTATCCATGCGTGGTCAAGCCGATCATGAGCTCCTCCGGCCACGGACAGTCCGTGGTACGTTCCACGGAAGCGATCGACGCGGCTTGGACCGAAGCGCAGGAAGGCCGCCGCGCACACGACGAAGGCGACGTGTCACGCGTGATCGTGGAGGCGCTCGCTCCACTCGACTACGAGCTGACCGTACTGACCGTCAGCTCCAGCGCCGGCATCGTGACCTGCGCTCCAATCGGACAACGTCAGGAAAGCGGCGACTACCGCGAATCCTGGCAGCCGGCCACCTTCACGCCGGACGTGCTCGAACAGGCCCAGCACATCGCACGAACCGCCGTGGAAGGTCTGGTGGCGAAGGCCAAGGCATCCGGCGAAAAAGGCTGGGGCGTGTTCGGCGTCGAACTGTTCGTGCTGACCGACGGAAACGTGCTGTTCAACGAGGTCTCCCCTCGTCCGCACGATACCGGCATGGTCACCATGGCTTCCCAGCGATTGAGCGAATTCGCATTGCACGCGCGCGCGATCCTCGGCCTGCCGATCACACAGGAACATGTCGCCCTGTCGATTCCGCAAGGCACCGTCGCGGCAAGCCATGCGATCGTCGTCCAAGGCGATGGCGAAGCGGAATTCCGCAACGTCGCCGCCGCGCTCGCCGAACCGGGTACCGACCTGCGTATCTTCGCGAAGCCGGAAGTGCATGGGCACCGACGCATGGCAGTCGCGCTGGCCATCGGCGGCAACGAGGCGGATGCGCGCGCCAAAGCCGGGAACGTGGCCGAATCGCTCGACATCGCAATCGTTTGACGGCTATCGCCGGATGCTGAGACGAGGCTGCCGGAACGCGCCCAAAAGTCGCGCGATTGTAGCCTCCCGTTGGTATCTTGTTAACCGTCAAGTTCACCAAACTATCTACCTCCCACACACCAGGAAAGGCGAGTAATGGAGAAGTTGGAAAAGCTCTACGAGGGCAAAGCCAAGCAACTGTACGCAACTGACGATCCGGAGGTCCTCTGGGTCGAATACAAGAACTCCGCTACCGCAGGTGACGGCGAAAAGAAGGAAGACTTCGCCGGCAAGGGCAGGCTGAACAACCTCATCACCACGTTGATCTTCGATCTGCTCAAGAAGCGCGGCATCGACAGCCACCTGGTGGCACGCGTGGGCGAGACCTCCCAGCTGGTCAAGAAGGTCACGATGTTCCCGCTCGAGATCGTGCTGCGTAACACCGCGGCCGGCCACTTCTGCTCCCGCCTGGGCGTCGAAGAGGGCATCGAGCTCAAGGAACCGGTGCTGGAGTACTTCCTGAAGAACGATGACCTGCACGATCCGTTCGTGAACGACGACGATCTGGTGGCGCTCGATGTGTGCACCCGCGAGGATCTGGCCGAAATCGCGCCGCTCGCCCGTCGCATCAACGAAGCCCTGATCGAAATCTTCGCCAAGATCGACGTCAAGCTGGTCGATTTCAAGATCGAGATGGGCCGCACCTCCGACGGCACGCTGCTGCTCGCCGATGAAATCACGCCGGATTCCTGCCGTCTGTGGGATCAGCGCGACCATTCCGGCAAGGTGGAGCACCTCGATAAGGACCTGTTCCGCCGCGACCTGGGCGACATCATCCCGGCATACGAGGAGATCGAAAGCCGCTTGGCCGAGCTCGCCAAGTCCGAGGGCATCGAAGTCGCAGAGTAATGCGTTTGCAAGCCCGCATCTGAAGCGAAAGCCGGATGCGGGCTTCCTTGTTATATCGCAATCCTTCATTCTTTTGTCAATCCAAATCCAATAACCCCTCTTTTTTCAAGGAGTTGACCATGGTTTTTCGCGTGTACGTGGAAAAGAAGCCGGGCTTTGACGTCGCGGCCCAGCAGCTCGCCAACGAGTTGCGCACCATTCTCGGCATCGAAGCTTTGAAGAACGTCCGTCTCGTCAACCGTTACGACGTGGAAGACATCAGCGAGGAGCTGTTCGCCCAGGCCACGCCGACCGTGTTCAGCGAGCCGCAGGTGGACAACGTCTACGCCGACCTGCCTGATTTCGGTTCCGACACCGTGTTCGCGGTGGAGTATCTGCCCGGCCAGTTCGACCAGCGTGCGGATTCCGCCAGCGAGTGCATCCAGCTGATCTCCCAAGGCGAGCGTCCGACGGTTCGTTCCGCCAAGGTGTATGCGTTGGAAGGCGAACTTTCCGAAGCCGATGTCGAGGCCATCAAGCATTACGTGATCAATCCGGTGGAAGCCCGTGAAGCCTCTCTGGATGTCAAGACCACGCTGAAGACCCAGGTGCCGGTGCCAGGCAAGGTGGAAGTCATCGACGGCTTCCGTTCTATGAGCGACGCCGAGCTTGAGCAGTTCATCGAGGACCGTGGTCTCGCCATGGATCTGGCCGACCTGCAGTTCTGCCGTGAGCACTTCACCGAGGAGCAGCGCGACCCGACGATCACCGAGATCAAGGTGATCGACACGTATTGGTCCGACCATTGCCGTCACACCACGTTCGGCACGCAACTTGACGAGGTTTCGATCGACGATGCCACCGTCAAGGCCGCGTTCGACAAGTATCTTGAGATGCGTCACGAGCTGGGCCGCGACGCCAAGCCGGTATGCCTGATGGATATGGGCACGATCGGCGCGAAGTGGCTTAAGAAGAACGGCATTCTGAAGAATCTCGACGAATCCGAGGAAATCAACGCCTGCACCGTCAAGGTGAAGGTGGATGTGAACGGCCATGACGAGGATTGGCTGTTCCTGTTCAAGAACGAGACGCACAACCACCCGACCGAGATCGAACCGTTCGGTGGCGCGGCCACCTGCATCGGCGGCTGCATCCGCGACCCCCTGTCGGGCCGTTCCTACGTGTATCAGGCGATGCGTGTGACCGGTGCCGCCGATCCGACCGTGCCGGTTTCCGAAACGCTTGAGGGCAAGCTCCCCCAGCGTAAGCTCGTCACCACCGCCGCGGCCGGCTACTCCTCCTACGGCAACCAGATCGGTCTGGCCACCGGCCAGGTGAATGAGATCTATCACCCCGGTTATGTGGCCAAGCGCATGGAGGTCGGCGCGGTCGTGGCCGCGACTCCGGCCGATCATGTGCGCCGCGAGACCCCGGCTCCGGGAGACAAGGTCATCCTGCTCGGCGGCCGCACCGGTCGTGACGGCATCGGCGGCGCCACCGGCGCTTCCAAGGCGCATAACGTCGAATCGCTGGAGCTTGACGGCGCCGAAGTGCAGAAGGGCAACGCGCCGGTTGAGCGCAAGCTGCAGCGTCTGTTCCGCCGTGGTGACGCGTGCCGTCTGATCAAGCGTTGCAACGATTTCGGCGCCGGTGGCGTGTCCGTGGCGGTCGGCGAGCTGGCCGACGGCCTGTACGTGGACCTCAACAAAGTGTCCAAGAAGTACGAGGGTCTTGACGGCACCGAACTGGCGATCTCCGAATCCCAGGAGCGCATGGCCGTGGACGTGGCCGCCGAAGATGTGGACGAGTTCCTCGGCTACGCCAAGGAAGAGAACCTCGAGGCCGAGGTCATTGCGACCGTGACCGAGGATCCGCGCATGACGATGGTGTGGAACGGCGACACGATCGTGGACCTTTCCCGCGAATTCCTCGCCTCCAACGGCGCTCCGAAGCATCAGGTGGTGCATGTCGAGGCGCAGCACGGCTACACGACGCCGTGGACTTCCGGCACGCTTTCCGAGCGCATGCACACCATGCTCACCGACCTGAACGTGGCTTCCAACAAGGGTCTTTCCGAGCGTTTCGACTCCACCATCGGCGCGGGCACCGTGCTCATGCCGTTCGGCGGTAGGAAGCAGCTGACCCCGAACATGGCCATGGTCGCCAAGCTTCCGGTGTTCGGCGAGACCACCACCGCTTCCGCGATGGCCTGGGGATTCAACCCGTACATCATGGAGCAGAACCAGTTCACGGGCGCGTACCTGTCCGTGGTCGAATCGCTTTCGAAGCTGGTTGCCGCCGGCTTCGAACATGAGAAGGCGTACCTAAGCTTCCAGGAGTATTTCGAGAAGCTGCGTGACGAGCCGGAACGGTGGGGCAAGCCGATGGCCGCCGTGCTGGGCGCCCTGATGGCCCAGGTGGATCTGGGCGCGGGCGCGATCGGCGGCAAGGACTCCATGTCCGGCACGTTCGAGCAGCTTGACGTTCCACCGACCCTGATCTCCTTCGCCGTGGCGGTGGGCAATATGAAGCGCGCCACCTCCCCCGAGTTCAAGGGCGCCGGCCACCGTGTGGTCCGCATCGCCCCGCGCTATAAGGCCGATGGCCTCACGCCAGACAAGGACGCGTTGCTGGAGGTGTTCTCCGCGGTCGAGGAGCTTACCGATTTCGGCGATGCGCTGGCCGTGTCCACGCCGGGCTACGGCGCCACCGCCGAGGCGATCTTCAAGATGACGGTCGGCAACCAGATCGGCATGAAGCTGGACGACGGCATTGCCGTGGATGACCTGTTTGCTCCGGCCTATGGCTCCTTCATCATCGAGCTTGCCGACAACGCGAAGGTTCCGGCCGTGTCCAACCTGGTGGAAGTCAGCGAGGTCGGCGAAACCACCGAGGAGTATTCGTTCGTGGCCGCCGGCGAGACGCTTGATCTGGCCGAGCTGCAGGACGCGTGGGAGGGCAGCATCGAATCCGTGTTCCCGTACCGTTCCAAGGGCGAGGAGAAGGGCAAGACGGTTGAAACCATGTCCTTCGACGCTCCGAAGAAGACCGTGTACACCGGCACCGGCGTGGCCAAGCCGCATGTGATCATCCCCGTGTTCCCGGGCAACAACTGCGAATACGATTCCGCCGCAGCTTTCGAGCGTGCGGGCGCCGACGTGAGCACGCTCATCGTGAACAACCTCACCCCGGCGGCCGTGGCCGAATCTACCAACGCGTTGGTAGAGGAGATCAAGAAGAGCCAGATCATCATGATCCCCGGCGGCTTCTCCGGCGGCGACGAACCGGACGGCTCCGCCAAGTTCATCACCGCGTTCTTCCGCGCTCCGGCCGTGACCGAGGCCGTGCGCGACCTGCTGAACAACCGCGACGGCCTGATGCTCGGCATCTGCAACGGCTTCCAGGCGCTCATCAAGCTCGGCCTGGTGCCGTACGGCGACATCGTGCCGATGACCGCCGAATGCCCGACGCTGACGTTCAACACCATCGGCCGCCACCAGAGCCGCCTAGTGCGCACCCGCGTAGCTTCGAACCTCTCCCCGTGGCTGGCGAAGACCGAGGTGGGCGACATGCACACCATCGCCATCTCCCACGGCGAGGGCCGCTTCGTGGCCTCCGACGATGTGCTCGCCCAGCTCAAGGCCAACGGCCAGATCGCCACGCAGTACGTGGACGAGGCCGGCGTGCCGGGCATGGACCTGGACGTGAACCCGAACGGTTCGCTGTTGGCCATCGAAGGCATCACCAGCCCGGACGGCCGCGTGTTCGGCAAGATGGGCCACTCCGAGCGCTACAGCAACGGTACGTTCGTGAACGTGCCCGGCGAGAAGGACCAGCCGCTGTTCGCGGCCGGCGTGGAGTATTTCGCCGCCTGATTGCGCGAGGCCGCCTAGAGGCCGGTTCGATATAAACCGCCTGTGAGAATGAGAGGGTGCGTTCGGAATTGCTTCGGATTCCGGACACACCCTCTTCGCGTTTTTGGTCCGCCGTATAGAGGTGTGACAATGAGCCCCGTTTTATGCTCACGAGTATGATGCGCATAAGCATAAAACAATTAGAGATCGAATCGATATCTGCATAAAACATGCTCGGGGATACGCAATAACGAATCATTCACACCAGAACATCGTTGGCACCATCACCACGCTTCGTTCCCGCGCCGATCTCATACCCGGATATTCCGAGCGGCATTACGCCTTGTTCGTCAAGACGGACGAACTGGCCGCCACCGCACGGGAACGAAGCATGGCGATGATCTATGCATTCTCTCGGTCAAAGACCATTACGGAGATCACCGAATACGAAGCCAACCCCGAAAACCATCAAGTGGCTTGTTTGCGACATACAGAACGCAACAGCCCGAGTATGAGCCGCGGAATCGCAACGCTCATACTCGGGCTGGCGGAGAAAGGGCACCCAAATAGGCAAAGAAACATATTCAAAAGGCTGAAATCCGCCATGACCAAGTGCGCTAGCCATGACACGTTCATCTTGATAGCAGCGGCAATAACCCACTACTTATCGGCAAGCTGGACCTGGACCTTGTACCCTTCCTCTTTGGCAATCTGCGAATACGCCTTCTCCACGATTTGCTTGGCCTGCTTGTCGGCCTCCTGCAGAAGCTTACTTCAGATATCTGGCTTCCCAGGTATCGTCCGCTTCTTCGATCTGGTCATAATCGTAATCCACTTTGAATGTCCCGTCGGCATTCACCGCCAACGTCATCCGCCACCAAAGATCTTTCTTATCAAGTGAACGGCGATATCCCTCGATCATCTTGTCCATGGTGACGAAGTCACTCAGCAAATTGTCTTCCTTCACCCCGGGCATTTCGAAGCACTGGATAAAAACACCATTGGACTTCCGGACATAATATTCCATCGAATATGCATCCTCGCCATACGAAGCCCTGAAAACCATTCTCTGCCAATTTTTCGGCAGCCTTTGCGCAATAATCGGGAAAATTCCCTGCACCATTTCAATATCGTTCATCTGAATTCCTCCTTACAAATTCTTAAGAAAAGTGGTCTTTTTCTTCCCATCAATGACATCCACTATCGCGAATTGACTAGGACGAGCCGAATCGCCTTCATATATGGGCTTGATTTTCACCTCGACAGAACTTCCGGATTCAAGCTCCCTTCTCCACTTGTTTTCCAGTTTCTTATAAGCGCTTCGGTTGACTTTGCCATCCATGGCAACAATGTTCCCCATGTCATTGCCGCCACCGAATATATCTCCTATCAGATGACCTCTCTCATCGGTCTTCAACTCGTATCCGCGTCCGATAGTGTGCAGACTGCCACGGATAGGCAACCGTTCCTCTTCTGTCTTCAAATGAAGTTGCCCGCCTACCGAAGCGATCCTCCCCTCCGAATCCGTTTGGTAGGAATACCCATTGATCTCGTATTTGTTCTTGGCAAGGAGATTCCCCTCCTTCCGGTATATCTTCCCCGAATCGTCCGTGAAACATTTGACGCCGCCAACTTCGACTTCGGAATTCGGAGCGTATTTCTTAGCCTGAGTCTCACTGACTTTCTTCAGTTTCCTACCAAGTAGTAGGCCGCCGGCAGCAGCCCCTCCGGCCACGACTTCCTTCGCCACATCATCATTGGTAATCTCGCCATCGGATGATGATTCTTTAAGGCTCTTTCCCATCTCATTAAGGGATATCACGGCAGTAGAAGCAACCGCCGCAACAGGACTGGCCATGACAGCCATACCGCCCAGAACGGCTTCCCCAGCGAATCCACCGGCCTTTTCAGCAAAATCACCGGCCTTTTCAGCAAAATCACCGGCCTTTTCAGCAAAATCACCGGCTTTCTTCGATGACTCATCCGCTTGCATGGTCCTGTCCCATGCTTCTTTTGCGGAATCGATAACACCAGAATGAGCCGTATGGACTGCCGCATTCTCGTTGCCTGTTGCGAGTTCCGCATTCGCACGCATACCGATGTAGGCATTCTCGCCTATTTCAGCAGTCCCGAGAGCAGCACGACCACCAACATACGCCGTATTTTTCGCGCCATGCGCCACGGCATCGCCCGTTTTTGCCAAAACGGATGTGCCTGTCTGCCAAGCCTTATCGGCGGCCTGCCGTAATGTTTCGACCCCGGAACGAACGGTTGCATCGCCCATGACTTTGTTCCAGGCATCATCCGCGCAGTCCGAAATCGACTGCATCGAGGACTTCACCTGTCGCTTGGCAGAATCCAGATGTTCCATCGCTCCTTCGGCTATGTCTTTCATATGTCACCGACCTCCCATTAATGCTGACAGACTCAATGCGGTTCTGCTCAGATCGCCGATTTCCTCAACGGACCGCGGTGTTCGGAGCTTCCTTAGTCGTTCTCCACGTTCGAAGACCATCATCTGAGCAAATAATAATTGCGACGAGAGCAGACCATCCCAATCAGACAGATCCTCGAAAATCCATGATTGGGAAAGATACGTCTGCAATTCCTGCAGAATATCGGAGCCATCGGCCACTTCATTGGCATCAAAGAAGTCTTCCATGTCGAAGTAGTCATATGCGATTCTGCAGTACAGGTTCTTTCTGTCGGAATACGAACTGCGCGCCATAAGGAAGATATCGCGTTTCATGGAATACTGAAGACCGGATTTCTCTACGATATGCAGGAAATCCGATTCCTCGGGCATATCGATTCGACGAGGATATATCAGGCAGGTGTTCAGACATTCAAGTTCTTGGGAAGATAGCGGCTCAGACTCCGGGGCATACTCATATCCGTCCGCAATCACCGTTTCCTTGCGTTCATGTTTGCCTATATGGCACAGTACCGGCTCGATCCATTCGTTTTGATAAACGGCGGCGACGCCTCGCTGCAATTTGGCCAATTCGGCAATCTGACCATCGTTAAGTCCTGCGGCCTTACCAACCAACTGACGATCGCCCTCGTCGGGAAGACGCATGATGATTTTCGTATTGGTATTGCGGATCGCGGCCATATCCAGCAATCCTGGAGATTGATCCACGATAATGAATCCCTCGCCGTATGTACGCATCTCGGCAATGGCGTTGGAAATCATCTCCACCGACTTGGAGGCAATTCCTCCACCCGTCTCGCCAAATATTGTCTGACTGTTGCGCAATAGGTTATGCGCTTCCTCAAGTACGGTGATGTGTTTGAGCGTCTCATTGGAGGCGGCGCGTTGGCACATCCTGCGCTCCTGGAGTTTAATGACAAGAATGCCCATAATGAGAGCTTTGTTCTCCGAAGATCCTACGCGGCTCAAATCGGCAATGACGCGCCCATCAAACAATTCCTCATCCGACACACTGCCATTGCAGAACAACAGCCTGTTGATGCCATTGGTCATCGATTCAAGTCGGGTCTTCAGCGACCCCTTGTAATCGCCACGCGTATCGGCGGAATAATCGGAGGAATCTATATACGCATCTACTTCCCTGCAAACATCCGCGAATGTCGGATAATACCTGCCGAGGGAATTCGTGGACCGAGTCATATCCCAGCCCACCTTTTCGTACGCACGTATTATGGCTTCTTTGAGTACCGCCGGCATGGCAGCATACATGGGCCAGCACACGTTGAACACTTCAAGGATTCGATCGATATGTTCATAGATATGTATGCCTTCGGGAAACTCGAAGGGATTGATCCGCAGCAGATCGTCAGTCATCGGATTGGTTCCGTAGACCTTTGCGCAATCTGCGAATTCATATCGATATTCGCCTTTTGCCGGTTCTATGACCAAAAAATTGCAAGAGCACTCGTCAAGCAGACGGTACACAGTATTGGATTTTCCGCTACCTGTGGAACCCGTCACGAACACATGCGAAGTAAGCGAATCAGAGGAAAGCTCCACTGACATTTCCTCATCGTGATGCATATGGTGGATGCAACCTATATGGATATCACCACAGTTCGTCGCGTCATATGAAGAAACCTCTCGCCCGAACGGCGCACACTCGATCACAGGCAATCCTGGTACGGAACTGCGGGGAATATTGATGGCCTTCACGAGTTCTTCGCCGGATAGATCCGCAGTGCACGTCGTTCTCTTAGGCCAGTTCTCCTGGTTGAAGAAGGTATTCGGAATACCCTCCTTCTTTACGAACTGTGGATGTTCAAGATGCGTAAGATAGCTTCTTAATTTGGTTATCTCGGCAATGGTAGCCGGATTCCTGCCTTGCGCATTCCAAATGTTGATAGCGGGACGTTCCAGATTGGACTTATTGCCTTGGGTCAGAGACAGATACATGTGAGAGGCTTCGCTGACCAATCTCACGTCCGGGGACAGGATATAGGCCGAAAATTGCCATAGTCCCAAGGCCTCGCATAATTCCAAGCGCTCCATCTGTTTCTCGATGGTGTCAAGCATATGTTTCACGCCATATTCGGTAAGAGTTACGCTTCCGCCCTCACCCGTGGTTTTGGCTGTGCCATGACCAACACTGGCAAAAGCACCAACATTCAACCGCGGCAACCCGGGGATAGCACCCGGCAGTTCCGTGCCTCCGCTCACGCCCAGATTCTGGCTCCAACTTTTGCTCTCCTGAAAGCTCCAATTCCTTTGGACTGAAGCGAAGGGGCTGAGTCCGGTATAGAGTCGGTATAGTTCATTCTTTTTCTGCATCAGCTGATTTGCAGGCATTGAACGGCCGACGAGAATCAGCGTGTATTCCTCATCTCTGCCGAGAGATATACCATCAATGAGCTTTTCGATACCCTGCGTGGAAAATTCCTCAGAAAAATCCGTCGCAATATTCGACACGATGCCTATCGAATTGAAATCGACGACGCCGAACCCCGTGTTTTCATTCAACGCATTGAAAGCCGAACCCCTGCCATCGGAATAGTAGTGCACATCGTCACATTCGGAACCAGGAAAATTGCCCAAGAACGCATCACGTACGTTCATGGCAAGATTCTTCGCCAGTTCCGAATCATCGTGTTCCGTCCCAACCGCAAAGAAAATCCTGCACTGGCGGAACGAACGATTAATGATCATGGCTATGCTGTTGCCGGTGCCCGAAAGCAGCTGATATACATTCTTCAGCTTCTCCAGTACTTTATCGTCTTTTTCCAGAACGAGCTTGCTGATTTCAAAACTCGCCACGGATTCCGTCGGACTGCCCAGTCCCTGATAATCCTCCACGCTATAGCACTCGGCTATATGCGGAAGATACTCTTTGAATACCCCCGCAAGACATTGGCCATAATATCGATCGCATTTGTCTTTCACCTGCGCAAGTTGCTCTGCAGAGGGTGCCATGCTCTTTGCCAGCTCTTTGGAATTGTTAAGCACGCTTTTCCTCCTAATCAATAGCCACTTCGTCAAGTAACGATGTAAGTTCGGTCCTGACATCCTCCACTTTGGAAAGGCGTGTCTTCAAATCATCGACCTTCGCGTCCAAAGATGCGATTTCATCTTCCATATTGCTTAAGATGACGCTGTCCGTATCAAGCTGATCCTTGATGTATTGCTTATACTCATCCGCCCATATTCGGAGTTGCTGTGCATACTGATCGACCGGCTTCGCGAATACCGTAGTGAAAAACGCTCCGGGCTTATTTTTCCCGAAAACATCATCATATCCGCGCAGCCTCTGCTCGAATGCTTTGGCTTTTGCACAGACCAGCCTTTCGCGTGCCTCGTCTTCTTTCTTGGTAATCATTCGCCATGTATGGCCGACTAGAGCGAATTTTTCGAATAGTGCCTGAATACCTTCCAACACACTTTTTACCTCGGTGAATTCAGGCAATGCCGAGTTGTGTTCAAGGCATTCGCGCAGTTGTTTTCTACCGATTTCGCTGAAATGCGACCTGTTCTTTTCCACATAGGTCTGCAATGTTCGCGCATATCCTTCAGCAAAACCTGCCATGCTCGCAAGAATCTTCGCCTTCGCGCCGTTTGCCGCAAGATAGACCTTATCGATGAGGTTGACCTGACAATGATGCCGAATATGCTCATTTATCGCATCATCGAAATCCTGGAGATTCTCACGATCGCTGGAATCATATATTTCATAAAGGGCGTCCTTTAACTTTGAGCAATAGGAGTTCAGGTCGTCCTCAAAATAAGTCGCAATATTCGACGCCAGGTTCGGGTCTATGAAAATATCGATTTCATCAAGTTCTTTCAGCAATGCGTTCCGGGTTTCCAGCTTACGACGCTCAGCTTCTTGTTTTTTGTCGGTGCATTGCTGCTTCTGCTCAGCAAGTTCGCTCTCGGCAACGGCCAATGCGCCAAGCAGATCCTTCCGACCGCGCTCGCACTTCTTGTATTTGGAATAATGCTCGACGTAGTACTGAATTTCGTATTCCAATGAGGGAATTCCGGTATCGTACAATTCTTGACTCACACCCAACTCATCCATGGATACGCGCCGATCACAGGGGTAAACGTTGTATTCAGGAAGGCTGACTTTATGTGCACCGGATTGTTTACGTTTCCAATCCTCATAGAATTCGCTGTAGCTTTCATCCAGCCAATCGGCATCCTCGCCTTTTCTTACACCAAGCGCGCCAATGGGTGTGACAAACAGAACGATGGATTTGCCATGCCAGTTTTTGGTCAACGCCGAGACCGGTTCACGAAGTTGGGCTTTGGCAAGCCTGTCACATTTTGAGATAACAATCAGACAGCTTGGACTGGAAAAATTGTTCGCATGTTCGTCAAGCATGTGCATAATCGCCTCCGTACCATCACCGGCCGCCCGATCACGACTGGTAACCAAGATGGGTAAGGCATTGGTCTGGTCGCCGAGAAGTAATTCCAAAGCCTCTTTATGCTCCTTCTGATTGACCTCGGCGTTATCACTACCCGGAGTGTCGAAAAAGACGATTCTGCTATCGGTCTTTTCCAATATGGAATCGGCAAAAGGCATCTCAAGAATGACGTTGCTTCCGAATTTGCCAAGAAACTCGCCTGACAGTTCAGCATTCTTTCCCTGGTTTAACTTGTCGAGCACCGCTCGCGCTATTTCGACTTCCCTCTTGTCTTCATCACCGCGGACACATCCAATAAACTCATTGAGCTTCGCGGCGATTTCGGAACCATGTTCATCGGAATCCTGTGCAACAAGTCCCAACGACGGCTCCACTCCAAAACGATGTAGTTTTAAGTCGCCATTATCGTCTGGATAATACACAGCCACCGAATACGTACTGGATCGAACCACTTTCACATTTTTCGCCGTGCTTGGATTCACCTGGCTTGGTAAAATCTCTTCACCAATCAAGGAATTGATAAGAGCTGATTTACCAACGCTGTAGTTGCCGACAACACATACCGGTACCGCATCGCTGATGGTATCTTCAAACCTGACAATCTGATCACCAATCTGATTCGACGTGTGTTCATAATAGTCACCACCAGGAAGATATGGCATAAATTCATGTTTGATTGTGGCATAATCGCGACGAATGGTTTCCAATGCATCCTCGGCGGTATGGTACGTGCCAATCAATCTGCACGAAAGTGGTCCAACCCCGTTCTGTTGATCGTCGACTTTCTTAATAACCTGTTCGAGTAGGGCAAAATCATCGTTCGGGCCTGAAAATTGAATCTCGAGACCGTCCATAACGGAATTATATTTCTCATTAATGATGGTAACGATACCGAAAATACAATTGGAAAGGAGGATGGGACGATTCGTGAACTTAAGTAGCGCGGCACCTTCTGAAGGTTCCTGCCAGGAACCGCCAACGCTCTGTGCGATCCGGAAAGACACGTTGCATGCAAATGGATCGTACTTAATCCGAACGGCCTTCTTTGCCATATTCCATCCCCTCCGCAGAAATCCGTGTATCCCCGTTGATAACATTCCGGGAACAGGATTCCTTTCCCTGATCATTTCCAGTTATTTGAACAGTCTATAACAGCATCATCCGCTGGAACCGTATTTCTCCATAAGACCTCATTCACTGTGGCGTCTAGATCCTGTACTGGAGAGCGCCCACTGGTTCGAAGAAGACATTCAGGCTGTACAAACTTTCAGATCATCTGCAACATCGCAAATCCAACAAATCCGAATTGCATATCCAGCATTGCGGAAGTCCTTCTCATGAGTCGATTTCCACCAGCACTCCGTCGATTCCCATCGGTGGCCGTGCTCCAAGAATCCTCTTCCGGAATCGAACTCATTCCAAACCGGATTCCTCTGGCCGACTGACAGAATTCCGGAAAGTCGAATTCACAGAAATTCTGTCAGCCGGCGCATAAGAAAAACGAGGCCCTCTACTCCGTCACCTCATAGCCGCTGACCGATACCTTGACCTGCGCGGCGTTCACATCGCTACCAGCTTCGAACCGGACCTTCTCACCTGCCGCCCATGAGCTGGTGTTGGCAAAAGTCTCCTCCACCTTCACACCGTCAGCGTCATAGAGCGCCAACAGCAGCGAGACATTGCCAAAATTGATCTTGCTGGTGTTCTCGATGACCGCGGAATACGTGTAGTAACCGCCATATTCCGCTTCCGTTCTGTCGAATTGAGCCGATGAAACCAGATTATTGATCACTTGATCCGTCTCGTTCTTCTCCTGAACGGAATTACCGTTACGAACCAGATCGTCAAGGGTGTCCTGGTATTTCGAATCGACCTTAAGCCCGTACTTATCCACGAATGTCTTCAGAATCGTGGACCGCTTATCATATACCTCGTTCCACGCGTTGGTATATTCGGCACTGGTATTCGAGTATTTCTTGACCACGGACAGTTGATCATCCAGCGAATTCAAATAGGCGATGATCTGCTCCTGGAGCTTCGAGTCCTTGAATTGACGCGCCTTCAACGGCTTGTCATTATCAATCTCAGCCTGAACGATCTGCTGAAGATTCTTTGATTCACTCGTATCCTTACCCTGCCCTTTGAGCTTATCGATAAGAGCGGAACGTTTGCCAAAACCCTCCGCGATAATGGACATCGCCTCGTCATCGGCATAGTCCGGCCCCTCGGCCTTCTTCTCGCCGCACGCGGATACACCAACAATCAATGCGATACTCAGTATCGCAGCAAAGACCTTCTTCATCATGTTGCCCTCCTTATAGATTTATAGACCGAGAATCTGTTTCTTCTTGGAATCGAATTCATTCTGGGTCAAGATCCCCGCGTCAAGCAGTTCCTTGAGCTTCTTGACCGCATCCAACTGTTCAACGACCGACATGGACGGCGCCGCAGCAGTAGAAGTCTGCCGCTGTGCCGCCACAGGCTGCTCCGCAATCGCGGGATTGGTCTGCGCCCCGGTCACAGGATTCACGCCCTGTGCAAAGGCCGCGCCAAACATCATCGCGCCCGCATCACCAAACCCATGCTCCTCCACACCATGCGCGATCTTCTGCTGCGCCGCCACATTCGAAGCATGCTGCGACACATCCTCATACGCCTTCAGATCCATCTTGTTGGCGGAGAACTTCCGCACCAGCTCACGCGAGGCATCCGAGAACTCGATGTTCTCGATACCGATTTTGACGATATTGAAACCGAACCTTGCCGGCCACGTACCCGCATTCTGCCTATCATTCGCCACCTTGACCGCAATATCGTTCGCCTGCGCCGGCAACTGCGAGATTCTGTACTGCGTTGACAGCGCATTCAGTGCCACCGTGAACGACTGCAGAAACTCAGCCAGAATCTGCGAACGTGCTCGCTGATCATCAAACGAGTAGTAGGTAACGTTTGCCGGAACGAAATTACGAATGAAACGCACCGGGTCACCGATTTGGATGCTGAACGAACCATAGGCGAAAATCTCAAGATCCGTCCCATAGAACAGATCGTTATACATGAGCGGGCCGCGCGTGCCAAACTTGATGTCACGAATCTCACGCAGATTCACAAAGGCAATCTGCTTGTAATCGGACGTGATACCGCCGTAACCGATGCGCTCGCCGATCTGTTTGAAGATCGATTTCTTTACTCCGTCGCCATTGAAGATGCTTTCCTGCCCGTCATGATATTCGTAGCCGCCTGGCTGGGAGATGATATTCTCAATGCCGGACTGGTTGAAGATGAACGCCGCCGTGTTCTCCGGCACGTAAATCTTTGAACCGTTGGTGATGACGCCTTCCGAGCCACGCCCGTTGGAGCCGCGGCCGTTGTCTTCATCCTTTAGAACGCCGGGCACGACCGCGGAATGCTCGTCAAACCGACCAGCAGTGATGACGTCCTTCCACTGGTCGGCCAGAGTTCCGCCTACTGCTCCTCCGATTGCGCGTAACATGCCCATGTCTTATTCCTCGTTCCCGTTTAGCCCGTTATCCGTTCCAGTCACAGCGTCTGCACCGTATCGCAGTATTTGCATTGCACGGTCATACCGGTCCACCCCGAAAGCGGAGCTCTGCATCCAATGCATTTTGCCGTGATGGCTTTTCTCGCGGAAGCGCTCCGCTGATTTGTATTTGGGCCGGCAAAAGTCGTTTTGACCACATCGAACGTGTCTTTCAACGCACCAGCTAGCATTTCGACTCCAGGAACGCTTCTGCGTAAAGCCATGGCTGCGGAGGATTTGGTTCCCGTCACCGCCATATTGATTGCGTCCAGCCATGCGGCAGCCACCTTACGGCTCGCGTTTTTCTCCGGGCTACGGAAAACGAAGGAGACTTCCTCCCCGGCTGGGTGGAGTTTGAAGCTTGTTTCATAATCTGAAGTTTGGCAATCTGCTCGAATCTCGTCTTTCTGCGTTGCCAGCTCGTTCAATGGGTAGGACAGGCATGAAAGGTCCTCCCCCATCCGTGTTTTGCTGCTCCATTCGTATACCAGACGCATATTGGTGAGCATGAGTTTGGCATTATTCTGCTCTCCGTCGATGTTCTTGCAGCGCGCGCAATGGCTGGTGAGCGTCACCGTCTCATTGGGGAATGGCATGTATCCAGGCATGGCGATTCTCATCTCATCGTGATGGAAACAGGTTTGAGCTCGAACAAGCCGGATGCGGAGTCATAGCTTTCGATTTCAGCGATGACATGAATGTTGAGCCCCTCAGTAAACGAGCTCGGAACATTGTCACCGGTCAAGTGAAGATCGTAATAATTCACATCACTGAAATGAAAGTTCGGACCATACGTACCCCCTACATTTCCGGCAAGGATCAGATAGTCGAATCGTGTCTTGTTTGAGTCATGCGGTAATACCGATGCCGTATAGCCATCGAATTCGATATTGCGCCCCTGATACTTGTTTGCAAAACTCTCGATGGCCTGCCCGGAATCTCCGCCCGCAAGTATCTGGGCGAATTCCTGGTTGTTCTGCATCGAGATATTGCCTTCATCGGTTTGCGGGGATTCGCTTTTGCCTTCCGACGAGTTAGACGAGCTGGAGGGCTCGTTCTCTGCATCGTCAGTTTCCGCCTTTGATTCCTCTGAAGAAGTGGAATCATCCTCGTTTTCCGATGACGAGCTACTTGTTGAGTAGGAATGATATCTGATGACAACCCGTACATCCGGCCGGAATTTTTGATTGGAGCTATAGCTCGTACTTCCATTGACCGACACTGTCTTGACGTCCCCATCCTTATGGAAGAATCCTGTGATCAGATCGCCAAGGCCTTCGGTCTCAATATTGGTGAAACCCGCCGATTCCAGTCTTGTGACCACGTCCTTGTAGTTTTCACCTTCGAATTCGGATGAAGACTCCGGAATCGCTATCTTCCCATCATTGGCCGCTTTGGACGAAGCCCCGCACGAGGTGATGCCGCAGATAAGACCTATGACGATAAAAAGAACGACAAAGCCTACGAGAATTTTCGTGGTAAGAGGTGCATTGGAGACACGTTGCGCCAACTCGGAGGCAACAGCCACAGATCCGCTTCCATGTTTTGTCTCTTTCCTTGCATCCGCTCTCCGCGATGCCGTTCGACGCTCATGGTCCAACTGCACTGAAGTCATGCCGACTTGCGCCTGGTAGTCCCGGAAGAAATCGCCGATACGCCGTACAGCACGATTCGCATCCCGGCTATCCGACGTTACCCTGACCTCACATTCGGATTCGGATTTCTCATGAATCACTGCAACAAGATCGATATCATCGAAGGAACTGAACGAAATCGACCGCTTCTCATCATCCCAGCGGCGCATCATAAACATCGCGCTGCAGGAAAGCATGTTCTTCAGCACGTCATAGGCGTGATCAACCGGCAGAGTCAGCTGCATCGTCTGATTGATATTCGACGGCTGCGGTTTGTCTTCCTTGGTCATGTCCTTCTCCCTCTGTAAAGGCGCTGCAGAGGCACTTCGTGATGTTCCGACATCATGGAAACGACTTGGCCGACGTCCCAACTGATTCCAGAACCATTTCCATGTTTTTCTGAGCGGCCCCTCTACTCTTGGCTATTTACTAGGACGAAGCCGTTCCCCATACCGCCAAATGTGGGGCGGAGAACGACTTCGCCTTCACAAATCCGCGCTATTGTTCAGCTGCTTTCATCAAGCTAACGGAAATATAGTCATTCGAATAGTAGATATGCAGACGGTATCCATCTTTTACGACAAAGTTATAGGTATCTTCGTCGGACTCCCGCTCCACTTGCCATCCCATGTCTTCGCATGCTTTCGCATAGACTTTAGTTTCACTTACCGGAACGCCCTTGATATCGAAATCAAAACCAGTTGCTGAATCAATGCCTACAGTAACGACTGGGTAATTAGGCTTCGGAAGCTTAGCCGACAGATCATTGTCAGGCCACGTATAGGCCGGATCGACAATACTGTCTTTGATGGTCTTCTTCTTTGCCGGGGTATAGTAAAATGTTTCAAGATTCTTCCCGTCCTTGCTGATGCAAGTGACCTTGACCTTATCAACGTCCCAAAGCTTCACCTGATCCTCGCTCGTTGCGTAGTACCAGCCGAATGCGCAGGTAGCAATGCCTCTTTCTCCCGGCTTGACTATCATCTCACTTTCACATTGCAAGTTTGCCTTGCGCAGATCATCAACGGTCAACTTATCCTCACTGTCGCTGTTCGCAGAGGCTTCCAGAGAGTCGGCAAAGGCACTGCTTAGCTGATCATCCGTTACGTCATCTTTAATCTTGTACAGCACCGAGAAAGCCGACAGACTTTCATTCAATGTATTCGTATATTGAACTTGTACACGTTCGGAGCCGTCTTCCATGGCTTCTTCCACGCTCCAAGGAAGCCCCGCCACGTCAGGCACGTTTTTTGCAAACTGCTTCTTATTCTTAGATGACGTCGCAGTGTTCTGCTTTGGGGATGCACCATTCTTGTTGTTTGTCTCAACCCCGCATCCAGAAAGACCCGCAGTAATGACTAGGGCCAAGGCCGCAAGGGCACAGCTGATTTTCACAGTCCCGTTTTTCATTTTCATCTCCTTAATTCTTCCGAAATAGCTGCGTCGCCGTTTCGCAAATCGTGTTCCCATTTCCCGCTGACCCGATATAGAGTCCGCAAGCCGTCTTTCCCGGCTCGTCATCGAACGTCATTGTCGTTTCCTTTCTTGCGGGAGTTCTCGCCGCGATGATGTCCGCTCCGCGCCTCGTCGCAATCGTCGGGGCGATTCATCTCGGCCGGTGTGGTGTTCTTTGCCGCCTCGTCGAATATGCGTACGCCGTGCAGAATCGTGTTTGCCAGTTGTGCGAACATGACCTTGCTTCCTTTCTGACGGCGTTCCCTATGAGAAACGACTGACCTTCAGTCATTCCAAGACCACGAATCGGTCTCTTTGCGGAACCCGTCATCAGGGGGCGTGATTTTTTCGCGTGCAGCTTCTCCCTTCTTCCACAAGACGCGAAAATACGGTGTTGAGTCCCACAGCAGATGAGTTCTCTCCTTTTGGTGTCTATCCTCTTTCATCCCTGCTATGGCGTCAATGACGTAACATGTTATAATTCACTCGTATTTTGAAGGGGGTTTATACTATGAGTGGTATATCAACACGAAACAGCGCCTGCTGGAGAACTCGACTCAAGCAATGTATGGATGAACGAGGTCTCACGCAACTGGATTTCGTACGCGCATTGAACCGGCAGTACCTCACAAAATTCCACCAAAAGGACGTCAGCAGATGGCTGAACACCGGCAATCGCACCTCATCGGGCGAAATCGGTTTTCCCAAATACGAAACCATGGCGACTATCGCCGACTTCTTCGGCGTGGATGTCGGCTACCTAACCGGCGAAACGGACGAGAAGACCTATGCCATGAGCCATGCCTGCGCATTTACCGGTTTAAGCAGCAGCTCCATCGCCGCCGTCCGGTCATGGATCGGGACACCACGGGCACCGCAGAAGAACAATCACACGCACGATGGAGACCCGATGCCCGAATATCGCGCCGCCACCATCAACCGTCTGCTGTCGTCGCCCAAATTCCCCGAGCTGGCAACGAAACTGCTGACATTGCAGGAAATGTCGGCAATCTGGAGCAACAATCCGCAGAAATTTGAAGGCATTCTCGGTTCCCTTGCCAACGACAACGACTTACCGGACGACCTGGCTCTGCAACTGCTGCTCGGTGCGTTCTATGGCATGGCGAGCGAAAGCTTCTCCGCTTTGTTGCATGACGCATACCCCATGCCGGAATAAGTCGCCGGCGATACAAACCACCGCTGCCGTCACGCGCGCAGCCCGCACAAGCTCGCCTTCACCAAACCAACGAATCACACCACCCGGCAATAGCTCAGGCCGGCATATAGCCTTCCGCCACATCAACCGGGGTATTGGCCTTGGCAATGGCCTCCTCGTTGACGCGAACTGTGCGGTTGAGCACATCCTCATACCCGGTCAGCGCCGCGAACGGCATGAACTGCGCGGCCCTGCCGGACAACGCCATATGCGCGTGACGCCGAGACTGGTGGTGCGGCAGGTTAATGATGTCGTCGTAGTCATGCGTTTCCGTAAGTGCCATACGTTCCCCTCATTCGCTTCCAATCTTCCAATACCGTTCAGCCGCTATCTCATCAAGCACGCTCAGGTCACACTCAAGCAACCAATCATGCGGCATGACCGCCAATCTGATTATTGCGCTGCTGGCCGGTCGCCCCGTCGAACATGTCCATGGCCTTAATAACCGAGTTCTTGCCGAATTTACGTTTGATGTCCAGCAAAGCCTGCTGCACGGCCTGTTCAGAACGCTCGTCCGCCACACCATGGCTTCCCCGCTCCCCTGAACCCGTCTGCGCGTCGTCGCCCCCACTGGCAGCAGAGAACAGGTCGGGCTGCTCGTAGCGTTTACCCGCCGCCAATTCCGTTGGCGTCGCCACATCAAGCGCCGTCACGTTCAGCCTGCGCACCAGCAGGCGCGAATCGACAAGCCGGCAGAACAGCCTATCGATCGCAGTACGAATCGTTGACGCCGACGAGGTGAACCCACCCAAATCGACCGAACCCGACACTGCTTTAGGTACGCGCCTGCCGTAATAGTCCGTGCCGACCGGCCCCGTATATGACGCCGCGGCGGCTTCGGCCGCGCGTTTCAGCTCGATCGGCGCACCAGCATCCAATCTCCCCGGGTCAAGACTTGCCGTATCGTAGCCGACAGCGAGCGCCACCCTGTTGGTTTTCAGCCCCTTGCTCACCAAGTCCAATGCCAGTGTTTCCGCCATTTCCTTCGCGATCAGCCGGGCGGTGCCGAACAGCGTCACACTGGTCAGCACCTGCCCGGACCCCACACTGTGTTCGGCGGGCTTGTACGCTTTGATGTCGGCTATGGTGCAGGGCTCCCATCCCCACGCATGGTCGATGAGCAGCTCCGCGTTGACGCCGAACAGGCGGTAGAGCAGTTCCTCGTTGTAATAGTCGGAGGCTCGCCCGAGTGAGCAGCGGGCGATATCGCCCATGGTCATGAGCCCGTGGGATTCGAGTTTTTTCGCGTACCCGCGCCCGACCCTCCAGAAGTCGGTAAGTGGCCTGTGCCCCCAGAGCAGCCGGCGGTACGACATTTCGTCGAGCTGGGCGATGCGCACGCCTTCGGCGTCGGCGGGAATATGTTTGGCCACGATGTCCATGGCCACTTTGGCCAGGTACAGGTTGGTGCCGATGCCTGCGGTGGCGGTGATGCCGGTCTCGTTGTAGATCGCCCGCACGATGTCGCGTGCCAGTTCGTGCGGGGTTTTTCCGTAGGCGTGCAGGTAGCGCGTGGCGTCCATGAACACTTCGTCGATGGAGTAGACGTGGATGTCGTCCGCGGAGGCGTACCTCAGGTAGATGCCGTATATTTTTCCGCTGGCGTTGAGATAGTGCGACATTCTCGGCTTGGCGATGTATACGTCGACCGCCAGGCTCGGATCGGCTTCCAGCTCGTCGGCGTAATACGATGTGCCGCGGAATCGATGCCCTGGCGCGCGCAGTTGCCGTTCCGCGTTGATTTGGCGCAGTTTCTCCCTGACTTCGAACAATCGGGCACGCCCGGGCAGCCCGTAGGCCTTCAATGACGGCGACACGGCAAGGCAGATGGTTTTGTCGGTGCGCGATTCGTCGGCGACGACCAGGTGTGTGCGCAGCGGGTCGAAGCCCAGCTCCACGCATTCGGATGACGCGTAGAAGGATTTCAGATCGATGGCGATATATGTGCGCTCCACCATCCGAAACCTCTTTTCCACACCCTTCCAATAGGAGGTACCAATCACATCGCAGGGCCGCCGCACATGTACGGAACCATATGCTTGCCAACTATCATCATAGCATAGGTTTCGAACAAGTGTTCGATATTATCGACCTCTAGTTGAAACACCGACCAAGCCATGCCGAGACCCACCGCTTGTAGCCGCCGGTTGGTAGGGTTGAACGGTAGCGAACCCCTTGTCTCCATGGTTTTGGAAGGAGCTTTGGCTTGTCAGCTGAACTCGAAGACATCCACGAGGAATGCGGTATTTTCGGCGTTTGGGGCCACTCGGACGCCGCCCGACTCACCTACTTCGGTCTACACGCGCTGCAGCATCGCGGTCAGGAGGGTGCCGGCATTGTCTCCAACGATAATGGTCATCTCATCGGTCATCGCGGAACGGGTCTGCTGACCCAGGTGTTCAGCGACGAACGGGAAATCGAACGCCTGAAAGGAGACAAAGCGATCGGCCATGTGCGTTACGCCACAGCCGGTTCCGGCGGCACCGACAACATCCAGCCGTTCATCTTCCGCTTCCATGACGGGGATATGGCGTTGTGTCACAACGGCAATCTCACCAATTGCCCCTCCTTACGCCGCAAGCTGGAGGACGAGGGAGCGATCTTCCATTCGAACTCCGACACCGAAGTGCTGATGCACCTCATCCGTCGTTCCAGCAAGCCCACGTTCATGGACAAGCTCAAGGAAGCGCTCAACACCGTGCACGGCGGCTTCGCCTATCTGATCATGACCGAACATGCCATGATCGGCGCGCTCGATCCGAACGGATTCCGTCCGCTGTCCCTTGGCAGGATGACGAACGGCGCCTATGTGCTCGCTTCCGAGACCTGCGCGCTCGACACTGTCGGAGCCGAACTGGTGCGTGACATCCGCCCGGGCGAGATCGTGGTCGTGGATGACGATGGCTACCGCATCGACCGTTACACGGATCAGACCCAGCTGGCCATCTGCTCGATGGAATTCATCTACTTCGCACGTCCCGATTCCAACATCTACGGCGTGAACGTGCATTCGGCCCGCAAGCGCATGGGCGCGCGCCTGGCTCAGGAATCCCCCGTCGACGCCGATATGGTCATCGCCGTGCCGAACTCCTCCCTGTCGGCGGCTTCCGGCTATTCGGAGGAGGCCGGCCTGCCGAACGAAATGGGTCTGATCAAGAACCAGTACGTGGCACGCACCTTCATCCAGCCCACGCAGGAGCTGCGCGAGCAGGGCGTGCGTATGAAGCTGTCCGCAGTGCGCGGCGTGGTCAAGGGCAAGCGCGTGGTCGTCATCGATGATTCCATCGTGCGCGGCACCACCTCGAAGCGCATCGTGCAGATGCTCAAGGAGGCCGGGGCGGCCGAAGTGCATATGCGCATCAGCTCCCCGCCGCTGAAGTACCCGTGCTTCTACGGCATCGACATCTCCACCACCAAGGAGCTGATCGCGGCCAAGAAGTCTGTCGACGAGATCCGCGACTACATCGGAGCCGATTCACTGGCGTTCCTGTCGCTCGACGGCTTGGTGGAATCCATCGGTCTGGGTGCGGACGCACCGTATGGCGGCCTGTGCGTGGCCTACTTCAACGGCGACTATCCGACCGCCTTGGACGACTACGAAGCCGACTTCCTGAAGTCGCTCACTCCGGAGGATCGTGTCCGTCTGCCTGAATTCGCCCTGTACAAGAGCAAGTACGAGGGCAACGAATACACCACCACTTCATCCCAAGAAGAACACTGAGACCCGAGAAAGGTTAGATATGCCAAAAGCATATGAGGAAGCCGGCGTAAGCGTTGAGGCCGGTTACGAAGTCGTCAAGCGTATCAAGTCCCACGTGGCGCGCACCAACCGTCCGGGCGTGGTCGGCGGCATCGGCGGCTTCGGCGGATTGTTCGATCTCGCTTCCCTCGGTTACAAGGAGCCGGTGCTGATTTCCGGCACCGACGGCGTCGGCACCAAGCTGGTCGTGGCCAAGATGGCCAACAAGCACGACACCATCGGCATCGACTGCGTGGCCATGTGCGTCAACGATATCGCCGCCCAGGGCGCCGAGCCGCTGTTCTTCCTGGATTACATCGCCTGCGGCAAGAACGATCCGGCTCTGCTCGAGCAGGTCGTCTCCGGCGTGGCCGACGGCTGCGTGCAGGCCGGTTCCGGTCTGATCGGCGGCGAGACCGCCGAGATGCCGGGCATGTATGACGAAGACGAGTACGATCTGGCTGGCTTCGCGGTCGGCGTGGCCGAAAAGTCCGCTATCGTCGACGGCTCCACCATCGCTGAGGGCGACGTGCTTATCGGCCTGCCGTCCACCGGCGTGCATTCCAACGGTTTCTCCCTGGTGCGCAAGGCCCTGTTCGAGCAGGCCGGCTACACCGTGGACACCGTACTGGACGAACTGGGCGGTGAGAAGCTTGGCGACGTGCTGCTCACTCCGACCAAGATTTACGTGAAGGCCCTTTCCCCGCTGTTCAAGGCGGGCGTGGTCAAGGGCGTCGCGCATATCACCGGCGGCGGTTTCATCGAGAACATTCCGCGTATGATTCCGGACGGTCTTGCCGCCCATATCAACCTTGGTTCCTGGCCGGTGCTCCCGATTTTCGACGTGCTCGAGAAGGCCGGCAGCATCGATCATATGGAAATGTTCAACATCTTCAACATGGGTATCGGCATGGTGCTGGCCGTCAGCGCCGAAGATGCCGATAAGACCATGGAATTGCTGAAGTCCAATGGCGAGGCCGGCTATGTGCTGGGCAATATCGTCAAGAAGACCGGCGAGGACGTCGAACTGCAGTAAACGAACATACGGGGGTGGCCGAACAGGCACCCCCGATATTATTTCTTGAGATTGGCACTCTTCCCCATAAGGGATACAACAGGAGGAAATATGAAGGTTCTGGTCATTGGTTCCGGTGCGCGTGAACATGCCATCGCCCACGCGCTCATGCGTGGCGGCAGCGTCAGCGAGGTCACTGTGGCCCCAGGCAATCCGGGCATGGAGCTTGACGGCATCCGCACCACGCAGCTCAACCCGTCCAATCATGCGGCGCTCATCGATTTCGTGAAGAACAATGGTTACGATTGGGTGTTCGTCGGACCGGAAGTGCCGCTTATCGAAGGCATCGTCGACGATTTCGCGGCCGCCGGCATCAAGGCGTTCGGCCCGAACAAGGCCGCCGCGCAGATCGAGGGTTCCAAGGACTTCGCCAAGCAGCTTATGGAACGTCACGACATTCCGACCGCGAAGTACCAGACGTTCGACGATTTGGAGCGTTCCACCGCTTATGTGCGCGAGCATGGCGCGCCGATCGTCATCAAGGCCGATGGCCTGGCCGCAGGCAAGGGCGTGACCGTGGCGATGGATGAGGAGACCGCCATCGCCGCTTTGGAGGACATTTTCGTGGACCACCGCTTCGGCAACGCCGGCGCGAAGGTGGTTATCGAGGATTTCCTTGAGGGTCAGGAATTCTCTCTGATGAGCTTTGTGAACGGCACCGATTTCTGGCCGATGCCGATTTCGCAGGATCATAAGCGTGCCTACGATGGCGACAAGGGTCCGAACACCGGCGGCATGGGCGCCTACAGCCCGGTTCCGCAGATCGGTCAGGATGTGATCGACACCGCCATCGAAACCATCGTCAAGCCGACCGTTCAGGCCATGGCCGACGAGGGCACGACGTTCACCGGCATTCTGTACGCCGGTCTCATCGCCACCGCCGACGGCCCGAAGGTCATTGAGTTCAACGCGCGTTTCGGCGATCCAGAGACCGAAGTGGTGCTGCCGAAGCTCACGTCCGATCTCGGTGCCGGCATCAACGCCATTCTCAACGGCGAAACCCCGGAATTCACGTGGGATGAGGACAATGCCACTCTTGGCGTGGTGATCGCTTCCGATGGTTACCCGACCAACGTGGTCAAGGGTGCCGCGATTCCTGAGATCACAGTAGATGACGATTCCCATGTCTACTATGCGGGCGTCGCACGTGGCGAGCATGGTCTCGTGGCCAACTCCGGTCGCGTGCTGCTGGTCGAGACCTCCGCTGCGGACATCAAGGCCGCGCAGGACAAGGTCTACGCGATCATCGACAAGCTCGACACCAAGGGCATGTTCTACCGTCACGACATCGGTTTCAAAGCGCTGAACGCGTGATGATGGTGTGTTGGCTGCGCTGAACCAATAGCCGTTGAGGGGCTGTTCCAATAGTTTGGAACAGCCTCTCAATGTTTTAAGATTTGTGCGGCAGGCGCGTCGTCGCCCACCACACGCCTGCCGTGACGAGGACGTGCGCGAATTCCGTGCGGCACGACACGAAGGCGCACAACGGTACGTCGAGTGTCGAGCCGTGCGGCAGGCGCGCCGTCCTCGTTACGGCAGGTCCATGAAGGAGGTGTCTTTCAGGTAATTCTTCCCCGTGGTGATGTCGTACTGGATGAGCTTGTAATCCGCCATCAGCTGTTTGGTTTCGGCGTCGAAATCGCTTTCGGCCATGGGATTGCCCTTGGAGTCAAGGTAGATGTTCTGACCTTCCGGAATACGGTCCCAGCCTTGGATGTTGTTGACCACCGGCGGTTCCATGGCCGAGATCTTGGAGTGCATTTCGGTGAGGAACGCCAGATACGGCGACACCTTGGCATCCATATGCTCGGCGGCCTGCGCCACAAAGAAGTTGGGCGACGAATAGTCGGCGTTGCCGATCTTGTTGCCTTGCGTGCCGGAAGCCTTGTTGGACCAGATGAAGTAGTCCGTCTGATGCAACGCCAGCGAGTTGCCGTCATCAGCGGAAGCCGACGAGTAGATGCCCGGCAGATGGTCTCCGTAGAAGACCACGGTGACCGGCTTGCCGAGCTTGTCGAGTTCGGCAAGGAAATCGGCGGTCGCATCATCCGTCAGCGAAGCGCCCTTCTGATAGGTTTCGATGGACTCCTGCTCGTCGTCCTTCAACGGTTTGTCCGTGGTGGAGGTCGCCTTGAAATCGTTATGCTTGTACCACTTGTGGTAAGGCATGTGGTTCTGCATGGTGATGACCTGCAGGAACTGGTTGGACTTGGTTTTCTTCACCTGTTCCAGCGTGCTCTTGTAGGTGGCCTCGTCGGAGACGTACGGCGAATCGTCGATCTTGTCCTGATGAGAGATGACGTCCGGACCGGTCAACGTATAGAAATGCGAGAAGCCGAACTTCTTGTAGTTGGTGGCGCGCGAATACATAGACGATTCGTACGGGTGCAGGCCGATGGAGTTCTTTGCGGCGCCCCACATCTGGTTGATTGTCGGCGTCCAATGCTCGCTCGGCACCAGCTGCTGGTATGGGCTGGTCAGGGAGGAATCGAAATTCGCCATGCTCAGGCCGGACAGTCCCATGTATTCCAAGTTGGCGGTGCCGCCGCCGTATCCGGAGGACAGCATCAGGCCGGACGTGGTATTCTGCTTGATCTCACGGATCTTCGGCATGGAATCCTTGTTGACTTTGAGTCCCGGCACGCGTGACGGGTCGGAGAAGGATTCGGACAGCACGTAGATGACGGTGCTGTCGGTCATGTTCGCGGAACGTTTCGCGTTGATCTTCTTCGCGGCCTTCTCATAGCGGGCCGCGACCTGCTTCATGGTCTCTTCGGAATAGTCGTCCGGCTTGACCATGACTTTCGGGTTGAGCTGACGGGTGAACGCCACCAGCGGCCCGTTGCGCTGGGCGTCGTATACGGAGTCCCACATGGAGGGCTTGTCCCCCATGACGGTGGCGAAGCCTTTGGCCCACGAGCCGACGGTGCTCACCTGCATCGAATACAGCGTGAAGAACAGGCCTGGAAGCAGGATCAGCAGCAGTCTTGCGATCGCGTTCACGGAACGGGATTGCTTGTCGGAGCCGCGAAACAGTCTGCCGTGACGCGCGTCGAGGCGGTTCAGGAAGACGAACAGCGCCACGAACGCGGCAAACGCCGCCACCGCGATCAGAATGGTCCATTGCGCGCCGGACGGCATGAAACTCATCAGATTGCCGGCGTCGGCTTTGAGGAAGTTCAGGTCGCTTGGCAGAATCGCCTCGTATCGAATCGACACTTTGAAATGCTCAATCACGGCGACGATGAACGTCACCGCCAGAAATATCGGCGTGGCCACCCAGAAACGGTTGGTGAGCATGAGCAGGATCACGTACAGGACGCCCCACAGTATGAGGTTGAGCACAGCCACAAAATTAGCGCTGGTGAACATCTTGCCGACGAATCCCCAGCCGGTGAGCCACATGTTGTTCGATAGTTGGACTCGAGTGGCGGATTCGCTGACACCGATCTGCAGGGCGGCAACGCCCACCGCATCGAACAGCACGAATAGCACGCCGTAAAGCCAGCCGGGGAACTCCTTGCCCGCTTTCTTGGCCATCGGGTCCACGGTAGCGATGTCGAGCTCCTCAATCGGCTCGTTTTTCGATGTTGCTTTGGTCACGCATAACCCCACTTAGTTCGTTTGCAATGCCCTATTGTCATATACGCGTCTGAAAAAGACAACGTCCAACGTTTTTTCTTTACGATTTTTACGATTGGATTGCGCCGATGGCGATACGATTCCAACGGAAATACGGCAGACAGCCGCTACTTGTCCGCCTTCCGGCAGTCCTCGCACAGGCCGAACACCTCCAGCGTGTGCCGTTCGATGGTGAAGCCGTACTTGTCGGAGATGCCTTTCAGCCAGCTTTCGGAAGGCGATTCAATTTCCACGGTTTTGCCGCAGTTCGTACAGACGAGGTGATGATGGTGTCCGTCGTCGCCGCACAGGCGGAACAGCTGCTGGCCGTCGAGGCGGACCGTGTCGGCGCGGCCCGCCTCGGCCAGGGCGTTGAGCTGCCGGTAGACCGTGGCGAGTCCGATATGTTCGCCACGGTCTTCCAGCTTGCGGTGCAGCTCCTGCGCGGAGATGAATTCGTCGCAGCCGTTCAGCGCGTCGCGGATGGCGTCTTTCTGGCGGGTCTGCCGCACGATATGTTCACTCATTACTTATGATGTCAGGCTTTCTTCAAGTCGTCCCAGCAGCCGGTGGCTTCAAGGTCGGCTACGGTTTTGGCGGTGTCGTCGGTCAGCACGGTGATGTGTCCCATCTTGCGGTCGTGGCGCACTTCCGCCTTGCAGTAGTCGTGCACGTTCCATTCGGGATGGTCGGCGATGAGCGCACGGGTCGGCGCCACATGCTGGCCGAGCACGTTGACCATGACGGCGGGCTTGAGCAGCTGCGGCTGTTCGAGCGGCCAGCCGGCGATGCCGCGAATGTGCGCGTCGAACTGGTCGAACGAGCAGGCCTCGATGGTGTAGTGGCCGGAATTGTGCGGACGTGGGGCCAGTTCGTTGACGATGACCTTGTTGTCTTTGGTGATGAACAGTTCGATGGCCAGAATGCCGGCGAGTTCGAAGCCTTTGGCCAGTCGCAACGCCAGCTCGTGCGCCTCCTTGGCCACGGTTTCGTCCACTTCGGCCGGCGCGATGGTCATGTGCAGGATGTTGTTGCGATGCTCGTTGCGCACGATCGGGAAGGTCACGTAATCCTTGCCGTTGCCGGCGACGAGGATGCTCGCTTCGAACGCGAAATCGACGAAGCCTTCCAGAATGCTTGGCGGGAAGCTGCCGTCATGGTCGGCGCGGGCGCGCACCTGCTCCAAGTCGGCTTCGGACTTGAGCACGGTCTGGCCGTGGCCGTCGTAACCGCCGGAACGGGTTTTGAGCACAGCCGGATAGTGGATCTCATCAAGTGCCGCTTCAAGTTCCTCGACGCTGTTGACAGCCTTCCACGGCGCGGTGGGCGTGCCATGGTCGTTGATGAACCGCTTCTCGTTGACACGGTCCTGCGTGACGCGCAGCAGATCGGTGCCTTGCGGGGCCGCCGCGAGGGAACGCACTTGATCGATGGCGTCGGCGTCCACGTTCTCAAACTCGTAGGTGAGCACGTCGGACTTTTCAGCCAGTTCGCGGATGGCGGCGATGTCGTCGTATTCGGCGGTCACTTGGAAATCCGCGACCTGAGCGGCCGGACAGTCGGGTGTCGGGTCGAGCACGCCGATGCGGAAGCCCATGTAGCGTGCGGACAGCGCCATCATGCGGCCGAGCTGGCCGCCACCGATGATGCCGATGGTCGCGCCGGGCATCAGTCGTTCGATACGACCGTTGGTTTCCTCAGACAAGCTGGGCATTGGATTCAGCCACCTTTTCCTTCAGGGAGTCACGATAGTCCTGCAGCGCCTTGGCCAGTCGCTCGTCGGTGGTGCTCAGAATGCTCACCGCGAGCAGGCCGGCGTTGGTTGCGCCGGAGTTGCCGACGGCGGTGGTGGCCACCGGAATGCCGCCCGGCATCTGCACGATGGACAGCAGCGAATCCCAGCCGGACAGCGCGTGGGAGCGTACCGGCACGCCGATGACCGGCAGTGTGGTCTGCGCCGCGACCATGCCCGGCAGGTGGGCCGCGCCGCCCGCGCCGGCGATGATGATCTTCAGCCCGTTGGCACGGGCGTTGTGCGCGAACTCACCCATCAGTTCCGGGGTGCGGTGCGCGGAAATCACCTGCTTCATGTACGGCACCTCGAACTGGTCGAGCATCTCGCATGCGTGCTTCATGGTCTCCCAATCGCTTGCCGATCCCATGATCACCGCGACTTCAGGCTTGTTGTCTGCCATCAAAACCTCCGAAGGATTTACGTAGACTTACGTGTTCCAGAACACCGCCTACTTTACTTACTTGGCTCGATGTGCAGCACGACCTTTCCGAAAACGTCGCCGTCGACCACTTTGCGGAACGCCGCGGGCGCGTCGGCAAGCGCGTAGGTGGAGTCGATGACGGGGTGCAGGTCGGCGTGTTCCACGAATTTGAGCAGTCGTGCGAAATCGTCACGCGAACCCATGGTGTTGCCTTGCACGCGAATGTCCTGGAAGAAGATGCGGGTCAGTTCGGCTCCAGGCTGGTCTCCTGTGGTGGCTCCGCAGATGGCGATGGTGCCGCCGGGGCGTACGGATTTGACGGAATGGCTCCAGGTGGCCGCGCCGACCGATTCGATGACAGCGTCGACCTTATGCGGCAGTCGCGCGCCGGTTTCGAAGGCGGCGTCGGCTCCGATGGCGATCGCGCGGTCTCGTTTCTCTTCGCTGCGTGACGTGACGAACACTTCCAGTCCTGCCGCATGGGCGAGTTGGATGGCCGCTGTGGACACGCCGCCGCCCGCGCCTTGGACGAGCACGGTGTCTCCCGGTTTCACGTTGGCCGATGTGAACAGCAGTGAGTAGGCGGTCAGCCAGCTGGTGCCGAGCGCGGCAGCCTCATCGAGGGTCAGGTTGGCGGGTTTGGCGAACACGTTGGCGCTGGGCACTTGGGTGGTTTCGGCCATGGTGCCCGCGTATTTTTCGGATAGGATGGTGCGCCACTCCCCCGGCATGACGCCGGCGCCGTCGGTGCCGACGAAGGTGTAAAGCACCACTTCGGCTCCGGCTTTCAGCCCTTTGCGAACAGGAATGTCCTCGTCGAGCACGCCTGACGCGTCGGTGCCGAGAATCATCGGCGTCTGTTCGGCGGAGAGTCCCACGCCCTGCAGGCTCCAGATGTCGTGGTGGTTCACGCTGGCTGCGGCCACGTGGATGGTACTCCAGAACGGCTTGGTTTCGGGCGTGTCCAGCTCCCCCACCTTGAGTTGCGACAGCGGATTGTCATAATCGGTTCCTGCTGCGTATACGGCTTTCATGGTCAGCGCTCCTTCGCGGTTTTTCGGTGGTTCGATTCATTTCATCGTTTCCATTGTGCCGCAGTTGAGAAGACTTTGCAGGTATTTCACAACCGACACCCCGGCAGAGGCATACAGTGGGATAGGATTTTCCGCGGTAAAGAAGACAGGTTCAGGGAAGGACAGTTGCGCATAATGACCGCTGGCATACTGGGTTCGATTCATTCTCCGGCGGATGTGCATGCCCTTTCTTCGCAACAGTTGCGTGATCTGTGTCTGGAGATTCGTTCCACGCTGTTGAATTACGGCCGGAAGCATGGTGGCCACATCGGTTCGAATCTTGGCGTGGTGGAGCTTACCGTGGCGTTGCACCGCGTGTTCGGTTCTCCACGTGACCGTTTCGTTTTCGATGTCTCCCACCAGAGCTACGTGCACAAGATGCTTACCGGGCGCGCCGAGGCGTATCTGGACGAGTCGCGGTTCGGCGAGGTGACGGGTTTCACCAATCCGTTGGAAAGCGAGCATGATTCCTTCGTGCTGGGCCATACCGGCACGTCCATCTCCCTTGCCTGCGGTCTTGCCAAAACACGTGATATGCAACATACCGCTGCGGGAGCAAGCGAAATCGGCAACGTCATCGCCATCATCGGCGACGGTTCGTTGAGCTCGGCGATCGCTTTCGAAGGACTGAACAACGCTGCCGAACAGGGCGGTAATCTCATCATCGTCGTCAACGACAATGAGATGTCGATCGCCGAGGATTTCGGCGGCATGTACGGCAATCTTGCCCGTCTGCGCGCGTCGAACGGAACCGCGGAGCTGAATCTGTTCAAGGCGTTCGGACTTGACTACCGTTATGTGGAGCAGGGCAACGATGTGGACACGCTGGTCGCGGCGCTTGAAGACTTGAAGGATATCGACCATCCCGTCGTGCTGCATATCCACACCACCAAGGGCTTGGGTTTCAGCGATGAGACCGAGGCGCAGGATGGTTCCGACGGATGCAACCAGACCAATCCGCAGCCGCATGCCGGCCAATGCGAGGCGAATCATTGGCAGGATCCGGACAGCGCGCTCGACAAGCCGCTTGACACACGCAAATACTACGGTCAGATGGCCATGGCTTCGTTGGAGTCCCGTTTCGAAAACGAGCCGGGACTGGTGGTCATCTCCCCCGCCACCCCTGGTTCGAATGGCATCACCCGTGATTTCCGTGAACGTGCCGGATCGCATTATGTGGACACCGGCATTACCGAGGAGCATGCGGCCGCGTTCGCCGCAGGCATCGCGAAGGCTGGAGGCCGGCCGGTTCTGGCGACTTCCGCCACGTTCTTCCAGCGTATTTACGACCAGTTGCAGCAGGAGCTGGCGTTGAATCATGTTCCGGCGACGCTGCTGATTTTCGGAGCGGGCATTTCCGGCGCGGACAATACACATTCCGGCACGTTCGATATGACGATGTTCGCCAACACGCCTGATGTGACCTGTCTGGCACCGACCAGCGGAGAGCAGATGCTGGACATGCTTGCATGGGCCACGGGGCCGTCTGATCATGGTGTGACGGCTATCCGCATGCCCGGCGAGCAGATTCTTGCCATGGAGCGTTCCGCCGATATGGCGTTCGACCCGGCCGAACGTGCCGCCGCGCACGAAACGACGATCGATATTACCGGCGATTGCCCTTTCACGCGGTACCAGATCGTGCGTCCGGGACGTGAAGTGGCGATTCTCGGCTTGGGCAATACACTGCCGTTGGCGGCCGAGGTGGCGGCAACGCTCGAAAACGACGACGATATCAATGCGACGCTTATCGACGCGCAGCAGTATTCCGCGATGGATGGCGAGCTGCTGGACGTGCTTGCCGACGGCCATCGTGTGGTCGTCACCTTGGAGGATGGCCAGCTGGAAGGCGGCTGGGGTGAGAAGGTGACCGCGTTCTACGCGAATTCCACTAATCCGAAAGCAGCCACTGTGCATGCGCTCAATTTCGGCGCATCGAAAGAATTCACCGATCGTGTGCCCCTTGCCGAGCTTGACGAACGTTACGGGCTGACTGTGGAAGCGGTGGCTGATCGCATTCGCCGCGTCTTGGCCCGTTAATCACGCAACTAGCCGGCACCGTCAAAAATCGACAGGGAACGTTGAACAATCGCGAAATGCCGGCCCACGCTGAACAGCACATGGCCGACCATAGGCATTATTGTCAATCGCAATCGCTATTGCTCGTTCTTGATGGCGTCCAACGCAGGAATCTTCACAGCCTTATTAGCTGGCCCAAAACCGGCGAGTATGCCCACCAGAATCGAAAACAACACGGCCACGACAAACAGCCACCATGGAATCACGGAGATTCGGTTCACGTCGTCACCGCCCATAATCGCTTTGCCTACGTTTTCCATACTGAATCCACCAAACGACAGCAGATTGATGCTCAGCGACCCCAAGGCGGAAATCAGACAGGCGATAAGTCCACCGACCAGACCGATGGCACCTGCTTCACATAGGAACATCGTGCGAATATCCTTCACATAGCAGCCGAGCGCCTTCATAATGCCGATTTCCCGAGTGCGTTCCGACACGGACATAATCATGGTGTTGGCGATGCCGATGGCCGCCACCAGGAATGACACCGCGCCAATGCCTCCCAATGCGAGCTGGATGCCACGACTCTGCTTTTCAATCTCCTTGCGGGTCTGTTCGAAGGACGTGGTTTGGTAGCCAGACATTTTGATCTGCGCTTCGATACCCGGCACATCCTTGATATTTTGAGCGTGCACCACCACTTGGTCGTAGTTTGTTTTGGTCCGGCTGGTGGTATTGGTTTTGCCGTCGATTTTGGCCTGCAATGTGTCCATATCCTCCAGCGACATGACTACACCGGAGCTGAATGCATCGTAATTATTGGTTGCAGCGTCCAACACACCGACCACGGTGAGAGGCATGGAAACCACAGGATTCTGCGAACTGGCAATACCATCGCCGTCGCCTGAATCGGTGGAACTCATCGAAGTGCTGCCTATTTTGCGGTAATCGTCAGGGCTTTGATAATCGGCTCCGGTAATCAAATTGAGTTTCGTGGTCAGTACGTCGAAGAACGGCTTCTCCCCCTCGCTCTCCTTGCAACCGTTCTCATCGCACTCATAATCACCGGGAGCGATACGCCTGGAGTCATCATCGGAACGATACTTATCCATAAACTGGTATGCCGCGTATTTGCCGAGCAATACTTCTCCGGCACGCCTCGGCATACGCCCTTGAACGAGCTTGTATCCCGATGCTTCAAGCTGGGTCATATCCGTACCCATCACAGAAGCATATTGAGCCACGTATCGGGATCCGGCTCCCGCAGTGAGATCCACGGTGCTCTGCGCCGACCGCTGTGGCATCACGGCTGCGACGCCTGAAATGCCACGGAACGTCTGTACCGCAGCATCGTCAAGCTTGGCCTGATGATCCGATGATGTCATGTCCGACGAAGACAAACTCGACATACCGACGCCAGAGCTGTCGTACGCGCCCGAGCCGCCGGCAGCTGTGACGGTAATGTCGTTGAGATTGCCCATGCTCTTGAGCATCTGCTCATTCTGCTCGCTGATGCCTTGTCCAATCGAAATCATCAGGACGATGGAGCAGCAGCCGACGATCACGCCCAGCACCGTCAAAATCGTACGCGATTTGCGCCGCAGCAAATTCTGCGCGCAAGTATGTGCGATATCCGAAAATCGCATGCCTACTCCTTGACGGATGGAGTGGAAGATGACGTTGCGGATACGGAGGCAGCCGATGTGCCACCTGCCGTGGCGATTACCTGCGTCGGCGCATCGGCAGCCATGGCAGTAGATTTACCCTGCTTATCGGCTCCAAGATCGGCAGGCTCCCAATCCCAATCGTCATCATCGGCCGCCTGCTTTGCCTTCTTACGGCGGTGACGGACCACCAATACGACCGTCAGTACAATCACGACGAGTGCAACGGCCGCCGCCACTATCCACACCCAGACCGGCATGCTCTGATCCTGGACGTCAACATCCGTATCGGAATCATCCGGAACAGGAGCTTCAACGGCATTGATCTTCACCGGAAATTCCTTGGTCTGCGGCTGTCCATCGGAATTCTCATACGTCACCGTCAGTTTCGCCTCGGTTTCGCCGGGCTTGTCCGCAGTGAATGCGAATCCAATGGAGCCGGACGCGCCGGACGCCACATTGCCGACGTACTGCTTGGCCTGCGTGGCGGTGATACCGTCGCCTTCAACGCTCGCCTCGACATTGGAAACGTCGCCCTTGCCCTTGTTCACGTAATCCATGGTGATAGTAGTTTCCTCACCCGCGTTGACGATATTGGGCACCACTGGATCGTTCAATTCAAAACGATCAGGCTGCGAAACGGGTACGGAAATTTTGATGTCGGAAGTGTTGGAGCTGCGTGCGGCACCGTCCACATACTCGTATTTGAAGCTGATGTCGATGCCCTGCGCGCCGTTTTTCGCACTGGCCAGTGTCTGCATCGGCACGGTCTGCGTCAACGCAGCTCCCGCATTCAGTGCATCGTAGTAGAACGTGTTCGTACCGCCGGAGATGGCAAAATTCTCACCGCCGTCCACGGTGACCACCATGTTGCTCACCGCCACTTTGCCCATGTTTTGGAAGGTGAAACCGAGGTTGAAGGTGCTGCCGACCGCCACCGACCCGTCGCCATAGGTGAAATTGGTGATAATGATGTTCGGCACCGGCCCAGCAATCTGCTCAACACTGTTGTCCGCTCCCGCACCCGGAGCATCGGAAGTATTGGCACCATCTTCGGCGAACGCCGTCGGCACAATGCATACCAACGTGATGGCGACCACCGCCAATAGTGAGATTGCCCCGTTGAGCAGTGTTGCGATTCTTGTGTTGTTGCCCATGGAAGGCCCTTCTGTTGTCGTCATAGTTGTCGATATGCGTTGTCATGAATGTTACGTAAGCCGGTCGCCGATGATGCGGCCGTCAAGAAGTGTGACGATGCGATCGGCGTATTGCGCCATATTGTCGTCATGTGTGACGAGCACGATGGTCTGGTTGAAATCGCGTGCGAACGAGCAAATCATATCCATCACTTCGGTTTTGGTTTTGGAATCGAGATTGCCGGTCGGCTCGTCGGCGAATACCACTTGCGGACGTGTCACGAAAGCGCGGGCGATGCCAACGCGCTGCTGCTGACCGCCAGACATCTGGGTCGGATAATGGTTCATGCGTTTGCCAAGGCCGACCCGCTTGAGCATGGCACGCGCGATCGTCTCGCGTTTACGCTTCGGCACACCTCGGAACATCAGTGGCATGGCCACATTCTCGATGGCATTGAGATTGGGCAGCAGATTGTACGACTGGAACACGAAGCCAAGGTGCTTCTGCCTGAATTCGGCCAGCTGCCGTTCGTCAAGCCTGCTGATGGACACACCTGTGATACGTACACCACCTTTAGTTGGTTTTTCCATGCCGGCAAGCTGATTGAGCAGGGTGGATTTACCGGATCCGGACTCGCCATAGATACAGCAAATCTGCCCTTGCGGAATGGCGAGATTGACACGTTCCAGTGCTACGACGGTCTCATCGAGCACTGGATATTCCTTGCGTAGGTTTTTAACCTCGATAATGGGACCGCGACCGGTTTTCCCAGCGTTGGATGTGCTACCTACCGGCACATTCACCTCCTCGTTTTCTGGGAATATGTTGATAATTGCTCCTAAGTCTAAAGTGTTTCACCGCGCTTCGCCACCCTTAAGGGAACACCCTGAAGCCACGGTCCGCGCGTGTCTGAAACTCGAAAACCGTTCAAGAAACCCCGCCTGAACGATATGGAACATGTTGTTTCATGCCAGAAACCCTTGTTTCGTGCCAAATGGCAGTGAACCGTGAAACGACGAAAATACAATGAAGGCATCGCAACGAATCAAAAACGAAGCTGAACGGTTCCATACCATGAGGGGGACATCATGAAACGTCGTTTCACACAAGCGGAGGTCTACTACCTCAACACCCTGCCCGCGGTGGAGCGGGCATCGATGGACCGCATCACCTATTCGAGGGATTTCCAGGTGCGTTGCATGGCGCAATATCTGCGGGGCAACGGACCGACTAGCATCTTTGCCAGCGCGGGACTCAATCCGAAGATCGTGGGCAGCAAGCGCATCGAACGCGCCATCGCACGTTGGAAGGCCGATCCGCAGATCATGCTGGAGGCGCAGTCGTTCGCCAATGAAGCCGCGGCCGATCAACGCGACCTGCTCGTCATCTCCCAATCCATGACCATCGCATGGCTGGAGAAGAAAGTCATGGATCTGCAGAAACAGATCCAATCCGTGAAGCGGCATGAGGCGGAACGCCCGTCCATGCCGGCCCACGGGGCGCTCATCGGACTGGAATAGCGTCCAGAAGCGTTCCCATGACAAGATGTGCGTCGTGGTACGGCGATGCACCCATACGCGATCCCTCCTTCCATCGTTTCCGCATTCTCCGTCACATTCACGCGGCTCCCCGATGGAAGGAGGGATTCGTTTCGTCTTTGGCCGCATACCCCGCGATTGGCGCATGCGGCCAAAGACGCCATTCGATCAATATTCGTCAGATACGCGGCACCGATGGGGCGGCCGTATGGGACGGCTTCGGCGTGTACGCGCTCCGTTCCGCGGTTTCGTTGGCTGTCACCATCGCCTGCGTGATCTGGCTGTACATATCCTGATATCCGCCAGGGGTGGATGCTGGAAGCACGACGGTCTTGGAGTTGTTGGATTCGCTCAAGGAGCGCAGCACGTCGAGGTACTGGTTAAACAGCACCACATTGTTCACATCGCCGATGTTCATGCCGACAGCCTGCAGGCTCTTGATCTGGTCGACGATACCGTTGGCGATCTCGCGACGGTAGTTGGCCTGACCTTCACCCTGAAGACGGGTCTTCTCCGCTTCAGCAGCGGCTTGGGTCTCAATCTGGATGCGCTGGGCCTCGGCGCGCTGCCGGGTGGCCTCCTTCTCACGCTGGGCTGCGTTGATGGAATCCATGGCATTCTTGACCTGCGGGCTCGGGTCAATGGCGGTGATCAGGGTCTTGACCACGGTGAAGCCGAAGCGGGACATCTCGTTGCCGACGGTCTTCTGCACGTCGAAGGCCACATCATCCTTACGGGCGAAAGCATCATCGAGGCTCAACGCAGGAATGGCGGAACGCAGGGCGTCTTCCATGTAGGAGCGCAACTGGCCGGCCGGATCGCGCAACTCATAGTAAGCGGTGGCAACGTTCTCCGGATTCACACGGAACTGGGTGGAGGCGACGACCGTGACGAACACATTGTCGAGGGTTTTGGTCTCCAGCTGCACGTTGAGCTGGTTGACGCGCATGTTGGTTTTCATGGCGATACGGTCCACGAACGGGATACGGATGTGGATGCCCGCGAACTGCACCTTGTTGAACTTGCCGAAACGTTCGATGATGTAGGCCTGCTGCTGCGGCACGATGAACAACGTGGACAGGAACAGGAACGCGATGATCAGCGCAATGACAAGGAGCGCTACAAGGAACGGCATGGCATTACTCCCTTCTTTGGTTTCTCTTTAAAGGTCTTGTCGCATGACCTTTCGTAGGTTCTGCAACCATTGCCGAACCCGAGTAAAAATTTACCAAAGAATGCAATCGTATGCAGACAATGTCCGCGAGCTGGGCAAGGGCCGTCCACGAGCCGGACAGAGGGGCGCTTTCCCCTGTCCGGTTCGTGAGATAGCGTGCCAGTTAATATTCAAATCCCTACCGATGGCAAAACTTTCAGGCATATACGTGTTGCGCGAAGGTGAACAGACTCTCGCCGGCATGACGGTTGAGATAGTGCTCATACGCGATGTCGAAGGCCTGACCGAGATCCTCGATGAGGTCCTGCTTGTCCTCGACGCCGACCGCGAGACGTACCAGCTCGTCGGTGATGCCGACCTTCAAACGCTCCTCGCGCGACAGTTCGAAATGCGTCATGCGGCACGGCAGTTCGGCAAGCGATTCCACCGCACCTAGAGACACCGCCAAACGGAAGATATGCAGGTTGTCAAGCACGTCCACAGGGTCGACGCCCGGCACCACTTCGAAGCTCAGCACGGCACCGCCGCCCTTGAGACCGTTGGAGGCCAGCTCGTATTCATGGCTGGGCAGTCCCGGATAATGCACGGACTTGACCAACGGGTGCAGCAACAGATAGCTGGAAATCGCACGCGCGTTCTCCTGCTGACGGTCCATGCGCAAGGCGAGCGTCTGGATGCCGCGACGCACCGAATCGCATTCGTTCGGCGCGAGCACGCCGCCCAAGCGGTTCTGCGCGAAGTAGACGCGCTTGCCCAGCTCATCGTCCTTGACCACCACGAGGCCGGCGTTGACTTCGGAATGGCCGGCCAGATACTTGGTGGCGGAATGGATGACGATGTCGGCGCCTTGGTCGAGCGGCTGCTGCAGATACGGGGTGACGAATGTGTTGTCGACGATGGCGATCGCGCCATGACGGTGGGCGATTCCGGCAATGGCCGTCACGTTGTTGACTTGCAGAAGCGGGTTGGTGAGCACTTCGAAATACACGGCTTTGGCTGGGCATCCGTGCGCGCCGCCCTTGACGGATTCGCCGGAGACCGCAGCGTCGAGCGCCTCGTAATCGGTGGTGTCCACTTCCTCGATGATGACGCCCCAACGTTCGAAATATTCGTGGAACAGCGAGTAGGTGCCACCGTAGATGTTCTTGCCGACGACGATGCGGTCGCCTGGCTGGAAGATCGACAGCACCGCGTGGATGGCGGCCAGGCCGGAACCGAACGCGAAACCGCGCGTGCCATGCTCAAGCTGCGCGATCTGCTTCTCCAGGAACTCGCGGGTCGGGTTGCCGCTGCGCGCGTAATCCCAGCGGGGCATGGCCTCGACCGATTCGAAAGCATAAGTGGACGAGTTGTAGATCGGCGGATTCACGGCTCCGGTGTTGTTGTCGTTGACCGGCAGTCCGTGGACAAGCTGAGTGTTGAATCTGGTCATGGTGCGCACCCCCTCGGTGTGGTTTCCTTGCCGCGTGCCGTTCACGCGATCACTGGCTCCTACTTAACCGTGTCTTGGAAAGCGCCACGCGCCGGAGATTATCGACGTTGCTTATACAACGTGCGAATCGCCATAGCGTTTATTTATGAGGGGTTATCGGATGGTACGAAACCTCCGGAAACATACACCCGCGTGGACTGTAAACGGTTTCGAAGGATGTGACATAACCGGCCCGGAATCGGCATGAAAAAGCCTTCCGCGGCGTGTGCCACGGAAGGCTTGGAAACAGGATTGACGGACGGCAGGCCGCCGTCAGGTCAGGTAAGAATCAAAGCTGGCCGCCTTCGACCACAATGTCATCCGGGTTGACGTCGGAGCCGTACACCGGCTTCAAAGTCTCCTCGTAATCCTTGTGGAAGAAGTTCTCCTTGCCGAGCTTCACGATCTCGTCGTTGATCCAGTCGAGCAGCTCCTTGTTGCCCTTCTGCACGGCCGGCGCGATGGTGTCTTCGTCACCGAGCTTGGTGATGCCCACCTTGAAGCCCTTGTTGGTCTTGGCCCAGGCCAGCACCTCGGTGTTGTCGGTGGAGAAGGCGTCGCCACGGCCGTCGAGCAGCGCGTTGTAGGCGTCGGCGTACTGGTCGTACTTCTGCAGCTTGACGTCGGGTTCGTTCTTCTCGAAATAGCTTTCGGCGGTGGTGCCCTTGGCGATGATCAGCGTCTTGCCCTTGAGCTGGCTCACGTCGGTGATTTCGGCGTTCTCCGGGGAGACCACGCCGAGCGCGACCTTCATGTACGGCTTGGCGAAGTCGACCTTCTCCTTGCGCTCGTCGGTGACGGTGAAGTTGGCCAGCGTGATGTCCACCTTGTTGGACGTGAGCACATCCACACGGGCGGCCGGATCGACGGACGTGTACTTGACCTTCACGCCCAGATCCTTGGCGAGACGCTCGGCGAAGACGATGTCGTAGCCGGCGTTCTTGCCGTCCTTGTCGATGTAGCCGAACGGGGCCTTGTCGGAGAAGACGGCCACTTTGAGCACGCCGGACTTCTTGATCTCGTCCAGGGAGCGGGCAGTCACCTTGGACGTGGTGGCGCCGCCGTTGGAGGCGTTGTTCTCCTCGCTCGGGGTGGCGGCGTTGGGACCGCAGGCAGCCACGGAGGCGGCCATGATCAACGCGGCCGATGCGGCCACGATGCTCTTGATTGTCTTGTTGATGATTGATGCGGTCATGGTTACTCCTCTCTTGTACGGATGACTGCTATCAAAACTTGCGATTACTCGGCGGAAGTTCCCGTCGGTTCCGCCGGCTTGCGATGCCTGTCGAATTCGAACGTGTGCAAGAAACGCTTGGCACGCTCGGTTTTCGGATTGGTGAAGAACGCTTCGGCGTCGTCGGATTGTTCAACGATGCCGCCGTCCTCCAGCATGATCACCTGGTCGGCGATGGCTCGTGCGAATTGCATCTCGTGCGTCACGATGAGCATGGTCTGGCCGGAATCGGCGAGTTCCAGCATCACGTCAAGCACCTCGCGCACCATTTCCGGATCAAGCGCGGCGGTGACCTCGTCGAACAGCAGCACTTCCGGATGCAGGATCAGCGCACGGCAGATGGCCACGCGCTGGCGTTGGCCTCCGGACAGCTCATGCGGCCAGGCATCCTTGCGGTCGGCGAGTCCGACGCGTTCCAGCAGAGCGATGGCTTCCTTCTCGACCTCCGCCTTGTCGCGCTTCTGCACGAGCGTCGGAGCGAGCGTGATGTTGCCGAGCACGGTTTTGTTGAGGAACAGGTCGTAGCTTTGGAACACCATGCCGACACGCGTGCGCAGCTCGCTGCCGCGCTTGCTGCGGCCGGCCGATTCGGTGCCCGGCTTGCCGGTTTCGATAATCTCGCCGTTCAGCGCGATGGTGCCGCCCTGAATCGGCTCAAGACCTGCGATGGTGCGCAGCAACGTCGACTTGCCCGATCCGGACGGGCCGACGATGACGAACACCTTGCCATGGGGCACGTCGAAGGAGATGTCGTCCAGCACTGGCTTGTCGGCATTGGCGTACCGCTTGACCAGATGCCTGATTTCAAGGCTTGTCTGCGATTTCCCGCTGTTTTGCGCGGTCTGCGTAACCTGTTCAGCCTGCTCAGTCATGCTTCCACCTCTTTTCCAACCTGCGGGCCACGATGGACAGCGGCCAGCACACGATGAAGTACATGAAGAAAATCGTTCCGTAAATCCACAAAGTGCCCGTCGGATACTGGAAACGGTTCGCGTCGATGATCTGCTGGCCCACCTTGATGACTTCCACCACGCCGAGCAGCACGGCCAATGACGTGGTCTTCACGATACGCGTGGCGAGGTTCACGGAAGCCGGCAGCAGCCGGCGCAACGCCTGCGGCAGAATCACTTTCGTGAACGTCTGCCAGCCGCTCAATCCCAAAACGTACGACGACTCGTACTGCGCCTTCGGAATCGATTCGAGCGCACCACGCACCAGATCGCCCAGTTCAGCGCCGCCCCACAAAACGAAGACGAACACGCATGCGCCGGTCGCATCCAAATTCCAATTCCATGCCTGCGCGAAACCGTAGAAGGCGATGAACAGCAGCGCCAGCTGTGGCATGATGCGGATGAAATCCAGATAAATCCTGGTCAGCACCCGCACAACGGGATTTTTCATCGTCATCAGCCAACCGACGATCAGGCCGACGGGCACGGACAACGCCACGGACACGCCGGCGATCCACACCGTGACCCACAGGCCCTGTAGCAGGCGCGGAATCACGCCCGGCTCGAGCAGAATCTCAGCGCCGCTCATAGTCGAACCTCCGTTCCAGCCAAGTGCCGAACAGCGAGATCGGCAGCAGAATCACCAGATACGCCACAATCAGCAGGAACAGCGACTCATAGGTGTCGTAGTACATGCCGATCAGGTCCTTGGCCATGTACATCACGTCGGCGAGCGCGATGGCGGACACCACGGACGATTCCTTGATGAGGAAGATCACATTGGCCACGACGCCTGGAATGGAGGTGCTGATGGCCTGTGGAATGACCACGCGGCTTAATGTCTGCCATTTGCTCAAGCCCAGCACGTATGCGGATTCGCGCTGCACTTCCGGAATGGTCTCCAGACCGCCGCGCATCGCTTCGGCCATATAGGAGCCGCCGAGGAAGCCGAGTCCGACGATGGCGCACAGTTCCGCGGACCAGACGAGTCCGAGTTTCGGCAGGCCAAAATACAGGAAGTACAGCTGCACCAGCAACGGCGTGTTACGGCTCAGCTCGATGTAGACGCGCACGACCTGCCGCAGGATGGGGATGCGCGCGATCTCGATGCCGGCGCAGACCAAGCCGACCACGATCGCCAGGATGATGCCGAAGACGGAAATGAACAGCGTCATTTCGGCACCGCTGACGAAGAACGGCGCGTAGTGCGAGATGAATGTCCAGTCGAACACGCGCGCCTCCTTCTCTTCTCAACGGATTTTTCGTATTTGTTCCGGCGAACGCGGCTCATACTATCGCTTTATTCGCCACTACGAGCCAGTTTCGTTATCGGTTTTTCGTATAAGGACTTATCAGGTATCGCGAAACAGTCGTCCTGCGATCCCTCCAAGGTTCTTCTACAGTATGGCATGTTGGCGGATTGCGCCGTCGGCGCATATCGAAATGTGAAGATTGGGTATGCCTTGCGAGAGAGTATGCACATGCTCATTCGACATGCAACGATGGAGGATCTGGACGCGATCGAGGCTGTGGAGGCCGCCTGCTTCCCACCTGCGGAGGCCGCAAGCAACGAAAGCCTTACCGCACGCGTGGCCGCTTATCCGGACCATTTCTGGCTGTTGGTCAACACCGATGACGACGATACCCCGTTCCCCTCGCGTGTAGAGGACGGCACGTTGGTTGGTTTCGTCGATGGCATGGCCACAAACGAGCCGAATCTTGCCGATGCCATGTATGACGACGTCGATATGCATGACGAGCATGGCGTTTGGCAGATGATTTTCGGCGTGGATGTGGCACCCGTCTACCAGCATCGCGGCTGCGCCAGTTATCTGCTGCGTCAGGTGATTCTCGACGCGGCACGGGCCGGACGCAAGGGCCTCGTGCTCACCTGCAAGGAACGGCTGGTCGATTTTTACGCACGGCTGGGATTCGTGGACGAAGGACTGTCCGAGTCGACGCATGGCAACGTGGTCTGGCATCAGATGAGGCTCGCGCTGACGCACGCCGTCGGCACGGGAAACCCTACTGCGAACGGCTCCGCCAAGACCGCGGAGCGTACCAATGATGCGGATACGACCGCCATGAGCGGCGTGGACCACGACGCGGAAACCTTGGAGTTTCCGCAGGTCGAACCCACCGCGTGAAGAACGGCCGGCGAACTTCACGTGAACATCGCGACACGCCGACGATTTGCATTCCGCCGAGAATCCACGTAAGTTAGCACTCGCTTCGGGCGGTTGGCGCAGAGGTAGCGCACTTCCCTGACACGGAAGGGGTCACAAGTT
>OLOO01000285.1_pt1 | contig 52961 bp, 50 predicted proteins | sample 1672621 | NCBI WGS metagenome assembly OLOO01 (sample SAMEA3136706, study PRJEB25190) | human gut metagenome | biome: human gut; feature: human-associated habitat; material: faeces | place: Austria | collected 2013 | reverse complement strand
GCTACCCGCTGCCCAGGCCTCGCTCCCCCCGTCGAAACCTTTACGCCCCCATAAAACACACCTTGCGGTGTGGGTAAGCTTTGAAGTTTCCGGGCAGGAATGCTGCCTGAAATCAATAGTAAACGCCGTTGGATTTAACGGCACGGTCGATGGAGCGCTTGGCATCGCGCTTGGCGGCATCTGCGCGCTTGTCGTAGAGCTTTTTGCCCTTGCACAGGCCCAGCTCCATTTTGACGCGGCCATGCTTGAAGTAGAGCGAAAGCGGCACAAGAGTGTAACCCTGCAGCTTGCACTGCTGGTGCAGCCGTCGGATCTCATTCTTGTGGGCCAGCAGCCGCCGCACCCGCATGGGGTCCTGGTTGAAGATGTTGCCGTGGTCGTAGGGGGTGATGTGCATTCCCTTGACCAGCAGCTCGCCGTCCTCAATATCGACCCAGCTGTCTTTCAGGTTCACGCCGCCGGCACGCAGGCTCTTGACCTCGGTGCCTTTCAGCTCAACGCCGGTCTCCAGCGCTTCCAGAACGAAATACTCGTGGCGCGCTTCCCGGTTTGTGGCAATCGTTTTGGTTGCCGGACGCTCTTTGGTCGGTGCCATTCCGCGCGCCTCCTTTCTATCGCTTTGGTATCGTTACGTTAGTATATCATATTTTTGTGGATTTTCAAGGTCACTTTTTGAAGAAACTGTAAATCTTTCCCGCAAAAAAGCGCCTTACAGCTTTTTATAGCCCGCCGGTTCGTCCGCTGCACACCGCCGCTCCATCAGGTAGGTGTCCAGCCAGCGGCCGTGGCAGTCCCGGGCAATGCGCTCCCGGCGGCCCACCACGCGGAAGCCGCATTTCAGGTGCAGGCCCCGGGAGGGGGCGTTGTCCTGTAGCACCGTGGACTGCAGCGTCCAGTACCCGGCCTGTTCGGCCTCGCGGCAGAGCGCCGTGAGCAGGTGATAGCCCAGCCCCTTGCCCCGGAATTTCTCCCCGACATAGATGCTCACCTCGGCCACGCCGCGGTAGCACCAGCGGGGGTCTACCCGATGCAGGGCTGCCCAGCCGGCCACGACCCCATCGTCCAGCACCACCAGGCGGCATTCCCGGGTATGGGATGCGTCCCAGGCGGTGTAGGGCGGGCAGTTGGTCTGGAAGGTGGCGTGCTCGGTGGCAATGCCCTCCAGATATATTTTGGACACAGCAGTCCAATCCTCCGGCATCATGGGCCGGACTGTGATCTCACTCATATTCCTATCCTGACCGGAGCCGCAATGCTCCGGTTTCCCCTCATTGCGTGTGCAATATCTCTTTTCAGTATAGCAGAATCTGCCGCAAATCACAATGGAAACCTGTTCACCTCAGGCCGGGCAGAGTGTCCGGAATCTGAATACCCGGCCCCTCGGAAACGTGGAGATCACAACGCATGAATTTTGCGGACAGATTTGTTTTGACAATACCGGCGGGTGTGATACAATAGAACAAAAACCAACCGGTGTCGCCTGTGCAGTCTCATATTATAGTCCTCTGTACGGGAAAATGCAATCAGGGCGGTGCCGGGGGAAAGGAACGGAACATGAAACAGGCAAAACGAATCGCCGCGATGGTGCTGTGTCTGCTGGCACTGCTGGCCCTGCCCGCCGGTGCCGTAATGGAAAAGGGAGAGCCCAACATCACGGCCCAGACCACCATGAAGGAAGTGCGCAACAACCCGGGCATCAAGAACTCCGGCTTCTACACCTATTCGCAGGATAAGGACTGCCCGCCGGGTCAGGCCCTGTGGGAGATGACCACTGTGGAAGGCTACACCAACGAGTATGTGGCCGAAGGCTGTGCCAAGGGGCTGAATCTGGTCATTGAGAACTACAACAATGGCGTTCAGGTCACCCACTCGTTCTACACGGATGCGGAAAAGGCGGCGGACCGCACCAAAAACAACACCGGCCTGTTCTATTTCCCGGCCAAGGCCGAAAATGCCAAGTTTGCGCTGATCCTGGCTGGCAGCGGTGCCAATGAGAGCGCCGAGCTGGAGGAGGGGGCCTGCACGGCCTGGCAGCTGCATGAGCTGGGCTATGCCGCCTTTATTCTGCGGTATCGCGTCTGGACGGATGCTTCCGATGACGCTCCGCTGGAGGACATCGGCCGGGCCATGCAGTACATTGAGGAACACGCTGCGGAGTTTGGCATCCAGCCGGAGCAGTACGCCATCGTGGGATATTCCATGGGCGGCCACCTGACGGGTCTGTTCGGCACGGAATCGGTGGGGTATCAGCATTACAATGTGCCCAAGCCCGCTGCCCTGCTGCTGGGCTACCCCATCAACGATATGACCTACATCAAGCCCATCTACCATGTCATTCAGGATATCGGTGCGTACGGCCCCAAATACTATACCCGGAACCTTTCGGATGAGATCACGCCGGACTACCCCGCCACCTACCACTGGCACGGTGTGAACGACACGCTGCTGAAAGAGCTGGTCTACTGGCGGCAGGGACCGCAGCTGGAAGCTGCCCTGCAGGCCAATCACGTCAAGCATGTTTACCGGGTGTTCAACAATGCACCTCACGTCTGCGGCATCGGCACCGGAACAGATGCCGAGAACTGGCTGGTGGAAGCCACTGCTTTCTGGGAAGAGCAGTGCGCCTGAGAGAAAGGATGAAACAGGATGAAAGATCTGAACGAAGCATTTGTGCATCTGAACGTCGGTCTGCCCGATGATGTGGAGCGGCTGAAGGCCGCGGGCTATTACAAAGAAGCCGTGGCACGGATCGATGAATATCTGGCTGAGGACTGGACGGAGACCCAGAACAGCCCCCGCAGTCAGGGGTTGGAAATGCCGGAGTACGAGCAGCCCGCCAACCCTGTGCCCCACGGCGTGGATGCGCTGCGGGATGCCCTGCTGGTGCAGAAGGAGATCATGTGCCGTCTGCCGCAGGAATACTGCTGGAACGAGGCACAGGCCGTGGCCCGGATGCAGGGCCTTGTGCGGGATTTCACGGTGGAGGAGTTCCGCCAGCTGGTGCATGAGGGTCGGGTGGACTGGCGGTTCGTGGAAGGGGAGAAGCACTACCTTGACCGCTTTGCCGAAACGCTGATCGCCACCCACGCCGACCTTGCCGCCCGTCAGCTTGACCCGCCCGCCCCGGCTACGCTGGCCCGGGAGCGCCGCCGCCGCATCCATGACCAGATGGAGCGGGAAGGGCAGGCCAGTGCCCGCATCACGCTGAAGACCAGCGTGGGAATGTCGGATGAGGCCTTTGCCGCCGCTCTGGCCAAGGCAAAGGCAGAGGGCCGGGAGAGCGTGCACGTCCGCGCCTGGCTGCCCATCCCGGCGGAATGCCTGGCCCAGAGCGAGATCGAGCTGCAGAACTTTACCGAGCAGCCGGGCCGCATCGCCGATGCAAACGCCCCCCAGCGCACCGTCTGCTGGGAGGCTGACCTGACCGAAAACCGCCGCTTCGGGGTGCAGTACCGTTACAAGACAACGGCAGTCTATGCTGACCCGCTGGACTTTGTGCCTGCACCGGAACAGCCGACCTTTGATACCGAGGAGCAGGCCCCGCATATCGTGTTTACGCCCTATCTGCGGGCGCTGGCCGCACAGCTGACCGAAGGGATCACCGACCCGGCGGAAAAGGCAAAGCGCATCTATGATTACGTTACCCTGAACGTGCGGTATCACTATCAGCCCGCCTACTTTGTGCAGGACTGCCTGCCCGACCGCTGCGCACGGAACCGGCGCGGTGACTGCGGCATTATGGCCCTGACCTTCATCACCCTCTGCCGTCTGGTAGGCATTCCGGCCCGCTGGCAGAGCGGCCTGTCAGTGTCGCCCACCGGCGTGGGCTGCCACGACTGGGCCATGTTCTACATTGCCCCCAAGGGCTGGATGTATGCCGACTGCTCGTTTGGTGCCTCCATGGCACGGCAGGGCGAGGAAGAGCTGCGCCGCCACTACTTCGGCAGTCTGGACACCGGGCGCATGGTGGCAAACCGCGCCTTTGAGGCACCCTTTGACCCGCCGATGTACGGGTTCCGCTCCGACCCCTATGATAACCAGTCGGGCGAGTGCGAGGTGGACGGCGTGGGCCTTTATGGCGATGCGCTGGATACCCGGAAAGAATTGGTCGATTTCGAGGACTTATAATCAATGGAATTTTTAGCTGGATTGTACACCCTGCTGCTGGTCACCATCTGCCTGCTGCTGGCAGTGGTGCTCTGGAAACTGAACAAGCCCCGGAACGGGGGAGACTACGAGGAGCTCAAGCGCTGGATGCAGCAGCAGCTCGATGCACAGGCAAAAGACTTTGCTGCCAGACAGGCGGCAATGGCGGAGCAGAATTACACCGCCATCCGCAGCGTCAGTGAGACGCTGCAGACCTCGGTGCAGAGCATGAGCACCACGCTGGCACAGGGCCAGAGCGGCCAGCAGCAGATCCTGACCCAGCGGCTCCAGAGTCTGGAGGCCGCCAACACCCAGAAGCTGGAAGAGCTGCGCAAGACCCTTGCGGAAAACATGACCGCCCTGCAGGCCGAGAACGCCAAAAAGCTGGATGAGATCCGCCATACCGTGGATGAGCAACTGCAGGATGCCCTGCAGAAGCGGGTGACCGAGAGCTTCAAGGCTGTGAACGACCAGCTGGAACAGGTGTACAAGGGGCTGGGCGAGATGCAGAACCTTGCCGCCGATGTGGGCGGGCTGAAGCAGGTGCTCTCGGGCGTTAAGACCCGCGGCATTCTGGGAGAGATCCAGCTGGGGGCCATTCTGGAAGAGATCCTGGCCCCGGAGCAGTACGAGACCAATGTGGCCACCATCCCGGGCAGCACCCAGCGGGTGGAATATGCCATCAAGATGCCGGGCACGGACGGCGGCACGGTCTGGCTGCCCATCGACTCCAAGTTCCCCGGCGATACCTACGCGCACTTGCAGGATGCCCAGGCCTCCGGCGATGCGCAGGCGGTGGAGAATGCCCGCCATGCGCTGGAACTGGTGCTGCGGAGCGAGGCAAAGGACATCCGGGAAAAGTATGTGGAGCCGCCCTACACCACGACCTTTGGCATCCTCTTCCTGCCTTTTGAAGGGTTGTACGCCGAGGTGGTGAACGCCGGTCTGCTGGAGGTGCTGCAGCGGGATTATCAGGTGAACATTGCAGGCCCCAGCACCATGGCGGCTCTGCTCAACAGCCTGCAGATGGGCTTCAAGACCCTTGCCATCCAGAAGCGCTCCGGCGAGGTGTGGCAGCTGCTGGGTGCCGTTAAGACGGAGTTCGACAAGTTTGGGCAGGGGCTCTCCAAGATGCAGCAGCGCCTGCGCCAGACCGATGAAGAGCTGGATAACCTCATTGGTGTCCGCAGCCGGGCCATCAGCCGCAAGCTCCGCAGTGTCCAGAGCCTGGATGATGCCAGCGCGGCAGCCCTGCTGGAGCTGGACAACGAGCCCGGCCGGCCGGTGGCAGCAAGACTGCCGGAGGAGCTTGAATAATTCTTAACAATGTGCTATACTAGGAACTGTTATTAGTATTATACTGCCGCTTTTTCGGCACAGCAATATGGATAGAGAGGATGTCTGCTATGAGCGTGAAAAAGATCAGCGAAGCCATTCTGGGCGTGGGTGTGGACGATACCACCATTGACCTGTTCGAGAGCCAGTACCCGGTGCCCACCGGCGTGAGCTACAATTCCTATGTCATTCTGGACGAAAAGACCGCCATTCTGGATACGGTGGACAACCGTGCCACGGAGCCCTGGCTTGCCAACCTGACCGAGGCACTGGCCGGACGCAAGCCGGATTACCTGGTGGTCAGCCACATGGAGCCTGACCACGGTGCCAACATCGCCAGACTGGCCGCCCTCTACCCGGAAATGCAGGTGGTGGGCAACGCCAAGACTTTCCTGTATATGGATCAGTTCTTTGGGGCGGATGCCGTTGCCAAGGAGCGCCGTGTGGTGGTGAAGGACGGCGAGAACCTGAGCCTGGGTACCCACACCCTGACCTTTGTGTTTGCCCCCATGGTGCACTGGCCCGAGGTCATGGTGAGCTATGAGAGCAGTGAAAAGGTGCTCTTCTCTGCAGACGGCTTTGGCCGGTTTGGTGCAGTGGCCAGGTTTGACGAAAACGCCGACTGGGCCAGCGAGGCCCGCCGCTACTACCTGAACATTGTGGGCAAGTACGGCCCGCAGGTGCAGGCTCTGCTGAAAAAGGCCGCCGCGCTGGATATTGCCACCATCTGCCCCCTGCACGGCCCCGTGCTGACCGGCGATCTGAGCAAGTACCTGAACTACTATGACCTGTGGTCCAGCTACAAGGCCGAGGAGCCGGAGAAGATCCTGGTGGCCAGCGCTTCCATCCACGGCCACACCAGAGCCGCCGCCCACACCATGGCTGAGAAGCTGCGCGCCAAGGGTGCCAAGGTGGTGGAGATGGATCTGACCCGCACCGATGTCTCCTATGCCGTCACTGAGGCCTTCCGCTGCGGCCGGATCGTGCTGGCCTGTGCCACCTACGATGGCTTCCTCTTCCCGCCGATGGAGAATCTGCTGACCCACCTCAAGACCAAGAACTTCCAGGGCCGCACCGTTGGCCTGATGGAGAACGGCACCTGGGCCCCCATGGCTGCAAAGCTGATGCGTGCTGAGCTGGACGGCATGAAGAACATCACCGTCTGTGATGCCGTTGTGACCATCCGCTCTGCCGCCAATGCCGCCGCTGAGGCACAGATGGATGTGCTGGCTGACGAGCTGCTGGCAAAGTAACGAATCGACCCCATAAAAAGAACGAACGCCTGCCGAGTGAGAAAAGCCCGGCAGGCGTTCGTTTTGTCTATGCGGGAGGTATAGCAGAGTAGCATCTTCGCACGGGGGTAGGTGGCAAAGTCTTTTTTGTGTGGGATTCGCCTTTCTTTGTCAGAACAAATCGTACTGCTTCATAGTTTCAGCTTTTCGGGAATCATGCTTCTCGTAGTAGCCGATCAGGGTACCGTCCTCGTCCCGCAGGGCTACCATGTAGACATCGCGGTCGTGCTTTGCGTTGTGATAGGTATAGACGATGTTGTGGCTGGCATCCGCCGCGAACCACTCGACCACTTTGCGGATGGCTTCCACCGAATGGGGGTTGTGGCAGGCCAAAAGGCTTTTGCCCAGCAGGGAAGCGCCGCCGTATTTGCCGTAATCCACCACGGCGGCAGGATTCATGTAAATGATGATGTGGTTCAGATCGCAGATGACCACGGCCTCGCGGTCCTGGTCGATGATGCTTTTGAAATAGGCGTTCAGGTCTGCCATGATGTTGCTCCTTCTTTGCTCTTATCCAGCGCGTCGAACTGTTTGACGATCTGGGGGTCCTTCAGCTTGATGACCTTGCCGGTAAGGTAGTGCAGGGTGTTCTCTTCCGGGATATCCAGGAAGCTGATGCGGACGGCGCAGAGAGCCTGCGTCCGGGTGCCGGTGCGCTCGTTCATCTTGCGGTTGCCGTATTTGATATCTCCCAACACCGGCTTGCCCAGATAGGCCAGATGCGCGCGGATCTGGTGGGTGCGGCCCGTGACCAGGCCGATCCTGCACAGGGCAAAAGGCCCGGCGGTGCGCAGAACATCCACATCGGTGATGATCTGCTTGCGGTGCTCGTTCTGCGCCTGGTGGGCGTGGATGCTGACCTTGTTGTTCTTTTCGTCGTGCTCCCACCAGGCCGTGAACCGCCCGCTCTGGGGGATGCCCACGGTGATGGTGTAGTATTCCTTTTTGAGCAGGTCGGTGCGGATGATCTCGTTCATGTCCCGCAGGGCGGCGTAGCTCTTGGCAGCGATGACAAGGCCCTCGGTACCGCGGTCCAGCCGGTTGCAGATACCGGGCTTGAAGCGGTTCTCGCCGCCTGCGTCATACTCGCCCTTCTGGGCCAGATACTGGGTGAATGCGTCCACAAGGTTGGCATCACCGGTGCGGTCGCTGTGGCAGAGCAGGTGGGTGGGCTTGTACAGCACGGCAATGTTCTCGTCCTCATAGATGACGGTCACCTTGGGCTGGTTCTGCTGCTTTTTGGGGGCAGGCTTGCGGGCTGCAGGCTTTGCGCCCTCGGGCGGGAAGAATTCATCGTTGATGTACAGCTCAATGAGGTCGCCCGCCTTGAGCCGATCCTCGGGGGCGCCTTTTTTGCCGTTGACCTTGACCCGCTTGTTGCGAAAGCTCTTGTACAGCAGGCTGGTGGGGAGATCGCACGTCACGCTCTGGACAAAGCGTGAAAGCCGCACGCCCTCGTCGTTTGCGGTGGCAGTAAATTGTTTCATAAGATCGTTCCTTTTGTTGGATGAAAGACAAGCCCTCTCCGTCTTTGCTTCGCAAATCCACCTCTCCAAAAGGGAGAGGCAATGCATCTCCCGGGCTCAGTACATGCTGACCGAGAGCCACAAGGGGCTCTCCCTTTGGGAGAGCTGGCAAAGCCGCAGGCTTTGACTGAGAGGGCATATTGATTCATAAAAAAGCCTTTTCTCTATAATAAACCACCCTTTCTTTGAAGTCAACGCAGAATATTTCCTGTGCCCCCTTGTGTTTTGCTGAAAAAACGGTACTATTAGAGTAATAACGCAAAAGGAGAACGACCATGGCGAAGGAAAGCAGCCCGCATACGGGGCACCGCCAGCGGATGCGCGCCCGGGTAGAGCAGTACGGACTGGAAAGTCTGGAACCCCACGAAGCGCTGGAATATGTCCTTTACATCACCAACACCCGCAAGGACACCAACGGCCTTGCCCATGTCCTCATAGACCGGTTCGGAGACTTTGCCGGGGTGCTGGATGCTTCCGAGGAGGATCTGCTGACGGTGGAGGGGGTAGGCCCCTCCACCGCCCGGATGCTGCATCTTTTGCCGCAGGTCGGCAGATACTATACCCAGTGTGCGGTCAACGGCAAAAAGTGCATGAAGACCACCGACCAGCTGGTTGAATACCTGATGGCACAGTTTGCCGGGACTGTGCAGGAACGCGCCCTGCTGACTGCGCTGGATGGCCGCAGCCGCATCAAGGGGCTGTTCTGGCTGCGGGACGGCACCAGCGACCGGGTGAGTCTGGAGATCAAGGATGTGGTGGCGGCAGCCCTCAAGGGCGGTACCGACAGTGTGGTGCTCTGCCATAACCACCCCAACGGCGTGGCTCTGCCCTCGCGGGAGGATCTGATGGCCACCGAGAATATCGTCCGGGCGCTGGGGCTGGTCAAGGTGCATCTGCGGGATCACATCATCCTGACCGAGAGCGAATATTTCTCCATGCGGGAGGCCAACCGCCTGCCGTTCTACGATTTCCAGACCGGGGAGATGCTCAGGCCGTATTGATATTATAAAATAATTGTGTTATAATCAACATGAAAAGTACAACTATTTGTAGTTCCATCTGAGAACAGAAAGGAGAACCGAGACATGGCCGATGAACAGTTCCATCTCGTCTCCAACTATGCCCCTACGGGCGACCAGCCCCAGGCCATTGAGCAGCTGGTAGAGGGCGTTGAGCGGGGCGACCGCTGCCAGACCCTGCTGGGTGTGACCGGCAGCGGCAAGACCTTTACCATGGCCAACGTGATCGCCCGGTGCAACCGCCCCACGCTGGTGCTGGCCCATAATAAGACGCTGGCGGCCCAGCTCTGCACCGAGTTCCGCTCGTTCTTCCCGGACAATGCGGTGGAGTATTTTGTTTCCTACTACGATTACTACCAGCCCGAAGCCTACATCCCCAGCACCGATACCTACATTGAAAAGGACAGCGCCATCAACGATGAGATCGACCGCCTGCGCCACTCAGCCACGGCGGCGCTTTCGGAGCGGCGGGATGTCATCATTGTGGCATCGGTGTCCTGTATCTACTCTCTGGGCGACCCCATCGATTACCGCAGCATGGTCATCAGCCTGCGGCCCGGGATGCAGATGGAGCGGGATGACCTGTGCAAAAAGCTCGTCACCCTGCAATATGAGCGGAACGACATCAATTTTATCCGCAATAAGTTCCGCGTTCACGGCGACACGGTGGATATCTATCTGGCCTACATGAGCGACCTTGCCATCCGGGTGGAGTTCTTCGGGGATGAGATCGACCGCATCACGGAGTTCAACCCCGTTACCGGCACCCGGCAGAACGTGGTGAAGCATGTAGCCATCTTCCCGGCCAGCCATTACATCGTCAGTGCCGATAAAAAGGCAGCGGCCATTGAAAAGATCCGCGCCGAGTGCGACGAGCAGGTGAAGAAGTTTACCGCAGAGGGCAAGCTCATTGAAGCCCAGCGCATCCAGCAGCGAACGAACTACGACATCGAGATGCTGACCGAGGTAGGAATCTGCAAGGGCATCGAGAACTATTCGGCGGTGCTGTCGGGCCGTGCGCCGGGCAGTATGCCCACCACTCTGCTGGATTATTTCCCGGAGGATTTTCTGCTTTTTGTGGATGAGAGCCATGTGACCCTGCCGCAGGTGCGTGCTATGTACGGCGGCGACTACGCCCGCAAAAAGACGCTGGTGGAATATGGTTTCCGTCTGCCGTCGGCCTTTGACAACCGCCCCCTCAAGTTTGAGGAGGTGGAAAGCAAGCTGAACCAGATGGTGTTCGTCTCGGCCACGCCGGGCGAGTACGAGCGCCGGAACAGCACCCGGATCGCGCAGCAGGTCATCCGGCCCACCGGCCTGCTGGACCCGCTGATCTCGGTGCGGCCTGTGGAGGGGCAGGTGACTGACCTGCTGGGCGAGATCAACGCCCGCACGGCGAAGAACGAGCGTGTTCTTGTGACCACCCTGACCAAGAAGATGGCTGAGGACCTGACCGACTTCTTGACCGAGCAGGGCATCAAGGTCAAATATATGCACCACGAGGTGGATACCTTTGAACGGATGGAGATCATCAAAGATCTGCGCCTGGGCTCCATCGATGTGGTGGTGGGCATCAACCTCCTGCGTGAGGGCCTGGATCTGCCCGAGGTCAGCCTTGTGGCGATCCTGGATGCCGACAAGGAAGGCTTCCTGCGCAGTGAGACCAGCCTTATCCAGACCATTGGCCGCGCGGCCCGCAACGCCGAGGGTCTGGTCATTATGTACGCCGATGAGGTGACGGACAGCATGGAACGCGCCATCACCGAGACCGAGCGCCGCCGTGCCATCCAGATGGCCTACAATGAAGAACACGGCATCGTGCCTAAGACCATCGTCAAGGCCATTGCGGACAGCATTGAGATCAGCGATAAGGCGGAGAACGCAAAGCGGAATACCCGCCGCATGGGCAAACTGGAGCGGGAAGCTGCCATTGAGCGCCTGACCCGGGAGATGAAGGAGGCTGCCAAGCTGCTGGAATTTGAGCATGCGGCCTTCCTGCGTGACCAGATCGACCGCCTGCGCCGGGGCGAGAACCCCACCGTGGACTCGGATGCCGAGACCGAGCGCAGGCAGAACCATGCACAGACACAGAGAAGAGGGAGAAAGTACCTTGGCAAACGATAAGATCGTCATCAAAGGCGCACGGGAGCATAACCTGAAGAATATTGATCTGACCCTCCCGCGCGAAAAATTCATTGTTATGACCGGCCTGTCCGGTTCCGGCAAGTCGAGCCTTGCCTTCGATACCATTTATGCCGACGGCCAGCGCCGCTATGTGGAGAGCCTTTCCAGCTACGCCCGGATGTTCCTGGGCCGGATGGACAAGCCCGATGTGGATGAGATCACCGGCCTGTCGCCGGCCATTTCCATTGACCAGAAGACCACCAGCCACAACCCTCGCTCTACCGTGGGCACCGTGACCGAGATCTACGATTACCTGCGTCTGTTGTATGCCCGGGTGGGCGTGCCCCACTGCCCGGTGTGCGGCCGTGTCATCAGCCAGCAGACCGTGGATGAGATGGTGGATGCCGTGCTCAAGCTGGAGGACGGCACCAAATTCCAGGTGCTGGCTCCTGTGGTACGCCAGCGCAAGGGCACGCAGCAGAAGGAGCTGGATGCCGCCCGGCGGGGCGGCTACTCCCGTGTGAGGATCGACGGCAATCTGTATGACCTGGACGAAGAGATCACGCTGGAAAAGAACATCAAGCACACGGTGGAGATCGTGGTGGACCGCCTTGCCATGCGCAAGGGCATCCGGGGCCGTCTGGCGGATTCGCTGGAAACTGCGCTGGCCCTGACCGGCGGCATCGCCGAGGTCGATGTCATCGGTGGGGAGTGCATGACCTTCAGCCAGAACTTTGCCTGCCCGGAGCACGGCATCTCCATCGGGGATCTGTCGCCCCGGCTCTTCTCCTTCAACAACCCCCAGGGTGCCTGTGAGAAGTGCACGGGCCTTGGTACGTTTATGCGGGTGGACGAGGAGCGCATCCTGCCCAATAAGAACCTGTCCATCCGGCAGGGGGCCATCAAGGCCAGCGGCTGGTACTACGCCGAGGGCTCTGTCAGCGAAATGTACTACCTTGGTCTGGGTAAAAAATACGGCTTTACGCTGGACACGCCCATCAAGGATATGAGCACCGAGGCGGTGAACGCCCTGCTCTACGGCACCAACGGCGAAAAGATCGAGATGCACCGAACCAATGAGTTCGGCAGCGGTGTCTACTATAATACGTTTGAGGGCATCGTGGAGAACCTGGAGCGCCGCTTCCGGGAGACCAACAGCGAGTGGATGAAGGAAGAGATCGGCAGCTTCATGTCCGGCGTGGAGTGCCCGGACTGCCACGGCAAGCGCCTGAAGCCGGTGGTGCTGGCAGTGACCGTTGGGGATAAGAACATCAGCGAGTTCTGCGAAATGTCCATCCGGGATGAGCTGAAATTTATTGCCGAAAATGAACCGAACCTGACCGAGAAGCAGAGGCAGATCGGCGGTCAGATCATGAAGGAGATCCGGAACCGCCTGCAGTTTTTGCAGAGTGTGGGTCTGGATTACCTGACCCTGGCCCGCGCGGCCGGCACCCTGTCCGGCGGCGAGAGCCAGCGCATCCGCCTCACCACCCAGATCGGCAGTGCGCTGTCCGGTGTGCTCTATGTGCTGGACGAGCCCAGCATTGGCCTGCACCAGCGTGACAACGACAAGCTCATTGCGACCCTGAAGAACCTGCGGGATCTCGGCAATACCGTCATCGTGGTCGAGCACGACGAGGATACCATGCGCAGCGCGGACTATATCGTGGATGTGGGCCCCGGCGCGGGCGTTCATGGCGGCGAGATCGTGGCGGCGGGCTCCGTGAAGGATATCTGTAAGGCCAAGCGGAGCATCACCGGCGATTACCTTTCCGGCCGCAAGCGCATTGCTGTGCCCCAGACCCGCCGCACCGGCAATGGGAATTTTTTGACTGTGAAGGGTGCCCGGGAAAACAACCTGCGCAACATTAATGTCCGGTTCCCGCTGGGGGAGTTCATCTGTGTGACCGGCATTTCCGGTTCTGGCAAGTCCAGCCTGATCAACGAGATCCTGTACAAGACGCTGGCCTGTGAGCTGAACGGTGCCCGCAGCCGTGCGGGCAAGTGCGACGGGGTGGAGGGTCTGGAGTTCGTGGATAAGGTCATTGGCATCGACCAGCAGCCCATCGGCCGCACGCCCCGCTCCAACCCGGCCACCTATACCGGTGTGTTTAACGATATCCGCGCCGTCTTTGCCGAGACCCAGGATGCAAAGATGCGCGGCTATGGCCCGGGCCGGTTCAGCTTCAACGTCAAGGGTGGCCGCTGTGAGGCTTGTGAGGGCAACGGCATTTTGCAGATCGAGATGCACTTCCTGCCGGATGTCTATGTCCCCTGCGAGGTATGCAAGGGCGCGCGCTATAACCGCGAGACGCTGGAGGTAAAGTATAAGGAAAAGACCATCTCCGACGTGCTGAACATGACTGTGGAGGAGGCGGTGGTGTTCTTTGCCAACCAGCCCAAGATCGCCCGCAAGCTGCAGACCCTGCTGGATGTGGGCCTTGGCTATGTGACCCTGGGTCAGAGCGCCACCACCCTGTCCGGCGGCGAAGCCCAGCGTGTGAAGCTGGCCAACGAACTTGCCCGCCGCGGCACCGGCAAGACGGTGTATATCCTCGATGAGCCTACCACAGGCCTGCACATTGCGGACGTGCATCGCCTGATCGAGGTGCTGCAGAAGCTGGTGGATGCGGGCAACACGGTCATTGTCATCGAGCACAATCTGGATCTCATCAAGTGTGCGGACCACATCATTGACCTTGGTCCTGAAGGCGGCAGCGCCGGCGGCCTGGTGATTGCCGAGGGTACGCCCGAGCAGGTGGCCGAGGTGCCCGGCAGCTTTACCGGCCAGTACCTCAAGCCCCTGCTGGAAAAGGACAGACAGCTGCGGGCCGCAGAAGCGGAAACTGGCGTAAAAGCAAAAAAGTAAAGCGGCGCTCATACGACGAAAATCATACTTTTCTTGAAAAAATCAGAAAAAGATGCAGAAAAGTGTTGACAAAACCCGGAAAGATGCGTATAATATTTTTTGTCGCCAATGCTTCGGTAGGGAGGCGGAGGACGATATCCGGGTGTAGCGCAGTTTTGGTAGCGCGCTTGAATGGGGTTCAAGAGGCCGTGAGTTCGATTCTCGCCACTCGGACCAGATGATTCCCAGTCGAACAACTGTTCGGCTGGGAATTTTTTTGTTTTTCGGAAGCAGACGCTTCGGAAAGATTAAAATAAATAAGCATTTCCGTGTCTGTGATCTCGATGCGATTTACAAAGGTATCAATGATCCTGCGGTTATAATCCTCGGTACGTTCATTGGGAGAGATAAGGAACTGCTCCAATAGGAAGAGGATGCGCTCACGATCCAGAACGGGTGGATGAACTTCTTTCAGGGATTCTAATTGATAGTTGAGGGTGCTTTCCTGCTGCTCCAAGTCAGCAAGGCGGGCGGACAGACGAGAGCTGGCAGTACCGTTTTCAATGGATTCAATGATATTGTTGATTTTTCGGTGCACATCAGCCAGGTTTTGCTCTAACATTGCACGCTCTGGATCGGGCTGGTTGACATCTGCCTGCTGTGCAGCGGCAATAGCGTCGGCCAGATCTTCAAGAGTGTCTGGACGAAGGATATTTTCACAGATGGCATTGACCACAAGATTCTCGGCAACATCTTTTGGGATGTTTTTCTTTTTGCAGGTACCGCCATCAGCTTTATTCCCGCAAGCATAGTAATAGTAAACATCGTTGCGGCAGTTGTGGCCGGAGATGCCCCGCATCAGACTGTGGCAGCAGCCGCAGAAAAGCTTGCCAGAGAGCAGATAGTCGGCATGGGAACTGTGTGGTGCGCGGTGCTGCTTATTGAGTGTGAGCATTTTCTGAGCCCTCTTCCATAGATCATCGTCGATGATGGCGGGAATTGCACCATCAATGCGGACATCGTAGGCCTTGCAGATATAGACACCATGATAGGCTTCATTCTGGATGATACGAGGAATGCTGCATTTGTTGAAGGCGTTGCCCTTGCTGGTACGGAGCCCGGCAGCGTTCAGCTGCTCCACGATGGAAGCGCTGCTTTCTCCGGCCGCATAGTGCTCAAAGATGAATCGAATGGTCGGGGCGTTTTTCTCGTCGATAATAAATCGCTTGTGTTCATCTGTGGTAAGCCCCAGGGGGCGGCTGGGATTGATGGCTCTTCCTTTCAATGCGGATTCCCGCATACCACGCCGCATCTTTTGAGCCAGTTCTGCGGAATAGTATTCGGCCAGAGATTCCATCAGACCTTCCAGAATAATGCCCTCGGGCCCTTCCACAGAGCTTTCGGCTGCATAAAGAATGCGAACTCCGTTATCCCGCAGTTTCTTTTTGTAGACCGCGCTATCATAGCGATTGCGGGCGAAGCGGTCGGTTTTCCAGCAGATCACGAGATCGAACAGATGCTTGCTGCTATCTGCGATCATCTGCTGAAAAGCCAGCCTGGATTCAACACCACGGCCCGAAATGTGCCGGTCAATGTATTCATGCACGATTGTCAAGCCATGCTGCCGGGCGTAGGCTTCGCAGTCCCGGCGCTGGCCCTCGATGCTCTGCTCGGTCTGCTGGGAACCGCCGCTGTAACGGTAGTAGGCAACCAGACGGTTCCCGGGAGATACTTTCTTTTTTCTTGCCATGATTGCTCCTTGTGCGCTGAGCAGGATCATGGTACAATGAAATTGCTCAGCAGGCGTGTTTTCTTATCCTATGATTATTCTCCGACAGACAGATTCCCCATCTGGCCCCGGCGGCTCTATCGTACAGAGCTGCCGGGGATTCTTTTTTGTCGTTAGACCTTGACAATGAGGTAGAGAATAGTCTACAATGATGCTGTAACTAATATTTAGTTACAGAAAGAAGGTGGGCTGAATAGAATATGAGTAAAGTGGAGACACTGATAAGGAAGCTTTGCCAAAAGCCCACTCCGGCAGACTTCCGATATTCAGACCTCAAGAAAATAATGGCCTCATTTGGATATGTGGAATCCAATAAAGGCGCAACTTCTGGCTCTCGTGTTCGCTTTTACAACAAAGAAACCGGTGCATCGATGATGCTGCATAAACCGCATCCGGGTGATGAGATGGTAAAAGGAGCCGTTGAGAGCGTGGTAACGTTTTTAAGGGAGCATGGTCACATATGAATAGTGTATTGCGCTATAAAGGGTATTCGGCAAGGCCGGAATTTTCAGTTGATGACAAAGTTTTTTATGGCAAAATCCTTGGAATTGATGATCTTGTAGACTTCTATACAGCAGATGCCGGAAAGCTGGAAGAAGAATTTCATGCGGCAGTAGATGATTATCTGGAATTTTGCGAAGAAGTTGGCAAGGCACCGCAGAAGGCATTCAGCGGAACATTCAATGTTCGCGTTGCGCCGGAACTGCATAGAAGAGCCGCACAAAAAGCACAAGAGGAGAAAACCTCGCTGAATCAAATCGTGGAGAGTGCGTTGGCGGAGTATTTGGAACCGGATCACCAGAAAACAGCTGTGATGGTGCTGCCGCCAGAAGTTACAAAGCAATTTACGCAGCCGGTTCAGACGGTGAAAACGAGCGGGTTTGATGCGACGAGAACAGAGGCGTGGAATTATATGAACAAGAACGGGAGGGTGAAGGTATGCTGAAAGATCTTTTTGATGGAACATGCCGAATTGCACCACTCCACATGGAATGGAAAACATTAGAACTGTTAAATGATCCAATGGAAAAGGCTGAGCTCATTGTAGAAGATTCTGTTACATGGGAAAGAGCGAGTGATTGCTTGCGCGTGATCTGTACCCGTAAGGCTGGTTTTTTGCCGGAATGCAGCTTTTCTGTTACTGTTTCTTATGTAGTAGAGCACATTCTTCAAAAAGTGGATACCTTGAACGATGTTTCAGATGAAGAAATTGATAAAGAGGTACATGAACACCTTGGCTTTTACATTCAAGAGAATCAGGGCCTTATGAGCCGTGTCTCGCTGATTATTTCGCAAATGTCCTCTGCTTTTGGAGCTCCGCCGCTGGTTCTGCCGCCGAGTTATCAAATGAAATCTTAAATCTTATACCCACCCCCACCGGCTGAGCCCGGCGGGGGTGTTGTTTTGCCCCGCTGGTGTTTGCCCCACTGGCGGGGTTATTTTTGTTTGTGGGACTGATTCCAAAATGAAAACAGTTCATTTGAGCGGATAGCCGTTTTTGGTAACAACTGTTTTTTCAACAAGGCTTATGCCGTCAAGGTTGGATTTGCGTATACCGCCACCATTGACATAAACATCGTACAAAGTGAGAATTTCGTTTTTCATTTCATCAGTGAGAGTAAAGTCGAAGCTTTGCGTTGTTCCCTGGAGCCTTATTTTAATCTCATCATTTTGATGCTGAATCAAATCATCCATGAAAGAAAGCATTTGATTTGTCAAATCAAAACTGATGTTTTCAAAGACGGTCCCATCGCTTCCGAGCGAATAGGAATGATTACAGTTAGAGAATATGTAGCGGTTATCACCGATTTTAATGAGAATCGAGTTGAGGTCTGCCCAATGGTATCCATGATAATCAAATTCCAAAACGTAAAAATCGGCGGGATCTGTTAGACTGATAAAGGGGCTGACTAAGATAACAGCACTTGCGGAGGATGTGACAATAGTTTTACCATCTGCCCATCCTGAGGAACGAACATAGGTTATTCCAGTCATATCATCTGCAGTAAGGCTGAGATCATCTCTCCCATTAAAAATGCTGCGATTAAATTCAGCAGATGCAAATGCAGAAACAGGGATAGAAACCATTAGCAGAACAATTAGTGCAAGGGAAATAAGTGTTCTTTTCATTTAATGTCCTCCGCCTTAACTAACGTTGCGATAGGAATAAGATTTGTAAAAACGGTAGCAACTTTTTTCCCGCAAACCGGGCATAAAATATCTTCAAGATCCCGAAGTCCTTCATGAGTAGATGTGCTATCATACTCCAAAAGTGAACCACAATTATTGCAAGTTGTACGGTGAATCATAATGGGTATATCCTTTCTGCAATGAAAACTTAGTTTACAGCGTCAAAACAGTCATCATAGCCATGTTCATAGCCTTCGTCATAGGCTTCTTGATAATTATCTGCTGCGCCGTCCGGGTAACCAGCGTCATAACCATGATCCCAGCCTTCATCATAACCTACCGAATAGCCAGCATCATATTCATTGCGAATACTTTCGTTTTCCACCCGGCAAGCTTCGTATCCCGCCTTATAGCCTTTGTTATATGATGCTTCCTGATTCTGAGCATAGCCATCATCGAATCCATCGTCCCAACCATTATTATAGCTATCATGGGACATCTGAGAAACGGCATTTTGATAATACGGAGAATCAGGACGATAGAAATCATAATATCCGGCACCAATACGGATACCGAAGTACAAGCCAACAAGAAGAAAAACAATCATTAGAATAGTGATAAGAAATAAAAAGCGATATTTATGTGATTTTGGATCAGCCACCATAATTCCTCCCTTACTTACGCTTCTTTCGTAACCAATCCATCCGCAGCAGGTTTTTTATAGTATCCTGTACGATGCAAGTCCTCTGCATACTCAATGACCTTAGCCTGACCTTCTTCATTCAGTTTATCGAAAACCGAGAGCAAAGAGGTCTGGGCCTTGGTGAGGGAGGCCTGTGCTGGTTCGGCATCTTCCATTCCCATTAAATAAGTAGGAGTGGTATCTAATACCAATGCAAGTTTTTCAAGAATAGAACGTTTCAGGTTGACAACAAGGCCGTTTTCGTATTTGTAGATGGCCGCTTTTTGCACACCAACTTTGGCACCGAGTTCTTCCTGCGTCATCTGATGCTCAATGCGAAGCTGGCGTATCCGTTCGCCGGTGGTCATAGGACATCACCCTTTCATACGTTGTATCTTAATAATAACACAGATAATCTAAAAAGCAAGAAAAAATATCTTGACAAGATTCATACAACATGCTAATATTTAAGTATCCTGAAAAGATACTTAAATATAGAACAATATTTAAGGGGATGGATGAACGGAGGTGAAAAAGGGTGAATAAGAGAAAACTCAATGCTGTTATGCAGTTGCATGGGGAATCGCAACAAAATCTGGCGGATTTCCTCGAAATGAGCCTCTCACGGCTGAATGCTAAAATCAATGAATACCGTGGAGCACAGTTTCGACAGAATGAGATTGCAGCCATTCAGGAGCACTACGGTTTGACTGCCGAAGAAGTGAACGAGATATTTTTTGCTTCGTTGGTATCTCAAAAAGATTCTAACGGGCCAGCAGCTTGACCCCGCCGACCCGAAAAAGAGCGCATGAAAAAGCCCCGGCGGGGAGCCGGGGGAGGAAAGGAGGGTGAAGAGGTGAGTGTGCAGCTGGTGATTGCTGCATGGCTAATTGATTTAGCGACAGTATGGATTGCGAAGCGATGGTTGGGCGGCGAGATTCAGGGCTACATTCTTTTTTCTATTATGCTGAGTTACTTATGTGCGGTGCTTACGCTCTACGAGTGGGTGGTGCATCTGTAATAGTTCCTGACGCATGGCTTCAAACGCTTCATAGGCAGAAGCATTGAATGCTTTTTGTGATTCAGGTGTCGGATTTGATTGAAATTCCATCAACTGCGAAGAAAAACCGCTTAATTTTGCACAGGTATCCCGGCTGGAAAACAAAATGGCACGGGCGCAGCAGGCAGTAAGCCTGCCAGCGTCGGCATCTGGAGAGCGGCTCATAAAGGATTGAGCGGCTTCAAAGAAAGATTCGTAGGCTTCTACCTGAGCATGGAAGAACATTTTTTCGGATTCCAGCTTGTAGGCAGATAGATTTGCAGCTTTAGCTATGATCACCTGGGCAATTGCAGTGAAAAGCGCAGCAAGGGCAGAAACGAGAGCAACAAGGGAGGAAATAAGGGTAAGTCTTTCAACGAATGTCATGTAAAACACATCCTTTCTGGTTGGATTGTACCACCAGGGGGAGAACCGGACAAGAGCACATGAAAGGAGCAATGAACTATGGACCGTTATATGATCGTGATCCCGGCGAAGAACCGGGCATTCAACATGAAGTGTGATGATGGTGACAGCATGAAGCTGGAGACCCTGCAGAAGCTGGTGGGCGGGCCGATCGAGCTGGTGCCCGCCTTGCTGAGCGCCGAGTGGGCGCGGGAGAAGGACGTGGACGGCATTCTGCTGCTGGTGAACGAGGAAGGGCTGATGAAGGAGCGCCCCCTGACGAACCAGCGCGCCAGTGAGATGACGGCGGCAGAGCTGGTGGGCCCGGCAGTTGTGGCCGCAAAACGCGGCGATGAGCTGATCGGCTTTGCAAAGCCTGTGGTGGAGACCATCTGCGCCGAGTGGCTGTGAGGTGCTGCCATGGGCCGAAGGAAAAAGCAGGAGCTGCCTTTTGAGCACTGGCAAATTATTGAATTGCTGCACATCGCACAGGACTTTTACTCAAAACCGGAGAATGAGGCTGCGTTTCAAGAGTGGAAGGCGGCCAGAGATGCAAGAAAAGCAAAAAGGCCCGCCGGTGCGGGAACACCGACGAGCCAACCAGGGTGATGGTTTGACAACACATCACCAGAAGTTTAACACAGAGTTGGAGGATTTGCAAATGAAAAAGAAGATCACGGGCAGCGTGCTGAGCGCCGGTGCCATTGTGCTGGGACTGGCTGCAGCAGGGTGCGGAGGGGCCATTGAGACCGCGGCCGACGGCTGGGCAATGCTGGGCTACACGCTGCTGGCCATCGTGCTGGGGTGTGCAGCCCTGGCGCTGGCCGGGCTGGGCCTGGTGGCGGAGCAGCGGAAGGAGCTGCAGAAGATCCACAAGGTGCCGGAGAACACGGTGAAGAAGGCCGTCTGCGGCAGAAAGGTGGGGTAAGGATGAAAATCACGATTGAGAAGAAAGGTCCCCTCATTTCTGTTAATGTGAAAGCCCCGGAAGGTGTACGGCGCTCCGACGTTGCAGAAACCATAAGTATTGCACTGGCAAGCTCTGTGGCTTCGATTATTCCAAGCGATGCGCCTGTTCAGCTCCGTAGGAAGATTGGGTTAAGCCTTGCCGACGAGGTTGCGAACGCTGTAAAGCAGAATTTCCTTGACGTTACCATGGGAACGGCTGGAAAAGCTGCTATTTTTACAGAGAAAGAAGCCGATTTTATTGCCGCGCTGAACGGTATGAATGCGGGGAAACAGAAATGACGCTGGAAGAGTACAAGAACATTTTGATTACCGGGACACCGAGTGACCGGGCGCGGGCCATTGCCGAGGCCGGGAACGACAGGAGCCTGACCGACGAGGAGTTCCACGAGCTGACGGCCATGATCAAGGGCGTTGTGCGGCCCGGGCGGCGGAAGATGACCCCGGACGAGGCAAAGCTCTGGGCCGAGGTGAGCCGGATCAACACCCGGTTGAAGGACGAGATGGTGAACGCGGGCTTTGCGGTGCGGGCCCTACCCGGCGACCTGCAGGAGGATGCGATCAACGTTCTTTCCCGCACGGTGAGCGGGATGCTGGGCGACCTGACCGCCATGATGGCAGAGACCGGGGAACCCTGATGGACAAGACCCAGTGTGTACATGTGTTTGAGATCACCCGGAGCCAGTGCCTGAGCTGTGGGGGCCGGAACCGGGCGTGCGGGGAATATGAAGAACGGAGAAGTTACCATGAAAACAAAGATGAGCCTTTCGGCGGAGATGGACCTGACCCAGGACAGCGTGGTGCAGCTGACCTGCTGGTGCGGACAGATCGCCTTACATGAGCTGTGGGGGCTGGGCCGCACCCGGCTTGACCGGATCACCAGACGGAAGGAGCTGCTGGGCAGCCAGAGCCTGGCTGTGGTGATGCAGCCGGACAAGAACGGGATGCCCCAGACGGAGAAGGCCCGGCGGCTGCGGGCGGAGGCAATCCCCAAGGGCGTGCCGACGGAATTCCGGGTGCCTGCGTTGCGGACACCCCGCACCCGGCGGGAGCAGCAGCTGAAAATGGTGGGCGACCGGGCAGCGACCATGGCCTGGCAGCTGATGGCGCTGGCCTGTGTGCAGGAGCTGGGGTTTGGAGCAGACCGGCTGAACCGGCTGTATGCAGAGATGCGCCACAACTACGAGCAGCTGAATGAGTGGGGCAAGACGGACGGGCTGGACGTGGCCATGGAAAAGCTGCGGCGCTGCGCCTGCGATGCCTTGCAGACTGAGGACATCGTGGTGGAGAACGTGGACGATGAAAAGACAGTGCAGACCCTGAGCCGAAGCTACAAGGAGCAGGAAGCGGAGTTTCTGAAGCGGGCCGTGATGATGGCAGCGGGCCGCAAGGCATGCCGCCAGAGCCTGAATGTGCTGAACGAAGAGAGTGTTCGGCAGAAATGTGCGGATGCCATGGCAGCGGCTACCGGAAGCAACCTCTCACCGCTGCGGTCTGGCTATGCCAGCGCCTTGCAGAGCTCCCCTGATATGGGAGCCAAGGATCAAGGAGGACGATAAGATGCAGAGTGGATGCAGATGGGTATACACCCTGATGGACTGGGACACCGGCGAGGTGGTGGCCAAGGGCACCAGCGTGGAGCTGGTGGAGCAGGGATATTTTCCCGATGTGAACAAGCTGAGCAGCGTTTGGAATAATCTGGAAAAATGCAAGAACCCCAGCCCGAAGAACTACCGGTGGAAGATGGAGCGGAAGAGCACCAAGGACGACCGGGTGGAGAGGGCCCGGGCAGAAGGCCTGAGTGCGGACGAGCGGGCCGAGACCCGGATGGTGCGGGTGTACAGCTGCTACGGTGCGGACGGCACCCTGCTGGGCAAGGGCACGGCGGCAGAGCTGAAGGACAAGGGATTGTTTGGCAGCGAGGGCACAGTGCACGAGTGCTACCGCAAGCGGGGCGGCGTGTACAAGCCCGGCGGCGTTACGCGGATGGAGATGGAGCTGTGCCAGAAACGGATCCGGCACCCCATGAAGCTGCCGGATCAGCCAGCAAAGGTGAAGCGCAAGCCCATTGGCGGCGTGATCGACCCCAGCGCCCTGGCCTATGACGTGCATGACCTGATGATCTACAACGAGAAGGCCCGGAAAATTGGAAAGCCGGAACTGACCTACGGATACTGGGCGGAAAAAGGAAAGCCCGCCACGCCTTAAACACACGAATCTATTATGAAGAGCAACGGATACGATGGACTGACACGTCCACCGTATCCGTTACGTTTCATAATACCTTTATAAAGAAAGAGGGGGAAGAGCCCTCTTTGGGGAGCTAGTATACCCGTTATTTCTGTGACGGTGGGGTCACGGAAAAGAGAATATCAGCAGAAAGTGAAAGCCAGCAGGAGGGCACCGGGATGCGCTGTAACTACATCCGAGAGAAAAAATACCAGTGCGGGGATGACTACATGGCAGTCGGAGTGTTCTCCATCATCCCCCAGGAACACCGGGGCCGGGGCAAGAAGCGGAAGGAATCCAGCGAGGGGCAGAAGGCGAAGAACAAAATGGATTCCCTGCGCAAGCGCCAGAGAAAGGCGCTGACCAATTTCAGTCCGGCGGGAATGTTCCTGACCGGTACATATGAGGATCCATTTCTGCCGGAGGACATTCTGGCCTGCCGGAGAGACGTGGAGAACTACAAGCGGCGGGTGATGGCGGCCACCTGCAAGCGGTTCGGGGCAAGGCGGGAGGACATCCGCCTGATGCTGGTGGCGGTGCGAAAGGGAGAAGCAGGACGGCTGCACATGCACGGTTTTGCGGAATGCCCGGGCCTGACCGCGGCCCAGCGCCGGGAGTGGCGGGAGATGCTGGAGGATCTGTGGCGGCGGCGTATCCCCGGTTCCAACGAGTTTGAGCCGCTGGGAACCATGAACGTGGACAGAATCGATATGAAAAAGCTGCTGGGCAAGAGCGGGCAGGGCGAATACGGCACGGTGGGCTACCTCTACGGCCACAAGGAGCGGCTGTGGGTGGAAACGGCCAACCTGCGCCCGGCCATTGAGCAGGCCCCCAACGATGGCAGATGGAGCCGGAAACAGCTGCGGGCCGCCTGCGGGGAAAAGCAGAACGATGCCAAGTGGTGGGAGCAGCGGTTTCCCGGCTGGAAGATGGAAAAGTGCATCGTGCTGGAGCCCGGCGGGCTGCATGAGAGCCCGAAGCGGGAAGGAACCGGCTGGGAACGGCTGGAACCGCAATGCTATGTGATCCTGCGTCGGCGGGAGGCTGCGATTCTTCGCACCTGACAGATAAAACACCGGTATTTTGCGCGTTATACCCATGCGAAAAGAAGGTGGGGCGGTGACAAAAGAGCAGAAGAAAGCGACCCGGCAGGCTCTGCGCCGATATGGCGAGGGGTCTGTTTGCGCTGCCTGGGCGCAGGTGATCGGGGCGGTGCTGGCCTGGTACGACCGCAATGACCCGGTATGCGCCCAGCTGCTGCGGCTGCGCTACCTGCAAGGTCTGCCCGAGGAAAAGGTGATCGCCCGGCTGTATGTGGGGCGGACGACCTACTACACCAAAGAGCTGGAAGCCCTGAGCACCGTGGCAGTGTGTGCAGCGGATGCAGGGCTGCTGCCCGGCGGGCAAATGTCCGGGGTATTTTGAGCGGGCGAGACGTGATAGTCTATTTGCAAAGGCAGGTGAGAGAGTTGGCGAAGAAGCGGGCGTACTGCAAGAACACGGTGGCCGGGAAGCAACGGGGAAAGAAATACTCTGCTGCGTTCCGGGCAGAGGTGGTAATGGCCATGCTGGGCTCCAACTCCATCTGCTCTGTGGCGAAGAAGTACGGCGTGCCGGAATCGACAATTCGCAGCTGGATGAGCGAGGAGGCAGGCCGCAGTGATGCATTTGCAAAGGCCCGACAGGAAGCCGCGCGGGAGATCGCCATCCGGGCAAGCCTGGGGGTACGGGCACAGGTGACCTTTTTGCAGGGCCGGGCCGCTGAGAGCCAGCGGGCGGCGCAGATCACGGAGAGGCTGCACCGGCGTTTGGACGAGGACACCCGGGCCCGGGACTTTGCCGTGGGCACCCTGCTGAAGGACGACCCGGAGGAGCTGGCGGATGCCACCGAGACCGGCCTTGTGGTATATGCAAGTCCGGGCAGCTACGACAGGCAGCTGGATGACACGGAACGCAGGCGGCTGAACGCCGAACTGGAGCGGTACGAGGGCCGGGTGATGAGCGACAAGAACGCGGCCGGTGTGGCCAAGGTGCTGATGGAAGTGGCCGAAAAGGCTGCTGCCATGGCCCCGGCGGAGAACACCGATAGCGAGAGCGGCCCGCCGATGGTGGAGATCGCGGCAGCCAGTGAGACGGACGGCCAGCAGGAGGTGGAAGTGGATGGCGGCACAGAGGATGCGTGACGGCAGACCGGTGATCTGGTCACCACAGCCCGCCCAGGCGCGGTTCATGCAGCGCACCGAGAACGAAGCGCTTTATGGCGGGGCCGCAGGCGGCGGAAAGAGCGACGCGCTGGTGATCGAGGCCCTGCGGCAGGTGGAGATCCCACACTACCGGGGGCTCATCATCCGAAAGACGTTTCCCCAGCTGCGGGAGCTCATTGACAAGACCATGCGGTATTACAAGCCGGTTTTCCCAAAAGCCCGGTACAACAGCAGCACACACTGCTGGACCTTCCCCAGCGGGGCAAAGATCTATTTTGGCAGCATGAACCACGCCCAGGACAGGTACAACTATCAGGGCCAGGCCTACGACTTTATCGGCTTTGACGAGCTGACCCATTTCACCTGGGAAGAGTACAGCTACCTGCTGAGCCGAAACCGACCCAACGGCCCCGATACCCGGGTCTACACCCGGGCCACGGCCAACCCCGGCGGCATCGGCCACGGATGGGTGAAGGCAAGGTTCGTCAGCCCGGCCCCGCCCGGCACCCGGATGGTGCAGATGGTAAAGGCCAGGGCTCCGGACGGACGGGAGATCGTGCAGCGGCGGACCCGCATCTTTATCCCCAGCACCGTGTTTGACAACGCGGCCCTGCTGGAAAATGACCCGGGCTACCTGGGCACGCTGGCTGCATTGCCGGAAGCGGAGAAGAAAGCCCTGCTCTACGGCGACTGGGACAGCTTTACCGGGCAGGTGTTCACCGAGTGGAAGAACGACCCGGCCCACTACGACGACCAGCGGTGGACACATGTGATCCGCCCGTTCCGCATCCCGGGACACTGGAAGATCTGGCGGGGGTACGATTTCGGCTACTCGAAGCCCTTTTCCGTGGGATGGTATGCGGCGGACGAAGAGGGCAGGCTTTACCGCATCCGGGAGCTGTACGGCTGCACCGGGACCCCCAACGAGGGCATCAAGGCTGACCCTGTGAAGCAGGCGAGGATGATCCGGGAAGCAGAAGAGAACGACCCCATGCTCCGGGGCCGCACCATTCTGGGCGTGGCCGACCCGGCCATCTTCAACGAGAGCCAGGGCGAGAGCATTGCTGCCATGCAGGAAAAGAGCCCGAACTTTCTGCACTGGGCTCCTGGCGACCACACCCGGCTGGCGGGCAAGATGCAGTTCCACTACCGGCTGGCGTTCCAGGCGGACGGGAGGCCCATGCTGCAGGTGTTCAACACCTGCAAGCACTTTATCCGCACCATCCCGAACCTGGTATACAGCGAGAGCAACGTGGAGGACATTGACACCGACCAGGAGGATCACATCTACGACGAGTGCCGGTATGTGCTGATGGAGAATCCCCTCAGCCCGCCCCGGACAGAGCCGGTGCAGCCCATGCCGGATGACCCGCTGGAGCTGGGGAAGAAAGCGAGGTTTTTTAGAGTATGACCGACGTGATCGGCACAGAGCAGGTGGCGAAGGCCACGGCGCTGTTACAGAGATACAAGACCGGCAAGGCGGCGCTGGACAAGCGGATCGTGGATAACGAGCTGTGGTTCCGGATGCAGCACTGGGCCAACTACAAAAACGAGATGATGGAGGGCAAGCCCAAACCTTCCAGCGGGTGGCTGTTCAACAGCATTGCCAACAAGCACGCGGATGCCATGGACAACTACCCGGAACCCAACGTGCTGCCCCGGGCAGCGGACGACGAGCAGACCGCCAAGGTGCTTTCCAAGATCCTGCCGGTGCTGCTGGAACAGGCAGAATACGAGCAGGTGTACAGCGACACCTGGTGGCGCAAGCTCAAGCAGGGCACCGGCGTGAAGGGCATCTTCTGGGACCCGGGGTTACGGAACGGCGTGGGAGACATCTCCATCAAGAGCATGGATCTGCTGATGATGTACTGGGAGCCCGGCGTGATGGACATCCAGGACAGCCCCAACCTGTTCAGCCTGGCGGTGGCCGACAACGAACAGCTGAAGGCCCAGTACCCCCAGCTGGAAGGCCACACCGGCAGCACGGTGGAAGTGGCAAAGTACATCCACGACCAGAGCATTGACACCTCGGACAAGAGCGTGGTGGTGGACTGGTACTACAAAAAGGCCCGGGAGAACGGCCCGCCTCTGCTGCATTACTGCAAGTTCTGCAACGGTGTGGTGCTCTACGCCAGCGAGAACGACCCGGCCCTTGCTGACCGGGGATTCTACGACCACGGCAAGTACCCCTTTGTGTTCGACACCCTGTTCGTGGAAGAGGACAGCCCGGCGGGCTTTGGGTACATCGACGTGATGAAGGACACCCAGACCGCCATTGACGAGATGAACGCTGCCATGGACGAGAACGTGAAGCTTTCGGCCAAGGCGCGGTACATCATCCAGGACGGGGCGGGCATCAACGAGAAGGAGCTGGCCGATTTTGGCAAGGACATCGTCCACGCGGCAGGGCGGGTGACGGACGAGACACTACGGCCCTTACAGACAGCGGGGTTGGCGGGCAACCTGATCACCTACCGGGACGCGAGAGTGGCGGAGCTGAAGGAGATCAGCGGCAACCGGGATGTTTCCCAGGGCGGCACCACCAGCGGCCTGACTGCGGCTTCTGCCATTGCGGCGCTGCAGGAGGCTGGCTCGAAGCTTTCCCGTGATATGCTGAAAAGCGCTTACCGGGCCTTTGCAAAGGAGTGCTATTTCATCATCGACCTGATGCGGCAGTTCTACGACGAGAGCCGGGTCTACCGCATTACCGGCGACAGCGGCCAGCCGGAGTATGTGCAGTTCTCCGGGGCAATGCTGCAGCCCCAGCCGGTTGGCATGATCGGCGGGGTGGAGCTGGGCAGCCACGAGCCGGTGTTTGACATCACGGTATCGGCTGCCAAGAAGAGCACCTTCAGCCGCCTTTCCCAGAACGAGACGGCAAAGGAGTGCTACCAGATGGGGCTGTTTGCCCCGGCCAACGCTGACGCGGCGCTGGCGGTGCTGGACATGATGGACTTTGAGGGCATCGAAAAGGTGCGGGAACGGGTGCAGCAGAACGGTACCCTGTACACCCAGCTGCAGCAGGCCATGGAGCAGCTGCAGAAGCTGAGCGCCATCATTGACCAGCAGAACGGCACCAACATGAGCGCCATGGCCGGGGCCGCTGCACAGGCGGCCGGAACCACGGGCGGCGGCAGCGGCGGACAGACCACCGCAAAGACGGCGACCAACGGCCTGGGGGCTGTGGTGGGCGGCGGAGGCAACAGCCTGGCCACCCAGGCGGCAAAGCGGGCCATGAACGTGAATAATCCGAATAAATGACCCTCTCAGTGCGCAATGCGTCTGACGACGCAGTTGCTTGCAGCTCCCCCGAAAGGGGAGCTCTGCTTAGAGGAAATTTTGGAAGGAGCGATAGAATGATCCAGATCACTTACAACGAGATGGGAGACATGATGTTCCTGCGGGCCGAGGGGCACGCGGAGTTTGCACCCAAGGGGCAGGACATTGTATGTGCTGCCGTGAGCGCGCTGATGCAGACGCTGGCCTACAGTCTGGACAGCGGGACCGTGACCTGTGCCGATGACAGGAACCTGATGGTGGTACAGGCAAAGCAGGGCACTGACAGCCTGGCAAAATTTGAACTGGTGACGGACGGTCTGATCCTGCTGGCGGATGCCTACCCGGAGCATGTGCGGTACATCAACCTGCACGCAGACAAGGCAGATGCCATTGATCTGCAGATGTTTGCAGACGGTGGTGCTGCGGGCGGGGACGGAACCTCTCAGTCCGCTGGCGCGGACAGCTCTCCCAACGGGAGAGCCAACGCATCTGCAGGGGCAGGGGCAGCGAACGGGGAAGGCAATGCCATTGAGCTGCCTGCCCTGCGGCCGGCAGAAGAGCGGCTGGCCCGGAGGAGCGGGGTGCTGAAGCGGAGCAGCAGGGAAGAGGGCTCACCCTCTCAGTCGGCGCAGAGCGCCGCCAGCTCCCCCGAGGGGGTAGCCCTTGGCAGTGAGGAAAAGTCTGAGCTGGACGAGGAAGCGGCAGAGAACCAGAACGAAGCCGAGGGCAAGGACGGCGAGGAGAAGGGCGAAGGCAAGACCAAGAGCCCGGAGGAGCGGCGGAAAGCCTTTGGTGAGCTGCTGCGCGGAGAGTATGCCGACCTGACCGAGGAGCTGATGCAGAACGCCGTGACCGAAGCGACCCGGCGGCTGGAAGCAAGCCCGGCCATGAAGGGTCTGATGCAGGCGCTGCAGGAAAAGTACGGCACGGATGCCAACGACCTGGTGGCCCTGACCGAGGCTGTGCGGTCCGGCGCGGTGAAGGACGATGCCTACTACGAGAAGCTGGCCATGGAGAAGGGCGTTTCCACCAGGACGGCCCGGGAGCTGGACAAGCTGGAAAGCCAGAACAAGCACCTGACCGAACAGCAGCAGATGATCCAGCAGATGGAACGCCAGCGTGCCCAGCAGGCCCGCATTGCCGAGCTGCAGGCCGGATGGGACCGGGAAGCGGAGCAGCTGAAAGCCCAGTATCCCGACTTCAACATGGCTGAGGTGCTGGCGAACCCGGAGGTGGAGAAGATGATGCGGTCGGGCGTTTCTATGACAAACGCCTACCGCAGCGCCTACTTTGATCACATCCTGAAACAGCAGCAGGCCGCCACGGCCCGGCAGGTGGAGCAGGGCGTGGTGAACCGGATGCAGCAGCGCAACGCCCGGCCCGGCGAGAATGGCACCCGCCCCGGCGGCGCGGTGCAGACCAAGATCGACGTATCCCACATGAGCCGCAAGGAAATGGAAGAGATGGAGAAGCGGGTCATGCGGGGTGAAGTTATTACACTTTAACAGGAGGAAGCTATGAAAGACAAGACCATGAAGCTGGATCTGCAGATGTTTGCAACGGCCAGCACCCAGAACCAGAATACCACCGGCGCATCCGGCATGAGTGCCGAGATGAAAACCTTTTACGAGAAGCGCCTGATCGACCAGGCAGAGCCTGCCCTGGTGCATGACCAGTTCGGTGACCCGTATCCCATTCCGGCCAACGGCGGCAAGAACATTGAGTTCCGCAAGTATGACAGCCTGCCCAAGGCCACCACTCCGCTGACCGAGGGTGTGACCCCGGACGGCCAGACCATGAACGTTTCCACCGTTACCGCTGAAGTCAGGCAGTACGGCGGCTGGGTGCCCATTACCGACACGCTGCAGCTGACCTCCATTGACAACAACATCCTGCAGGCAACCAAGATCATTGCCAGCCAGGCGGGCCGCACCCTGGACACCATCGTGCGTGATGTGCTGGCGGGCGGCACCAATGTGATCTATGCGCCCAAGATCGGCGAAGGCGGCGTGGAGACCGCTGTGACCAGCCGCGCCACCCTGGACGCGACCTGCCAGCTGACCAGCGACCTGATCGCCCGTGCGGCCACCCAGCTGAAGGCCATGAACGCTGACCCCATCGGCACCAGCTTTGTGGGCATCATTCACCCTTATGTGGCCTATGAACTGCGCCGCGACCCGGACTGGATCGATGTGCACAAGTACGCCCAGCCGGACGAGATCTACAACGGCGAGATCGGCACGCTGCACGGTGTGCGCTTTGTGGAGACCAGCGAGGCAAAGATCTGGAAAGGCACTGGCTGCCCGACGGGTCTGGCAGTGTTCAGCACCCTGATCCTGGGTGCCCACGCCTACGGTTCCACCGAGATCGAGGGCGGCGGCCTGGAGCACATCGTGAAGCAGCTGGGCTATGGTGACGACCCCCTGAACCAGCGCGCATCTGTGGGCTGGAAGGCACACAAGACCGCTGAGCGCCTGGTGGAGCAGTACATGGTGCGCATTGAGAGCTGCAGCGCACGGTACAGCGCAACGGCTGAGGCGAACTAACCCTCTCATCACTCAATCCGCCTATGGCGGCATGTCGTGGAGCTCCCCCGAAGGGGGAGCCCTGCTTAGAGGAAATAGAAAGGAGCCGATAAAATGGCAGAAGCAAAGAAAAAGACTGAGACGATCCGGCTGTTTTCGGACGGCGGGAAATACAAGGGCGACCTTTTCGTGAGCGTGAACGGTGTGAACTACCAGTTGCAGCGCGGCAAGAACATTGAGGTGCCCCCGGAGGTGGCGGAGGTCATCCGCCACAGCCAGGAACAGGACGACCAGACCGCTGCCCGCATGGAAGAGCTGGCGAATAAGGCGTAATTTTAACCCTCTCAGTGCGCAGTCCGGCATGTCCGGAGCTGCTTAGATGTATCCCCCCGGCCCGGCGGCACACGCTGTGCCGGGGGTTATTTGTTTATGGTGGCGGTAAACCCCACCGTCATTGCTTCGCAATGCCACCGCCCCTAGTAGGGGCGGCCTTGGCAAAGAGGGAAAGTTTTACGCCATGCCAAGGGCCCCCCTATTAGCGGGGGCTGTCACCGTAGGTGACTGGGGGGTTATGTTACCCGAGGACAGAAGGATTTTAGACAGGAGATTGAAATATGACTGTAGGAAAAGCAATCGAAACCGCTGACAAGCTGCGGCCCAACAACGGGTTTGACCGCGAGCTGAAGATCTTATGGCTGCGGCAGGCGGATGCGGGGTTGAGAAAGAGCGTGGTGGACAAGAGCGACACCACCGATTTTGATGCCGTGGGTGCGGATATCTTATACGACCGGGAGCAGGAACTTTTGCGGCAGGACGCGGAGCTGCTGCTGCCGGAGCCCTACGACAGCTACTATGCCCACTATCTGGCGGCCCAGATGGACGCGGCCCTGGGCGAGACCGACCGCTATGCCAACGAGATGCAGCTGGCCAACGAGAACCAGCAGGAGTTTGCAGCCTGGTGCAGGCACACCTACCTGCCAAGGATGGCCACGAAGTGGAGGTACTGAGATGGCACTGCCGAGTTTATACAGCATCTCGACGGGGAAGAGCATCCAGACGGCCTTTGGCGGCCTGAATGAAAGCTATGCATGCGCCGAGGCGGAGTTTACCGAGATGAAGAACTTTTCCAGCCGGGGATACCCCGCACTGCAGACCCGGACACCCCGGCGCACCATGCGGGCTATGGGCCGCTGCAACGGGATGTACCACCTGAACGGCCTGCTGCTGTGCGAGGGTACCACCCTGCGCTACACCGAGGACAGCGAGGACGACGTGGCCACCGCGGCTGCGGGCGGGGAGATCGTGCTGGAAAACGCCGTGACGGACAGCGAGAAAATTATGATCGGCATGGGCACGAAGATCCTGATCTGGCCGGATGCCAAGAGCTTTGACACGGCCACCGGAAAGCTGGAAGCCCTGAGCGTTGCATGGAGCCAGACCGGCACGGTGACCATTGCCCCCTGCGACGCGGGCGGCAAGACCTACACCGTGAGCAGCGTGGGCACCACGGAACCTTCTGGCCCGGCGGACGGGACGCTGTTTCTGAAACAGAACTCCTCTTCCAGCAAGTGGGCCTATGTGAACGTGCTGGAACAGTACGATGCCAAGAGCGGCAAGTGGGCAGAGATCCTTTTGAACAGCGTGAAGATGACCCTGCCCGGGCTGGCCGCTGCGGGCTTCAAGAAGGGGGATACCATCACGGTGGAGCAGGTGCCCGGGCTGGTGGAAGAGTATCTGGCCGAGGGCGTGAACGGCGAGGTGACCATTGAGCAGATGGACGGGGACAGCATTGTGCTGACCGGCAGCCCAAAGACCGAGAGCACCCGCTATTACGGCAGCTTTACCGTGACGGCGGGCGGTACCACCTGGAAAAGCATGAACGGCAGCGAGAGCGCCACAGCGGGCGGTGCAGCCATTACCGCACGGCGGCGGGTGCCCCGGCTGGAATATGTGACCGAGAACGCAAACCGGGTATGGGGCTGCAACAGCGAGGAGAACGTGATCTACAGCTGCAAGCTGGGCGACCCCACCAACTGGTACAGCTACCGGGGCATTGCTTCGGACAGCTACGCCGTGAACGTGGGCAGTGACGGCCCCTTTACCGGTGCGGCCACCTGCATGGGCTATGTGCTGTTCTTCAAGGAGAACTGTCTGCACAAGCTCTACGGCAGCCGCCCGGCAGACTATCAGCTGGTGAGCGTGCAGTGCCGGGGCGTGGCCAAGCAGGCCAGCAAGAGCATGTGTGTGCTGGCAGAGGTGCTGTACTACCTTTCCCCTGACGGCGTGATGGCTTGGGACGGCAGCCTGCCGGTGAAGATCAGCGGCGGACTGGACAATACCTGGCTGATGAACGTGCGCGGGGCGGTGGGCGGTGTGCTGGACACCCGGTATTACCTGCATCTGCGGGTGCCGGGCCGGAATGAGACCCGGCTGCTGGTCTACGACACCGAACGGCGGCTCTGGCACGAGGAGGACACGGCGGCGGAAGAGAATGCTTCCGGCTGGGCAATGTGCTCCACGGGGCGGCAGCTCTACCAGTGGGACGGCGTGAACCTGTGGGCCACCGAACCGGAACGGGAGGCCGACCGGGACACCGACACGGCAAAGGCGAATTTGGAACAGAAGGTGTCCTTTGAGGCTGTGAGCGGCGACATTGGGTTGAACATCCCGGCGGACAAGTACATCAACCGGGTGTTTCTGCGGGTGGATGCCCTGACGTACAGCGTTGTGGAGCTGCAGGCCAGCTATGAGGGCGGGGCCTGGGAGACGCTGGGCCAGGCAGCCGTTCTGAACAAATACACCCGGGTCAACCTGCCCTTTGTGCCGGAGCGGCACGACACCATGCGGCTGCGGATCAAGGGCACCGGGCAGATCGCGGTGCGGAGTATTGCGTTCAGCATGGCAGAGAGCCGGGGCAACCGGGTGGCCGGAGGGGAACCGAAGAGATAGCCCTGCTTAGAGGAAGGAGATTTTATATGGCAGATATTACGAGGCTTGGTGAAATCGCCATGCCGAAACTGAGTGACAACATGGCCCCGGAGGACAGGAGAAGCATCAACAACTACCTGATGCAGCTGCGGGACCAGATGATGTACATGATGCAGAACCTGGACGAGACGAACTTCAGCGACACCATGCGGGACAAGCTGGTGGCCATGGGGCTGAAGGTGGAGTAAACGAAAGGAGACAGTGAGAAGATGGCAAGAGGAAAATGGTGGGAGTACCTGATTCCGGGCCACAATGTGGGGCTGATGGTAGGGGATGTGTATGACAGCATTACCGGCAACAGCGAAAAGAATGCGGGTACCGGCGTGTTTGGAACCAGAAAGAACGATTCCAACAGCTACCAGTACGCCCAGAGCAATGACCGGGTGACCACGGCAAAGAACAATCTGGATTACATCAAAGGACAGAAGCCCGGGGAGTATCAGAGCGAGTACGGCAGCCAGATCAGCGGCACGCAGAGCCAGCTGGACAAGATGAACCGGGACGGCTTTTCTTACGACTACACCAAGGACGCAGCTTACCAGCAGTACAAGAACCAGTACACCCGGGGTGCGGAGCTGGCCAGCGAGAACGCTGCCGCCAATGCTTCGGCCCGCAGCGGCGGCTACGGCAACAGCTGGGGCACTTCCAGCGGGCAGACGGCCTACCAGAGCACCATGAACGGGCTTTCGGACGTGGCAGACAGCTTATACAACCAGGCCTACAACGAATATGCCACCAAGAAGAGTGATCTGAGCAGTCGGCTGAGCTCTTTGCAGCAGCAGGAAAAGCTGGCGCAGGATGCTTACAACACCCGCCTGAACAATTACTATGGCCAGCTGAACAGTGCTCAGACCGAATATGCCAACGCGGTGGGGGCCAACCAGAAGAAGGATGCGAACAACACCAACTTCTGGGGGAACGTTTTGCAGGTCGGCGCAAGCATGCTGCCGTGGGTGCTGAAAGCGCTTGCCGCGATCTGAAGACCGGTGTGTGGCAGAAGAAAAGGAGAACGACATGTTATTTGATACCTTACGGAGAAAGAACCAGGCGGAACAGGAAGAGCGGGAATGGAATGCCAACCACCCGGCGGACTATGTGAGCCGGAACAAGGACGCAATGGACAGCCTGACCGGGCAGATCGGCAGCGGGTTCGACTGGGACACCGGCAGCAAAGCCTACCAGCAGTACCGCGCCCAGGCCCAGGCCAATGCTGCCGCCAGCGCGGAGAACGCCCAGGCCAACGCGGAGATGCTGGCGGGCGGGTATGGCAGCAGCTACGCCGACAGCGTGGCAAAGCAGGGCCAGCAGCAGGCAATGAGCGGCATTGACAATGCGGTACCAGGCCTGAGAGGCCAGGCACTGAGCGAATACCAGAACCAGCAGAACGACCTGCTGAGTGCCCTTTCCGGCATGGCCAACACCGAGGCGCTGGACCGCAGTGCCTACGGCAGCAACTTTGCCAACCACACGGCGTGGCAGAATTTCCTTGCCAACCAGAGCGAACAGGCCCGGAACGAGAACGACAATTACTGGAACAACCTCTGGAACACGGTAAAGAACATTGGCTCGGCGGCCCTGACGGCCTACGATGGGTACAAGGGGTACACCCAGCAGCAGTGGGAAAATGACTTTGCCCGGGAACAGTGGGAGTACAACAAGAACCGCACCGACCAGAGCGATGCTCTGAACGCCTACCAGCAGGCGTTCAACCTGTACACCCAGGGAGCCGGGGATGCGGCCAGCGATGTGCTGAACCGGTACGGCCTGAACGCAAACGCTTTTGCCAACTACAACGGCGCACCGGTGACCCGGGACGATCAGGCAGGTGTTCTGAGCACCGCGGCTTCTCTGGTGGCAAGCGGAAATCAGGAAGCAGCGGCCAACCTGCTGAAGATGTACGGGATGGACAGCAATGCAGCCGGTTCCTATGGCACCATTGCAAACCGTCAGCTGGCGACCCAGCTGGCAAAGGCGGCAGCTACGAAGAGAAGCGGAAGTTCGAGAAGATCCGGCGGCTCCAGCAAGAGCGGAAGCGGGTGGACAAACAGCCAACTGCTGACGGCGCTGGGTAAGTATCAGAGCCTGAAGGATGATGACCCGACCAAGAGCGTCTATGCGAACATTCTGGCCAGCGCCGGAATGCTGCCGGACGGTGACACGGGCGCAACAGCAGCGACCGGAACTGGCAGCGGGTTGATTGCCCCGCTGGCGAATCCGAACAAGTGGGCCCTGCCCGGGGGAACCACGGGAGGGAGCACGGGTAAGAGTACCGGAATGCCGTACAGCAACGCCCTGAGCTATGCAAAGGGGTGGAAGGAACAGGGAATGGATGCAAATACCATCGCCAGTCGGCTGATGAATCTGGGTGCATCGGACGATGTGATCGACAGGGCAATGCAGAACGCTGGATTTTAAGGAGGAAACAGGATGGCATGGAAATCGGGAAGTGCTGCTGCGCTGCGGAACCGCAATGAAAAAGAGCGGCAGGAAAAGACTGTGATGGCAACAGCAGCGGGTGGGGCAGAACCCCTCAGTCAGCGCAAGAGCGCTGACAGTCGCAACCCGTTAGCCCTTGGCAGTACGGGAACAAGCTGGGCAAAGGGCAGCGCTGCTGCCCTGCGTGCACAAAAACAGCAGGAAGCAACGAGCCGACAGACGGGCACCGACCTGTATTCCACGGCGCTGGAGGATTACCGGACAAGGAACAACCTGGGCTTTGCGGATGACATGGACAGCCGGAGCGACGAGCTGAACCGGCAGAAGGTGACAGTGAGCCCGGCGGGGAATACTCTGGGAACGTGGTACGGACAGCAGGCCCAGAAGCTGAAGAACAGCTATGCGGAGTACAGCCAGCCGGACGACTTTGACCAGGCCAACCAGTGGTTTGACCAGCCTCGGAATCAGGAGCTTGTGAACAAGCTGCTGGAAAAGAAGAGCAATTATACCAGCTATGCCGAGACCGGCACCAGCAGAAACGGGGCAAGCGCCGGGGATGGTAGCATCGACCCCTTCCGCACCACGGGAATCAAGGGGAAGGTGGGCAACACCTACAGCACGGCGGACCTGAAAAAGCTGGGGTACACGGACACGGAGATCCGGCAGGCCAGGGAGTATCTGGACACCATGGAAGAAATCCCGGAGTGGAAGCAGCTGGCCCGGCGGACGGCAAACACCGTGGGCGGCGTTGCGGACACCGTGGCCGCTGCCCCGCTGATGGGTGCGGAGTACCTGGTGCAGGCCGGAAAGAACATCCGGCAGAGCAGCGAGAACCGGAAAGCACTGGAAGCAGAGCTTGCCCGGAACCCCCGCGAGAAGAACCTGTATGACCAGCTGATGGAAACTGACATGGACTACCAGCCCAAGTACAGCACCGGCGACCTGTTGCAGCAGGGATTTACCCGGCAGGAGATCGAGGACATGCGCAGCCGCATTGCCGGAACGGAAGCAAAGGGTGGCATCGACACGGAGAAGAGCGTGGGCTACCAGCTGTACAACCGGGGCCAGCAGCTGACGGGCGCGGCCCAGAGCGGCCTGACCGATGTGCAGCGGACCGTGCAGGGCGTGGCGACCAGCGCGGCAGAGAACCTTGCCGTGGCTGCCATCAACCCGGCGGCGGTGCTGCCGGTGCTGAGTGCCCAGGGCGCTGCGGATTCCATGGGCAAGAGCGCGGCCAAGGGCGAAAGCGCAGGCAAGGCGCTGGTGGGCGGCGTGGCCAAGTTTGGCGCAGGATGGGCCATCAACAGCGTGGGTGCGGCTGATCTGGCAAGAACCATGGGCGCGGACTACGCCAGAAATTCCGTGGCGGGTGCTGTGGCGGACAAGATCCGGGCGCTGGCTGGAGATTCGGCCTTTGCGGCGGCACATCCGGCAGTTGCCAACGCCATTTCCGGCGGCATTGACAACGCCGTGCAGGCCTTTGTGGAGACCTACGCCGACAAGGCCATTGATGCGGCCCTGGGAGACAGCGAAGCTGCCCAGACCATGTTTACCACGGACACGCTGGTTCAGGCGCTGGAAGCGGGGCTGACCGGCGGTGCGTCCGGCGCGCTGGGCGGCGCTGTGGGCACAGGGCTTTCCAGGATGAACGCGGGAGATTCCAGCCTGCGGGGCAACGTGGAGCGGTATGCCGCTCAGGACGAATACGAGCAGGCGCTGAAGGAACACCAGCGCCGGGAGGAGCTGGCGCGGGAGCCGGAACCCCTCAGTCAGCGCGTGAGCGCTGACAGCCCCCCTAGTATGGGGGCCCTTGGCATGTCGGTGAAGTCTGATGGGACTGAAAAAGGCTCTGCTGACCTGAAAGCGGCGGGCCCTGCGGCTGAGGGCAGCGGCATTGTGAACGAGACGCAGGTGAACGATGACCCTGCGGTACACACGGCGGAAACAGCCACGAACCGACAGGCGATGGTTGAGAACGCTGGGGAAAGTGTGGAAAGCCCCACGGAAACAGCAGCGGACGGTGCAGAACCCCTTAGTCAGCGCATAAGTGCTGACAGTCCCCCTAGTATGGGGGCCCTTGACAGGACGGGAAACGTTGAGCTGACTGCGCAGAATGGAGCTGACCGGCAGGCTGTGATGCAGTCGGTCCCTGTGGAAGAAAGCACCCTTGACGGGATGGACAGCAGCAACAGCCCGATGCGGGAGACCTACGGCATGGAAGCACCGAGGACGGAGGGCCAGAAGCAGGCCCGGACGGAGCAGGTGCTGCGGAGCTGGAAGGTGGGCGAAAAGGCGGCGCAGGAGATCAGCCGGAAACAGCCGGAAGGCGTGGACAGTGACCGCTATGCGGCGGCAGCATCCACCCTGTACCGGCTGGGCCAGATGGAGGACGTGAAGACCTTTGACCAGGCGCTGGAGCTGGCGGGCACAGGCAGCGGCATGGCGGCCAACGTGAACTATGTGCTGGGCAACCTCAAGGGCAGGAACGCGCTGGAGATCGCCTACACCTACGGCAGGGATGCGGCAGATACCCGGTGGGCCAAGAGCCAGCTGGGCGGCACTCTGACGGAACAGAGCCTGACGGGCCGGGGTGAGACCATCTACAAGGGAACCCTGCGCAACGCGAACGACGCTGGAAGCCAGGTGATCGAGCTGAACGCGGCGGCAACCGGCACCACGGCGGTTCTGAAAAACGTGCTGCAGAACGGTGCAGGACAGGCAGACAGCCGGGTGCGGGCCTATGTGGACACGGAGACGGCCCGGATCTTCTTTGGGGACAGTACACAGGATACGTTCGGCACGGTGCTGCACGAGGACTACCACTGGTACAACGCACTGGACAGCGAGGGAGCAAAGACTTTGCAGGACCATGCCCTGCTGTATCTGGCCAGGAGCAGCGGCTTTGAGACCGTGGACGAGATGATCCGGGAGAAGATGACCGACTATGCCCAGCAGAATCTGACCTATGAGGAAGCTGCCGAGGAGCTGGTGGGCGATGCCTGGCGGGGCATCTTCTCCAATGAATCCGATTTCAAGCGCTGGGTAGAGTTCCAGCGCGGGCAGGCCGAGAAGAACAGCGGCAGGGCCGGAACCATCCGCACCGTGATGAACCGGGTGAAGGAGATGCTGGACGGCATTGTGAGCCGGGCAAAGGAAGTGCTGACCCTTGACCCCGACAACCGGGCGGCCCTGAAGGCCCAGCGCCTGGCCGAGAACGAGCGCAAAATTTTGCAGGACGAATACTTTGCCCACGCTGAAAAGGCTATGGACAACCTGCGCAGTGCAAAAGAAAACGCCGCTGCCCCCAAGACAGAGAGCGCGGCGGAAGGACGCAGTATGCGGTTCCAGCTGCAGGAGGGGGAGGAAACCCTTGAAAAGCAGCTGAACCGTAATCTTGGCCGGTTGGAACAGATGACACCGGCGGCTGAAATCACTGGAAAAGAAATTGAGTACGGTGCTACCAGCAAAGAAAATGCTGAAAATATCGTCCGATTCTTTGAATCCATTGGCGGAAAAGTAGAGCGTGATGGATTTGGTGTGGTGGAACTGACCCGCAAGGGAGCCAAGGCAACCGTGCAGCATGGAAACGGCCCGGTGAAGCAGATTGCTGCAGCGGCCATTCCCAACGTAATCCGGTACGGTGAACAAATTGGTTCCGTGGAAAACTGGAAAGGACGGGGGTACAACACTCATACCTTTGTGGCTCCGGTTGTGGTGGACGGTATCAAAATCTATGAGGCCGTTATTGTAAATGAATACCGCAGCACAAAGCAGGGAAACAAATTCTATGTTCACGAAGTGTGCGGTTCCGACGGCAGTTTGCTGGTGTTGGATGATGCCGGACAGATAAAACAAAAGCAGGAAAGCGCTGACACGGTACTCAAAACCGAGGAGGGCGGTGAACGCCCGAGCTTTCCTGCTAAAAACAGTATAGCACAAGAAAATTCCGAAAGCAAGGGAAACAGCGAACCTGTGAAGAAATCGGTGCGGTTCCAGCTGAGTGCTCCGGTGGAGGTGGACCAGAACAAAGACCTTGTGGCCGTGCACAACCTGACCGCCGAAAACCTGCAGGAAGCGCTGGAGCTGGGCGGGATGCCCTCGCCGTCTATTGCGGTGGTGAAAGCCCAGGAAGGGCACACCAAGTATGGCCCCATCTCGCTGGTGTTCAACTCCGATACCATTGACCCCATGGTGAACCGGGCAAACCGTATCTATGGTTCGGATGCCTGGACACCCACCCGGCCCAATGTGGAGTACAAGGTGAAACCGGATAAGGCCAGAGCACTGAACGCTGAACTGGCCGAACTGAGCCGGAAAACGGCAGGCGGCGAGTTTGCGCGGAGCAATGCCATCACCGGAATCATGGACATGGAAGCATCCGATAAGAGCCCGAAACAGCTGGCAGAGAAGCTGGCCCAGAATCCCAGCGTGAAGGCCGCATATCTGGCTGACATCGGGGAGACAGTGGATGTTGCCATGAAGCAGGAGGAACGGTTTACTGCTTCACAGGTGCGGAGAAGCGAAAAGACCATTGAAGCAGTGGGTGGTGAAGAAGCGCTGCGGAACATCATTGAGACCGACCGGGCCAATGATAACCATGATCTGGCCCATACCGTGCTGGAAAAGGTGCGGGAAGCAGAAAAGGCCTGGGCGATGGAAGAGTTCGGGTGGAGCGAAGAAAAGGCTCAGAAAAAGGCCGAGAGAGTAATCCCCCCGAAGTTGCTGATACTGCTGAATAACGCTTATGATTACATGGTGACAGAGGACAAAGGCGGAAAACTGGTGCGAGATACCGATGCCATGCTGAAGGAAGTGCAAGAGAAAGCACCAGATCAGGATGTGGAGGAATGGATCCTGCCGAAGGTGGAGAAGATTCTGGGTGAGAAGGGAATCTACAACGGAAAAGAAGTTTACACCCGGAACGGCAACCGGCGCAGTTTTGCCCAGCTGCACAACAGCTACACGCTGGAAAACCTTGTGGCTGCTATGAATGCTCAGAATGCACGAGGGCAGGGTACATGGGGCCTTTCGGCCAGCACCCTGATGAGCACGGCCACGGCGGAGTACCAGAACCTGGACGAAGTGCGGGCGGACAAGGGCCGCTTGCAGCAGATGCCGGAAGAAGAGTACAAGGCGCTGCTGGAAAAGGCAGATGACCAGATCAGCGATATCCTTGATAAGCTGCGAAGAGAGACTACGCCCCATGCAGACAACAGCTTTGAAGAGCGGGAAATCCTGGGCGGCATCCTGATGCAGGCCGCACAGGGAAAACAGACGGCGGCAGCCATTGGAAAGGCCTTTGCAAAAGAGGGGTATACCATTGGCAAGGACACGGCCCAGATGATCCTGAACCTGTACAAGAACGTGGCTGCTATTCCCACCGGGTACTTTGAAGCGAAGCCACAGCGGGCCGTAGGCTTTGATGAGGTGCGGGCAGCGATCCTGCCCGACAACACCAGCAGCACCCTGATCGACAGCCTGAAAGAGACCGGCATTGACGTGAAGCTCTACAAAGCAGGGGACGATGCCCAGCGCACGGCCCTGCTGAACAAGGTGCCGAATGTCCGTTTCCAGCTGGCCGAACAGGCGGAACGGGACGCGCGGAAGAACACCCAGCGGCAGGCAAGCCGAGCCATTGCGGACAACAGCGCGGCGATGGAAACGCTGGCCCAGATGATGGGTGTGACCCACGGTGTGCGGATCAGCCAGGATTCCATTGACGGGCTGGCGGTGCGGTGGACAAAGGCCAACGGCAGCAGGGCCGACCGGACGAAGATTGCAGGAGAGACCCGGGCGCTGGTGGAGTACATGACGGCGGACGGGGCCAGCATGAGCAAGGCCAGCGCGCTGTCTGAGACCATTGCAGATGAAATACTGAGCGGGGCGACCTACCGGAACACCGAGCTGTGGGACGAGTACCCGGAATACCACGACCTGAGCTACACGGTGAACAAGGACGGCCCGGCCAAGGCGGAGCTGGTGAAGCGGTACGGGACGTGGAGCGAAGCGGTGGCGGAGGCCCGGCGGCACGGTGTGAAGCTGCGGCAGGCAGAGGGTGTGCGGGACGGCAACCCGGCGGAAGTGTATGAATCCATCGTCAACGACACCCGGGCCATGGGCGGCACCAAGGAAGGGGCAGCGGCCTTGTTCCGGGGCGCGGCCCAGGCGGCAGGCGTGGACGGCGCGGCCAGCATGGAGAGCACCGAGTGGCTGGATGTGCTGATGAACGTGCACGATGCCATCAAGCCCAGGATGATGAGCCGCTTTGCAGATGCTGCAGAGTACGAGGATGCCAAAGTGGAGCTGGCCGACCGGATGCTGGGTGATATCCTGAGCGTGCCGGAGATGACCGATGCACAGGCCATCTTTGACGGGTTCCAGCGCTGGCAGCGCCAGGCTGTGGCTGCTGCCGTGGGCGAGGAGAACGCGGAGCAGGCGCTGAAGGACCTGCGGAAGGTGCAGAAGGAGCAGAACCGGGAGTTCAACCGGAGGATGTATGAGAACAGCCGGAACGGAAGCCGAGATGAAGCACTGCGGCAGTGGACAGAACAGCAGAAGCGGAATGAAAAAGCAGAAAAGCTGCTGGATCAGAATCTGGATACGCTGGGGCTGGACATCACCAACTACGGCGACATGGCCGAAAAGCTGGACGTGCTGAAGGAAGCCTACGAACGGGAGTGGAAGGCCGAAAAGAAGCGGCTGAAGGAAGAACGCCAGCAGATGCTGGACGAGATCCGGCTGGAAAACAAACAGTTGAAGCGGGAGAACTGGAACCTTTCGCACCAGGTGGCAGGAGAACAGCGCCGGGCTGATCGGGCCGAGTGGCAGCTGATCCATCAGGAAAACGAACTGCTGGAATGGGAGCAGGAAAACCAGCGCAAAGCTCAGGAGTGGCAGGAAAAGCAGGCGGAGCGAAACGCAATCGCCATCACTGCAGCCCAGCAGCAGCGGGACGAGGACATTGCCATTGCCAAGAAGCTGGCTGAGAAGCGAGTACAGAAAGCCCGGGACGGCCGGCAGAAGGACGAGCTGCGGCGGGGCATCCGGGCCAATGCTGCCCAGCTGAACCAGATGATCCTGCGGCCCAGCAAGGACCGGTATGTGCAGCCCCACCTGATCCAGCAGGCGGCAGAGGTGGCAAAGCTGGCGGATATGACACTGCTGAACGACCACGCCGTGGCCCGGCTGACGGCCCTGCGCACCAGCATCATGCAGTCGATGGGAGCCGAGAACAGCTCCAACGGCATCAGCGAGGACTGGAAGCTGAGCAAGGTGCCGGAGCTCATCGACGCGCTGCAGGCTGACCTGAATGCCAGCAAGCAGGCCCAGCTTGACCGGCTGAACCAGCAGCTGACAGAGGCCGAGGCACTGCCGGACAGCGAAAAGGCCGAGATGCTGCGTGACCGGCTGAGAAAGCGAATCCGGGAGACAGAGAACCGCACCTATCTGCCCATGACGGTGGACCAGATGCGGATGCTGAAAGCCATTACGGCCAGCACGCTGCATGTGATCCGGACGGCAAACAAGACCCTGAGCTTGCAGAAAGCCGAAGCGGTGGACAAGATCGCCAACGAGGCGGCTGCAGAGGTGCGCCAGAGCAAGGGCAACGATGGAAAGCTGCGGAGCGCCCTGACCAGGTACAACCTGGATATGCTGGGGGCTGGCCGTGTGTTCCGGATGCTGGGCGGCTACGCAAAGAACAGCCAGATGGAGAAGCTGGGCACCATGCTGAATGACGGCCAGCGGGAACAGACCCGGATTACGGTGGAGGGAACGAAACTCTTTGACAATGTGACGGGCAAGGCGAACCTGAGACAGATGGAAAAATTCGCCGGTCCGGGCGCGGAGCTGGTGGACATTGGCCTGAAGGACAGCAAGGGTCGGGCTGCACCGTTGACCCACGCCCAGCTGTGCAGCCTGTACATGCACCTGCAGAACGCCGACAGCCGGGAGCACCTGCTGAACGGTGGCCTGACGATCCCGGATGCGGAGGAGTACAACAGGGGCGACATTGAGAAGGCTTACCAGAAGGGCCAGACCGTGAAGATCGGGATGCTGACGGACAGCACGGGAAAACCCATGGCCGACACCGTGATCCAGGCCGTGGAGAAGGCCATGACCGACTACGACCGGGCCTGGTGCGAGGACATGAAGCAATTCTTTGGCAGCTATACCACGAATCTGATCAACGAGACAAGCATGAAGCTGCTGGGCTACCAGCGGGCCACCGTGAAAAGCTACTACCCCATTGCAGTGGACAAGACGGCGCTGGCGACCCAGATCGAGGGCGTGAAGCTGGATGCCACCATTGAGGGCCGGGGCTTCCTGAAGAACCGTGTCAAGAGCCAGCTGCCCATCCTGCTGGAGGAGTGCAGCAACGTGGTGCAACGGAGCCTGCGGGACACGGCAGCCTACGCCGGACTGGCGGCACCCATCCGGGACGTGCAGAAGGTGCTGAACAGCGGCATTGAGACCGAGGACGGCATCAAGATGCTGAAAAATGGTATCCTGAAAGAGCAGTGGGGCCAGAGCGCGACGAACTACATCGATGACCTGCTGACCGACCTGCAGACCACGCAAAGAAAGCGCTCGACCACAATGACAAAAGTGCTGGACAGGTTGCGCGGCAACTATGCGGGCGCGATCCTGACGCTGAACCCTGGTGTGGCCATTGCGCAGGCGGCATCTCTGCCAACGGCGGGCGCGGTACTGGGTGCGGATACCATGGCGGCGGTGGTGCCGTTTGTAAAGAACCTCTCCGGCAAGCAGCGGGCAGCGCTGGAACAGGAAATTGCCCAGCATGGGGATGTGCTGCTGCAATACCGACTGCGGGGAAGCCAGCGGGGTGAACTGGCCAGCATTGGCGTGAGCCAGGGCGCGGCAGAAAAGGCCATGGACAAGCTGCCCAAGTGGGTGACCGGCTGGATCAACAGCATGGACGAGATCACGGTGGCGGCACTGTGGGAAGGCTCCAAGCGGTATGTGGAGCACCATACCAATGAGTTTGCAGAGGGTGCAGCCACGAAAGGCAGCGAAGCCTACTGGGAAGCCGTGAACAAGATGTATCAGCGGGTCATTGAGGAGACCCAGCCCAACTACACCACGATGCAGCGGGCGGGGATCCAGCGAAATCCGGATCAAATGACCAAGACCTTGACCATGTTCACGACCCAGCGTTTCCAGAACTACGGCATTTTGGCCGATGCGGTGATGGACTACAACGCCCAGAAGGCACGGGACAAAGCTGCACCCAGCAGCGAGACAGCAGAAGAAGTGAAGCGGGCCGGAAAGAACCTGAACCGGGCAGTGGTGAGCCAGATCACCCAGACTGCTGTGTTTGCACTGATGAAGATCGGTGCGGACTTCCTGCTGCACCGGTGGGACAGAGAGCAGGACGAGAACGGAGATGTGACCGCAGCCAGCGTGAGCAAGCGATTCCTGAATCTGTACACGGAAAGCTTTGCGGGCAACTTCCTGTATGGCAGCGAGCTGTACAGCGCTGTGGGAAATGCAGTGAACGGTACGGATTACGATGTGGTGAGTGCAACCAACATCAGCGCTGTGAATGATCTTTTTGCAGCAGTAACGAAGTTTTCCAGCCTTGTCCGGCAGGACACCGGTGACATGACGGAGGAACAGCTGGAAGCGTATCATCAGAAACTGCGAAAGGCAGGCGTGAACCTGATGCAGTACGGGTTTGAAATTGCGGGTGTGCCTATGGGGAACGCCCGGAAAATGCTGGATGCCTTTGATGCCTATGTGGAAGATGCACGAGACATTGCAAGCGGAAGCGGCTTTTCGTTCAGCTCGACCCCGACGAGCGCCACCGGGCAGTATGACCGGCTGTACAACGCCATTGCCGAGGGGGACACGGACAACGCCAGCGGTGATATGGCGAAGCTGGAAGCCATGGGCAAGGACGAAAAGACCATTGCCAGCCAGCTGAAGAACCGGCTGAAGAAATACAGCCCGGAGGTGGAGCAGGCTGCACAGGCCCGGAACGAGGGCAAAGACAGCCAGCGCCAGGAGCTTACAAAGCAGCTTGTGCGGGAAATGTACGAGACCCTGGGCATCCGGGAGGGGGTCAAAGCTGACGCGGAAAAGCGGACATGGGTGATCGACCTTGTGACGGGAGCAATCAACCAGAAGGCCGACAGTCTGCTGGCCGGGGACAAGGACCGGACGGTCTACTCCGACCTGACGGACGCACTGGAAACCGGAAAGCGGAAGGACGTACAGGACGAGATCGACCGGCTGCGGACGGCGGGCAAAGCGGACAGCCAGATCAAGAGCAAGATCACCGATGCGGTGAAAGAGGAGTATCTGGCGGGCAACGACCACGACCGGGAACAGCTGGAACAGATGCTGCTGAAGCTGGAAAAGGCCGACGGCAGCCAGATGTACGAGGAGAAGAACTTTGCCCAGTGGGTGAAGGACGCGGCAAAGAAGGAGGAACAGGTAAAGAACAGCGAGGATGAGTGGGCAGGGGTGAGGTGAAACCCTCTCAGTGCGCAATCCGCCAAAGGCGGAGTTGCTTACAGCTCCCCCGAGGGGGGAGCCCTGCTTAGAAGAAAGGGAGACCGTTCGGGGTGAACGGCCTCCCTTTTTTTGTATGTCCGGGGTAGTTGCACCCGGCGGGGCGTGATAGGATAGGGGCAGGAAGGGAGTGAAACTGTGAGCCAACTGGATATAAAGATCAGAAAGCTGCAGGACAACGGTTCCACGTTTCGGGCAAACATTGAGACGCTGTATCTGGGCGGTGTGCGGAGCGCCAAGGTGGACGAGCTCCGCTTTGAGCTGCCGGAAGAGTGGAAGAACTGCACCGTGACCCTGCATGTGCAGCGCCTGAGCGGCACAAAGCCGGACCCGCAGATCCTGGACGAGAACAACAGCGTGCTGGTGGACCGCCGCTGGACACTGGAAAAAGAGGGCACCTGGATGCTGCTGGCCATCAACGACAGCGGCTACATTGCCATGACCAAGCCCGGCAAGTACACCTGCTATGACACCATCGACACCGACACGACCACCGAAACCATTACGCCGAGCATCTATGAGCAGTTCGTGGCCGAGGTGACGAAGTACGCCAAGCAGGCGCTGGAGAGCATGAACGCGGCCAAGACCAGTGAGACCAACGCAAAAACATCCGAAACCAACGCGAAGGCCAGCGCGGACAAGGCGAAGGCCAGTGCTGACAGCATGGATACGAGTGTGGCCACCTGCACCACAAAGGCCAAGGAGGCCGAAGCAAGTGCGGCAAGAGCCAAGACCAGCGAGACCAACGCAAAAACATCGGAGACCAATGCCAAGGTCAGTGAGAATGCGGCAAAGACGAGTGAGACAAACGCCAAAGCCAGTGAGAATGCGGCCAAGAGCAGCGAGACCAAGTCCGCCGCCAGCGAGAAGAACGCCAAGACCAGTGAGACCGCCGCCAAGCTGATCCTGACGGATACGCAGAACGCGGTGAAAACGGTCACCGCCGATATGAATGCCGCTGCGGGGAGCGCTTCCACCGCCGCCACCAAGGCCGGAGAGGCATCCACCAGTGCGGGGGCGGCATTCAACAGCCGTCAGGCAGCAGAAAAGGCTCAGAAAGCCGCAGAGGATGCCGCAGCGCTGGCAGGCACGCGTGCAGGTACCGACAAGACCCTGACCATTGACGGCGCACCCGCAGACGCAAAGACCGTGGGCGACAAGTTCAAGAGCATCAAGATCAACTGGAATTCCGTGACGGATAAGCCGAGTACGTTTCCACCGAGTGCGCATAACCACTCGAAATTGACGTTCGAGCACGGTAATGAAGTGAATTTTGTTGGAACCCCAGACACCAACATAGTCTACTGGGGATACCGAGACAGCACCATTGATGAGTATCGGTTTAGTGATGGTCAAGGAAGCGGCGCTTATGCAAATGTCAGGGCCAACAAATTCATTGGTTCGCTGGATGGTAATGCAGACACTGCCACAAAAGCAACCGGTGTGACTGACTATAATAATTCAGGCAGACTAATCCAAGTCGGCTGGGAGGGTGACGGCCTTAACAAGTCGAATCTGACGCATATTGCTGGTTATACGGACAACGGTACGAAGATTAAAGATGTTTCTAAGGATGTACTGAAAAGCTGGCTTGGCCTTGGCAGTGCGGCGTACGAAGAAAATACTATTGTTAGAGATGTCGGAGACGGAAGACCCCTGACTTTTAATTATAGTGCAGATTCTGTCAATTATAATGATTTCACATGGATTCCGGTGTGGATAGACGGCCAGATGAAAACCGTACATAAAAATGCGTTTTCGACTTCCGGCTCAAATTACATCCGTTTTGGAGACGGAGTGCAGATCTGCTGGTACTCCATCGATTCAGACGGAAGCGATCATACATGGTCATTCCCGGTGGCATTTTCTAATACGGAATATTCTGTTGTTGGTTGCCCTTCTCCAGTGCTTTCGTCTTTTTGTACGAGCAGAGGAACGACATCATGCACACTACATGGAGTAAGTGGGCAAACATGTTACTACATTGCTGTTGGCCGCTGGCGGTGAGGTGAACGTAAATGGAAATTAAACCCGGAACAAAAATCCTGAAGCCTGTTATCACGCAGGAAGAGTGCGATGCCTATTCTGCCGTTGTGGATGCCATTACCGCCCACAATGCAGCGGCTGCTGTAGGAGAGGCCCTGTGGAGCATGGACGACCAGCCGGAGGCTTACGTTGTGGTGGAGGCCGGCACGCAGCCAGACCCTGCCGATGCACCGAAGCCGACCCCTACACTGGAGGAGCGACTTGCTACGGTGGAGAGCGCCCAGACCCAGATGGCGCAGCTGCCTGAAACACTGGCTGCTTTGCAAAAGGAAAACGAGATGCTGAAACAGTGTCTGCTTGAGATGAGCGAGACTGTCTATGCGTAAAATCACACAAAAAATCGAAAGGATGGTATTTATGATGGCTATGTTATGGGCACAGGAAATCATGTCTGCTGAGACTATGGAGGAGGCAAAGGCTCTGTATGAGCGCTGCCCCCGCTTGCTGAAGGAGAAGGTCAAGGCGATTCTTATCAAGAGCGGCTTTGAGGAAATCACGCAGTAAGGAGGCGCAGAGCAATGGATGACCTGAAGGTGCGCATCACACTGGGTGACACGACCCTGGAGGGAACATTGGACGAGCTGCTCGAGAGCGGAACTTTCAAAATGGAGTATGACCAGGCAGGGCTTAACAAGATCGTGCAGGAAGCTGTTGCTCTACAGAGAGCTGAGTATCAGAAAGACCCGCAGCATTACCATGTGCATACCATGACCATGGACGAGCTACCGCATCATCCCTGCACAACAAATGGGATTCGACAATTCCATGCATGGCCAATCTGCAGTGGAAAGCATGTCACGATTTGGCCCAATGATGATGCCGGTACGAGTTGGCGAGTTTATGCGGGAGTCACTTTGAATACTGCAAAGGAGGCGCAGAATGCCCAGAACAATACTTGACGTGAGCAAATGGCAGGGCCGCATTGACTGGGATAAGGTCAAAGCAAGCGGCCTTGTCTCCGGTGTGATGATCCGGGCCATGGGCAACAGCAAAGAGGGCAAGCCCAGCAAGCCCTACATTGACCCCTATTTTGCCCGCAACTACGCCGAGTGTGCCCGGCTGGGCATCCCGGTGGGCGTGTATGGCTATTTCAAGGCTACCACAAAGGCACAGGCCGACAAGGAGCTGGCCCTGTTCAAGCAGGCGCTGGGCGGCAGAGCCTTCCAGCTGCCGGTGGCTGTGGACATCGAGGACAAGCTGCAGGCGGACCTGAGCAAGTCCGCCCTGACTGACATCGTGGCCCACTGCCTGAGCGTGGTGGAGAGCTGGGGCGTGTACGCCATGCTCTACGCCGGCCTGAACTTCGGGCAGAACAACCTTTACATGGGCGGCGCGGCCCTCAAGCCCTACGACGTATGGCTGGCGGCCTACCGCACCAAGAAGCCCGCCCCCGGCTGGCCTTTTGGGATGTGGCAGTACACCAGCAGCGGAAAGATTCCCGGCATCGCCAAGGGCGCAGACCTGAGCGTGGCCTACAAGGACTATGCTGCCATCATCCAGCGGGCCGGGCTGGGGCAGGTCAGGGGGTGAGACCGATGGCAAGTTATCTGATTTCAGATGCACAATACGCACCCTGGCTCTCAGAGGTTCTAGCTACACTGGAAGAGCACAAGATCGACCGCATCACCATAGCAGCGCCTCTGGCAGACGGTGAGGTGTTCACGGGGTACTACAACATGAATACACAAGACAAGGCCCTGCTGGCATCCAATATCCAAGCGGATGCCGTTCTGGATGCGGTGTGTCACAACGGACAGCGCATCCGGCAGGCGTGGGAAGATGACGAGGAGGGGTGAGACCGATGTGGCAGTTTATCTTGCAGCACCTCTGGGAGCTTGCCTTCACCGGCATCTCTGGGGCGCTGACTGCGGCCTACCGCCGCCTGACCAAACGCATCAAGGCACAGGATGACGAGCGCAAGGCCATCAAAGAGGGCCTGCTGGCCATCCTGCACGACCGGCTGTATCAGGCCTGCCAGCACTTCATGGCGCAGGGCTCGATTGATGCCAGCGGTCTGAAGAACGTCGAGTATTTGTACAAGAGCTACCATGCACTGGGCGGCAACGGCACGGGCACCGAACTGTACCGCCGTGTCATGGCTCTACCGATCAAACAGGAGGACTGACTTATGATGAACAGAAAAATCCCTGCCGCGACCATCGCCCGCACCGTTGTGCTGGCACTTGCCCTCGTCAACCAGCTGCTGAGTGCAGCAGGCAAGCCGGTGCTGCCTATCGACAGCGCCAGCGTGGAGCAGTGGGTGACGGCTGGCCTGACCACCGCTGCCGCCATCTGGGCATGGTGGGAGAACAACAGCTTTACTCCAGAGGCCATCCACGCCGATGAGTTGCTGGATCAGATGCAGGGAAAAATCAAGTAAGATCCATTACCGTACATAGCAGCAGCCCCGGGGAGCCTGATGGTTCCTCGGGGCTGAGTTTGTGTTTTCGACTTCTTTCGACAAAAGGCGTAGCATGATGGGCGAAAGGATGTGTTAGAATGACTGATACACAATTTGACCACTTGCTGCGCCCTCTGGGTATCATTCGCACAAAGAATGATTATTATACTCTCCGGCAGTGTATGACGCTGATTTGCACCAGGCCTGACCGGTTGCGAGCCTTGCAGAAGGAAGTTTATCTGCCTGTGGCGGAAGCTTCTGGTCATGCTTGGAGGGCTGTGGAGAGCGCTGTTCGCAGGACGGCAAGGCTGGCGTGGAAAACTGACCCGGAGAAAGTGCAGGTGTTGGCGGGATACCCGCTGGATCATCGGCCAACGGCGGGACAGTTTTTGGAGATGCTGTATAATGCAGCAGATACTATGTACGAGAAAAAGTAAGATTTGAAAGAAGTATGTAGAAAGAATTGGGGGTGGCGTAAAGGGAAAAATTGTTCGAGTGAGAATGTGTCAGGTGGACCATAAATCCAACGATTTCACGTTAGAAATCGTTGGATTTTTTTGTTTATAGGCTGGCCTCATTTGGTCTTGACCACAATTTTGACCACAATGCCAACGATTTTATCTGGCCTAATTTGACATAGCAACGCTACTTATATAGAGCGAAGCACTACTTATAAATAGTGGTGTCAGGAATTGAGATTTTGTGATACCAAAAAAAGACACCCTCGCTTTTGATAGAAATCTCATGCAGGGATGTCCTTATCTCAACGCGAAGGTGTCTTAATAACGAGGGTCAGATGCCACGGAACGTAAAGGTGAACTCCACAGGCTTGGTTACATCAGGAATATACTCCGGGTGGACATTGGCACCCCAGCTGTCATCGCCGCCGACACCCATCTGCTCGCCGATGGCACGAATCACCGTGTAATGGACCGGGGGCAGCTCGTAAGGATGCTTGGCGCTCTCCATTTCATGGGGAGTGTAGGGCAGCGCAGAGAAGAACATGGGCTTTGCGG
>OLOO01000273.1_pt1 | contig 54334 bp, 50 predicted proteins | sample 1672621 | NCBI WGS metagenome assembly OLOO01 (sample SAMEA3136706, study PRJEB25190) | human gut metagenome | biome: human gut; feature: human-associated habitat; material: faeces | place: Austria | collected 2013 | reverse complement strand
TGACCTCGGTGACGAACATTCAGCTCAGCAGGATGAAAAATACATCAGCCGTGTAGCAGATTATCGTTATGCTACAAAGGATATGCAGGAACCTATGACAGCTGAGCACTGGGCAGGCATGGCCGACAGAGCTGCTGAATGGTTCAAAAAAGTCGAAGCAGGCGAAATCGAAAATCCATATGTGATCAAACCGGTTAAGCCATATCGTCCGGCTCCGGCCAAAAAACTGAATAAATAAAAAATAGAGTGCACTCGGTAATCTATGGCGCGCGTCCGCACGTCTCATCTTATCGAGTGCACTCTTTCTACTTAACATAAGTACTTTTCATCGCTGTTATTTTTGAATACTTTTCGCTTTTGAAAGTTCTTCGGGAAATTCTGCCGCCACGGTTCTGAGCATTGCTTTCGCATTCATATCAAAGGCTTCTCTCGGCCATGCGCCATCTGCCGCTTTCTTCCAGAAAACTTCTTCCATCTCAAGAATCTGCGCTTCCAGCGTCGGATAGGATGCCAGGATACGGATAATCTCATCTTTTGTTGCCGCAAGGCCTTTCTCCATATACTTCCAATAGCGTTCGTCCGGAATCACAAGTCCCCGGTGCGGCATATAAAGCTGCTTCGGATCTGCCTCTCTGGTACGGCGCAGACTGTCCACTGTCTTCTTATAGCTAATCAGGAATGCCGGTACATATCCCCCTTCAAAATCCCCTTCCAGACCGATCGTCTCAGATGAGATCATCACTTTATTATTAATCAGGAAGGATACCGAGCACTGTGTATGCCCAATCGTCTCGATCACTTCCACTACAAACTCACCCAACGCAATACGGTCGCCATCTTCAAGCGGCTTATCCGCATACAACAGCTCCCCTTTGTAATCGTCACTCTTCCATTCATGATGTGATTCTTCCGCTGCTGTCTTCGACATATGAAACATCATCTGCTGCACTTTCGTTTTCTCAAATATATGACAGGCATATTCCGCAGCGTATACTTTAATCTCCGGCCATTCCTGTCTAACATACGGAACTGCAGCCACATGATCATAATGGGAATGTGTCAGGAAAACGGCCCGCAACGGCTGCGTACCTAATATTTCTCTCACACGCTGTACAACGGTTTCACCATAGTAGGCCATCCCAGGGTCAAATAATATCGCTTCCTGCTCTCCCTGAACCAGAAAACAGGTTCCCTTAATATCTTCATCAATATAGTAAACTTTCACCTTTTTCTCCTTTTCATTATTTTCTAATCCTCTTTCAGGTTCGAATGTCTTTCGCCGATTATCCCGGCATTCACTGGTACTATTATAGCATCGCCGCACCACTTTCGCCAATTCATAATAGCCTCCTCATTATGTCAAATCCTCATAATCACCGGATTTACATATCACTTTGCCTTGAAGAAAAAAAGAAAAGCCGCAGAATCAAATTTCTTTAATTCTGCGGCTCTCTATACACGCATTGACTATACGACTATAGTCATTTTATTCAATTTACTGAATAGCTTTCTTTTCCTTTACAGCTACGATCAGGATACCACCGATAACAGCGATAACAGCAAATACCATGTAAGGTACTGTATAACCGCTTGTCATTGAACGCAGTACAGCAAGTACAAAGAATGAGCAGGATCTTACGATACCATTGATCATGTTCATGCAAGCATAAGATACGTTGAAGTCTTTACGACCGAATACCTGAGCTGCCAGGGATGGAAGGAAGTTACCGTTACCGCCGATAGCACCGCCGAGCATGAAAAGTCCAATGTACATGCAAGGTGTTGGAGGTGCGATCAGGAATGCGATACCGACAAAGTACCAGATACCGAACATCATGCAGGCTTTCTGTGTACCAAGTTTCTGGTCAACAACACCCCATGCCCATGAACCAACCATACCGATAACAGCAGCAATTGTCAGCATAGACAGAGCACCTGTTAATTCATAACCTCTTGCAGCCATAAAGTAGCTGACTAACTGAGACATAATACCTACAGTAGCAAGACCGAAGCAGCCGGCGCCAAGACCGAAGATCCAAACATATTTATTCTTAAGAGCACCAGCATAGGAAACCTTTTCCATTTCCTTTACGCCTTCTTCTTCTGCCTTGATGATTGCAGCAATTTCAGGGTCATTATCCGGATAGCAGCCAGCTTCTTCAGGTGTCGCTTTTACAAAGATACCAAGTAAGATAGCCAGAAGAATAACAACACCACCAAGGATGGATAAAGCACCGGAAATCTGGAACTGGCCTGAAAGACCTGACAGAATCCAGTTAATTAATGCAGATGCAAGGTTCATACCAATTGTTGTGATACCCATAACGATACCTTTTTTTGTTGGGAACCAGTTAGCGCAGATTGCGAAACCACAGTTACAAGAAAAAGCATTGATGAATGTAACGATACATACAAGTGATACTGCGTACATTGCGATGTTTACGGAGTTACCGTAAGCGATCATACTGATACCGGCAAGTACCATTGTAATGATAGTTGTCTTTTTAAGCCCTGCCTTTTCAATAAATGCAGCCCATAATACACAAGCAAACAATGCGATAATGGATGCTGGTGTTGAAATAGATAACAGAACATCCGGGTTCCAACCATGATACTCTGCCATCATAGGTACGATTGTGTTCAGGCCATCAACTGTAATACCTGTCATAAAGAACAGCATGACAATTTCAAAACCGATAACAGTCCAGCCTTTTGTACCAAAATTATAACTTACTTTGTTAAGATCGACGTTCTTTTTATTATCACTCATGATCTTAAATCCTCTCCTTCATGTTCATGCATAATCGTGCAAAAAATAACTTTGTTGCAAAATAGCGTTTAAAAATAAATTCTCCCTTGCGCGCTTTTTTGGAATCATTTAATCTTGAGATTATTTTAACAAACTATAGCAAATAATGGAAATTCACTTTATGTTTTGCTTTTATAACAAATGGTTATAACAAATTCTGCATTTTATTCGTTTTTTCGATAACCGTGCCAACTTTTTATAAAGCGTATAGGCCTATTCAAAATCCTTTTCATGATTTCGCTGTAAGCAGTTGGCGAGCGAACCATTTTTAGATTATACTAATAACAGGTGAATTTCAACGATATGATTTTTTCAAAGGAGGATTTACAATGAATTACGTTAATACAGTAACAGGCCCTGTTGCCGCTTCTGAACTTGGCCGTACACTGATGCATGAACATTTCTTATTCGGTTTCTGTGGTTTCCAGGGTGATGCAACACTTGGCGGATTCAAAGAAGAAGAATATACAAGAGACTGTCTGAAAGCCGTTGATGATGCCCGCGCATACGGCATCAACACAATCGTTGACGCAACAACAAACGAATGCGGACGTAACGTTCGTTTTCTTAAGAAGATCTCCGATATGACAGGCATGAACATCATCTGTTCTACAGGCTACTACTTCCAGGCAGAAAGTGCTTATGCATACTGGAACTTCAGAAGAGGCTTCGCCAACATTGAAGAAGAAATCTACGAAATGATGGTCACAGAGCTTACAAAAGGAATCGAAGGCACAGATATCAAAGCCGGCGTCATCAAACTGGCCAGCAGCTTCAATGAAATCACACCAACTGAAGAAATCTTCTTCAAAGCCGCTGCACGTGCCCAGAAGGAAACAGGCTGCGTCATCATCACACATACACAGCTTGGTACAATGGGTCCTGAACAGGCACAGCTGCTGATTGCTAACGGTGCTGATCCATCCAAGATTGCCATCGGTCATATGTGCGGCAGCACGGATGTTGCCTACCATGAGGCCGTTCTGAAACAGGGTGTTTATGTCAACCTTGACCGTTTCGGTCTTGAAGGTGAACTTTTCCATACACCGACAGATGAACAGCGTATGGATCTGATCAAAACGCTTTCTGACAAAGGCTACGGCAACAAGATTCTTCTCGGCCATGACTCCGTTAATGTCAACCTCGGTCGTGGTCTGATTATGACACCTTTCATGGAAGAAGCTATGAAATGGGCCAATATCACAGATATCGGTGCAAGAGTTCTTCCGGGTCTTGCTAAACGAGGCATGACAGAAGAACAGATCGATGCACTTCTTGCAGCTAACCCAATGACTATCTTTGGTTAATATATAAATAAGGAAGGCAATAATGAATACTCACGCTTACACACCGATGCATATTCAGGATCTGATTAACCGTACGGCTATGGAAGCGAATATTCTGCCCCTGACATCCAGATGTGATTCTGCATGTATTTTCTGCAGTCATCAGAACAATCCGCCCCAGGTACAGGTGCTCTCCGTCGGGGAACGCTCCCTGGCGGATATTCTGGATACCATGCAGTATCTGGATCCAGCAAGGACAATCACCATCGGTGAATCCGCAACAAACATTATCGAAGGCGAACCGACCTCTCACAAAGATTTTCTGAATGTTCTTCAGATTTTACGTCAGCGTTTTCCACAAACACCTGTCAGCATCACAACGAACGGACATCAGCTGACAAGAACGCTCATCGCCCAATTAAGCAGACTGATGCCTGTGTATATTAACCTTTCTATGAACAGTTCATCCGTCACCTGCCACAGACAGCTCATGCGGGATTCTGAAGAAAAAGCAAACTGTGCCATTGCCGCCATTGCTTTACTGGATGAATATCGTATTCCTTTTTCCTGCAGTATGGTCGGTATGCCTAACATCACCGGCACGGATGATATGCGTCAGACAATCCGGGATATCGCGCACTACGGTGCTGATTCTATTCAGATTTTCATGCCGGGATTTTCCTCCCATATAAAAAAGAATATTTTTCCGGATCCGGATCATATCTATGCCGAGCTCAAAGCGCTCGTTGATGAAGTTGCGCCTCAAACCGAGTGCCCGGTTCTTTTAGAGCCGTCTTATGTTCAGGATCTTCGCTGCATGATCAGCGGCGTTCGGAAAAACTCTCCCGCATGGCAGGCGGGACTTCGCAAAGGAGACGAAATTCTGACCGTCAACGGTGAAACACCTTACTCAAGAGTCGCCGCTTACGGCTATCTGAATGGTCCCGGCACACGCACAGTCACTTATCGCTCCAGTCAAAGGGTGCTCGAAGCCACATGGCAGAATACGTCGGACGGCTCCTGTGGGATTGCCATGGAATATGATTTTGACCCGAACAGAGCCGATTATATGAAAAAGGCATTAAGTGACGCACCAGGCAAGGTTCTTTTACTTTGTTCAGAGTTTGCGTATCCGCTGATGCAAACTGTGCTGTCTGGGATGGCACTTCCAGAAGACGCATGGGATCTGATTTATGTACCGAACATTACCTTTGGCGGCACAATCCGCGCAGCCGGTCTGCTCTGCTACGATGACTATGTTCAAGCCGGCCGGGATTATTGTGATCATCATACACCCCCGGCCGCTCTGGCTGTCCCGGGAGAAAGCTTTAACTATCTCGGCCTTGATCTGACCGGCCATCATTATTCCGAAATCGGTCAGGCCTTTCATTTACCTGTCGCATTGATGTAATGCCGCTACTTTTCTGAATTGCTACACGATTATTTATAACGATTATTTACAGGAGATTTTTTATGAGTCATAAAACTGTTATTTGCTTTGCTATCTGGACCAGCTTCTGGTCTGCACTTTTTAATCACTTTTACACTGTTTACTTTGGTTCATTCGGTGTTCCATGGATCATGTTTGTCTGCATGGCCATCTACTTCGGCATGGGCGGCACACCAAAACAGGTACCGGGTATGATTCTTTCCGCATTCTGTGGTCTGGCATGGGGACAGTTCGACTTCATCCTCATCAACTTCTTCGGCGGCACATGCCACATGTCTGCTGAGATGGCAAGCTTTATGGCCATCCTCGTTGGTACAGCCATCACCATGTACATTCATATCAAACTGCTTGGTGCAACACCGCTTGGCTTTATGCCGTTTATCTTTGCCGGTGTCTGCCTGACATTCTCACAGGGCGGCGGCAACGTGGCAGGACTTGCCTTCACATTATTCGTTGGCATCATCCTGGCGATGATCTGTGGTCTCGGGCTGACATACTGCTCAAAGAAATTTGATTCGGCCGAGAATACGAAATAGTTTTTCTAAATCAAACGTAAAAAATATCCATCCTTTCTCACTGCAAACGCACGTCTTACGCCGTGAAATGTTTGCCGCGAGAAAGGATGGATATTTTTTACTGTTTTTTGAGGACTTGACATATATAGTCGATACCAATCAGATCACGTATTCTCTTTAGCCGCAGATAGCACCCATATCAGCAACAATCGCCTCACCATTAATCATACCGGACATATCCGATGCCAAAAACAGTACCAGGGCTGCCACTTCATCTACAGTTCCGAGCCTTCTCTGAGGAATCGTTTTCAGTACATGCTCCTTAAATTTTTCATTTTCAAATTCAGCTTTATTAATCTCTGTCACCACATAGCCCGGGCAAACAGCGTTTGTCTGGATACCGTAACGACTCCATTCAAGGGCCATGGTCTTCGTCAGATTGATTACACCGGCCTTGGAGGCACCGTAGAGCGAAAGTGCGCTTGTACCTTTTAAGCCGCCAACAGAAGCAATATTGATGATTTTTCCGCCCTTTTCGGATGCCTTCATCACAGTTGCCGCTGCCTTGGAAGCAAACAAAACACTTCTGAGATTCGTCTCCATAATCATGTCGTAATCTTCTACGTCCAGATCAAGAATCTTTTTCGTAATCGCGACACCGGCACAATTAATCAGAATATCCACGCCACCAAAAGTCTCCGCTGCACCTGCAATCAGGGCATCGATCTCATCAATATTTCTTACATCGGTACGAATACCCTTACCATGACCGCCCGCAGAAGTAATCGCCTCTGCAACAGCAGTACATTCATCCTCATGTCTTCCGGCCACAACCACATTGGCGCCGCACTGACCAAAAGCCAGCGCAATTGCTTTACCGATACCCTTTGTACCGCCGGTAACAACCGCCGTCTTGCCAGCCATATCGTAGGATGCCATCTTCACAGGCCCATTCATATTTACCATTTCAATACCTCCTATTCCTTCAATAGTCCACCAATTAATATCTGCTTATAAAAGCAGCTTTAACTATCAACTGTTTCAAAAAATCACTCACATTAACAACAAACTAATCGCAAAAAGGGAGCTACTGTGACAAATTTATCCTGTCTGACAGCAGTTCCCTTTTGATAGGCAACAGATAATTTCAAAACTCATTTTCTTGGATAAACGTAAAAAATTATTTTGAAATTATCTGTACCGTTTTTTAGAATTTATGATGCAGTTTAAGGATATCGATCAGCATCTTATCTCTGTACTGAGCGATTTCTGCATTTGTATGGCCCACTTCATCTGGAAGATTTTTCATAATCTCATCCATTTCCTTCTGAGCCTTTGTACCGTAATCGGCAGGAATTGTATCCCATGCAGCGATATCTGCACAGAGGTTAAAGCCACCTGCCAGCATATCCATCATACCTTTAAGACCATCTTTGTTGCCTAACTGCATGATCATGTTATGGCCAAAGATTGCCCATCTGATAGCAGGGCCAAATGTCAGAGCCTTATCAGCTTCTTCTACTGTACAAACGCCTCTTTCAACAAGGTCAACCATTTCACGGAATACAGCAAGCTGCAGTCTGTTGCAGATGTAACCTGGGCAGTCTTTCTTCAGAACGATTGCCTCTTTGCCAAGAGATTCATAGAATTCTTTTGCAAGTTCAACATTTGCTTCGTCTGTCTTTTCTGTCTTTGTGATTTCTACGAGTGGGATAAGGTGTGGTGGGTTGTAAGGATGACCGCCAACACATCTTTCAGGATGTACAGCATGTTCTGTAATCTGTCCAAGAGGAAGACCTGATGCAGATGTTGCTACGATTGCATCAACCGGCGCATACTTTTCGATTTCAGCAAGCATACTGTGTTTGATCGGAAGTCTTTCAGGACCGGATTCCTGAATAAACTGAGCATCCTTTACAGCTTCTTCCATGCTTGTTGTAAACTGGATTCTTGCAAGAACCGCATCCTTGTCTTCAATTGCACCGTTTTCAGCAAGGAATTCAAGGTTGCTTACGATTGTCTTCTTATCGTTTGCAAGACAATCATCATTAATATCATAAAGTTTTACGTTCAGACCCTTCATTGCGAAGAGAACAGCCCAGCTACCGCCGATTACACCGCCGCCGATACCGGCAACATTCTTAATATCTGCTACTTTCATTATTCACACCTCTGTAAAAAAGTTCATTTAAAAGTTTCTTTATTAAGCCGCCCAAAGCTGGCATCATAAAATGTCAGCTCTGAACGATTCTACATTTATTTTTATCTTACAGTAATTCAAATACTGCTGCTGCGCCCATACCGCCGCCGATACACATTGTAACAAGAGCTGTTGTTTTCTTGTTATCCTGAAGGTAATCAAGTGCTTTACATGTAAGGAATGCACCTGTAGCGCCCATTGGATGACCAAGAGCCATAGCGCCACCGTAAGGGTTAACCTTTTCTGGGTTCATCTTAAGGACTTTGATACATGGAATAGCCTGAGCAGCGAAAGCTTCGTTCAGTTCGATGACATCCATATCATCAATTGTCTTGCCGGCACGTTTCAGAGCCTTTGGTACAGCATAGATTGGTCCAAGACCCATCATTGTAGCATCACAGCCTGCAACTGCGAAGGATACCATCTTTGCAATTGGTTTGATACCAAGTTCTTTTGCTTTGTCAGCAGCCATTAATACAACGAATGCTGCTGCATCAGATGTCTGTGAAGAAGTAGCAGCTGTAACTGTACCGCCTTCTTCAGCCGGGATGAAGCAAGGTTTAAGACCTGCAAGTGTTTCCATTGTTGTTGTTGGACGGATACCTTCGTCTTCTGTAACAACTTTTTCGTTGCCATCCTTGTCAACAACAGTTACAGGGATGATAGATGGAGCAAGTTTGCCTTCCTTCTGAGCTTTTGCAGCTTTCATGTTGGATTCGTAAGCCATACGGTCCATTTCTTCTCTTGTTACGCCGTAGTTCTTAACGATGTTTTCAGCTGTCATACCCATGCCCATGTAAGCACCTGGCGCATGCTCATTTAACCATGCATCCTGGAATTCTACAGGATATGGTGCGTATGTATCTGTCATACTTTCAACACCACCGGCTACGATAACATCACCCTGACCGCAAGCGATTGCATTGGCACCTGTTGCGATAGCCTGAAGACCTGAAGAACAGAAACGGTTAATTGTATGACCTGCTACGCATTCCGGCAGTTCTGCTCTTGCGCAAACACTCTTAGCAATATTCATAGATGTTGTACCGTGCTGTACTGCACAACCCATGATAACATCTTCGATTTCAGAACGATCTAACTGAGGCACTTTGTCCAGTACACCCTTTAAAACCTGTGCGGAATATTCGATTGGGTGAGTACCTGCGAAAGAACCTTTTCTTGATTTACAAACTGCTGAACGACCATATGCAACAATAACAACTTCTCTGCTCATTTTGCAAAACCTCCTAATAATCTTTATGAAATCATTCGTGATATCTGTTGAAACGATATCTTGTTTTTCGTATTTCTTTTCATAGTTAGCATACCACATTTCTTTTTGACACTGAAATAACCCTTTTCGGCACGTTTATACAAAAACTGAATAACAATAAATATGGTAGAAACGGACTTTTGGCACGCAGTGTCTTTTTTAGATCAGACAGCGATTTCGCCGTAATTTCCACCTAATCGAAAAAAGGCACCCGATTCATTACTGAACCGGATGCCCGAATTTCAATTAGTCTGTAATGTATACCAATGTGAGCTAATTACCTTTATTTCCTGTACTTTCAGCCATCCCCATTCAAATATACACCATTTTTACACCACACCCAGAAATGAAATTTTATTCAATGTGCTTACATCTATTTCCTGTTTTTCATGGTTATAATAAGCAGTCATTTCTTTTTCACTATGTCCAACATAAGGTTGTATTGTTTCGTATGGCACACCATTCTTTTTACAACGAGTAACAAAAGTATGCCGGAAACAATGTGGTGAAAATGGTTTCAAAATAAATGGTTCTCGTCCTTCAATTTTTGCAAGTTCTTCTTCCTGCAAATTTGCTTTCACTATCACGGATTTTATTGTTCGATTTACATCACCATAACGAATAGGCATACCTTTTTGTGTAGTAAAAACCATATCATCAAAAGGGGCTTCTTCTTTCCATTGAGATGCATATAACATCCGATTTCTCAACTGCTTTTTATGCACCCTTTTTAATATTGCCTCTGTCTCTGGTAATAACGGAATTTCTCTATCACTTGTTTCTGTTTTTGGTGATGTAAAAAAGAAATGGCATGGCTCATCATCATTTACTCTTGAATAATGCAACGTTCGTTGTATATGCATTTTCTTTCTCTGAAAGTCGATGTCTCCCCATTTCAACCCAAGTACTTCTCCAATCCTTCCTCCAAATGACAGTGCTGCACAAAAAATATCATAATGTGAGTATTCTTTTGCAACCTCCAAGAACATCTCCTGTTCTTGCTCTGTCAAAAATCTGGGTTCATATGTAACCTTCCGAGGCATCACAACCGCATCACATGGATTAATAACTATATAACCGTTTCCAATCGCCTTCTTGAACATTTCACTCAGCAGATATTTTAAAGTTCGAATTGTGCCATATGAGAATCCATTTTCATCCATCTCATTAACAAGTTGTTGGACATGAATTGCTCTTATATCCTGCAATTTCATCATACTGATACGATTCTTTTTACATGGAGAAAAAGTCTGTCTAATCCTATACACAGTCGTATCTTTTACTTTATCAACCTTATATAATTGCAAAAATTCCTCAAACCATTCTAAAAGTATTATACTTCCTCCCAGTGAGTTTATGCCTTGCTGAGATTCATACTTTGCTTTTTCCAGTTTACGACGTAATTCCTTTAAATCTCTTCCATAAAATGTCTGTCGTTTTTTGTAGCAATCTACAAAACGAGCCATATAATTCCCATCTGCCCTTTGTGATATGCCATTGCCTAGTTCTCTTCCTTTCAAGTCCTTTCCCATTATAATCATCCTTTCTTACATTTAAGTAAGAATGGAATCAGCATTTGATTATATTATATCACAGCTTTACTCCATTTTTATAGTTAAATGCCTGAAATTGAATCTAAATATTTTTCTAATAATCGTCTGTTAGCATATAGACGATTTCCTTTTCGCACCACATACGGACATTTCGGGTGATTCAATTCATCTCGTACCGCATTTTCTCCCCATCCAGTATATGCCATCATTTCCGAAACATTTAAAAGAGCTTTTTCACATAATTTTATATTTTGCATCCATTCACTCTTCCTTCCATTTATCAGCAAAATAGCATGTATTATACTTCTATCTTATATACATCGTTTTAGCCTTACTCGAATGGCACTTCCTCTTCATCGCTAATTTTCAAAAATTCATTTCCTGTCGCACGATATTTCAAATCATCAAAATCTATATATTCATTTCCTGCCAATTCAAAAGTTTTATATTCCCCATTTACTTTATAATGATAGATATATGTAGTAATTCTCCTAAGGAGCTGCTTAATAGTATCTTTGCTTTGATTGTCTATGCTAACCATACTTCCATATATGTCCTCTGGTGAAAATATACTAGTAATATGAACTTCATTCCATAACGAAAAACAATTACTGTACCTGCAATGGATTTGCGCTCTATAACCTTGCGTAATTGTAAGTAATAATTCAAAAGGTAATGAATTTTGTTTTAACTCATCCATGAATAAATAGGGCTCACCACAATACCCGTCAAATCCTCCAACGCCCTTGTTGGCATAATCACTAAAAAAATAAACCAAGTCATCTCCATATTTTTGACATAAACTTATATATGAATATGATTTACCAGAACCAGCATCACCACAATGCCAGAATACTTTTACATTTCGTATAGGTGGTGTCTCTCTATATCTTTTGGCAAAATAGCATTTTTTTATAAGACTTTCTTCACGCCGAAGTTTTATATCTTCTGCCATTATTTGATTTGGCGTCTTTCCTTCTTCTATTAGCAGCTCAATAGTAGCAAGTACTTCATTAGTATTAGAAAATGTAAATCGTTTTTTCCCCTCTATATTTCCATAAGAAGTATACGCTAAAATTTGCTCCCCTTTTTCATCGAATGGCGGTTCCTTCTTTATATAACTCATCACCTGCGCCTTATTCCCTTTGGTTGGCTCCAAATGAGCAACTGGGTAAGCTTTCTTCACCTTTGTAAACCTGCATGCGCCAGAATCCTCTAAAATCATATGCACATGAGGTAATCCACTGGCTGATATACAATATGCCCACCATCCTTTACGAAGCGGATTATCACCAATCCATTCCTGCTTAAGCTTTTGCACGATATCCTCCGGTGAGCCATCATAACCATGCTGTTCTGGATTAGGAAAAACTGCAAACCATGACCTGCTAACTGTATCTGCCATCTTCCACTCTCCTTTGTAACATTTTTTTAAATCGTTACGCTTTCAATCCCTTACAAATTGATTATTGTAACGGTAACATAGGGTTGGGTAATACTAAGCCAACCCTATGGCGGAAGGCTTGTGGCTCCGCCACCGCCTTCCGCATCTTGTTGTTATCGTGTTAAAGCCTCAACACATATTGACTTCATTCTTTCTTCGTTCCTTATTACAGGGATTTTAATAAATCGCAATTCGGAGCCTTGCCACAGCATGACCCCTTCACCAGTATGAAATTGTCTGTCTCCAACCTTTTCTATTAATTCCTTTGGCACAAGCATAGAATATATACTCTCTAAAGCTGCACCTACTATGATAATTATGCCAAAATTTAGCCTTGAACCGGTTGGGAAGCAGGAGGCATCTGGTCTCTGACAGGCTATTACCAGTCTCACAGCAAGAGAACGCCCGAGCATAAGAATTTCCGAAACCTTATGCATGACTGCCTCTGCTCGCTTTTTCTCTGAGCCCATCAATGCCAACATATTGGCCATATATTCATCCCACACAAGGGTTATAAAATGTCTTGAGAAATCTTCACCACATTGCCGCTTATGCATAATCTCGTAGACTTCCTCAATTGCTTCTAATGTTTTATCATACGGAAAATATCGAGGGCATTTTCTTAAATGAGAAAAATTATCATCTTGTTTAAAGTCAGCGAAATACAATACCGATTTTTCTCCGCCATGTAAACATATCCGTGCCAAATACTGATTTGTAAGATAGCTCTTACCGCTGCCACTAATTCCGCAGATAAGAGTATGCGAATTGTTCCTTGTCGTTGCATCTGCATAAATCGGCACCCTTTCACCATATCCATACCAGGCATCATAATCATAGCCAATCAACAAATCATTAGAAGATATCATCATACAATATTCCTCGTTCCTTTGGTTTTCTATTTTGAGCGGACTCAAAGTATATACGATTACCTTTATCTTTCTTCCGACCGCCATATGTTATTTCGCCTAGTATATGTATGTTCATGATATCGCATATAGCTTCCATTGATTCTTTCCATAGCTCCATAGATATAGTTGTGTAAAATTCTCTTTTGGTTACACCAGAACTTCTATCCTTTTTCTTATGCACTAAAATTGGCATCTGATTGTTTTTTACATTTCGCTTATCACCAAATACAATCTGCAAATCTGCCTCATCCTTTACAGCCGCAGCATATCCCAACAATTGAATTATCGCTATTACAAAGATAATTGGAATGATAATCATTATAAAAATCATGCAATGATTAAACACAGCTTGCAAGGCACTGTATACGTGAAAGCTTTCCATAAGTCTTTTAACCATACGTTCAAAAACATACATGCCTATTGCCAGACATACCCAGATTACATTTAATAACGGATAATTACATAGTTGTTCCACACCAAGCACAACTCGATACCATTGCCGTTTTCTGTTATATCGCTGCTCGTTATACCGTCTAACTTCTTTATCTTCCATCTTTCTTCCTTCTTTACAGTATCGGGATGCGGATACATCCCGATACCTTTCAATCAGCTTATCTTAAATGTATTGCGAAATCTTCCGAAACAATTTCAAGTTCAGAATCAGTGTATGCTGGTACAGGGCTGCAATCATTTTTTCCATTGCTTCTTCCGATTTGATGCAAAACCGTCCATTTGCATCATACTCTCCATACTGCTCATCTTGCAAGAAATCGAAGTAATCCGAATCACTGATGATAGGATTAATTTCCTCATTAACAAACATCTTCAACTCTGCCGAAACTTCCTCAGGTAAGCCTTTCATAGAACTGTTAAGCAGCATAAGCTGTTTCTTTATATAAGCACCATCTTCTATGTGCTCAAAGCTTACACAGTCCTCTAAAATCTTGACACATGCTACAACATCAATTGAATTTGCCTTTTTATTTGTCTTTAATGAATTTTCCATTTTAAAATTTCCTTTCTTTGATTCTATAAGTTTTCCATTTTACGTATTTTTTCTCGATTCATAGGGAATTGTGTTTCCCTATGAATCTTTCTTTTTAGCACAGTAGACTACACTTTATGTACTGACTCGACCTTGCCCCGCATATTGAATACCAGTTCGATTGTGTCATTCGGCTTACAATCAACTTGAATGCCATCCTTTAAAAAAAATTTATCAGCACGTATTCCAACTGTGTTTTCATCCTTGTAGCCACAGTACAAGTTCGTACCATTTATGGTTTCGCCATTGTTGCTAGTAAAATTCACTTGACTAATGCCCAGTACCTTAACCTGCATATATAAACCTCCTTTCCGGCGGCTCTCGATATCAGAGCTGCCTATACTCGGTTGCGCTTCCGATGGTTATATTATAGAGCGCCTTCTGAACATTATGAATATGCATATTAGAATCTTTTTAATAAATATTAATTCCATTTATGAATATATTTGATTCTATTTTAGAATATTTTCAGATATGATATGTTGATTTTTCACTTATTATTGTATATAATAATATTATCTTATAAATGAAACCAATAAAGGAGGCCTTCCACATGAACAAGCAATCAAAAGTATCATCTAGTCCATCCCCACAAGACATAGCAATTGGAGCACATATCCGTGCTCTCCGAAAACAGAATAACGAAACACAAGCCGCACTAGCTGAGGCACTTAATATTTCTCAACAATCCGATATTTCCAAATTAGAGTGCGGCTCCGGCGTAAATTTAGACAAAGTAATTAAAATTGCCAAACATTACAATGTTCCATATGAATATCTTATTGATGGAGATGGACATACATATGCTTTAGATGTTTTAAGCAAATACATTAGCTTTGAATCTTTCCAATATTCCAACCCAGACATCGATTCAAATACACATACACTTCCAATTATCAAAATTAAAACAGCGCTTTTTGATACTCTTCAAAAAATTGCTCTTGCAAATTCTATCAAAGATTTACCGCAAAATTTACGAGAAGAATGGATTACCCAAATATCAAAAGATTTTGCAAACACACCAATAGAGTTTGAAGAAGACAGCTTTTCTTCATTCATTATTGTGAATAAATCCATTCTTGAAAAAGATGATTGTCAAAACAACAATATCATTCTTAAACTCATAGAAGCCTGCGAGTCTTCTTCTAATTAGATAAACTCGCTTTATGCTCTAATCCTTTTATCAAGAAGCTGTTTTCTTCACATCTGCTTATATAATAAGCCGATATATAAAAGCACTCTGCACAATACCAGACGCTTCCATATATCGGCTCATCTTATCTATTTTTCTGTATTATCTTTTTATATAAGCAAAAATTTCTTGCTTCAATTCTTTCAGCAAGCTGTCCGAAGAAAACTAAAAATTCCCAATAATTCTTCGGCATAGCATCATATTGCTCCACGCTGACATCATTTATTGCCTTTCCAGCTTTCATACAAATTGGAATCAATGAATCTGAATTAACGAATGTATATAAACAATTTTCTTCCAAAAATGTCTCCCAATCCTTAAATTCCTTTAACCAAGATACTGTCTCCTGTGCAATTGCTCTGTGCTGTTCCGTAAAAATTAATTCTAAATACGTTACATCATGCCATTTATAAAAAGCATATATTTTAATCAATAAAGTATCAACTGTATCCCATTTTCCTCTATTGCTTCTGGCAGTATTAAATGACATCCATCTTTTGTTTCCCATTAAATAAGAATTCCCCGGTATACGCATATAGTTTCCAAACATCATATAACTTCTCAAAAACTGTTTGACTGGCTCATCCATCACATTCCATATAATATCACTATGTTTCAGACAGTACTCAATCCATTCGCCTTCTGGTGCTACAGGAATTCCCGTTTTTGCTACATAATTAAACAAGCGATAAAATTCTAAATACTTTTCATTTGCTTGCAGCCTCTTATTTTCATGAACTTTTTCCCAAAGGCACCCCAGATAAAGTTTAATCGGATATAATGCTGATGTCAGCGTATCTCCTTTAAAACGCATTCCATCTTTCCTAATTTCATACTTCACGCTGCTCCTATACTGAGGTAAAATATTATCCATTTTCAATATGTTACTCAACAATACATACATGGTCACACATAACAGGCTGGCATCGCAATCAACATATTTATATTCTATTGATGCTTCACTTCTATATTCCAGAAAACGTTTAAAATAATTATCCTCATCATTTAATTTCATGCCATCAAATATACTCAAAGCATCATATTTTAAAATATAATCAGTAGTGCTTAATAATTCTATTGCTTTATTTGCCTTTTCGCTTACTGTTTCGGCATACCGTATTGCCTCTATTCTTTCTTTAAAATTATCCAAACTATTTCTCCATTCATTCTCATTGTCAAATATGGACATCCCATATGCTACTTTTCCGATTGATTTACATATGAAGATGTCCATATTCCAAGTTTTTGATGTATTTGACTGTTATATAAATAGGCTTTTATTCCACAACTCTATAGCTTTCCAGCATTTTTATAACCGCCTTTTCTTCTGCTTTGGTAAACTCCCCTTCAGGTGCTTCTGCTATAAGTGAAATAATCCCTGAATAATCATAACCAAATTCCACACAGTATTGACTTACAACCGAATCGTGGATTCCTAACTCAGATTCTGGTATAACAGCATAACATACTGTGCCATCTACATCTGTAAACTCCGAATCCGAAAGCATATCCAACTGGCCCGTCACTTTTAATTTTGCTACTACAAATTTTCCTAAATACGAAAAATCAGTTGCCTGAACATAAGATGGTACAAAACTTGAATCTCCAACTTTTGTTGCTTCAACTCTAAGCATAATTTTCATACCATTACTCAATAAATCCTCTCGCTTATAACCAGACATATGTGTATATGTAACCGTCACACCTCTGCTGCTGGTAACAACCGCAGTTTCGCCATTCTCATCAACATTCGTTGTCAAATCCCATGATGACGGAAAGTCAAAAGCGAACTTAGGATACGTAATCAGAGTTACCTCTTCAAATTGGGTTTCATAAGTATTATTTAAAGTCAAATCGTCTTCATCTAAACTGGCCATTGAAGAGAATTCACTTTCAATGTTTCCCGTTTTCTCATTACTTTCTGTATCTGTAGTTGTTGTCATCGTCACTTCACTACTTGTATCATTTTCCAACGTTTGCTCTGATTCCCCTTGAGTTCCATCCACTCTCTTTTCAAAAATAACCGAATCTTCTGTTCCATCATTCTTAACTCCTTTTAAATTACCATAATAATAGCAATATATCCAATCTCCAAGTACATATATTTCATCTATATGATACGTTCCTTCTATGGTCGCTATTTTTTGCTGTTCTGTTCCGTCTGTTTTTATCTTATATATAGCTACTTTTTCCCCATCTTCTCCTTGTGTATAATACATCCATTCGTCTTTTATATTATATTCTTGTACATCTTCATCCACCAAACACTGTACTTCCGTTCCATCTATTCTAGCCTTACTTACACCACCAGAATGTGAATAATACATCCATTCACCATCCACAACCAAATCATAGATTTTCGTTTCCAACAGTTCTTGCTCATCTGTTCCATCTAATTTTTCTCTACATATTGAATATTTCCATTCTAAAAAGACGTCACTCGAGATATCTTCTTCATTCCAATACATATAGTCGCCCGAGATATTAAATTGGCTGCCTTCTGGTTTTATTGCACAAATTCTTTTCTTGTCTGAACCATTTCCATCACCGCTCATTGCATACACTCGGTCATAATATATTTGATTACCTATGACGCAGACTTCCTTTATACCTGTATCTGATACAAGCCTCGTAATCTTTGAACCATCTGTTTTTATTTTATATAACCCCCCTGTTTCATTATTCTTTCCCGAAAAATATACCCATTCTCCACATACATTAATATACTTAATCTCTGCCCATTCATCTTCATTCCCCATAGCATACAGCATTGTCTTTTCCGAACCATCCAATTTACTTTTATATATACAGCCATTCATAGAATAATACATCCAATCTCCCTGGCAAGCCATCGCTCCTCCCTGACTAAAATTTCCATTTGTATTTCCCAATTCCAAATCCTGATTCGATTTTTCCAAATCTTTTGAGCATCCACTCAAAACTACCAACATCCAAACCATCACAATTAAATACAGTATCCTTTTTCTTCCCATACCTATATACCTCATATAATAAACGCCTTATTGTTTCCTAATATGACAAATTCCCTCAAGTAAACTTTTATCTCACTTAAGGGAATTTTATACAATTTACTGTTTTGAAATATTAAATATACAACTCTCCTGTCCGCTTCCCTTCATGATACCATCATCCGCATATAAAACGGCTGATATATCCTGTTTTGTAACAGACATATACTTCTCAGGTTCAGTAACCCAATCACCTGCTTTTAAGGTAACCAGCAATCCATCCGGGATAAATTCACCTTCCACCGTATAACTTCCGGGCTGATTCCATTTACTTGTTTCATATGGTGTGTAACTATATATTCCCTTAATACTATTTCCATCAACTTCTGTAATTTCAAGAACAGACACACCATTACCACCACCTTGTATATAGGTGCCTTTCCACTCTCCCTGTAAATCCACAGATTCGAAGGTTAGTTCAGGTTCCATCTGGCAGCAATTCCATGCACCATTCTCATAAACATACTCTGCATTTATAGTGATATTGAATGTCACATTCGATTTAACTAATTTTGCGCTGCATTGAATAACTTGTTCCGTTCCCTTAGATTTAGATTGCTGGCTATCTACAGCAAAATTCTCTATCTCATTCTTGGAAATCGTAACTTTCTGAATTGCCCCTGAGACACCATACTTTATTTCCGGGTACTGAATATCATCAAGAACTCTGTCTTCACTTACATCCAAGGCTTTCTCCGCTTTTACTTCTGCCTTAAGAGCAGTCTTTGCATAAAGATTTTTCAGTTTCCACTCTTTATTAAATTGATAATCAGCAATCAATGTCCCCGCTACAGTTTCTACTTCACCATCCAGCACTACGTCCAAAGTCACCTGAGATGTTTTCTTCTCTAAATCTGTATCCTGATTTTGAATTGATATATTTGACACTTCACCATCTGTAATTTTCCATACATCATCATCCACCGTTATAGTCTGTCCAATCAAATTACTCGAAATTGCATTTTCATCCACACCTTTTAACGGACAAATAACCCATTTTTCTGAGTCATCTACTGTATAATCATCGAGTTCCCATCCTGCCTTATCATACAGATAATAATCCAGCACTACTCCTTTTTCATATGAAATATCATCTTTCTCAGTTGTCACAGTACACCATACTCTGTCTGTCTTCTGTTTTTTATCTGTATCTCTCTTATCAATGACAAGACTGGTTATGGTTTCACCATCATCCAAAAAAACTTTATCAGAAAAAGCTTCTAAATCTTCCTGTATTTGCTTTTCTTTTGCCACACTGGCACCGCACCCAACTAATACAACTAATGACAATATCAGTGTTATTAAAATTACCAAATTCTTTTTCAAAACTTATCCCCATTATCTATCGCCTAATTTAAAGGCTTTTTGTTTACAAATGTTCTGCATGTTACTTTACCGCAAAATCTACATGTATAGTAAACATTGTATGTCGTCTTGATTCCTGGTACATATTGTTCTGCAGTACCAGTTACCTTTCCCTCTCGATTTCTAATTTTATTTTCTATCTGCACAGAAATATTTTCTTTAGAAATAACTTCTTTGCTTGTCTCTTTTAACGCAAATGGTTTCTTACAAATTGGACATATTTTATCCCTACAAACCACAAAAGTAATCATTGCAAATGATGCAAGGCAGCAAATTACTTCTGCTATGACTGCATGTATCCCGGTATATGATTTATCCGCTATTGAAAAAATATTAAGAATCGGCAGCAATATAATAAACCATTTAAAAAAACTTCTCATACTCATTTTTTTGTCCTTTCTAAACTTCACTTCTGTCATCTCAGACAGAAGTTATACTTTTTGTAACTGTTTTTGTTCCTTTGTATCCGCACTTACTGCATTGATATAATTCCAACACAACTTGCCCTTTTCCAGGAATGCGCTGCTCATATGTCCCACGCATATTTCCTAAAGTATCGCGGACTTTGTTTTCAACTACCATTGATATAACTTCCTCACGTAATACTTTTTCACCTACATAATTAAAACAATCCCACCTTCCACATGACGGACAGCGCTTTAACCAGGCCTGATATATTCTCACACAAATCAATACAGCCACAATAATACCAATCAATACAGCCAATATCTTATACTGTAAGAAGACAAACAGCAATTGTCCCAGCACCATCACACCAAAAAACAATCCCAGCCAATATATCACAAACTTTCTATATGTTGCTTCCATAAATAACATTAAGATAGAAATCCCATATAATACAAGCTGAAATAGTGGCAAATTATTCAACGGAATGTCAAAAACCCTCAGAATCTTTATTACCGGATATAAAATAGTTTCCATAAAAGGCCCCAGAGGATACAATGTTTGAACAATAACTAAAAATGACGACGGAATTACTATTAAAACACATTGAAGAATTGCTGCCGTCTTTACAACTACTGAATATATTCCTTTATGTGATTTGCCATAACACATACACATTAGAAACATAGAATACATTAATGCAAGAAAAAAGCAATCTCCCAATATTCCACTAAGGCTCTCATTATACATGTCTTGCAAACTTTCATCCAATGTTCCTCTGTATCCACCTAATATCACAAAATGTATATATGTACCTAATAAACGTATCGCAGAAGCAATATACCCAACAGCCAAAATAATATTGGGTGTCTTTTCACTCCCTAGTTTTTGTAATACCTTGTGTCCTTCCTCCTTTTCCATATATTACCCCCATATAGCCTTCATAAACATAGGATAACATTTTTCTGCAATTCTCACACACCGCACAAACAACTCATATGCTACCACTCCGACTGTCGCATCATCCAACTTTACAGGAAAATCATATTCAATGTTTACATCCCTATCCTCATCCAAAACAAATTTCAAATACCTATATTCAGCATTACACTCATTAATCACTTTAAGTATCTTCTCTTCTTTATCTTCTGCTACATTGTTAATAAAGCCAAACACTCGAACAGCGACATCATTATCATCATCCGATGAAATAAAATCCACCTGGATATACGGGCCATTTTGAATATTATAGCCAGCCTGCACATTCGATGATTTTTCATACTCATTAATCGAACTATTCAGTTCCTGCTTATCCATCTCCTGCTTAATCAACTTTGTTGCCTTGTAAATCATATTTCACACCCCTATCATATTTTGGTAATCGTCATCTATTTCATAATTACCTTGGATTAGTATTATTTTATCATTTTGTAATGCATATTGCAATACGTTTTGCATTGCATATTTATTTAATTGATTGCACTAAGATATTCATATAGGAGGTATTGCATATGACATTCCAATTAAAACCCAATAGAAAAGAAACTGAAAATAAAACAATCCGTTTTCCAGTTCTTCTGATTGATAAAATAGAAGCAGCTATTCAAAATCAAGATGTTACTTTTTCCAGTTTTGTAATTCAAGCTTGTGAATATGCTTTAGACAATATGGAAAAAGATACTAATTCCGCACACTAATTGAACAGTAAACCAAAAAATAGCGCAACAATGGTTAACCACTGTTTGCGCTATTCCTTTCTTAATTTGAATCCAATAATTAAATGCTGTATTCCATTCTTCGTATACGATTTACACCATTTCAGTCCGATTTTTGACCAAAATTTACACCATCTCGGATTTTTACACCATTTTTTACACCATTTTCCTAAGAAAACTTAAGTAATGATAAGAACTTATAAAAAATCCATACATGCAAAAAAGCCTTTAAATACGGGCATTTCCAGTACTTAAAGGCTTTCTCTTTTATCTCACATATGTGCTTTAATAATTAGTCTGTGATATATGGCATTAAAGCGATATGTCTAGCTCTCTTGATAGCTGTTGTAAGCTTTCTCTGATGTTTAGCACAGTTGCCTGTGATTCTTCTAGGAAGAATTTTACCTCTTTCAGAGATATATCTCTTTAACTTGTTTGTATCTTTGTAATCAATAACTGCATTCTTATCTACACAGTATACACATACTTTTTTTCTTCTACGCATAGGTCTTCTCTTCATCTGAGTGCCTCTGCCTTCTTCTTTATTGTATGGCATATCAAAACCTCCTTCTCAAATTCAATTCTTTCTGTTATTCATTCATAACAGATCATGTCCTATTTTAGCTGAATGGCAATTCCTCATCAATGCCATCCGGAATGTTCATAAAACCATCCGATGGTGCCTGACTTGGTACAGGTCTGCCGGACTGCTGATAACCACCGCCATAATTATTATTGGCTGCAAAATCACTGCTGTTGCGATCACTTGCTGCTTTGCTCTCGGCAAATTCCTGTTCTTCAACAATAATATCTGTTGTATAGACTCTCACACCGTCTTTGTTGGTGTAACTGCCTGTCTGGATTCTGCCTGTGATCACAATGCGAATGCCCTTATGAAAATACTTCTCTGCGAACTCAGCCTGACGGCCAAAAGCAACGCAGTTGATAAAATCGGCATCCGGCTCACCGTCACGCTTAAATGTACGGTTCACTGCCAGTGAGTAACGGGCAACTGCTGTTGAGCGCTCACCCTGTGAATATCTGATCTCCGGATCTCTGGTTAATCTTCCCATCAAAATAACTTTATTCATTTAGACTTACCCCTTTTCTAATTAAGCGTCCTGTCTAATGCATAAGTATCTGATTACATTCTCCATAATACGGACACGCTGTTCAACTTCGTTTGGACAGTTTGAATCGGATTCGAAAGTGATGAAGTAGTAGAAACCTTCTTTCATCTTCTGAATTTCGTAAGCAAGTCTCTTCTTGCCCCATTCGTCAACGTTAGTAACAACGCCACCAAAACGAGCGATAACTTCCTTGATCTTCTCGATGCTTGCTGCTCTTTCTTCATCTTCGATCTTTGTAGTAAGAACTACTGCTAATTCGTATTTGTTCATGCTAGTGCACCTCCTTCTGGACTTCACGGCCCTCCCATTGTGGAGAGCAAGGAATTAATATATAACATATCACAGTTATCCAGTTTACCATAAAAAAAAGTGCAAAGCAAGCACTTTTTTTCATAATTATGATATAAAATTTTCGTAACTGTTCAGAGCTAACCTCCAAAATGCTACGTATTTCGTCACCTATCGGGTAATCTTCATTTCTTCCCCATTTCTCTCCAGTCTCCGAATGTTCTTCTCCACCAACTTGCGAGCCATCATCACCTGATGCTCACAGCCGCAGCACTTTAATCTGAAATCCGCACCACTTCGAAGCACTTCCCAGTCAAAACTGCCGCAGGGATGCTTCTTCTTCAGTCGTACGATGTCGCCTGTTAAAATCTCCATTATGTGCCTCCTTGTATAGTTGTATCATCCACGCTATTTGCAAAGTATATGCCAAATTCTACTCACTTGTCGCTCTTTAAGTATAACGGGGATTTCTTCAGATGACAAGTTGATTTCTTTATAACCCATTATTCCCCTCTATACATTTCCAATAATATATGCTACATTGTAACTGTTTAGGTCAATTATTCCTAAATTTACAAATCGATACCCTTTTGATAGTAATATGTGAACATTTAGAGCTTGAATTGATAATTTTCATGTTTTCTAAAACTTTGGAGGAATTTACAATGCAGCATTCACTTAATCAGGTGCGCATGATTGCCACTGACATGGACGGCACTCTGCTGAACAGTCAGGACCAGATGCCCCGTGATTTTTTTGATATACTTAATCAAGTTCACAAACTCGGAATTCTTTTTGTCATTGCCAGCGGGCGGCCATACCCAACCCTTGCCATGCAGTTTGAAAGTTGCATGGACAAGCTTGTTTTTATGGCTGAAAACGGCGGATGTCTCGTCAACGGCGACCAGCTGGTTCATCAGGACATTCTTGATACGGATGCCCTTTCTTATCTTCTCGGGCGCTGCCGTCAGGTTCCCGGCGCCATTCCGATTCTCTCCGGTTTCAAAACGGCCTATCTCTTCGATCAGACATCAGATGATGCCCGCAAAGAAATAGGCCGTTACTATAAGAAAGTTCAGTATATCCATGACATCTCTGAAATTGATGCCCCAGTAAGCAAAGTGACTGTCTGTGACTTCAAAGGTGCCGAAAACAATTCATTTCCGGCTCTGTCTGATGTCCGTGCACCTTTTAAAGCTACTCTGGCTGGATACATGTGGACAGACCTCAGTCTTGCCGCCACAAACAAAGGCCGCGGACTCGCTGCACTTCAAAAAAATTATGGTATTTCACCGGATGAAACAATGGTTTTCGGAGACTATCTCAATGATTATGAAATGATGAAACAGGGCTATTTCAGCTACGCTATGGCCAATGCTCACCCTGATTTAAAAGCCATCAGCAACTTTGAGACATTGTCAAATGATGAAGATGGTGTACTGTACATCATTCGTCAGCTCATTCACAGCAGACAATAAACGTCGGAGATTTCGATAATTAAAGAACCCACTTCTCAATGGCCGCAGCAACACCATCCTCATCATTCGACAGTGTAACGTCATCTGCCATGGCCTTAATCTCTTCATCGGCATTTCCCATAGCCACTGCCAGGCCTGCTGCCTCAAACATGGTTCTGTCATTCATCGTGTCCCCACAAACCATGATCTGTTCCGGCATAATTCCAAGTTTCCCGGCCAGTTTCAGCAGACTATGACCTTTATTGGCTGTCGCAGCAGTGATTTCCACATTAAAACTATTGCCGAATACCACACTGAGCTCCGGGTCATTATGCATTTCATCAAACAATTGCTGTCTCAAGATCATATCATCAAAAGAGGCCAGCATTTTCTCTATATTAAACTTTCCCGAATAAACTCGTTCCCGCAAATCATCCACCGGTATTCTGGAAACCTTAATATACTCCTTGAACCAATCCGGGAAGTTTTTATAAACATGAAGTGCTCTGTTATAACTTTTTCTGTCAGCATAGGACTTTCCATCATGATAAAACTCAATCAGCGCATCTATCTGAATTAAATGATCAATGACTCTGCATGCCGTCTTATAAGGTATAAAATCCGCATAGATAATACTGTCCTCCCACAAATCAACAACCGCTCCGCCATTGGAAGTCAGTGCATAACGCACCCCTGGAATTGAAGTAAAGCTTTCCGGCAAACCGGTCTTTTGCCGTCCGGTGGCAGGCATGACAATTACACCCTTTTTAATTGCTGCCGCAATCGCTTTCCTTGTTCTCTCTGTTATGACCTTCTCTGAATTAAATGTGGTACCATCCAAATCCAATGCTACAAGCTTAATCTCTCTCTCCATTCTGTACTCCTACAATAAAACATCTGCATCCAAAAATCTAAGAACAATATGTAATAGGAAATTCTAACGGAATTTCCTAATTACACAAAAAAAGACTTGATATTCATCAAGTCTTTGAGTTGCGGGGGCCGGATTTGAACCAACAACCTTCGGGTTATGAGCCCGACGAGCTACCGGGTTGCTCTACCCCGCGATATTCTGTTACGACTTATCTGTCCCATAAGTCGTAAATCATTATATCGCGATTATAGAGTATTGTCAACCGTTTTTTATAACTTTTTTGATATTTTCTTAAAAGTCATCCTTATAAATCCGTTTTTAACTGTTTTTGGCACTGTACGACTTTGATAAAAAATACGATGTCTGGCAATTGATGATTCTCTGTTAGATACTACTGAATCTCTGAAGTCATAAACCCATACTGTGCATTTCCGTATTCCCAGCTGACGGTGACTTCATACACATATCCCGGCTCCACATCTCTGACAACAAACTCTCCGTCAGCACTCTTTTCTACATTGACTTCTTCTGCCAATGCATCCAAATCATCATCCACGGAAGCCGGATATTTATCTGAATTCCAACGGCGCACAGTCACCTTTGTCGGTGTCAGATCACAGCTGATGGTAAAGTCCGTCTTACCTGCATCCATGGACATTTTCTCCAGATTCTCCCACTGCATCACTGCTGAACCGCACGCTGTCACTGTGTTATCTTCTGAACCTGAACTGTCCGTTTCAGAATCGCCTGAAGGCGCTGTCCATGTAGAGTTGCCCGGCCCGCTCATTAATGACATGGTCTGACCAAGAGATGAGCTGTAGACAACACCCACTGTCGGAACTGTACTTGTATCCGGTTCAGCAAAAACCATATCAATGACATCCTGGTACTGCTTCACTTCATCTGCCGTACCCTCACCGGTAACGACCATCTTGCTGACTCCCGGATACTGCCCCGGGTAGCTCTCCAGCATAATGCCGTCTCCATAAACATCCACATAATCTCCGGCTTTTAAAATTTCAGATGTGATTTTTTTGCCGTCATTATCCTTCAGATCATTTGGAATAGATGTCGTAAACACCGTTCCGTTGTCTCTGTCTGCCAGAAGCCATGTGCCATTCTTCCCTGCCAGCAAAATACAATGCTGCGCCGCTGAGACTTCATCACCGCTTAAATCACCTGTTTCCCTTTGATTGCCCGCTGTCTGACTCTCTGTCTGCGCTGCTGACTGGTTGCCAGTGGTCTGCGTGTTCTCTCTTCCTGCCTTCTGTCCGCATCCTGCAATTAATGCTGCTGTCAGACATACCGCCATCAAAATACCCGTTAATTTCTTCATCAATATAAACCTCCTGCATATCTGCTGTCTTTTTGCTTCCAAAAAATTATTGTCCTTCTTGATTCATCTCAGGACTCGTACATCGTTGTGACAATAGATATACGTATGGCTTTATGATTTTTTATGGATAAATGAATATTTTTCTGTAAATGTTCAGAATCAATTACTTTCGCATGGCAGCTTCTGTACGAAAAGTCTCTTCCATCTTTCTGTTTTTGCCTCCTTAATTCATCCGATGTTTCATTTTCCCCAAATACATCAGACCTTTTAACTGTTATTTTCTTCAAATTGTGTTTTTTCTCTTATTTTTGTGTAAATACATCTGATGTATTTATCATATATTTATTCTGAAAAAAAGCAATACTGGAATTTTATCTAAATTATTATCTACTATTTTGTACATTTTAACCTTTTGACATTCCCTTTAATAACCATTATTATAATTTATAAGAAGAATAAATCCAAAGAAATGGAGAAAATCATAGGATGATTTCGTCACCAGAAGAAAAAAGTCTTCCACAGAAAATATCAGAAGACATTATCACATTTATTTTAGAAGAAAAACTACAGCCGGGAGATAAGCTTCCTAATGAAACCGTCCTTTCCGAACATCTTAATGCCGGAAGGAGTTCCATCCGTGAAGCCATGAAACTCCTGGCTTCCAGAAATATCGTTACGATCCGCCAGGGCTCCGGTACCTATATTGCTTCATCCCCGGGGGTGGTGCAGGACCCACTGGGATTCACCTTTATCAGCGATAAACAGAAGCTGATTCATGATCTGCTGGAAGTGCGTTTTCTGCTTGAACCTTCCATTGCTGCAATGGCTGCTGCCCATGCCGATGAAAATGACATAAAAAAAATCACCGCACTTTGCGATGAAACGGAAGCATTATTAAAAAGGCATGATGATCACACCCAAAAGGACATTGAATTCCACACAGCCATTGCATTGAGCAGCAAAAATGTTGTTGTTCCCCGTCTGATTCCTGTCATTAACAACTCTATTCCTCTGTTTGTTGAAACAACCAGTGGGGCTCTGCACGAAGAGACAGTCGAAACACATCGAGAGATTGCAGATGCAATTGCTGGGCACGACCCGCTGCGCGCTCAGGATGCCATGTATCTTCATCTGGTATATAACCGTAAGAGAATCCTGCTTATTGAAAAGAATACCGATCAGATATAATTTCACATGTCTCAGCAGCCGCACCATCAAAAGAAGGAGAACATTATGAACAAAATATGTAAATTCCTTACTCTTATTATTCTAATTGTTGCCGTTCTCCTGTTTGGAATTTATCAGTACCGCACCTTCATTCAAACAGAGATTTATCAGGAGAATTCTGAACATCTTCTGGCAACCTATGAACAGGTCAACCGGACCTTTACGCTGTTTACGCAACGCAACTGGAATGTCCTGTCTGACTGGGATGAATATCTGCAGTATATATCAGATTCTGAGAATACTGAAACGGTATGGCATGATTTTGCAGACCGGAAAAACAACTGGCAATACAGTGATTTCTATATGTTTAACGAACACTGTGATTTTCTTACAGCCAACAACCGGAAAGGCACTGCAGACAGTATCCGGAACTGTTTTCAGGAAATGTACAGCTTCGAATGCCCCACTATTTCTGACTATACTGCCAGCAGCGGCAAACATAAGGTCGTCTTTGCGATTCCGTTGAGCCATCCATTTTGCCTTAATAATATAACCTATACAGGCGTCGCTGTCAGTTACGATGTCACTACAGTAGAGGACATGATATCTAATAATGTATATGGCGACAAAAGCAGCTGTTATCTCGTCAATGCAAAGGGACACGTCATTCTTTCTCTGGAATCTCAATCGGAGTTTCTGTCAGAACATGAGAATCTGTTTACCTTTCTGAAGGACAATGCCGTATTTTCAGAGAACACATACGATGCCGTTGAACATGACCTTCAGAAGGTTGTAAAAGGCCGTGCTAAATTTAACAGTCAGGGGACTTCATATTACATGGTCTACCAGCCTGTTGGTCTCAATGACTGGAGCATTCTCGGAATTGTGCAGACAGCTGCTGTCAATTCCCCGGATGAAAAAATAATGCATGTTACCATTGCTGCAATCACCGTACTTGCCACCTGCCTGCTTCTTTTACTTCTCAGGCTGTCGTCCTTAAACGCAGAATACAAGCTGAAGCATCAGGAATTACTGCATCAGGCTTTAAAAGCCCAAAAAGAGCAGACTGATCAGCTATTTTACGGAATGACCTGCATTGTAGATCGCTATACAGTCGTTGACCTGTTGAAGGACAGATATGAATACCATGAATACAGTAGCAACAGCCTGTATCCCGAAACTGGCTCCTATCAGAATCTGCTCGATACGGTTGCAAGAAACTATATCGTATTATCCGATACAGAAAATATAAAAATAAGCCATCTGCTGAACAAAGAATACCTGCAGAAAGTGCTGCATAAAGGAAACGGTATCATGAAAATCGAATACAGCAAACGAACAGAAAATGTTTACAAAATTATGAATGTCGTTGCTGTAGAATGGGATGAAGCAGGTATCCCGCAAAAAGTCATGATGATTGCACAGGATATCGGCAAACGACATGAACTGGAGAATCTTGCCAACACAGATGGCCTGACCGGCTTATTCAACGAGCGTTATTTCAGTTCTGTCCTGCACCGCAAAGAACAGAAAAAGCTTCCTTTTGTTCTGTACTATCTTGATCTGGATCATTTCAAGCCTGTCAACGATACCTACGGACATGATATGGGCGATAAACTCCTGAAAGCAGTGGCAGAACGACTTTTAAAATGTATCCGCAGCAACGACTTTGCTTTTCGGATTGGCGGAGATGAATTTGCACTGATTATCAGTGCAGAAATGGAGGATTCACTCTGCATGCAGACGAAAATGCGCATCGTCCAGTCTCTGCTTCTTCCTTATGAAATTGACGGCAAGACACTGCATATCGGTGCCAGCTGCGGCTATGCTGTCTATCCTCTGGAAACAGAAGATACCGGCAAAATCCGTATTCTTGCAGACCAGCGGATGTATGCAGAAAAAAAAGAAAATCATCGGAAAGCCGCAGAGTCTCAGTCCAAAGATCCTTCTCCAAATGACTGAGTGCAAAAGAGGGGCTGTCGGGAAATGTAATTTTTCATCCCGACAGCCCCTGCTGCATTATCTTCTGATGCATCACAACGAGCATCAACTTTCTTCTAACTCTCTTCTATGACGTTCTTTTATTCTCATACATCCGTTTGTCTGCCTGGCGAATGGCCTCCATTATCGGATGGACACCACAGACACCGCCGATACTGACTGACAGATGCAAGGTCGGATATTCTGTAAATACAATATTCGCCACAGCTTCTTTGATTCTTTTGTTCTTCTCTGCCATATCCTTCTCCGACATCTTCGGAAAGAGCAGCAAAAATTCATCTCCGCCATAGCGAACCAGTATATCACTGCTGCGGATACAGGACTTGATAGCTGCTGCAATATCTCTCAGCACCACATCCCCCGCCGGATGGCCATATGTATCATTCACCTGTTTGAACTGATTCACATCTATAATTTCCACACATTCCATGCCCTCCATATGAGTGAGATATGTCTCAAAATAGCGTCTGGAATATGTAGCTGTCAATGGATCCAGGAACAGTTTTCGACTCTCTCCACGACTTTTATCCAACAAAAACCTTGTTCCGTTTGCATCGATCCAACGTCCTTCATTCATCTTGGACAGCATTTCCATAACACACGGTGTTCCGTTAATACAAAGATATTTGGAAACGACATAATACATATCTGTCTTGGTAAACTCCAGCTTATTCAGCATTGTCTTCTGAGACAAAGCACGGGTCGAAATACAGTTTGTACAATTTCCCCCTGTCTCCCAGAAAGCCGCACAATGCTGGTCGGTTTTCCTCAATGTTCCATTATGATCCAATTCCAGCACTGCATTAGCTGTTGGATCTACAAGCCGAACAATGTCAAAAATCTTCCGAAGCTGATCAACAGTAGCCTTTACTGCCATTCCATCTGCTGTATCACTTTCTGCAAGGCCATCCAGAATTGGGATATCTGCCGACACCTCCTGCGGCCTGACCAGCTGCCCGACTGCTCCGATATAATGTTCCGGGGACAGATCCGACCAGAGCGAATGTACCCTCAGATCACACCACTCATACTCATTTCCCTTTGGCATCATGATACTCATTGAAAATTCCCTGTTCTCCGGTGTCGTTGCATCCAATGCGTCTTTCAACCGGTGAAAATCCTTCTGACTCAGGCAGGTAAAGCAATTGGTATCTGCAACATTTTTGACCGTATAACGGTACTGCGGCGGTTCATCCCAATTAGTAACATTGACCAGTCTGGAAACAGAATCATAATCAAATTGAATTCCACCTTTTAATGAGGCAAAAAAATTCATCCGCTCCTGCATGGATTCCAGCATATGCTGAGAACGTTCACTGCTTGGTATCTCCGTTTTATTCATAATTTCTGTGGTCAGACGGTCTGCTTCACTGCGGTAGAGAGAATCTCCTGCGTCATACTGTGCGTCCATTCTGAGCCTCGGTGCAATATCCTGCAGGCACTTTAAAAGCAGCGGATTAAAGGCACCACATTCACCGGCCAGAATCATATCCAGTGCCGTTTCATGATCATATGCATCCTTATAACATCTCTTGCTGGTCAGTGCATCATAAACATCTGCCAATGCAACCACCTGTGCCGCGATAGGAATCTGCTCTCCAATGAGTCCATCCGGGTAGCCGTGTCCATCCCACCGTTCATGGTGCCATCTGCAGATTTCTCCGGCAATGCGCAGCAACGGTTTTTCCATTTTTGTCGTCATCTGATTGATAATATCCGCACCAATCGTTGTATGTGTCTTTATAATGCTGAATTCCTCCCGGGTCAGTTTTCCCGGCTTGTTTAAAATACTTTCAGGAATACTGATCTTGCCAATATCATGCAAGGCGGAGGCTGTTGTAATCATAACAATATCTGACTCGGACAGATGATATTCATCCGTCTTCTGAACCAGTCTGCGCAGCAGAAGTTCTGTAGCTGTACGAATATGAAGAATATGTTCTCCGCTCTCACTGTTCCGGAATTCCACAACATGACTCAAAATTCCAATCATCAGATTATTGTTCTCTTCTTTTTCATAAATCTGATCTGCAACCATCTGCATCAACCTTTTCTGATTGGCATACAGATTGAGTATATTCTGTACACGTCTTCGCACTATAAACGCATCAAATGGCCTGCGGATATAATCTTCCGCTCCAAGGATATAAGCCCGTTCTATGACATCTTTCTTCTCCTCTGAGGATATCATGATCACAGGTATATCATTAATCCAGTGAAATGTATTCATCCGGTCCAGTACCTGAAAGCCATTCATTTCCGGCATATTAATATCCAGAAGCATCAAATCTATATTCATATCCTGCTGCAGAATATGAATAGCCTGACGCCCATTTTCCGCCTGCACATATTCGTATTCATCACCAAGAATCACCATCAGAATCTCCCGATTCATCTCTGCATCATCAACAATCATGATTTTCGCTTTTGTCTTCATGGATTCTGCCTCTTTTCTTCTGTATATTTACCCATCATGCGTTTCATAATCCGCTTTTTAATCAGGTCAAACCTTTTCTGATTGTTCCCCATTTACAGAAGCAGACATCGTCTCTGTCTGCATTAAACTTATAAGTGCTTTTTCAGGTAGCGGTTTCGAGAAATAATATCCCTGAATCATATCCACACCCCATCTGCTGATCAATTCCATCTCTTCTCTTGTCTCCACGCCTTCCGAAACAATATGATAGTTCATTTTGCGGAATGTTTCCACAACACTCTGGTAAAACTGCGCGCGCTTCTCATCATTGCAGATATCAAAAAGAAGTGAGCGGTCAAGCTTGATGGTAGAAAACGGAAGCCGCATCACCGTATTCAGATTGGCATATCCCGAGCCAAAATCGTCCAGACACAAACGAATACCTGCTGCTGTCAATCCGTCCACAACCATTCCCAGACTGGCACTGTACTCTGTTGCAACTGTTTCAGTAATCTCAAACTGTATCCACTCATGCCTGATCTCATATTCATCCATCATACGGATAAAATGACTGCTGCAGTCATTCCGCATCAAATCCAGAGACGACAGATTCACCTTTACGTTCAGCAGGCGTGACATCAATTCCCTGTTTTCCTTCAGGAATCTGCAGATACGTCTGAACTGCATATCTGTAATCTGTTCAATCATATGATTCTTTTCTGCAATCTGAATAAACACATCCGGTGCAATCCAACCCAGTTCCGGATGATACAGGCGGCTCAGCGCCTCCACGGTAATAAATCTTCTTTCCCTGGTAGAATATACCGGTTGATAGTATACTTCAAAGAGATCTTCCTCAATTGCTTTGTGAAGATACTGTTCCACCCGTTTGTAATACATAAAACCATTCATTGTCTGGCGGTCATCCTGTATCACTTCTGTCAGTCCGCTCTGCGGTGTCAGAGACTCCAGATATTCCGCATATTCCATGATCAGACCGCTTTCTTCAAGCTTCTGAGCATTGATAATGCCGCTTATAATTACCGGAACAGCGATATTTTTATCTTCCACATCCAACACCTTATTTACATCAAACAGCCTCTTCAATTTGGCAAAATAATATTCATATTCTTCCAGAGAAGAAGTCAGCACAAGAAAGCGCTTTCCGGTAATACGGGTCACCTTCTGACCACAGAGCGCTCCAAGCTGTCCGGCTATCTGCTGCAAAATAAAATCTCCCCCCTGTACCCCTGCTACCCTGTTAATATGCCTCAGCTGATACAGATACACTGTAATAATATGAAAAGATTTTCCTGACGCAATGAGTTCGCCCATCTTTCGTGTCAGATAAAGATGATTATATAAGCCGGTCAGACTGTCCAGATTGGCATTTGGATTGTTGATCGTAATGAACAATGCCAATATACCAAGACTCATTCCAAATCCAGTCATCAAAAGTGACTGACAAAACATCTGCAAGACCACACCGACACCGGATATCACAAAAATCTCCAAAAGTATTTTTTCTTTTTGAGGCCCAAACTTTTTGCGCCAGAGCAGAATAAGCAATAATGCCACTGCAAAATGCCCCAACGCACTGACATACATCAGCAGATACCATGGTCCTTTCATATATCCCGCTGTCACATCAAAAGAAAAAAGCTTTTCCGTAAATGGATTTGTCAGAATCACACTAATCAGAACAAGGGTTGGCACACCGGATATAAACATCTTCTTAGCTGAAATGATTTTCTGCTCATGCAATGTCTGAATGTAAAAAATAAATGTAGCGGGAAGCAAGGCCTGCAGCAGATAAAATATCGTTGTCACGATGACTGCGGCATTTTCCATATCGCTGTTGTATGAAGTAATATAGTAATTAGTGAAAAATTCAGCGACAACATCTGCCGTTCCAAGAACAGCAAAGAAAAGAAATACCCGGTTATTCAGATCCTCTGCTCTTTTCTGTCCCAGAAAATGCCACAAAATCAGCAGCAAAATAACCATTGCCGAAATCAGAAAATCCATGTTGTAAATCATATCTGTCCTCCGCCGTGTTTCATTTATAAGAAAACATCATTCTGTCTGCCTGCATTTTCCAGTCACTGATAGAAAGCAGTGTTCCATCCGCTTTCCTCAGGTAACTGCAGCCAAATTCCAGTTGAACAGGATACCTGCTTCCGGATTCTTTTTTCATCTCATTCCTTATCATCTGCTCCCACTCTTCCGGTCTCTTCTGCGGACGAGTCACCACAATTGCAAACTCATCACCGGCAATACGAAAACATTCTGTATGCTGCTCACATGCGTCACTTTCTGCCGCCTGAATGCTCCGGGCAGTCCGAATAACTGCTTCATCGCCTATCTGCATCCCATATGTATCGTTAATCGTTTTCAAATTGGCAATATCTATAAATATAAGCAAAGCATTTTCCAACAGCATTGCATCCTGCTGAAGTTGATCCAGCTGCTGTTCAAATGCCTTTCGATTCTTCATTCCCGTCATCCGGTCTTCTATAGACATCCTTTCATATACGGCCTGTTCCATACGATACTGAATATCATTGGATACTTTACAAAGCAGTCCCCAGAACAGAAAAGAAATAAAAAGTAAAATACCAAACTGAAAAAGCGCATCATACCAGTAGATGGCGTACATCCAATATAAAGCAAGGGCAATCACTCCGCTGATGCCCAACACACCAAATGCCTTCAGACAAAGCTCCAGCTCCTGCGTCTGATGCTTTTGATATTCTCTCCATAGAAGAATGGCCATCGCTGCAACACCTGTAAATAATATCAAATGCGTTACAAACAGCATATTTTTAAAAGGAACCGCAAACCAAAGATTCACGATGCCCTGTCCTATCGCATTCCCATAAAAAAGTAAAATCCATATCTCCGGAATCCATTGATTTTCCTTACTTACCGTATTCTGTATAAAATGCAGCATCGGCACTGACATCAGCATAAATGCATAGAAAGACACTAAACTTCCTGCTGCACTGTGCTTCCCATACATCTGGTAAATTCCAGAATCCAATATACACCATAAGCTGCATATAATCAAAAAAACTGCGACATTCACAAAACGTTTTTCGACAAGCTGCCGATGTCTGGTATAAAGGAAAATACTTACTGCGACAATTCCCAATCCCAGCATACTGATGATCATTAAAATCGAAAAAGCAGAGGCCTGAAGATGTCTCACGATAATTGCAGAAAAACTGCCAAGTATCGGAACCTGTATATCAAGACTTCTACCTGCTGTTCCCTCATAAATAAAGCATATCGGTTCCTGCCCCGTCTCCTCCGGCAGGCGGACATCTGCCCACATCTTTCCTTTCATCTGTTTGTTCTTCTGGAACTGGTTATCCGCATAATGATAAAGAATACGCTCCCCTGTCCTGATTTCCAGATTATCCTGTATTCCTCTTGTGGATACAATTAGTCCCCTGTCATCCTCTGTCAGAGTATCATTATAAAGAATTACTTTTCCTTCCGCATCCGCAGTCACAGAACAAGGCAGTTCAAGTTCAATCCTTTTCCCGTCCTTCATCTGATACCACCCACTGCAGAGTGACCGGATGCTTCCCCTCTCCGTTCTTGACTGATAGTATATTCCGATCAAAAAGGACATGAAAGCCACTACAATGATAACACAGACAATTTCGATTTTTTTCCATCCCGGAACCTTTTTCATAACACTTCCTCGTCTACATCCGTAACAACGCATGATTTTTGTGATTTTGCAGCATACATCAGTTTATCCGCACGCTCAACAGCCTGCTCAATCTCCTCGCCTTGGGCAATAACCCCTCCGATACTCGTAGAAACATGCATTTTCCCATATTCAGGCACTTCCGACTGATAAATGAATTGATGTATCTGAAGCAGCTTTTGATGAAAAACCTGAGACTGCATTCCCGGCATAAGCAACAGGAATTCATCGCCGCCATAACGAATCAGAATATCATCCCGGCGTATCACACTCTTAATTGTCATAACCGTTGTCTGCAACACAAGGTCACCCGCATGATGTCCATAGGTATCATTATACGCTTTAAAATTGTCTAGGTCTATCATCGCAATTCCGGTATTCTTACTTACAGATATCATCTTCTCTTGGAAAAAACGCCGATTATAAGCCCCTGTCAGTGAATCATGATAAATCTTCTCATTGTAATAGGCCAGCCGTTCCGGTATCTGATCAGACTCCAGCAATGCCTGTAGAATTTTTTCATCAACTTCCTGCTTAATCTTTATCACGTAAGGCTTCCCGTCTATTTCTATACGCTTTGCCTTTACAAAGAAAATATCTTCCTTCAGGTACTCAATCTCACAGTATGTTTCCTCACTATCCATCGTGTCATATCCACTTTCCAATCTGACTACAGTAAAAAACTCTCTGATACATTTCATCATTTCCAACACATCCTGCATTGTCATACTGTCTGTATCCTTCACTCTCCTCTGACATCCTTTCTATACGAATTTGTGGCTATCAAATTCTATGCAGCTACAACAGTACATCATAAGGGCTTATGATTTTCATTGCTTGTAAAAGTACTAAAAATCGTCTGTATTTTACTAAAAAAGCAAAAAGTCACCTGCGCTCTACAGGTGACTGAAAAAAAACAAAACAAAAAACAACGGTAATTCTTTATCGCAACCGGCTGACATAGTTTCTAACACCTTAGTCCCTTTGGCTTTGCGTCACTGCCTTTCGACAGCTCTGCCCCTATAAATACCATTTATATTATAGCATATGCTCTACAATAAAACAATGGTTTCTGCAGGCCAATAAAAGAACTCTCCATTCCGAATTGCCATTCTATCGATCTGCCAGAAGCCATGTGCCATTCTTTCCCGAAAGCAATCGTCTGAACGTTTGCGGTCTGGCTCTCTGTCGTCTGCCACCCGTCCCAGGTAACGATTCATTTTCGCTTTTAATTTCTTAACAATCTTAATTTTCATGCCCGTCTTATTTTAATGTATGATATAATTCCGCAGATGTCAGATAGCGATACGGATTCGTATAAAGAACATTCACAATGTTCAATGTAAGTGCCCCCAGAATCATCCAACCAATAAATGACAGATCAAGCACAAATGCATCCCATTTATTCCCCTTCATCATTTGTTTACTCAATGCAAAAACTTCTTCTCTGCTCATATCCGGATTCTCTGCCAGAATATATGGCACCATCATATATTCGTAAGCCTTAACAATTCCAGGCACAATCAGCAGTAAACACCAGAGAAAGGTAAATAACTGCTTTAAAAAAATATTCACACACACATTAACATAATTATTTCTAAAAACAAATAAAATATCTTTCCATTCTGCGTTACCATACCGACAATCTATAAAATACTTTATGCAGCCGACACTTAACGGATTCCATACAAAAACCGCTATCAAAGCATTCACTAAAAATGCAATGATCACAACACCCATAATACCCACAAAGGCTGCCATCACCAATGACCACTGGATACCTGTTAAATGGCGGAGGCTGATATCTGCATCACTGCCTTTGGCCGCTCCTTTGGCCGATTGATAACCAGAACTGGTCAAAAGTGCAAATACAACACTCACAATAACAATTTTTAAATAATTGGCTTTCAGCATTATTCTGGCATTGCTCTTTAGTTCCTGTCTGTTCCACATAGTGATCTCCTCTCTTCAATGCGCATTTTTTCTATTACTTTATTTTTAATTTACCACATATGATTTTAAAAATCTATCGAACATAAAAAATCTCAGAAAATCTTAAGATTCTCTGAGATTTTTGTTCGTTTAATTAATTATTCATCATCTTATGGCTTATGTATTTATTTATCAACACTTTCTTTTGGTGGAAGCAACGCTTCTTAACAACTCTGCCCCTATAATCACAGGCTGGGTATATCATGATTATCCTCGTCAAACAATGCCTTCTTTAGAATGGGCGCGGCTGTCCACAGTACTCACAGAATTTGCCTTTATTCTCAGCGCCGCATTGACATTTCCATGTGCCGCCTGGCTGCTGCATCTGTTGATTGCCCTGCATGCCATTATTCACCGGCATACTGTTGTTCATCGGCATTCCGTTCATGCCCTGCATACTGTTGTTCATCGGCATTCCGTTCATACCCGGCATGCTGTTGTTCATCGGCATTCCGTTCATGCCCGGCATCCCATAGTTCATGCCATTATTCACCGGCATTCCGTTCATACCCTGCATCCCATAGTTCATGCCACTATTCACCGGCATTCCGTTCATACCCTGCATCCCATAGTTCATGCCGTTATTCACTGGCATTCCGTTCATACCCTGCATTCCCATCGGCGCCTGTCCTGTCAGGGCTGACACAATCTCATAGCCTGCTCTCTCAATCTCCATGATTTCCGCTCTGTCATCCTGCTCAATTGAGAAATTGTGTAAACGAAAATCCATATCATCGAACCATGGGGATCGGACCTGAATCTTCATCCGGTACTGATATTCATACTTATAAACCGGCGGATCATAGCTGACCGTTTTGCCATCTTTTGTATAGGTCTCTTCTTTGCGATCCTGCTCAATATCCATCTTACACTGAAGCACTGCAGACAACGGCACAATATCAGGATTCTCTTTCACATCCAGCTTGTGTGCAATCGTAAAATTTCCCTGTATATCATCAATAAAGACATTGTACGTTTTGGTTGAAATCTGACGTGTCACATTAAACTTCTGTACCAGCTCTTTGTTCTGCTCCCGGTACGCCAGCTGACGCTTGATCTCTTCTACCGTACTGTGCCTGCGTTCCTCAAACCATGGCGATAATTTTTGGGCGCATTCCTTACACAGATTGCCATCATCCAGTTTACAGTTGCCCAGTAATCCGATTTTCTCCCCGCAAATATCACAGTATTTTTTATCAAATAGTCCCATTCTGCTTCCTCCTGTCTGTCAGAACTGCGCAATCAACAATTGCGCAGTTCTGAAAAAATGTTCCTACTTCGCATCGTCTTTGACACATTTGAAAGTCAGAAAGTCCTCATCATCACTGTAATCGACATTTAGAGAACCATCTTCATTCGTCGCTACATAAACACTTGGATTTTCAGATTCAACATTACAAAGGCCATAAACAAGAGACCATTTGAATGTGCCCATTTCCTGGCCTTTATAAACCACCTTTACCGTATAATCTTTTGCAAAGGTCAGACGCAGTGCATCGTTGATATTGTCGACGCCATCCATTGTTGTCTGCGGACCATCTCCCAGCAGTTCTTCCACTGTCTCAGAATGCCAGTCGCCAATAAGTGCCAGTTCATCCTCTGTCAGGTAATTCTCCGGATTTGTTGCATCTGTCCCTTCTTTACCGAAGATAACTTTCAGGCCCATGTCCATCAGGTTATCAAAAGTAAATGTGTTCTCACCGACATCCGCAACCATCTCTTCACCCTGGATGGTGATGGTCAGCTTGTTATCCGCCACGGCCCACTTGCCATTTCCTGTTTCCTCGTCAGCATGAAAGACAACTTGACCACCGCTGTTCAATTCGAAAGATAAATCTCCTTCAAAACATTCTTCGATGGGCAGCTGAACCCCCATCGCTTCTGCCACGACTGCAACCCATTTGCCTTCATACGGATTTGCTTCAGACTTTGTTGTGCCGCCTCCGCCGCCGCATCCGCTTAAAGATAGCATGCTCACAAAAACTGCCACCACTAACAAATAACTCAGACGTTTTCTCATATTCCCTTCCTCCTCTGTGTATAATATTTTTATATTCACATTATACAAAGGAAAATAGGCTTATTCACTATCACTTCTGATAGTAACAGTAAAATTGTCTGATTTTGTTCCATATCAGGTCATTTCAGGGTTGTCACAATCAGTTTGCTTTCCAGAGCAGCCGCAATCAGATCCTCCTTACAACTATAACCCGCTTTCATTATCATTTCCTGAAAATTCCATCTGACGCCTGCAGTTGAACAGTTCATTTCCCTTGCAATCTCCGAATAGGAAAAACCACAGATATAGAGTCTCAGCATTTGCAATTGTCTCGGGCTGATCTCACCGCTTGTGATCCAGTTCAACTCCGCATCTGGCGATACATCCGGAAAAACATGCTCTCCGCTCGCTGTCCGCCGGATCACATCTTTGATTTCTTCCTCGCCATGATCTTTGTACCAGAGACTATCTGCGCATCCGCTTTTGGCTCTTTCAAGCACCTTCGGATCAATCAGTGATGTCACGATCAGAATCTTCGTATGCGGGCAGGCTTCTCTGATGGCCTTTCCTGCTTTTAAGCCATCATGATTATGAAAAGTCTGAACATCCATTAAAACAATATCGATGGCAGAATAACTGCAGATTCCGACCGCCTCCTCCGCATCGGCGACTGTCTGAACATGTTTAAATTCCGGTTCCTGCGAAAGCATATATTCAAAATACTTCTGCATGATTTTCTGATCCTCCACGACAAGAACACGAATCATACAACTTCCCCCTTTCTGCAAAGTTTCTCTCTTGTTTTGCGCCTGATGATATCGCTCATTTGCCTGAATATCACTCCGATTGCCGCTTAGGCATACGCAGCCTCAGACAAAAGGCCGGTTCAAACACCGTCACCATCGTACATCCTTCTGACTCCAACGCCCTCCGAAGGGAGGACAGCCCTCCGCCCTCCCTGGCCTTTGGCTTCGGCAGTTCCCCATTATTCGTTATCCGGATACTGTATGCTTCTGAATTTTCCTCTATCGTCACATTCACGTCACTTCCATGCGCATGTCTGGCACAATTTGTCACACATTCACGGATAACACGATCCAATAACAGTCTGTAAGTCGAATTCTTCGGACTTTCTCCTTCCAGATGAATCTCTATGCCGAGCTCCCTCGCATGCTTGCCTGTATTCTGATACATATCTTCCAGATTTTCAACTGTCATATTGGTGAGAATATACACCTGCTCCTTTAATACATCCAGCTGTTTATTCATATGGCTCATGTTTTCTTTATTCTCCAGTATTTTCCGGATAGTCAGAAGACTTCGCCCAAAATTATCATGCACCTGCATTTTCATCGCCAATATTTCCTGCTCCCGTATCCTCTCACCGATTTTCTCATACATCTCTTCCAGTTTTCTGTTGAGACTCTGCAGTCTTTCATTGTTGGCTTTGATTTTTTCATTATTGTAATAAAGCTCTGAAACATCAATGGCAATCGCCTGTTTATAGCCCGCCAATTCCTGATCCTTTAGCAGATATTCCTGAAACATCCATATTTTCCCATTTGGAAAACAAAACACACTGTCCGTACTGCTCATGGATACAACACCCTCTGCGATGCGGCCCGTATGCTGTAACGCCTGATGCAAGACATCGTAATCCTGCAGTTTCTCCCCCATCAGCATCCGGCTCACTTCCCACATCATTGAATTGCAGAGCACAATCCGGCCGAATGTATCCGCAAAGCATACACCGCATGGTGCATTATCAACCGCATCATTCACAGACCATTGAGAAAACAGCGTTTTCTCCCGTCTGCGTTCTCCAAGAAAATTCCAGATCAGATAAAGCATCAGTCCTGTGACCGCACACACAATCAGTACCATCGGTATATCCGGCAGCATGACATGTCGATTCATCCGCTTTCCTATACTGTAGCTATGGTCATTCTGAAATGCCGCCATCATAAAAAATGAACTGGCAAAAAGTATCACGGTTAATATAATTCTTTTCAGCCCCTCAAAACGCGTCACACGCAAAAGGATGAGCATCATTTCAAAAGCCATACAGATTTCCATCATGATCATCACACAATTCTGTATCCCCACACTGCTCTCTACGAAATTCGCCATCGAATCAGCCACTCTTTCTCATCTTCCTTCTGCACTTCTGTCCCTGAGCGTCCTGACAACAAGGTCTGAAGATCATACTCGGAATCGACATGTACAGAAATTACCAAATGCTCTTCCATCACAACAACACGGAAAAACAGCATCTGCATCTTACCGAATAATTGCTCCGTCAGCCACTCAAAATAATCATAGCATTGCACGATCTCTGCGTCATGCAAAACAAGCGGACGGACATTAACATAGTACAATGCCCGAACCTGACAAAGCTTTAAAGCAGAACAGGATTCTGCCAGACTCTGAATCAGATCTTCTTCTGTCAAGCCCGCCTGACTGTCATTGTTCATCGTCAGAAGCAGGTTTTTGCGCCGCTTCAGATAAGTTCCGACCACAATCATCTGCGCAAGCAGACGCTCATAGACGTCTTTTGATTCAGTAGCTTCCAGCTCTTCCATAAAATGTGTCATCAATTCCAGCTGTCCGGTTGTTTGACTCTGTATCAAATTCAGAAGCCTGTTCTGTTCTTTCGCTTTTCGTCTTTTTGCTTCCTGCTGATATGTCTTTTGTAAAAGACGTTTTCTCGCCTTTAATTCTTCCTGCTGCTCCTTAATATCCTCATACTGATCGGTCAACAACGAAATATCCTCTGTCCAGAACAAATGCCCACCCTGCACGAAAAGATGATTGATGCGAATGCCGTCCCGCATCACGAGCGGTGCTGTCAAAAGGCCCTGTCGTACTTCCTGTGTCAGATTCGGAAAAGTTCCGGACTGATAGTGGCGTTCAAAATTCGCATCCGTGATTTCTGCATTCAAACCGCCCGCTGCCTGAAACAATTCAATATATCTGTTATTCGTCTGAATCAGTCCGCATGCAATACCCCCCTGATAAATCGCTGCCATCAACAAACAGCAAGTCGCCGTCATATCTCCCGCAATCACTTTAATCAGCGGCAAACGGAGCATCGTGCAGACATTCCAGACAAGCAGCAGAAATCCCGGAACAATTGGAAACCAAAACCATGTCTTACCCGGAATCCGGCTCTTACAGACCAGAACGACTTCCATTATAATCATACAGAACATCATCCATGCCTGAATGATGAAAAACACAAGCCCATAATGATATATCTCATTTGACAATAAAAAGCCTTCCGGAAAATAAAAAACTTTCTGGTGAAAATCATTCGTCAGTACTGCCAGAATCATGATGCTTGCAGGAATCAGCAGGCAGACCGTCTGCTTCTTCGTTTTCACTTCATCCCCCTCATCCATCAATAAGGCCGCAATCAACCCAAGCGTCGGAATCAGAATCATCGGGATATAATATAGATACCAACAGACACGGCTTCCAAACGAATCAACGATAATAAGATATTTAATCGTTCGTATCAGAAACCAGAAAACCATCAGACAACCGATCCAGGTCAGACACTTGCGCATTTTCCTTTCCACGACATGTTTATTCAGATAAACGACCCATGCACAGTACAAGCCAATATAAATACTGCTTCGACATTGTTCAAATAGATGACTCACGTACATATTCTCTGACTGCTCATGCCGACATAAGCTCGCAATCAGAACAAGACATGCAACCACCACATAGGACAGCGCTCTTTTCTTCTTGTAGGACATCGCTTATTCCTTTCTTGATCCGGCAGCAATGTGCATACCCATGATATATTTCATTATACTATAGTAACTGTGCAAATCCTATAGACAAAAAAGAATGTGCCGCAGCACATTCTTTTTTGTCTATCGACGCTCTGCTTATTCAAGAGATTGTGATGACCAGTAAGCTTTTTGGCCATTCGGATACCAGCAGCAATCTTTTGCATTCGTATTCATAAAATACGCATCCAGTTCATCACCGTACGCATCGATTGTTTCCTTTGTAAAATAAATCTGATGAATGCCCGCAAGCTTATCCTCCACAAAGGTCGGATCAAAAGACGGGAGTGCATCCGGACTTGTACACCACTCCATGTAAATGCCATCCACGTACGCACCATAGAAAACATTCGCACCCACTCGCTTTAATGTCGACGGCAAATATACATTCACAAAGCCGGCCTTCTCATCTTCCTGATAGACATAAGCTTTGTTTTTTTCATACTCTTCATCTGTCAGATACGTCACGTATTCCCCTTCAGAGCCATTGCCGCTGCCTGCAAAGCTAAATGCTTCATCTCCAATTGCTTCCACGCCTTCTGATACCCGGATGGTCTTCAGCTGTATGCAGCTATCAAAAGCTGCACCGACCTCTTTGACTGTGCCCGGAATCAGAAGCTCCCTCAATCCGGTGTAGGAAAAAGCGTCTTCTCCAATGACTTCAACATTTTTCAGATCAATTTCTGTCAAACCTTCCCGCTGTGAAAAAGCGCCGTCGCCAATCTCTTTTAAGCTCTCCGGCAATGATACCGTCAATGGTGTTGTCTCTCCAAAATCTGTTGAGGCAAAGTTGGAACCGAGCACTTCTGTTCCTTCACCGATTGTCAGATTTTCAACCTTAGCATAAGCCATAACAGCATCAATCGACAGATCACAGTTGCCAAGGAACTGAACTGTCTTAAAACCGGATTCTGCAAGTGCCCATGTGTCAAATACGGCATTGCCTTTACAGATAAATGTAGCGCCGTCCACAGATGTATTTGTATTCCTGAATGCATAAGCGCCTACAGCCACCGTACTGGATGGAAGCGTGATGTCGCCAAGTGCCGTACAACCATCAAATGCATAGGCAGCGATTTCTGTCAGACCTTCGTTGAAAACAACTTCTTTCAGTGCCGTACAGCTCTCAAACGCATACGTGCTGATATACGTCACAGACGATGCAATCTCAACACGTTCAAGTGAAGTACAATCTTTAAACGCTTCTCTGCTGATGCCTTCATAGCCTTCCGGGATAATGACAGATTTAATTTCTGTATGACCTTTAAACAACGCATTCTCCATATCACTGATCGTCACATCACCGATTGTCTGCGGAAGTATCACTTCTTCTGCTGTTCCTGTGTATTCCGTAATGTAGCCAATTTCATTACATTTAAACCCGTCGGCATTCGTATATTTTAATTCCGGATCCTTAAAACCGGATGGATCAAGTCTGATACTGTTTAAGATATTGCTGATATTCTCATCATCAAGTAATTCCCACAGTTCATCTCCCACCAGTCCTCTGGAAGCCATTTCAACACACACAGCGTAGTCATCGGTAAACTTTGTATACAGGCGCAGATGTTCACTGGCATCCTCACCGTCCCCGAATGTTTTCACCGTCACATAATAATGCAGTCCGCCAAAATCCATTTCCTCTATATCATCCTGACATAACGCTGCCGCTTCCTCTGGATCTGCCGGTTTCACGGCTGTGACAGACAGATAACCGAGTCTGTCTCCCTGGAAATTGGTACAAATACCGGTCTCTTTTATTGTATTGTTCCATCGTGCCGGGAATTCTGCACTGATTCCCACATTCTCTGTCAGACCGCCGCCTTCTGTCACCTGAAAGCTCAGATGATCCCAGATACAGCGCACAAGTGGATCTGCAAGTATATCCTGAATCTGTGTTTCTTTGTTAAGCCCCGTCAGTTCCAGCTTCAGACCGCCCCACTGACCGACCAGCGTATCACCATAATCGATCACCTGAAACGCCTTCGGTTCATTGTAGTACATACTCATCCCGCCCGGGTTGTCCATATTGAAATTCAGACTCCAGAAATGTGCCGCAAAATCCTGATACGGATCTTCATTTTCCTGAACATCTTTAAAATAAGCATGCTCCGGTGTGATCTGACTATCTAAATTACTGATTTCTATCTTTGTATTCTGCACATCCAGTGGCTTCAGTTCCAGTGTCCAGAGATTCTCCGGATCCGTAAAAAGTAAAGAAGTCCCTTTGTCCTCCGGATCATCTGCATCCTCCGGCAGCTGGATATTCAGATTACCGTATGCATACTCATATGTACGGTACATAGCTTCTGTCTGTCTTGGCACATCCGGTCCTGTTTTACCACAGGCTGCCGATGAAAGTGCCAATATCGCGCATAAAAGAACAACTGCTGACCTTTTCATTTGATTTCCCCCTTTAAACATCAGAATTTGAAACCGCCACCTCCATGGACACTACCAGAGGAGGATGTATGCGTACTGCTTCCGCCTGACGACTTATCGTTATCTTTCGGTTTCTCTGTTTTGACAATGTTCTGGTAAAGGAACCATTCCTGATTATCCACAATATTCATGCTGCCGGCTTTGACATAATCATCCGCTTTGGCCTGGAAACGCACCGTTTTGAGCTGTTTCTTCATGCCACCGACAATCACAAAAGCAATGATAAAACCAATGACAATGGCAACAGGAATCCAGATCAGAGACAACGGTTCCTTAGGAAGCGTGTCCGCATCATATGGCTTACCGTTTCTTGCCTGGGTGATAAAATCATCACACAGTGTGGCAAATGTGCGAAAGGCCCCCGCATAATCACCGTCCGCCAGCTCCGGCCGCATCTGCTGACCAACATATTGAATGCCGGCATCCGTGAAAACCGTAATGCCATATCCTTTTGTGGACATATAACACTCGCTGGACTTTAAATCAACAACAAGGAGCACACCGTCTCTTGTCTGTCCATACCCCATATCGGCTCTATCATAAATATCATCTGCATATTCTTCCACCGACGGAATATCTTCCTCTGAAACAATCAGAATCGCAATATCAAACTTCTGTCTCGTCCGGATCTCATCGATCATCATTTCCAGTTCTGTGACTTCCTGCTCATTCAGCACACCGGCCATATCCACCATACAGATATGGTCGCTGGCAAAACCATCTGTTGTTTCGGCTGCTGCCGGCATGACCAGACCGACGCATAACACAAGGACGAGTAATAGCATGCGTAATGTTTTCTTCATTCTGTTACCCTCCTCTTATAATAATCCAAATAGATGCAACAGCCAGATGACACCGTAGGACACGGCACTTATCAGCACAGTCAGGCCAAGCAGCCATTTTGTTGCCGCAGACTGATCAATCGGAAGATCTCCGACAAAAAGCCCCGTCTGACCATTCATCGCAAACAGATACTGATTGCCGTTCCATGTCGTATTCAGCAGCCAGACAGGGTAAAGCGCATACTGGGCTTTGCCGCCCCTGAACTGAATATTGCTGTTTTCCACATTCACTGAATCATAACCTTTGACCGTCTTCGCAAACGCTTCCTCTGTTGAACGTTTCACTCGGGCATTGACTCTATCTATACTCTCCTCGGCAGTGACATCGTATTTGTTGGCCAGATAACCGGCGAGATACGCCGTCTGAAAATCCACCGCTTCTGAAATATCAAATGGCTCAATGGATTCCATCAGATCATCCGGCATCTTGGATGATCCGTCAACCGGAATATATTCAAATCCAATGCTGCCACCACGATTTACAAGGAAATATCTGGTCTCTGTATAAATGTAACGACTATCACTCCATGTCCGGATGTTCGCCGCCTTGTAGCTGACCTGCGCATCCGCATCGGTATCAAAAAGCCAGAATGGCACATACACACCTTTAATCTCATCAATATGATTCTGGTCTTTGAAAACCTTCGGCAAAAGACGCTTCCCGGAAATATGTTTCATCAGTCCTTCTTTGGCTGCTTTCTTGTCCAACTTAAATGGGATAACCAGATCCGGCCTGAGTGCACCTGCAAATTTTCCCGTGAAAACAACCGGATTGTCACAAAACGGACACTTGGTTGCCGCCATCGTTGCATCTCCGACGATTTCTCCACCGCAGGACTGGCAGACATAGGTACTTAGTCCATCTGTCTCGCCTTCCTGCCATTCTCCGCCAGCTTTGGTTTCCCACTCCATGCTGTCGCTTTTGCCTTCCTTCAGTTGTTCATCCATCGCCTGCAATGTTTCCATCTCAAATTCCGAATCACAATACGGGCACTTCATCTTCTGAATCGTACTGTCAAAAGCGATTGCGCCGCCGCAGCATGGGCATTTATATTCCTGCATATTCTGCATACAATCACTCCTATCTATTATGACTGAATATCCGCATCATTGAACGGATCGCCGCATTCCGGACAGAATTTCGGCGGATGCTTTGGATCTTCCGGCTCCCAGCCACATTTATCACAGCGGTACAATGGTTCTTCTGTCGGCTTCTTTGCACCGCATTCAGAACAGAACTTTCCTTTATTGAGTGCACCACAGCTGCAAACCCAGCCTGTCGGCTTCTCCGGTCTCTTCGTACCACATTCCGGACAGAATTTGCCGGTCGCAACATAACCGCAGCTACATGTCCAACTGTCTGCACTCTGCTGCTGAACCGGTGCAGCAGCCATTTGCTGCCTCATAGCCTCCTGACGTCTTGCTTCTTCCTGACGTCTTGCTTCTTCCTGACGTCGCATTTCTTCCTGACGTCTTGCTTCCTCCTGCTGAGCCCCCATTGCAAACAGATTCTGCGCATTCATGCCACCGCCTGCATTCATGGCCATACCCATACCGATAAAACCATTCATGGCACCACTCTCATTGGCTGCAGCCGCTTTCATTGCATCAGCCTGTGCGCCAACCATCGTCGCAGCTGCCATCGTCGGATTCTGCAGCATCGCTGTACGCTGAGCCTGTTTGATCATCTCTGCATCCTCATCCGGAAGTGTCACCGAACCGAGAGCAATACTGACGACCTTCAGTCCACGCAGTTCACCCCATTTGGCAGACAGCGTTTCATTCATCGCATCCTCCAGGTCTGTATTGTGTGTCACAATCTGGTTCGGACGCAGTTCCAGTTCAGAAAGCTTGCCAAAGGCCGGTTGAAGTGCACTGATAAATTCTGTCTTCAGCTGTCTGTCCAGCTCGTCTCTCGTGTATTCGTTCTCCACATTTCCACACACATTCGTATAGAACAGCAGCGGATTGCTGATCCGATAAGAATAAACACCCGAGCAGCGGACAGACACATCAATATCCAGGCCGATCTTGGAATCTACAACGCGGAAAGGAATAGGATTCGGTGTGCCGAACTTGTTGTCAATCAGCTCCTTTGTATTGAAATAATAGATTCGCTGATCCTTGCCTGTATCGCCGCCAAATGTAAAACGTTTGCCGACTGTCGCAAATGACGCCTTGATGCTGTCTCCAAGATTTCCTGAAAAAATACTCGGCTCTGTCGATGTATCATAAGTAAATTGTCCAGGCTCTGCACAGACCTCGACAACCTTTCCCTGCTCAACGATAATCATACACTGACCATCCGCAACAGCGATACCGCTTCCATTAGAGATAATATTGTCATTGCCATTGACATTCGATGAGCGGACACCCGTTCTCTTCTGGCCTTTCTTTACCATCACACTCTTATCCATTGCGTCACAATAGAAAAACTCTTTCCACTGATCCGCCAATGTTCCTTCTGCTGCTCCCACAAATGCTTTAATTAATCCCATATGCTTTATCTCCTTTCATCATTCCCGATTTTTCGTGCCGTTGATGCAATTTCATTTCTTTCTACTTTCAGTATAAGAAAATATCGCTGTTTTTTCACTAACACTTTTGATAGTAATCACGTCTGTTCGCAATCTGATGCTCCTTTCAGACAGCCGGACATCAGATGCTTAAAACGATGTACTAGTACATCGTTTCGTAAATAACTATACCAATCGCGTAGGATGCGGATTCGAGTGTGCAGGTAAAAAAACGCAGGCGTAGCGGGCTACGCTGAGGCTTTTCTACCTGTACAATAGGATTCGCAGGCAAGTGAATGGTGTAGTTATTTCGAAAACGATGTACTAGTTCCTATCTGGAATCAGCCAGCAATCATCGATGACATCATACACATACACAAGGTTATCTGACACGGCATAGTACTGCTCCCGGACAAACTGACCGTCATGATTCGTCCCCAATACAAATACGCGACACGGACGACCATCTATTTCTTCCATTTCACATGTGTCCATGATCTGCATGCCATTAGCGATGGCTTCTCGTACTTCCGGCACTTCGTTCAGTATTTCATAGGCGATATCCCCGTTTTGTCCGTCAAACGGTCCTATCTCACCCCCGTCATCCGGGAGCGGTTCATACACTGAAAAATCATAACAGCCTTCTTCTGCTGCCAGATGACCGTCCCTCAGGGAAATCATCGGACGGAACAGATGCATCGTTCGGCCATCAGAGACAATCAGCAGCACATCTGGAAAAATCTCACTGACATTGCATCGAAGAAGAATCGGTTCCCCTTTTTTTCCTTCATAAAGCGATGTCTCCAACTTGTCATCGTACTCTCCCATCTCTGACATTTCCACGCGATAGACAGAGACAGACATTCCGGCGCACGGCACGATGGCATAAACTTCTTCGCCTCCGCAGTCCACCAGATCTGCCTTCTCAGGAAAATCATACTGTACACATGCTTCCTGGCTGGCATATTGACGAATCTTCACCTCATCCGCCTCATAACTGATATACCCAAGGAAAGCCATCGCAATATTGCAATCATTCTCATGCATCTTGCCTTGAAGCTCATCCCATGCGGTCACTTCTGTCTCTGTCATCGATTCCGTTGACTGCATGTCCACCGTTTCCGACGCATCCGTCTCTGTCAAAAGCTGTGTTGTCTCACTGCTCTGATTCGTCTCTTTTTTCAAAAATGTCTCCACTTTTGATGATACATCTTCCGACTCCCCATTTTTTTTCTGCGTTTCCTGCTCACTGCCTTTACATCCGGTCAGCAACAAGAGTGCAAAAACAAAAATAACGAGCCATTGCACATTTTTCTTCATACAAATCCCCCTATCTTACCACCAGAATATAAAAGAAGGAAGCCAATGTCACTATCTTAAGTGCTAGTGACCAAAAAAATGAACCATGTCATAATACAATCGGAATCATTGCGCCAACCGGCGCTGATCAAGCTATCAAACGAAAGGAAGGTTGATAAAATGTTAAAAAAAATAGCAGGTGTTCTTCTTCTTGTCATCGGATTGTTTTTTGCCGTCTCCTCATTAAAGATGATCTTTGTGGATACACCGAAAATGAAAAGTGCACTGAAAGATGCCGTTTATGTTGGCCAGGGTGCGATCAATGATGCCAATGACGGCAAAATCGTCATCGTGTGTGGGCCGTTTGAGCTGACAACCCCATCCTATGATGATGAACTTGGATTAACCATCGACAGCATCCGCACTTCACGTTCCAAACAGACAATGAAACTGAACAAAGCAACGAAAGCGACAAAAGCGAATGCAGAAACGTTGACTGAGGAAGAAAAACGCAACGGTGTTCTTGAATGGAGTACTGCTTATCGCGACAAGACATTGACCGGAGAGGGCAAAATCGGCAATTATACGCTTTCACAGGATTTTATCGATGCCATCGTACTCAATGGCACATGGCATGATTATGACCGTTCTGAATTAGAAGCCAGCGGTTATGTCTGGGTCACTGATGCCAATTATTCACAAAAGGATTTCATAGAACCGCTGAGTCAGACACAGAGAAACTATAAAGAAAATGATTATCGCTATTTTTATGATGGTGCAAATTTTAAAACAGGCCAGACCGTTACTGCCATCGGTATTCAGAATGGCGATACGCTCAATGCAGTCGCCGGCATCACAAATAATCTGATGGAAAACGAACTTGACCGTGAAACTGCCATTGCACAGGGTGGGGTGCCAGGTTTGGGAACATCTGTTTTTTCCATTATTTTTTCATTCATCCCGCTGTTAGCCGGTGTTGTTTTATTATTCACTTCAGGCACACGTAAGCCTTGATGGACAGGTCTTGTCCGCATCAGCTGACATAGACATCTGACTTGTCCATCTATCAAAAAAGAAAACAGAGGTGAACCAATGACTGTAACATGGACAGACGCAATTGTCTTTGCATTCGCATGGTCATGCATATGGGGATCGTTGCTGGTCTCCCATGTCCTGGATTGGAAATTCGAATGGATGCAGCCAAAACTATGGTTCCTTTACGTCAAAAGGAACCTTTCCCATTCAAAAGAAATCTTCTTTAAATGTTCAGAGCTTCCAAATAAAATTCACAAACCATTCGAAGACTTGATTAACGTATTTGAGACCGGGAATCTTCAGTCACCGGATTTGCGAATGGATCAGTCCTTTCGCCGAAAATTTGAGCACGAGATCCATCTGCTGAAGAAAAATAACATTCGCCGTGAGATGCGTATGGCTTATCTCAAATTTCCGGAAGAGTATATCAAAAAGAACGACTTCAAACACTGGAGCGATGCCGGCCGGGAATGGCGTGAAGTCGTCCTGCAAGGCACTATCCTGAACAGATATCTGGACAGAAAAAACAATCGAATCCTTTACGAAGATTTTTTTGCTCATGGTGCGGTCTTGCTCCGACAATCCCGGCATATCCGCCACAATGAGGTCGGTAGCAAAAACAGAAATGATGAGCAGATTTTTTATTCACAGTATACGAACGTCATCTGTCCAAGCTGTGGGGCCACTGTCACACTGACAAGCGACGAAGATCACTGTCCTTATTGCGGCGGCTATATTAAGAGTGATTTCTTTGACTGGCAGACGGAAGAATTTTTAATCTACCGGGATTATAACCCGAATACGAGAAATTTTAAATTAACCGCAGCAACCATGATTGCTTTCTTCATTCCTGCGATCCCGTGTTTTCGGTTTATTCTACCTCACAGCTATTTTCTGGCCCTCGGCAGCGCATTTGTTATCACTGCCCTGCTCGCCCTTTTACTTTGGCTGCGGATCCTCCGAAAAACAGATAACATTGAAGATTTAAAGAAACAAATTGTTCGTTATGATGAGAAAGTACTGCATTCCGATCTGAATGAAGCCCTCTATGAAAAAACCGTTTCATCGGAGCTTTTGTATTACAGTATAGACCAGCTGCAACTGCAGGCTGTAGAAAATACAGATACGCGCACACAGATCACGCTGCATGCCATTTTACACCAGCTGATAATGAGCCCGAATCATCAGATATCCGCCAGCAATCAGCCCATTGATTTGAAATTATACAGAGCCCGTTATCCGCAACGCATGAAGTCCAAAGGTCAGGCTGTTTATGCAGAAAAAGAATGTCCGCGCTGTGGGGCCAATTTTATCCCTGACCAAGACGGATGCTGCTCCTATTGCGGCTATCGCCTCCCTATTGACAATTCAAAATGGCGGATTCTCGAACAATAAAAAAGCCTGAAGAAAACTCTTCAGGCTTATTAAAGAGGCGCAGACCGGATTTGAACCGGTGGATACTGGTGTTGCAGACCATTGCCTTACCACTTGGCTACTGCGCCATAAATATTAAATTCACATGACTAGATTAGTATATCATGCCATCTTCTTTTCGTCAAGAATAATTCATCGACTGACCTCGACGGGATTCGAACCCGTGTTACCGCCGTGAAAGGGCGGTGTCTTAACCGCTTGACCACGAGGCCATCAACTCCCCGAGCGGGGCTCGAACCTGCAACAACTCGGTTAACAGCCGAGTGCTCTACCATTGAGCTATCGAGGAAAGTTGAAAGGTTTGCACCTTCAAAACTGCATATCAACTAAACACATTCTTTAGAACCATTTTGGTCAAGCCCTCGACCGATTAGTAACAGTCAGCTCCGGACA
>OLOO01000265.1_pt1 | contig 54704 bp, 56 predicted proteins | sample 1672621 | NCBI WGS metagenome assembly OLOO01 (sample SAMEA3136706, study PRJEB25190) | human gut metagenome | biome: human gut; feature: human-associated habitat; material: faeces | place: Austria | collected 2013 | reverse complement strand
CTGGTCGCCTTCGACCGTTGCCAAGTAATATGTTTCAGCTTCTTTTAAGAACTTTTCTACTTCTTCTATTTTATTATCCTTTCCCACACTGTTGTGTGTGTTATTGTATTTTTATTTCAGTTTTTCAAAAATCTCGTCTGCGCTCATGCCGCTGGCCAGCAGCTTCTTCAGCACTTCTTCAGCCTCGGCCTTCTTTGCTTCTCGGCGGCCTTCTGATCAGCTGCTGCTTTCTTGGCTTCCAGCTTCGTCAGTTCTTTCTGAGCAGTCTTGAGAGCAACCTTCTTGTCTTTCAGGTCAGCCTTCAAAGTGTCGATGTTGGCGTTGATAGAAGTAATCTCAGCATTCAGGGATGCAATGGATTCCTGCTTCTCTGCAATCTGGGTTGAGTAGTCGGTATTGGTTTTGGGACGGTTTTTGCTGCCTTTCGTTCTGGGCATAGGTGATAACCTCTTTCCTTTTATAGTGGTTTAAGTATAGGACTGTGTTAGGGTGAGGGCAACATCAAGGTTTCATCGTATTCTATAAGTACATTCTGACTGCTTTATTTGAACGTCAGTTCCAATTTCGTTTTCTTCAAGCAATTTTCTAACATCCGCTTCTGATAATTCGCAGTTATGACCAATGCACACAGACTTTAATGCTTTTGACGAACCCTTTATCCACGGAATTTCATAATGTTTTTTTACATTCGTTTTCAAGTCACTAACACTGACATCTTTCTGCGCAAATTCGACTCCTTCAATCGGATAGTAAACAATTCGAATTTCCGCTTCCGGCTCAAAAGTAGGGTTTTTAATAAATCCCGAATAGTGTTTGAATGTAGGGCGAATGCACATAATCCATGCCGATGTTCCTTGTTCTTTCAATGCTTTATAGCAAATGTCTGCCATTTGTGCTTCAAATTCTTCTGAATGATATATAACAGTATCACACCCTATCGCATTGGATTGAATGCTGCTTGGATGCGGTTTCTGTTGCTTAATGCCATCATTATGTATAAACCAATTTATATCAAATCCCAACGATAGCCCTTTTGTATGGTCTCCATATTCAGTCCATTGGGAAGATATATCTTCTTTTTGACAAAAGCAGACTCCATACGGTGGTTCAGTTTGAATTTCCGTTTTATATTGTTGGTCAATCAACTGAATAGCATTATCTAGGACATCCTTCGGAATGTCTGTTTGTTCCAGCTTTTTCTTAACTCGCTCCCAAAGAACAACAAAAGCTCTGATGACTTCCTGTTCATCATTAGAATCTGTTAAATCACACAGCCAAAGCACCTTACTCTGCAAAATGCTTTTAAATGTTTCAACTGTGCAATAATGGTAAACTAGATATGTTTCACTCATCTACGCTCTCCTCTGTATTTTCAATATAGCAAGACACATTTACTTCTGCTGCATCAATCTACATAGTTCATCAAAATCAATCAATCTGATTCTACCATTTAGCCTCTGTGCTTCTGCCACAGCGCCTCTTGTAAAATGCGATGATGTAACGATAACGCCTTTGTCAACTCGTTCCATCTCCATAACGGCATATAGTTCTCTAACGATTTCAACTCCTACAGGTCTATCCGGGGAATATCGCTTGCATTCAAAATAAGTGGTATACAAAACTCCACCCATTTCAAAAGTTGCAACAATATCTTTGCCACCATCATGTGTTTTCTGAGTCACATCAGCATTAAAGCCCATACGGCGGAACACGTCCGCAACCAATTCTTCAAATTCACAAGGCTCTAAGCTATAAACATATCCCGGATTTTGAAGTATTTCTTCATAAATTGAAAGAACCGGCTCTGGAAGATAATAGTCCATCTCTGCGCTTGGTTCATCAATATAAGTGCATCCTGCTGACTCGCAAGTATGAAAATTATATGCACCTTCCGGATATTCGACAGCAGTAACTGTGTATGACAGCCTGTTCCCACATTGACAATCCATTTCACCATAAAATATATGCTGTACTTCTGTACCCATTGGACGTTCAGTGCAAGCGTAATCTACATCAAGAGAATCCGATGGTATTCTGTATTTTCGTCCGCAATCATCACACATAATTGTAAAATCGCTTATCAGCATAATACCATCCCTCCTCATATCGTTTTTTCTTTTCTCACATCTTTGCCGGTCATAAAGCCGTTGCCTACTGCTCACCACGGAGAGGTGTGTGATTTATCAAAAAGATTTTTGATTTTTTCGAGCAGCGTAGGGGGCTCACGCTCCCAGTATATCACAGTTCCATATCTTTTTACAGATGCTTTCTTATCTTCATTATCCCCCAGTACATCAGGCCGTCAATCACTCCGCCGACTGTGTTGTAGAAGATGTCAGACAGCTGGAACGTACCCAGCCGCAGCAGTAACTGCAGCATCTCAATACTCACCGAAAAGATGAATGCTATCTTTCCGCTCTGCCACAATATCTTCTTCCAGCCATTCCCCACCTTCTCCTGAAACGTCTGATACTAGAATATAAGTCTGATACTAGAATATAAATAGTACAAGCCAAAATGAGAAATTCCAAATGTACATAAGCATGGTACAATAGATACATGCTGAAGGAGGATCTCATATGGCAAAGCAACATGACAAACAATTTAAACTTGATGCAGTCCAGTACTATCAGGATCACAAAGATCTCGGAGTACGTGGATGTGCAGAAAATCTTGGCATCGGATACAGCACATTAACAAAATGGCTGAAAGACTTCCGGGAATCAGGTGATATTCCTGTTCGTGGTTCTGGTAATTACGCATCTGATGAGCAGAAAGAAATTGCCTGAATAAATTGTGGTATTAATACAAACTAGTGTTATTTTATTTCGACATTTCCGAAATCCAGATATTCTATCTCATGTGTCACTCTTTCATTTTCGGGTGGCAGTTTCATGTAGTCGCCGTATGCCACCTTCAAAAAGCAGTCATATTCCACAGGGATGTTAAACATCTCCCCTTCAAAAATATGCTTTATGGTTTTTCTTAGCACTCTTTCTGGGAAGAACCAATAGCCGTAGCAAGAACCTGCCTGTATTCCCATCATTTTTGTATTACAATGCCTTGAATATAGCTGATCTACTCTTCCTCTTAGAAATCGTGTTGTGCAGACTATTCCGGCAATATCAGTTGGTAAAAACTTCAGCCTTTTTTTAATTCCTTTTCCCTTCCATACTTTATATCCAGACTTTGACATAATAGCTTGCGCTAAAAAAGCCATCTGCATGCCTTCTAATTTTCTTTCTGTCGTATTGTCCGAAATATAATAATACGGAAACACATCAACAAAAATCTCATTATGTTCAAAAGCATCATTTCCAATACTTTCAATATAGGTTGTACCTTTTAGACGAACCTTACTGAACACATAAGGATTTTTCGGATTTGTTTCATAATTATCTAAAAAGAATTTCTTATCCAACTCAGCCGGTGCTACAGCTATAAATTTTGCATAGTCATCACAGCACATACCGATGTCCATATCATCATCCCAAGGGATGAAGCCGTTATGCCGAACCGCACCAAGCATTGATCCAGAATCAAGAAAATAATTAATATCGTATTTTTCACAAATACGTTTAATTTCCTTGGCAATCATCAACTGTGCTCGCCTTAACTTTTCTTCGTTCTCCTTATTCATATTTCTTCTCGCTTTCTCACTAGTTATGCAGGGTGATAATGCCACTTCCTCCAGAGCAATACACGGTGTCACCAACAATCATATTTCCTGCATCGCTAACTAGAAAAATTGCTAAATTTGCTATTTCTTCCGGCATGATAAACCTTTTTGCTAAGCTTCTTTCGCTATAAAGGTTATCTTCGTTATTTTTATTTATCATTGGCGTAACAGTTGGTCCTGGAGCGATTGCATTAACGACAACACCATACTGTATTAGTGTATCCGCCAATCCTCTTGTAAATCCATTGACAGCCCACTTCGACATTTCATACGGTGTCCACGCTGGTCTAGCACCTGACGATGATGAAACATTTAATATGTGCCCATGAATATGATTATCTACCATATATTTCGACACTAACTGTGACACAAAAAACATCCCTCTGGTGTTCGTATTCATGATATCATCATACTCTTTTTCATCTATATCCCAAAAAGAATGCTTTACTCCGACTCCCGCGCAATTAACCAGTATGTCAATCTTCCTTGGGAATAGTTCCATAGCTGCTGGTATTTTTCTTTTAATATCGTTAATGTCTGAAACATCCAACGTAATATATTTTGCTTTTTCGCCCAATATTTTAACGCAATTCTGTAATTTTAATTCATTTCTCCCAGCAATTATTACTGCGCATCCGCTTTCCACAAATTTTTGTGCTATCGCAAAGCCTATCCCACTATTGCCACCTGTAATAAGTGCAACATGATTTTCAAGCAAGTCATCAGATGTTGCAACCTTCATAATCGGAACTTGCTCTTTGCGTTTTAAGAAACGAATGCCTTTTTTAATCTTTCCAATTAAGCTCATTTTCCTAAAATCCTTTTGATTTTCTTTATTCCTTCTGGTTTAAGAACGTCTTTAGCCAAACCAACTATTTCACTCTTAATAACTGCGCCTTGATCCTTCTTTATATTGCACAGTTCGACCATCGCAGTATTTTCGTTTTCGCTATCTGTAAACACTTCAAATATTGCAGATTTTTCTCTCAGATTTGGGTCTATAAAATTGGGTAATATATTTAAGAATTCTTCTTTTGTCTCAGCTGAATAATACTCAAATCCCAAATCTTCGGCATAATGTCTAACAAGCTTCTTTGACTTATTTCCATAATGTCCTGCAGCCGCAATATACGAATCGCAATCTTCTTCAAACTGCCTTCCCTGACTACCCGAAAGCCTAAATTCTGTTCCTCGACCGTTATTAACCAAGAGAATACGAACATTATTTCCTACATTGTGGTTTCCCAATGCGTTCATATCATAGAAAAACGCCAAATCGCCAAGAACACAGTAGTGAATGATTTCCTTATTCGCAAGTGCTGCGCCGATTATAGTCGATAAGCTTCCATCAATTCCAAATCCTCCTGTATTTGAAGATTCCATACACGACTGAGGGATTTCAAAGTAATTCCATGTTCTCAAACTATTTAGAATTCCAAAATGTATAACACTATCCTGTGGCAGCTTATCTGCCGTAACAGAAGCAATCCAAGCATTGGAAAACGGAATTTCAGGGATATTATTTTGAACATCGGAAATTTCATTTTGACATTCTCTATAAAATGTATTTTCCTCTTTAATTTCGACCTCACTGTAATGGTTAAAAAACTTTTCTTCTGTCATTTCAAAAACAACACGAAGCTTTTTATATGTATCCCTTATTTCTCCGTCTTCACATACTCGCCAGACTTTTTTCATATTTATACCGTAATTAGATGCGGAAATACTGCCAATATGAATTACAAAATCAGCGGATTTTATCACCGAGTCAAAATAATACTGTTGAGTTATTAAATTTGCTAAGACTCTATATTTTCCCTTATAGTTACTGCAGTGATCACATAAAACAATTGCATTATGATTCTTGCAAAAAAGATCAACAGCCTTTGTTAGATTTTCACTCCATTGTGTATGGGATCCAACCATAATTGCAATCCTCGAATACTCTCCCAATGAAGGAAACTCATCGCCGTAGGAAACCCTCGAAATTGATCTTATATCCGGCAAAGGTTGTGTTGAATAAACTTTACTATAATTAGTTTCAAGATTTATGTGAACAGGACCTTTTCCGTGATGATTAAGTTCCAGAATTGCCTTGTTTGCAGCAACCACATCGGCCCATTCACTTTCATAATCGTGAACCAATGGCATCTGAACAGACAGCTTTGCAACATCTCTAGGCAGCAATGTCCTATCAGTCACCTGATCAATATTATGCCCAATTCGCTCACTTCTACGTGAAGAAGTAATAACTAATATAGGCAATTTACGATAATATGCTTCGGTAAGTGCTGGCATATAATTTCTTGAAGATGTCGCGCCTGTACAACTCAATGCAACAGTCTCTCCACTTTCAGCCGCCAGTCCACACGCGATATAAGCAGCAGATCTTTCATCTGCTGCAGAGTAAATTTCAAAGTAAGGATCATACTGCAAACTCGCAACAAAACAAATGTTAGTAGCTCCTGGACTTGCGACAATCTTTTTAATTCCATTTTTTTTCATGAGTGAAATAAGAATCTGAGCATTTCTCTCATCAGTATAACCTTTTTTCATGATGTTAGTTTTTCTCCCTTCTTAAATTATGTGAGTTGATTACCGCTAAATAACCCACCGACAAAACGATATAAATAGCCCCACCTAGAATAACTTCAATGCACAAACAGGCTACCACTCCAAGGTCTATTGCGGATTTTACTAGCATAATTAATCTGTACATGACGTAGCCAAATGCGCCAAAAGGCATTGATGTCACAATTACCCTAACTACCTTGAATTGCTTACGAATTATAAGAAGCATAACGGCGCAATACATCACTTCCGAAAGAATCGTCGCTGTTTCCGCTCCTACAGCCCCAAGTCTTGGAATCATGATTGCATTAAACACAACATTACTACACGCAGCAATAATAGTAGAAAGTATTGTTCCTTTATCCCGTTCATACGGAAGGAGGCATTCTGAATTTATAATAATTCGGAATGATTTTGGCAAAAGAATCAAGCATCCCAATTGAACAACAATAATAGCATTTTTGAAACCATCTCCTAAGAAAAACGGTACAAATTGATCTGAAACAGCCAGCATACCAAAAAAACATGCCACAGCAAACCAAATTACACCATATAGTGATCTGGCAACATATTTGTCAATCACAACTTTCTTTTCGCACTGCTTAACAAGCGATGATATTCTTGGAAACATTACATTTGCTATGGCGGATACACATGCCATTGGCACGTTGATTATTTTTTCCATTGCTTCATAGTATCCTGTCTGTACCGTTCCAGCAAGCTGACCTAACATGATTTTATCTGTATAATTAAATATACTTGCTGCAACAACCGGGATAAAAAGGATGATATTAGGCTTAAGATTTTTTACTATATCTTTAATCGGCACCAAGCAAAAATCAATGTACTTTTTAGCACTAATAAGTAAGATGAAATTACTTACAGCTGCGCTTAAAATCAATGTCAATGCATACAAATATATGTCCGTTGGTTTTTTTACAAAAAGAACAATAACAATTGCGCATAGCAATTTAACTATCATATTTCTTGTAACGGTAACCTTAAAATTTTCCAGTCCAAAATACAACCAGCTAATATCGAACATAGTGCCAACTAGTTGCAATCCCTGAACCAGCAGAAGACTTTTGTATTTTTTTAAGCACAAAAGAGCCGTTCCATAATATCCCAATATAACTATTAAAGAAAGAAACACCTGTAAATAATAAATTCCACAAAATGTCTTACTTACTGTAGCGCGATTTCCTTCCGCATTAGCTTTTGATATTTCTCTTGTTCCATAGTTGTTAACTCCCAATAGTGCAAAAATACTAAAATACGCAACAATAGAATTTGTATATGAATATTGACCTAGTCCATCAGCTCCAAGTCCTCTTGTTACTATCGGCGTAGTAATCAGCGGTAATGCTATTGCCAATATTTGGTATGCCATTTGATAAATAATATTCTTCTTTGTCTTTCCCATCGAAATCGTATTGTTACCTTTCTCAAAAAATAACGTTACCTAAACAATCCGCCATTGCCATATATCTTTCAAATGCAATTTTACTGCTTTTTTCAACTTTTTCTTTTAGTTTATCGACGTTATCTGCATACTGTTCCATTCGCATAACACTATCATTCAAATCCTGTTTCGTCAAATCAACACCTATATCATATTGACAGTTTTCAAACAGACCCTTAAATTTACGACTGTAAGCAATCGGTATTACCGTAACTCCTGAAGAGAGTGCTGCAATGGTTGCGTGCATTCGTGCACCAATAAATACTTCTAATCCAGAAATAAATGATTTTGCTTCTACAGGTGTTTCAAACAAATCCATAAGAGTTGCCATCGGAAATAGTTTTTTCATCTCACGGCAAGCCGGATAGTCTGCCCCCACATGTGAAATAAAATAAACACTATATCCTCTATCAATAAACATCTGAACTGTTTTTATCATAAACTCTCGATAATCGCACTTGAGAGAGAACTTTGTTTCTGTCCCTTCAACTTTATCGGGCCAGAGCAAACCAGAGATATTGATGCCTACACTCTTACTAGGCTTGTTTCCCTTTGTATATGGCAATCCAATAGCCAGATCCGTTCCTACATATACATCCTTATTGACCTTCATATCATCCAAATAGATCTTAGATAACAAATCTCTTGAAAAAACATAATTCGCTTTTTGAATTGCTTTCTTTGCAATAAATTTAGTCAACGGCTTTCTGTAAGGTCCATATGTTTGCGGTCCAAGAACCAATGGCACTCCTAATTTTTCAACTGTAAGCTTATCTAATGTATATGAAATAAAACGGTTGAATCCATAAATATCTGTAAAACTATCACCCTGAGTCAAGTCTATAACTACATCACACTCCGTTATCTTCCTTTTGCAGATATCATTTTCTCTTTTTTCATACAGCCTTATAAATCGTGCTGACTTTTCTGAAATAATTCGATTCTGACCAATAGCCAACGTTTCCGCAAGCTTTTTCACCTTATCTTTATCTGGATTTCTTTCAAAGATAATGTATGTATTCTCGACATTGTGTTTTTTCGATTGCTGCTCTATCAAATTCAGCAAACTATATGTAAGTGCGCAGCATCCCAAATTATCATTATTTACCATGCACCCGAATAGTCCTATTGTCTTCTTCAATTTATGTTCCTCCCTCTTTTTGAAATGGAGTGATCCATTAAAATCTAATTATCCTTATTAAAAAACGTTCTACAGTATTTTTCCAAATAAGATCAATTACCGTACAACCCACAAATACAACACAAACTTTAATTACAAAATGCAGTGGCAAAAACTGCGATGTAATATAGCAATTGTTTGGACACCATTCATTCCAAATCTTATTTCTAATAATAGAATTATCGTGTAACAAGTACGTACCTAAAACCGTACCAGAAATATTATTAATGGTCTTCGATTTAAAATTTAAATTCTTAAAAATAAGGACAAGCGAAATTGCAATCACAACAGATATCACACTTGATATATTTCTTAAATAAACTGCCTTCTCCAAAAAAACACTTCTATTAAGCTTTATACCTAAGAAATCCATTCCCATCACAGACAAGATATATATTGCGACACAAACGATTAAAGAGATTCCAGCTTTCTTCACGGTTTCTTTATCTGCTACATAGTGCTTACCCAAATATCCGCCAACAATATACATGAAAACAAACGTGTCATAATCTCCAAATTTCCACGCATGTCCTGTAAGCGTTGGAATAATGCTCCATATCACCAAAATAGTAACAACAAGTTTTTTATATTGTTCTTTAGACAATGCATTTAATCCTCTGTTCAAATAAGGAATAAACATTGAAAAAACAATATAATATACGCAAAACCAATTGCCCCACAGAATCGGAAATACAGCTTTTATCAGTTCAATCTTAGAATAGGAATGACTTCCAGTTAATATTAGAGCTACCACTCCAAATAAACCGTAAAAAAGCATTTCAAATACTAGTAATATTGTTTTTTTCTTTGAAATGTTTTCACGTCCTATCATGTAGAAGCCCGTGATAAGGATAAACACATCACATGCCATGAACCCCCGTATACAATTTGAAGGAAAAGGCACTGCCATGAAAATGTAACCGTGTTCACCTCTGGATAATTTCCATGCAATACATAGTGCTGAGCTATAATTAACAGAATACACACTATACTTAAAAGTTCAATTCCAGACTCCCTTTCATGCTTACTCATTTCCTATTTTCCCTTTCAAAGTAATCTAACAGTACATATAACGAATCCATTCTATGTTTGTAATAAAACTTTTTTCTGGCTATAACGTTAGGAACACTCTTTTTTGTAGCACGGCTTTCATTATGCTGTATTTTAATTTCTGGATAATAAAGTGTTTTATATCCCTTTTCTCTGCACTTATGTATGAGGATATCTTCTTCTCCATAAAGAAATGTTTTATCACATATACCATTTTCCAAATACAAATTAGAAAAGACAAGAAAGCAACCGTGTAGCTGACAATTTAGCACATCATGATTGACTGGATTTTTTCTATCTGCAGAAATTGAATTTATCTTCTCAAACACTTTGCTACACGACAAATAGGCAAGATTGAGAATTGGAATATTTAAAACTTTCTGAATCCTTTTTATATATTCTATTCTTTTTTTCACTTTATCTATGGTGTCCAGTTCATCAGTCATCGGATTAGAATGTGCGGGTAAAACGTCTGGACCCAAAACAGCGAATCTGTATTTTTCATACGCTTCACTAATTTTAGTTTCAAATGTATTATCGATGATAACCGTATCACTATTTATCATAGCAATATAGTCACATTTGATGTTTTCTCTAATATAAGTAAATCCTAGATTGTTTCCTTTTGCAAATCCAAGATTCTCTTTGCTAGAAATAAACACCGCATTCGCATCGTCACATATTTTCTTTGCTTTAATAGCATCATTTTCTTTAGAGCCATTATCCACCACAACAATACAATAGTCTTGACAATTGCTTTCTATTGATGAAATGCATCCTTTTAAATCACTAGAACTATTATAATTCAATATCAAATAAGCAATCATTCTATCTCCTTTTTATGTAGCAAAAATATCCTATCGGAACAAAGCAAAGTGTAACACCTTTTCTCCAAAATCCGTTTACCAGTTTTAACATATTTCTTATGTTCATTTTCAGGAAAAATCCATCCATTGATATTCCTATAAATGCTTTTATAAAACTTTTCGGATCATAGCGGAAATAATCCAGGTTATCATTTACTACATGCGGCCACAGATAGATATTTTCTCGATATCTATTATATTTTTTTCCTCTGCTCAAAAGGGATTCCGAATTATCTTGAGTATAACCACATAACAAATCATTGATAAAAAATGTTTTGTATTTTCTAGCTGCCAAATCCTGCCAAATTCCCTCTGGATAAAATCTTAAGCCACCATGTTGTGCTCCGCCACGTATATCGGGATTTGGAAATTCTTTGAGGACTTCAATTCTCGTCATCGAAACCATTTCCGAATCAAATTTATATTTGTATTTTGCATCCAGGTATGAACAAATATGGTGTTCCTGCGGAACGTCTTTTCCTACTGAATTACCAGTTGTCGGATCAAAGCATCTAGCCTTCACCGTTGAAAACAATTTTTTATTTTCATCTGGAATAGACTTCCATATTTTTACCAGCTTTTCTACTCCATCTACACGAAAAACATCATCAGAATCCATTGTAATAAAATAATTTCCTCGTGCATTGTTTACTGCCCAATTCATGGCGATATGCTTTCCATTATTTTCCTGATAATGATACCTTATATTAATTTTCTTTTCATCTATCCATTTTTCAACATCTTCACCTGTATTGTCTTCTGAGCCATCATCTACTATCAACCATTCAAAATCTTGAAAAGTTTGTTCGCAAAGTGACATATACAATCTTTTGAGTTGCTTTCTTCTGTTATATGTTGGTGTGAATATCGTAACTCGCATTTTCCATTTTCTCTCCTTTTCCATATATCATCCCTAATATAACTGCAAATGGAATTGCTATAGGATTTACAAACGCAGACTCAGCCATTGAAACAATTAACATATAGGACATGCATACTAATCCGCCCGCATAAAGTGCTAAATCATTTGTTTTTATCTTTTGCAACCGCTTCAACATACAAACTATAACAATCACAATTGAAGTCAATCCCACTATGCCAGTTTCTCCTAGAATCATTGGCCAAAAGCTATCTGATGTAAAGTAAGTTGCACCCTCTATAAGTCCATGCACATTTGAAATTCCATAAATACGATAGACCGGAGAATAATATATTGCTGACATATATGATCCAAATGTTCCAAATCCTGTCCCAAACGGAAACGAATTTTTAGCGATTGATAATGATGTAACCAGAAGTTGATACCTAGCTGAATCAGATTGAATATCACTAAAAAAGTAATACTCAATCTGATCACCAACCATAAATACAATGACTGGTACAAAAATCAGAAACGTTTTTAATGTTATTTTCTTCTCTCTAATAAAAACAAAATAATAAATTATACAAAAAACAAACACAGCTGCAAAAGCTTTACTTCTCAGCGATGAGCACATCAAAATCAATAATATCGCAATCCATTTTTGAAATTTTCTCACATAAGGTTTTATAGCCATTAATATTGCAATCAAAAAAGCGCATGCTGCCACAAATGACGTCGGATTATTGTAAAACAGATGTGTCGATCTAAAACCATACCTTATATTTGCAGGGAATATATGCAACATATTATCCATTAATGTCAAAACGCAGAACAAACTAGTTACAACCTTTACATGAAAAAAAACACCTTTTCCAATTTTTTTCAGATTTAATTCAGAAAACAATATTTTTCCAGTATATATGGTCAACCAAAATTTTAGGCACAAAAACATATCTGACATCGCAGCAGACATCGGTTGGTATTTATACTCTATCTCTCCTAACATCCCGGCAATACTGAACACTATTAGCGCCATAATAAGAACATTCGTTTTAGCTTTTACTTTAAACGATTTTTTCTTTAATTCAATTATATAAAGAGGGATTGCAATTAACGCGATTATTTCATCCAAATATTTAAAAGGCGGAAAGCAATTCGTCAGGGGCGTTTGAAAAAGCAATAAATAAAAAATCAAAAGAAATAATAAATACTTACTACTACGAACCTTCCATCTCATATTTTAAAAATTTCCTTCCTATTGGTATCCTCGATTTTCTAAAATCATACATTCAACATCGGATAACATTTTATTCTCAAACTGGCACACTCATTACTCAAAATTCCAAACTGCACTATCCATGAATTTATTCGGATATAGGAAAACTCTAACCACTGTGTTTTCTTCATGATCCATGCAGCTACAATCGGTCCTACAAAGCTAATTCCAAGTCCCATTGTCACATAAACCACTGCATTTGTAATTCCAATCTTCAGCAGCACAAATCGCAGTGGCGCTGCAAACAGTGTATGCATCAGGAAAATCGGCTTCGTATATTTTGCAAGGAAACTCATCACTTATCCAAATTTTTCTTCAAAATCAGCAACCACGAGAATCACTGCAGTGCAGGCCATCAAGCCAAGTACAAATGATACAGCCGAATTCCGAATGTTCGCCATATATACAGCAACACTCAATCCCAAGAACAAAATGCCAATTATTGTTCCCTGCCGATTCTTTCCTTTTACCCGCAAATCAAATACACAGAGACTCATGCCGAGCACAAACCATATTTCGTTTGTGAGAACTGTCGATACGGCGTATATCTCTGTCCCCCCCCCACTAAAATGAGGAGCTTTGCCGCAAATGCAACAATCAAGCCTACAGCAGCCATTTTTACATTGGCGAATGTTGGTGTAACGAGGAAGATAAAGAATAGTGCATACAAATACCAGTACGGTGCAGTCGGATGAAGTAATAATGTATCACCCCAACCGCCAATCTGGTCATTCACACTGCTGGAAAAGACCTTTTCAATATCCATGTAGCTGTCGTAAAAGTCACATACGGCACACCAAATGCCAGTGCCTTCTTCGTCACATTCTTTTTCCAGTTTGTGAAGTCACTCACTTTGCTGTACTTCTGATAAAGGTATCCACTACAAACAAAGAACAGCGGCACATGGAAGTAATAGATTGTCGTATTGAACCACTTATACAAGTCATTCTCAGGCAGAATATTCGCTTTCATCATACTCTGAAAGAAGTGTCCCAATACGACCAGTATGCAGGCAATGACTTTTACATCATCGACCCATTTTTCTCTTGTTCTTACCGCTGTCTTTTCACTCATTACTTCGTCTCCATCTGCTGTGCGATATCAGCATCCACAATTTCCTCGCCGGTCTTGTGCTTCAGCTGTTCCTTGGATGCTTCACTCAGACCGTTGTTGATCACGCAGTTCATGTCGCAGGTGCTGCACTTATCCAGATCCTCTTTGGTAACTTTGCCATCACGATAATCGCGGCAGATTTTCAGCTCGTACATGCTGTACGGATGCTTGGTGAACAGAGCCTTGAACTTGTGAACCAGAACCCAGGTAGCAGGCTTCCAGATGTACTTGTGCATCGCCGGAGAAACACTACCGATCATCCAGCAGTCACGGTCACAGCAGCGAACTTTTGCACGAACTTTCTCGGCCTCCGGGCTGTTCCACAGCTCATCCCAAGTCTGGTTGTTCAGGTTTCCCATGACCTCTTTATCCTTGGTACCATTACAAGGCATGACATCACCATACGGGTCGATGAAGAAGGTATCGAAGCTCATATCGCAAGGTAGCAGACGCTTCTGGCCGTAGATGTAGTTGATCAGACCGTGGTTAAAATATGCACGGAACCACTTTTTCGGGCTGTTGCTGCGGAGCAGTTCATTGACCAGATTCTCGAAGTTCTTTGCGACCATCGGACGGTCGTGGATGATGTTCTTTGCTTCAACAAAGTAGAAGCTGTTATGCAGAGAAGCCGTAGCAAACTCCATGCCCATCTCATTGGAAATCTTGTACAGTGGAACCAGGTCAGGAGCATTCTTGTCCTGAACGGTCATACCAAAACCGACATCCTTCATGCCCATTTCACGCAGCTTCTTCAGTGTGCCGTAACCACGCTGGTAGCCGTTCTGCAGGCCACGAATCTCATTGTTGGTCTGCTCCAAGCCCTCGATAGAGATACGAATACCGATCTGCGGGAACTCCTTGCACAGGTCTACGATACGATCGGTAAAGAAACCGTTCGTGGAAATAACGATACGGTCGGACTTCTTGTACAGTTCACGCACGATATCTTTCAGGTCGGTGCGGATAAACGGCTCGCCGCCAGTGATGTTGGTGAAGTACATCTTCGGCAGCTTCTTGATGGTCTCGATGCTGATTTCCTCTTCCGGCTTGGAAGGTGCTTTATAACGGTTGCACATAGAGCAACGAGCATTGCAACGATAAGTGACGATGACCGTACCATTTAACTTCTTTTCTTCAGACATGATTGACTCTCCTATTGTTTACTCTCTATTTTAAAATTGTTTTAATTCGATTAAAAAGGTACTTGGAATATTGCGAAACTTCAATTGTACTATTGATTACATCAACTATTAAATAAGCCAAATTATACTATCTTTTTAAACCCAGGTATTTTTTTTATTACCATCGTAATTATTGTTCCAAGCAGCATACTAATAATAATCCATCCCAGTGAAACCAAAAGTGTTGGCAACAAGGGTTCTGCAACAGTAATATATTTGTCGTAAAATACAGTTTTTAATATAGGATCCAGCATGTAAATTCCCAAAGTCATAGAACCTAAAAAGCATATGTTTTTTCCAATATTATCTTCACACAATGAAGGTTTAACAACTACAAATATGTATTTTACAAGTACAAAAAATACTATGGAAGTCACATAATCAAAAAGTTGCACATAATTTTGAGAATATACACCATTTATATAAGCCTCAATATAAGTACATAAATTAGATAAAATAATGCCTGTGAAACACAAAAAAGACAGTCCACAAATATGTTTTGACTTTAACTTATAAACATCTAATTTTTTATCAATATAATATCCTACTAGTGTGTAAAAAAATGGTTTTTCAAAGGCAAATGGAACTTGAAAATCTGTCGCTAATGAAAGCGTTGGTCTAGCGATTTGCGTCAAAAATATATTCACAATTGGAAACACAGAAAATGAAATAAAATGCAATACAAGCAAAGTTAAAAATTCGTTTTTTGTGATTTTTTTTGCAATTCTTTGAAAAAAAGGTAATGTCACCAACACTCCCAGATACGAATATAAGTACCAATATGGTGCGTCAATTTCATTATTTAAAATACACCTAATAAAATCATACAAAGTGTATGTATAATCTTCACCATGAATAATCGCGCAAATATTATCCACGGAAATTTTTACAAAATCAAATAATACTAGTAATAAAACAACTTTTATAACCCTCTTTTTTAAAACCGAACTTAATTCTTCATCCCTATCAAATAGTAAAGCTCCACTAATCATAAAAAATATAGGCACATTCATTCTCGTAATCATTGTCAAGCACATATAGAAAAACTGCTTGCTACCTGAAGCGATTCCATATAGCCTGTACCCCTCCAAATGGTTAAAGATAACGAGTGCGCACGCTACTATCCGCAACAATTCAAAATATACCTTTTTATTGCCAGTGCCTACTGTCTTTAACGCCTTCATTTTATTAACTTCTCCCACAAAACGTACTTCCTATAACCCAAATTTCCGAGGAAAGATAAATCTACCGAATCTTGATTGTTTTATGTTCATCCTAAAATGTCATATTCTCCTTAACTCCTAAACAACATATAGCATCATAGGTCAGTCCATCTTTTTCTTACTGATACACCTCCATAATTTTCTTGTAATACTTATCGATGGTGCCGAAGTTGATGTCTTTGCAATTCCTACTATATTCTTCACACAGCTTCTTATCACTCCAGAGCTTCTGGACTCTATACTTTAGTTCTTCGGCATTACCGCACTCAAACAGCTCACCTGTCTTGCCAACCTGAATCAGTTCAGGGATACCTCCAATGTTTGCACCGAGAACCGGTGTGCCATACATCTGAGATTCCATCACAGAGAATGGACAGTTCTCATACCATTCAGACGGGTAGATGGAGAACTGTGCCTCCCGAATGAGTTTTTCCAGTGTCTCACCTTTCTGGAATCCTACATTCTTGATGTTGCTCACACCTTTGATAGTATCTTCCAACGGGCCAATGCCAGCGAAGATGAACTGTACATCCGGCAGTTCCTTGCAGACCTTAATAAGTGTGTCGATGCCCTTTTCCTCAGAGAAACGTCCGAAGTAGAGGACATAATCCTTTTTCTCCGTCTCTTTCCACTCCACCTTGTCGATGAAGTTGTGCATCGCCACGGTCTTCGTTGCAAACAGCGGATTGCTGTCCATCTTTCTCTTCATGAATTCAGAACAGCAGATCATCGTGTCGATGTACTTATAAGCGCCCTTCCACTTCCAGAACTCAGCTTCCATCATGCCGATGGCCGACTTTGCAGTAGAACCGTGGATGCATTTACCTTTCATGCAGTTCACGAAATGGCCGCCGAGACACTTCTCACAGTTCTGATGCGTATTCGGGTTATTCAGCATGTGGTTCGGGCAAACCAGCTGGTAATCATGTGCCGTAAAGACAATCTTACACTGATGACCAGTCTCCTTACGCCACTTCACGATTTCCAGGATGATGGAAGGTGTCAGCTGGTAGTTAAAATTGTTCAGGTGACAGACATCCGGCTTGAAGTCGTCCAGAACTTTTCTCAGCTGTACTCTTGCTTCCTTGCTGTAGATGGTCTTGATCGGGTAGGTCAGCTTGCTCAGTTTGCTGCCGCCGTGGAAGTCCATATCAGATGTATAAGCATTGACTCGGTTACCCACGCAGCGGCCTTCATGCTCCATACCGAAGTACTGAACCTCGTGTCCATGCTGCTCCAGTGCCTCACCCAATTTGAATATATACGTCTCACTTCCGCCGTTTCGGTGCAGAAATTTATTTATTAATAAGATTTTCATTTTAACTATTTTCTCCTGTATAATTTCAATGTCATATCCACCACACTATCCCAGTTATATTTTTCACATATAAAGTCCGAAGCTTGATTTTTTAATTTTGATACAATTTCAGGATGTTCACAAGTCATTTGCAATTTATCTCTGAGATCACTTACGTCGGACTTTCTAAATACCAAAGCTTTATTCTCTACAACATCTGTGCATTCAGGAATATCTGAAATCAAACAACAATTACCGTAACTCATCGCCTCCAGAAGACTCAGTGGCATACCTTCCAAATCCGAAGGCAATATATAAACATAAGCATTACTATACAGTTCCTCCAAAGTCTGACCTTGAACGAAACCGGTAAACACAATTCTGTCATCATCTTTCGACATTTCTTTTAGTTCATTTATAAATGCATCTGTATCACTAGAGCCACCGGCTATTACCAATTTTTTTCTCGTTTCAACTTTTTTAAATGCCTCAATTAGATATCGAATACCTTTTTCCGGCACAAGACGTCCCAAAAATAGAAAATATGAATTTTTTTCCAATCCACATTTCCTTGTTATTAGATCAGCTTCTCTAACTGAAGGTCTATTAACTCCATTAGGAATAAAACAGGTTTCTCTTCCATATGTATTTTTAAAATAACTCTGAACACTTCTACTTAAAACAATAATCTCATCCGCATATTTTACAGCATTTTTTTCACCTTGTCGAATAAATTTAGCACCGAAACCCGATTTCCATTTTTCACGTTTCCAATCAATCCCATGAATCGTAACAATGACTCTTTTTCCAAACATCTTAGGTAGCCATGAAAAAAATGCCGGTCCTTCGGCATGTATATGTACCACATCATATTTTCCAATAGCACAATATAGAGCAGCAAAAAAAGAAGCACTTACAGCTGCAATGCCTTTTCTCTCAATTGTCGGCACATTCTTCTGCTTAATCTTCATCTCATGAAGTTCTTGGCCATCAAGTTCTGTTTTTCTTACTTGATGACTGAAGCGATTGTAACAAGTGACTTCATAGCCTTTTTGTGCCATTCTAATACATAGTTCCTTCACAACTAATTCTATTCCGCCTTCTCTGCTCAAACGTTTTTGTCCAAACATTGCTATGGACAGCTTTTTTTCTATAATGACTCCCATTTTTTTGACTCTTTCCCTACAATTAATCTTTTAACTATCCGCCATAGAAAATAGTTTGCTGAAATTAGTACTCTCCGTATTTGCCGTAGTGGCCATAGTACTGTCCATAGCCGCCATAACCCTTATTCTCGGATATCTTGACTTTATTTAATACAACGCCCAGTAATGGACAGCCGCTGGCTTCCAGCTGCTCTTTCATCTTCTGTGCCATTCTCCGGCTGACTTTCTTCTGTTCAATGACCATTACCATGCCGTCCACGCTCTTGGCCACAACAGCCGCATCAATCACCGCGCCGATTGGGGCACAGTCCACGATGATATAGTTAAAACTCTTCTTCATGGCTTCAATGGCTGCCTTGAACTTCGGATTTCCCAATAATTCCGCCGGGTTCGGGGCATTCAGGCCCGCAAATGCCATATACATATTCTTGATGTTAGTCTTGCAGATCACATCATTGAGGGGCACAAAACCTGCCAGATAGTGACTCAGTCCCTTGACCTCCTGATCCGGCATACATCGATTGTATAAAACGGATTTTCTCAAATCCGCGTCAAGAAGGATGACACGTTTACCGTCCTCTGCCAGTGCTTTGCAGAGGTTGAATACAACCGTACTCTTTCCCTCATTAGGAAAACTACTCGTAAAAGCGATACACTGTTTGTCCTGCCCGCAGAAATAGATATTCGTTCTCAGCTGTTTATAATATTCGCTGACGGCTTCGCCGTCATCGATTCTTGTCAGATTAATTGAATTCATCAGTTTCGATTTCCTTTCTCTTTCTGGATGTCTGTCTTTCCTGCTTTGCTCTCTGTTTCTTGTGCTTCTGAGCCTGTCTCTGCTGTTTTCTTCCATTGTAAGGAAGCACTGCCAGTGTTGTCATACCCAGATACTTCTCAATGTCATCTTCTGTCTTGATGGTATCATCCAGCAGATAAAGGATTGTAATCACTGCAATGGCCAATACAATGCCTGCCAGAAGGCCCAACGCACAGTTCTTCTTCAGACTCGGACTGGATGGTCTATCAGGCACAGCCGCCTCTTCATAAATCTTAATCGCCTGCATGCCGGTAATCTCTTTCAGCTTTGACTCTGCCACGGATGCCATCTCATTGGCAATATCTGCAGCTGTCTGCGGACTCGGATCATTCACTGTCACCTGAAGGATACGGCTGGATGTCGGATTCGTCACCTCAACTTTCTCAAGCAGCTGCTGGTAATCTATGGTCAGATTCAGCTTCTTGATCACATCTTCCATAAAACTGCGGCTTTTGATCATGCTGGAGTAGTCACTTGTCAGCTGCTGACCAACCTGCATATCACTCAATGTGGAAGAATTCATGCTGTTGCTGTTGTCCGGCATAACGTACATCATGGAAGATGCACTGTACAAAGGTGTTACAAGGAAACTGGTATAGGCAAACATGATCACCAGACCAACAATGCCTGCCAACAGAATCGCCGACAGGTGCTTCTTCATCACCATCAGCAGTTCCAGTAAATCAATTTCCATCTCTTCATTGTCATTTCTTTTCTTTTCCATTACTACTTACTACTACTTTCCATTCTTTAAATTGTTGTGTTGATAGGCTGCGGGTGTCGAATTCTGTCGTTTTCGACATCAGGTGCTGATCAGCTGATTCTCCAGAATTGCCCTCGGATTCTCCTCTGCCAGCTGTCTGAGTCTTGCTTGACCGCATTTCTTCTCAATCCATTCGGCAGCTTTCCGGTACTGTGGCGGTCTCGATGTCATATTGTGGGCATCGGTTCCCAGTACATCGATATAGCCATCCTCCACCAGTGCCCGACACCGGCGCACCCATCGGTCAAAACGCCCGCCGATCAGGCCATCGGTATTCATCTGCAGAATAATCCCGCTCTCCTTCAGTTCCTCTAACTTGTCCCATTCATCAATCAGACAATCCAGACGCTCCACATGGGCCAGAACCGGCAGATAACCCCCATACAGAATCTGCTGCAGACCACTGTAAACATTATGATAAGAAGCATTCGGCTTGTACTCCACCAGCACATAACGTCCGCCGTTCATAGTCGTGATACTGCCGCTATCCAGATATTTCACCACATCAGGAAAATACATCACTTCATTGCCCCGGTACAGATGCATGTCTTCATACTGCTTCTTCGCATACAGTTCCAACGCCCGAAAAGCCCGCATGACCTTCTTCGGCCGCTCCGCATCATCCGCATTGTGTCTGTTGTAATGGGGTGTGACGCATAAGTGCCGTATACCTTCCTCATACGCCATGTCCAACATCCGGCATGACATCTCAAAAGTCTCAGCTCCATCGTCCACTTTCGCTAGTATATGGGAATGAATATCATAAAACTCCATACTAAACCTCATTTTCTCATATTAACGTATATTCATATCTATTATATCGAGCGACCATTTTTTGTCAACTGCAAGGAAGGCTTTTTTTGAGAACTTTTGTCGAAAAATAATCACTAATATGGAATTTTTAGATGAAAATGGGTGAGGAATTAACATTCGTTAATTTTATGAAAAAATTACAGATTAGTGGATAAAAGTATTTTTTAGCCAAAATGTAATGCTGATGTCGTAATCAATCCATTAAAATACCTATGTGTCCTGATAGAAGAAGCAATCCTCTGTCAGATTGCAGGCGATTGCTTCTATGGAAATATTTTTAGTTATAACTTTTCTCTAATGTACCCAGGCACCATTCAAATTTACATAATAGCCGTCAATCCATGCATCGACTGCCATTGCCTCACTTCCATCAAAATAGTACCAGTCATCTCCTATTATCTGCCACCCTGTAAGCATTTGACCATTTACACTCATATAATACCAATTCTTCGATATATATTTCCACTGATTAATAGGATATGTCCCATCTGCATTCTGATACCACCAGCCTCTTGCATTATGCATCCATTCACCGTTTTCCTTAGAAGTGACATTTAAATATATTGTGCCTATTCCTTGAAGATTGACACTGCCATGTCCATTTTGATCTTCTCTGCCTGCAATTATTATGGTAACTCGCCCAAGTCCCGTAATCGTATATTTGTATTCAGGCTCATAGACAACAGGTATTTGATCTTGAATCACCCCAAAACCTGCTCCCCAATTATCAAAGTAATATCCTGGTCTGGTAATATCTTTTGAATCATATCCATAGTTAAAATGTTCATCACCATATAAAAAATAATCCCATCGACCGGACCATGTATCCATTTCATCAACATATTATATGCATAGTCCCTTGTATAGGTTCCATGTATATAATATAGGCTATCCGTCTCAAACAATGTGTAATTATGCTCTTCGGCAACTGCTGCAACAGCTTCACACGAAACCAGATCCTTAGAAACCATAAAATACACCGGATACTAGGTTTCTTTTACTACTTCACATTTTGCATATTCTTCCTTGGCATAAGTATGCTACATATGAATCAATATCCTCATACCTCCATTGCTTTGCTTTATCCAATGCAGTATTTTCAAAATTAGTTACGTATCCCGGATTAAAACCTTCATAAATACTGTCAGACTGCATATAATCTGTTTTATTGACAAAATCAGCCATAGAACTATAATTTCTCAATTCTTCTAAGGTATATATATCACAAATATCCATAAAAGTGATGTAAAATGGTTCCGTTATCATTTTCATCAGAAATATCTATCGGATTATTTGGTATTCTGGCTGTATTTTGTGCTGCCCATACAGTAATAGGTGTCAGCAAACAAACCGCCGAAATACACACCAGTTTATAAAATATTTTCTTCATTTTTCTTTCCTTCTTTTAATTCTATCATGAAAGATCGCAGAAAATTTATTTTTTCTGCGATCTTTTTAATTAATCTTATAAACTTTTTTATCTGCTGCTTACCCACGCACCGGATCCATCTACATACCAATTTCCAATCCATGCATCCGAAGCCATCTGACCATTCGAATCAAAGTAATACCATGTATTTCCTATTTCCTGCCAACCGGTGACCATGGAACCGCCTTCACCAAAATAATACCAGATGTCATTAACCTGCTGCCAGCCTGTCTGCATAACTCCATTTTCATTCATATAGTACCATTTACTGTCATCAAGTACCCAGCCTGTTCGCATGGCTCCGCTTTCACCAAAATAGTACCAGACACCATTAACCTGCTGCCAGCCGACAATCATCTTGCCGTTTTCATCCATATAATACCATGTATTGCCATCGAATACCCAGCCTATACACATGGCTCCGCCTGCACTAAAATAATACCAGGTATTCTCATGTGAAGCCCAACCAGTCTCCATCCATCCAGAATGATCAAATCCATACCAGGTACCGTCAATTTGAATACGTTCAGATGCCGGATAGGAACCATCTGCATATTGATACCACCATCTGGAACCAGACTGTATCCATTGTCCCTTTCCCTCATTATCATAGTTGAAATGATAAATCGGTGTTAGATCGTCAAATGCGCCATCTTTTGGTATTTGTTCCCATTCTTCCTGTGTACCCGCATAATATATATCCACTAAGTTCACTGCATTATAGAATGCATAGTTCTCTATGCTCGTTACAGAATGTGGAAAATAGACCTTCCTCAAATTCGTACAATCCCAAAAAGCCCCCACTTCAACTGTTTCTACTCCCTCCGGAATCTCAAGAATTTCTAAAGTCTGTGCCGAATCAAACGCAAATGATCCGATCACAGCAACTGGTTTATTATCAATCTCTGCAGGTATAACAACATTCTGATCATCGCCGGTATACCTTGTAATCATAATCTGATCATTATTAATTACATATTCATAATCGCCAAACTGCTCAACATCATCGGATTCATAATAAGACTCTTCAGAAATCGGATATGCTTCTTCAAAACTTGCATCCGTATATTCCTCATCCCGCACATGATCTGAGAAATCTGCCATATTCTTCAGGAAATACACATAACTATCATTTCCGGCATCCCAGGTACTGTCAAGATTATAGTACTTCCCATCTATGCTTACAATATTCCACGCATGCGGACCTCCGGCATCTCCGGAGATCACTCTGGCATCTACACCGGCATCTAATACCATACGATAGAATAAGGATGCATATCCCTGGCATACAGCCGTTTTGTTAATCAACGCCGCATATGCTGTATATTTCAATGTATATGTATCATCATCTAACGTTTTATAATCATATGTAATATTGTCACAAATGTAATCATAAATAGCTTTTACCTTCTCATAATCCGTTTTTCCAGAAAGATTAAAAGATTGCAGCAAATCATCCACTTTCTCTGTCACCTGTTCTTCCTGACCTGCATCAGATAAATATGACATGTAATAGGTAATATGCAGATCATATCCGCCATTTGCATCAAAAGTGTAGGATGCTTCAGCCGTCCATCCCTGATAATGCCACTTGAGGTAATCACCCTCATTGCCGACTCCGGTATGCGAAATTGCATTCTGAAACAGCTGATTTGCCAGCGCATCAAAAAAATTCTGTGTGATACTATCACTGCTGTAATAATATACATCAATGACACTATCTCTCTCCACCAGTTCCTGCCTGAATTTTTCTGCAATCTTCTGCACATCACTCGTATATACTTCATCAGCTGTATTTAGACTATATGGCTGAATAGCCTCTGAATGCTGATTTATCTCTATATCCTTATAAACGGGATTGGTATAATGATAATCTTCTAATGTGTACTCTGTCTGCGCATTAACTGTTCCTGACAGTAGAAATAATATCATTAGAATAAGTGCCAAAAAAATAGATTTCTTTTTCATTTGTCCCTCCTCTTACTTTGAATTATTTGTTATCTAAGTATCAGTTGCTCTCTCCTCCCATTATATCCAATCTTATTATTTTAAGCAAGGCTGTGCAAGAATCCATCTTACACATCCCTGCTTAAACATGACTATATTTTCTCTTTTTAGAAACTACTGAATCAAGCAACCATCATTATCAAAAACATTCTTCTTTCCGTCAATATGCTGAACACCAGTCACTGCCCAACCATTAGCATCAAAATAATACGTTTCATCCTCAAATGTCTTCCAGTGTTTCCTTCTCAGTGTCAGCTACTGATTCTTTCTTCACTTCGGCAGTTTTCTCTGTTTCTGACGTTTCTGATTCTGAGCTCTGTTCAGTTTCACTCTCAACAGCTTCTTCAGACTCCCCCGTCTGCTGTACTTCGCTTTCTGACTCAGGCTGTTCTGATGAAATCTCATCCGTAGAATCCACAACTTCTTCCGCCTGATACTGCGCCGTTTCAGGAACCGAAGTATCCGCTGCATAAGCTACAGGTGCATCCAAGAGAGCAACTGCTGTCACTACCGCAACAAATTTCTTTGATTGTTTTAACAGTTTTCTTTAACATTGCCTCCTACTTTAAAAAATACAGGCTTATTATACTGCATTTTTAAATAAAATTTCAATATGATTACATGATATACGATATTTTTTATCCTACAAATTTATTTTTTTCCTTTTCCCAATTCCTCCATATATTTTTTTGCATCTTTCATAAAACTGACTGCAATCATCACAATCACTGCGCCAATTGGAAAAGCGGCTACAATACTGACCGATTGAAGATTATTCATCGAACTTTCTGCAAATAGCAAAGCAATCGGAAGAAGAATCAAAAGAATGCACCACATCAGCTGGATTCCTTTATTTGGTTCTTCGTCATCTTTTAATGTATGATAACTATAGCAAGATGCTGTCAACGCAATTGAATCAAAAGATGTCGCATAAAATGCAATCATGGTCACTAATACAACCACCATGATTACCGGCGCACACGGCATCGTTTTTATAATACTCACAATCATCCCATATAAATCGCCGCTCTTAAGGTATGCGGCTATAAAATCCGCCTTACCATTCAACTGCATACCCATTGAATAATTTCCTAATACAATAAAACTTGTCAGCGTAGAGCCCACACCAAACAGATAACCGCCCAAAATAGTCTGACGCACAGTTCGTCCCCTTGAAATACTGCCAATAAAGAATGGGGCTGCTACACACCATACCATCCAGTACGCCCAATAATAAATCGTCCATGTCTGAGGAAAATTGGATGTACGCAGCGGATCTGTAAAGGTTGATAATTCTATAAAATTCTGAATCATTCGACCAAAAGAAGAAAAACCCGTTTCGATAATATACCTTGTTTCCCCTCCAAAGAGCAAAACAAAAGCAATCAACCCAAAAAACATGTAGATACAGATATTGGCCAGCTTACTGATTCCCTTAAATCCATGCAGCAATGAATATGTATATACTGCGCAAGTAATCAGCAGAATAATAATATTGATAACTGTACGACTGACAGCAACATGAAATAATTCTACGATAATCGTTGCCATCAATGGCGTTGCCACACTAAATGTTGTCGCTGTACCAGCCAGAAGTGCAAACACTGCCAGCAAATCAATAATCCTTCCTGCCCATCCATCCGTATGTTTACCGAGAATTGGTCGACATGCTTCAGAATATTTCTGTCGATTTCTTTTTCTGACATGAAGCATAAAGCCAAAAGCAACTGCCAGCACCAAATAAAATCCCCAAGGAATAAAACTCCAATGAAATAGCGGATACACACCGGCCCAATCTTGTATTGTTCCCATTTCCTCAATATGCGGGTCTGTCGCATACAATACCCATTCAGAAAATGAATAGAACAAAATATCTGCTGCCAGGCCACAGGTAAACATCATTGAGCCCCATGCAAAAAATGAATATTTTGGTTTTTCATTCGGTTCTCCCAGTACAATATTCCCGTATCTGGAGCCTGCAATATACAGTGAAAGAATAAATATCCCAAGTCCAATGACCAAATAATAAGTTCCAAAAGTATCACCAAAGAAAAAACGTATCTGACTTAAAACTGCATTTGACTGTTCAGGCACGAAAAAAAACAATACACATAATGCAATTACAATTCCCAAAGGAAGCAGCGTGATCATCCAATCAATTTTTCCACGTTCATTTTTTTCATTCATTTTATTACATCTCTCCATATTTTTTATAGCTTTCATCTATACCAACCAGTTCGCTTAAATTGTCAATTTCTATAACATCACCTTTCAGCATTGGACGTATTCCCAATCTGAACGCCTGCGGGTAACAGAACATTACCACATCATCCCAATAAATTTGCCGATTCCCTTTTTGTGCAAATTCTTCTTCCAGATAATATTTCAGTTTTCTTCCATCCTCTGCTGTCCAACGTGAAATACTGTAAAGCTGCCATCCGCATTTTCCGCCGTTCCGGCTGCATGACGTAACAATCCCGTTTTCCACAGTTTGAAGCCATTCATCTGTTTCTTCATCGGTCCAAATACTATTATAACCGGATCGTTCAAATTCTGAAGAAAGCACTTCAGCATTATAAATTATCTGATCTCCATCCAAAATAATTGCATTTTCTATATGCTCCCTTGCAACATATAAAGAAGAAATGTTATTGCATGTATCATAATACGGATTTTCAATTAACTGAACACCCGGATATTCTTGTTCTAATCCCATAAACTGATCTTTTAGATACCCTACCACCACATAAATTTCATAAATTCCGTTTTGATGAAGGCCCTCGATAACTGTATCAATCATTCGAATGCCATTCACCTTAACCAATGGTTTCGGCGTTGTCAAAGTTACAGGCCTCATTCGATTTCCCAACCCTGCAGCCATAATAATTGCTCTTTGAACTCTATGCATTTACGCTTCCTCACTTTCTTTTTGTGCTTCCAGCTCTTTCTGAACTATACGATAATACTCTTTCGCATAACGATACTGCCTTAACGAATATTCTCCAAACTCCACGCCCAGTCTTCGTTTATATTCACACCAATTACTCCACAACAAACCACACACTGCAATATAGCAATAAATTTTAATTCTGACAGCAGCATCACATTTTCCTTCAAAATAGAGTTCGATTAAGTGATCCACCTGACCCCTATCATAAAAAGAATAAATACAAAACATCGCCAAATCAACATGCGGGTCCTGCATCCCGGCATATTCCCAATCTGTCAGCTGCAGTTCTTCACCATGTTCTCCGGTATAGAACAGGAAATTATCCGGCACTGCATCAATATGTGTTAAAACCTTTTCCGTTGCATGTACATCAATGTATGGTTTCAATTCCAACACCTTTTTCTTTGTCTGCTCATAGTCTCGATACACTGAAGCATTACCTTCCCACAAACTCTCATAAAATTCGATCTGCTTAAATATATCAAACTCATGCTCAACGTTTAGAGCCATATGATGAAATTTCCTCAAAAGTTCCATTGACTTTTTCAAATCTTCCTCATTTAATGGATCACATGTACGAACCCCCTCCAAAAATGCCGTAATCTTATACCCATTTTCCGGATTAATATAAACCGGATCATCGCAAATTCCTTTACTTGAAATAGCGTGATAAACATCTGCTTCCTGTCTGCGGTTTATCAATTGATCCGTTCCCTCTCCCGGAATACGCATAATATATTTCTTCCCTTTACACGAAAATAAAAATGAACGATTTGTCATGCCTTTTTTTAAAACAGAAATTTCGACAATTTCTTTCGCCTTTACCTGAAACTTTTCAGCTATTGCTGCTATAGCATCAGACTTCAATTGTTCCGAATGACTATCTAAGTCCCTCAATTGCTCATATGTATTAATTTCAACAACATCTGATGCATGTGCTACCTTTGCCGATATGATCATCCGATTCTTATTGTAAAGTGCTTCTTCCCAAAAACATCCATCATAAGCCGGCTTTCCACACAATTGATGAATTCGTTCACTAACGGATGCACCATCCTGTGCTGTCAAATATGTAATTCCAATCATAGCATTTCCCGAAGTCTCCGCTGTACGTACCAACTCCATCTTGCGACTAACGCGAACATCACTTTCTTCATCTGCCGCGTCACTCACCATGTACCAAGAATATAATTCTTCTCTGCTGAATGGATTCTTCCTGCACCAGATATCACACGGAAGAATATATGCGTTAGCAAGATGATCCGATACCAACTTCATAGAATGCAGATTATTTTTCCCTGCGTATTCCGAATTGACAATCAATTTCACTCCAAACTCATCAATTAAATATTCGAATTGCTCTTTCATAAATCCGACTACTACATAAATCTGATGAACACCGACTTCATGAAGCTGGCGAATCAAGCGCTCAATCAGATACTCACCCTTTACCTTCAAAAATGCCTTTGGTGATTCAAGATTAATGGGAACCATACGCATTCCGAAACCGGCTGCTAAAATCACCGCCTGCTTCGGTGCATTCTTCCTAAACAGGTTCTCTGCCTTCTGCGTTAATTGATTTTCTTCGTTTATATATCCTTCTAACAATAGCTGTTTGAGTGAGCGATTAACCACCCCTAATGAATGTCCGCTTAAATCCGCCAGAATTCTTTGATTAATATATTTTTCTGAATACAATACCTTTAATAGATCTCGTTCTTGTATGTTCATGTACGTCGATTCCTCCATTTTCGTGAACAATATGCTTTAAAATTACGGATACAGATTATCTGAATCTATATCCGTAAAGCTAATAATACCTTATCTTATTTTAACTATTTTGTCAACCGAAAATATCTCATACTTTCGTTAAACTCATATTTCTTCAGAATATCAAAACGAGAGATTTTTAATCAGTCTCATTTCTTTTATATAGCGTATATCCATGGCTTGGAACTCTTTGTTCAACTGGTGGCAGCTTCATATAGTCCCCATAATATACCTTTAGGAAACTATCAATATCATTTGGTGCTTTAACTTTGATATCTTCAAACTGAATCATCTGACCTTCTCCAAACCATTCTTTTTTACACAGAACAGTCTTAATATCCCATACCATTTCTGCTACATACTCACTATCATCAAATTCATATTGATTTTTCAGTTCTTCCATTTTGTTCAGAAAATACTCACTACCCTTCATTTTCGCATAGTTTCGTACCAAATATTTGATAACCGAGCGATACCATTTATTATGCTTAGATGGCTCGTAATGGTCATCTATACTCCACAGAATCATTTTCATTAAATAGTCTCTTTTTTTATCAAGGCTTACCACTTCTGATTCTGTCATATGGCCGGCCCCATCTAAAGGATACACATCTATAAACATTCCCGAATCATATTCCTGCACATTCTCATAAATAGCCCTATATCGCAGATCATTAAAACGGGCAATATTATATGGATATTTTTTTTCGTTTTTTCTATTGATTAACTTAAACGGATACAACTCTCGTTCATGTTTCAAACAATACTGGTTAAATATTTCATAATCTGGTCGAAGCATTACGATATCCAGGTCGTCATCCCATGGGATAAAACCCCCATGACGTACCGCACCAATTAAGGATCCATATGCCAGAAAATAATTCACATTAATTTCATCGCAAATTTCAATTATTTTCTTTAATATACCAAGCGTTCCCTCATGAATTTCCTCAATTGATAACTCTTTCATCTATTCCCTCGCTTACAAATTTTTCTAATAAATAATGCTTTAAGTTTCTCCTCATTGATGCCTCTATTGTATCGAACATACGAAAGTGCAATACCAACATACATATATACCAACGTTATGGCCTCCATATCCTGAATATGATTAGAGAATAACATTACTCCCATCAAATAAACCAATACTGCATAGCCAGCCACACAAATTCTTTTTCCTTTCTCATTTCCTGTTCTTCCATACATCTCTGCATTCTTATATAATTTTACAACAATCATTACTAACGCAGCCACATAACTAATAACACCAATCCATCCAGTATCTAAAGCAAGTGTTAAATAGGAGTTTTCTGCAAGAAAAACAAGTTCACTCTCATATCCGATTGCTCCTACATGACCAAAGCCAATTCCCAACGGACTTTTAAATACCTGTTCCAATGCAGCATGCCATATTCCTGATCTTCCTGCGGCAGAGGATTCTGTCATGTTTAAACTAGCTTGTACCCACATCCATAATTTATAAACAATGCCGTTCTGTCCCTGAATAATACCAACTATCAGAACAATTACTGCAGCGCATCCGATTCCTGTAAGAATATATTTTTTATATGGAATATACCTCCAGACACAAATTACTGCAATCACGAAAAACAGAATGTTGGAACGTGAAAATGTAAGAAGAAATGCAAGTGCGATACAAGCCATCATGATTGTCTTATATTTCACATTAAAAATAGGACTACATACCAAAAAGTAAAGCAACGATGTTCCAAATACCAATGCACAGATATTTGAACTGCTCAGCGTTGCAACCACCCGCTGTATGCCTAACCCACCAAAATAGAAGGAATTGTACAGCATTTCTCGTCCATATCCATATGAATACTCTACTGGATAACCCAAATTTCTCAAGAAATTATCACCCAATACCTGTGCCTGAAAAGCACCAAATATTGATAGGACAACAATTAAATAAAAAATATACTTAAAAAGTTTCTGCTCTTCACCATTAAAATCGATATGAGCAGCAATAAACAATACCGCTAAGGGAATTGCATATCTCCTTGCCACCAATAGTACAACTTGAAAAGTCTCTCCTTGGATCACACCAAAAATTCCGCAGAATGCAAACACCAAAAGACAGAGCGTAATAGTTCCAAACTGCATCTTTTTCTTTTTTTCCCGTACAATTTCAAATAATAATACGACTACAATAACATCCCGTAAATATTTTACTAAAAAAAAGTTTTTTAATATGATTGTTCCAACCATATAGTTAATTAACTGAAGCGTTATCAATGCTTCTATTAATATTCTTCGTTCTTTCGTTAGCTTCATTTATCTCTCCCAGACTTCATCAGCTGTCTCAATTTCTTGCATCCATCAATATTCCATTTATAATAAAATAATCTTTTTTTTCTGCCCTCACCATAAATCTTTTCTGTCGAAGATCCCTCTTTATGAAATACTTCTGCACCATCAAAATATTTCATAATCAAGTTATCTCTTTTTGTAATGTACTTCAGGATATCCTCTTCCATATACATAAACGTTTTCGGATACAGCCCATCATAATTTTTCACATAATTATTAGCCATAATTAAACAAGCACCATGTAACTGATAGTTATCGGATTTTACATCTGTACTATATTTTCTGGAAAAAATAGTCTGGAAAAACTTATCCACTCCAAAGTAACACATTATCTTCAGAACGTGAAGCTTAAAAATTCTTTTATTAACTGACACAAGATCCGGATGCGCATATGGAACCGGATTTTGATTCTTGTGATCAACCAGTGATATAATTCTTGGTCCAGCAACATCTATATGATTCTCAATCATTTCCTTAGCAATCTGATTCATAAAATCCACTTGTTTAAAGATCAGATCATTATTTGCTAAAATGATGATGTCCGAGTGAAGCTCATATTTTGCATAGTGAAATCCTATATTATTTCCCTTTGCAAACCCTAAATTCCTACCAGACTCGATAAAATAAATCTTATCATTAACATAATCTTCTTCAATTGCCGCAGTTTTTTCTTTTATTGATCCATTGTCAACTACGACAACATTTATATTGTTCTTTGTGTCATTTAAGTATTTCTTCAAAGAATCCAAACATTCCTTTGTATCTTTTATATTTTCATAATGTAAAACAACAACCGTTATATTCATGTTACATTTCCATTTCTATTTTTCTTTACCAGTATTATAAATTCCACCCATAACAATCGGTTTCAATTTTCATCGACATCGTCTCAATCTGCATAATTGGTTGTTTTCGAACTATATTTTCGTTCATCTTCCTTAAATCAGCTGTTGTAAGATTTTTCAATACATTACACAAACGATCCGATGTAATATCATCAACTATTATGCCTGCACCATCCGCTAGAATATCCTTCGCTCCTACTGTTCCACTGATTACAACAGGAACGCCATAACTCAAAGCCTCTAACACAGTAAAACCAAATGTTTCAAACCAAATACTTGGTGTTACTAAAATATCCGTTTGTTCAAATATAGTTTCTAATTCTCCGTATGCATACCTCGGATGAACTTCTATATACGGTGCCATTTCAATTGGACGAAAATGTACATCAAGACAGAACTCTTTCTCTTTCTCCCACAATTGATCTAATGCTTTCTTTAATAAAAAATAACCTTTTGACCCACTTTGTGGGCCCAGATAGCGGATATGGAGTCGACCATCTGAAAACTCTTTAATCCGCCTGTTATCATTAATATCTGCATGTGTAATCGCCACAAGGCAATGCTGTGGAAGATCAAACACTGACTCATAAACACTTCTTGTCACACTGCTATTATAGTGAATCATATCCATCAGTTTTAAGAGCGAATAATAGTAATTTCGCAGTTTCCTGTAATCCTCAGCACTACCAACAGGTATTACCGAATCGTCCACGGTTGCTTCACTTAGATAGTCATCTCTATGCTTTTTTCTCAATTTTTTAACAACAGATAAATCTTTCAGGTAACGATAAATCGGTGACTGTAAAATATGTATTTTCTTTAAATCCAATGCAGTTGCATTACACACACCACACGCTTCGTAATTCTTTACATTACTGCAAATTGCACCATGACGAAACATGGTTACCTTCGGGCAAATCGGGAAAAAATCATGGGCAGTAAATACAAGCCGTATTTTTCTATTTTTTGTTGCCTGTAAAAAGCTTTTATGAAGCCCCATTAATGTATGCACATGAACAATATCAGGCAGAAATGCATCTAAAAACGCTCCATAAGCAGTTGCTCCTGCATTTGCTGTAAATGCAGGAACATCCGCTATTCCTTCATCAAATGGAACTGGCAACGGATTGATTACTTCAAAACTTTGAAGATTTTGCTCTTTTACACATACATCCTTTTGCCTTTTTACCTCTGTTTTTTTCTTTACAATTCCCATCTTCCCAGGCCAAAGCATTGCAACTTCATGTCCTTCTTTCGCCTGCTGAACCATCAAATCAACACAACATTTTGTTAATCCGCCACTTCGGTACGGGGGAAAACCTAGTGCATAATGTAATATTCGCATCGTTTTATCTCTTCTTATCTATTTATCTATATTCATAAATACCTTTTCATATTGACCACAGATTTTATTCCATGTATATTCCTGTGATACTCGCTTTTTAGCCATCTGCCCCAGTTTCGTAATCTCATCTGCACTCAGTTCATCAGCCTGATCAATCAGTTTCGCTAATGCTCCATTATCACGACTCCAATAGAGTGCACAGTCTTCAGCCACTTCCTTGTTAAAAACAACATCTACCAGTAAGTTTAAATCCGTACTTCCCAGTGCCTCAATCAGCGATGGATTCGTACCACCTACCGTATGTCCATGGAAATATGCATATGCATTTTCTCGGATTTTCTTCAATAATTCCTGATCATATACCGTTCCCACAAATTTGATTCGCTTATCACTTCTAAAATGCAACTTTTCCTCTAATTCATTCAAAAATTTGTCATTGACATTCGTTATAATGGCAAAATCTTTATGACTATGGCTCTTCATAAACTCTCGAATCATCACTTCAAAAGAGTTCTCTGGCACAAAACGACCAACCACAAGATAATAATTCTTCGGAGCCAGTTTTTTTTCCTTATACCAGTTTACCAGCTTTTTGTCATCATCAGTTAACTTGCTGAGCGTTAAATCTGCTCCATAAGCAATAAATGTAGTCTTTGGATTTCTGCCTGCAATTCCCTTGCCATCATAGCACTTATGAATGTATTTCTCAATGTTCACAGAATCGCAAATAGCCAAATCACAATATTTTACCATCATCTGTTCCGAAATTTTCCAATATTTTCGGACCGGCGCAGACCATTTTTCTCGCATCCACTCATGTCCATCCGGATTCAGATATACTATACCCCCCAGTTTATGTATCTTCCTATAATAATGACCTGCGAATGGCCCAATCCGGCATGCCATTATATAGACAATAGGATGTTGAATATGATTTTTCTTAATATGTTCGCAACATATCTTTAATGCAGCTACATCATAATAAATTGCCTGTGCTGCCCCAATCTGTGGGATATTGATTTTAAAACAGTGGGCATTGTGAAATTCAAACTCATAATCATTAATTTTCGTCACACCTTCAAACTTTGTCTCATCCATTGCACCATCGCCATTTGCCTTGCAGGCCACATGATACTTAATATTCAAATTATTCTGATGATGTTCTGTAAGCTTATATGTAAACGTTTCATATCCACCATATGCCCCCAGAGACTTTGCTCCTATCAAATACACATGTTGTATTTTATTTTTTTGTTGCATTATCTATCCATCCTCAAACTTTTTTCACCTTTCACTCAACACTGAATCAGCCTTTATGAATGAAAATTCCGTCAAACGACATTTTACTTCATTATCATACATTCACAATCCAATGTCAAGACCTTTTCTCCTTACCAACATTGAACCCAAAATCAGCCAAAACACCTTTTTTTAACCAAACCAACACACCTCCTACAACAGCTGCTGCACAGGAATATCTCACAATATAATCATTCTGATAATATAATGAAATAGCACCAATTACAGAGAGCCATGCTACTGTTGCCATTAATACCTTTATCGAAAATATGTTTTGTCCAATAATTCTATGGGCAATCATACAATGGAAAATAAAATATACCAGATAACTGCCCAGAGTCGTATATGCAGCTGCTAAATACCCATATTTTTGAATAAATATTGCATTCATTGCAATATTAAGTACTGCTGCAAGAACCGTTCCGATTGCAATAAAGGAAGTCTTTCCATAATAATACTCAACTGTTGATGGAATGTTATAGGCCATTGCAAAAAAACCAGCACCAAGAATTGGCGTAACCGCTGGAATCGCATCTACATACTTCTGAGAGCCCAAAATTCTTACCAGCTCCGGTGCAATCAACATCGCACCAGAACATACAACCGCCAGTAACACAATATATATGGTACTCCTTTTTTTTATAATGTCGTACTCTTTCTCCGCAAATCGTTCATATGCCCATGGCTCATACACAGTGCTAATGGAGTCTCCGGCTACTAAGATGATAGAATAAATTGTATATGCAAAACTATACAAACCTGCCGCTGTACTACCAATGTAGCTTGTGATCATCACCCTATCAAAAGATGATAAAATAATCTGACCAACGCCATGAGGAATAATCGGAAGACTGATTTTCAATGCAAACTTCCAATAATCTGTATTCTTTTTTGGTCTCGCCTTTGAGTAGAGCTTGTAAAGAATCCACACAGCTAGAATCGACATTGGGATAACAGAGCCACAAATTCTTCCCAAATATTTCTGTTCCTTAAATACTGTCTGCATCAATAATATTGATAATGCAACACTACTTAATGCATTGAAATAAGACATTTTCATATAACTTTTTGAATTATATTCAAGGGCCAACCGTGACTGATATACGTATAGCAAGCTTGAGCACAAGCACAATGCAATCAATAAATTATATTCCACTCTTTCCACTGAAAGAAAATGATTAATGACTGGAAGAAGCAGATTTCCCAAAATTAATACAATACAGGAAATAACAAGTGGGAATATCGTAATTGATGAAGTAAAACTATCAAGTCTTTCATCTCCATACCTATATTTTGCATTTTTAATACTACTGTGCAATGCCAATCCAATAAACAGGTACAGCATTCCTTCATAAGACAAAAATGTATTATAAATACCATAGTCTGACACTGCCATCAGTCTGGAAAAAATAGGAACAGTAATAAATCCAAGTCCCTTCAAAAAATAATTGCCTATTGTATAACCAATTCCTGCTTTCAGTACCTTATTTTTTTTTAATTCTTTTGTTATTTTTTGAAACATACCTTCTCCTTTATTTGAGTTTTCTTACCTCCTTAAATAGCTGCACATCCCATACTATCAAAAAAAGGGGGATGTGCATGTATAATCATTAAATTCTTAATATTTTTTCATTGCCCCTGCATTTTGTCGAACAGATATTTAGTACTCTTGCTAGCTTTTTCACCTATACTGCCATCACCATTAGATTTACAGCCTATATCATCATAAATTCAAGAAATTTATTTATCTATATAGTATTTTTGCTTTTCCTTACAGAAAAAATGGATTTATCCATCTTTTGCGTTTTTCTGTAATGCCATAAGTCCAAGTATAGCTACGAAAACTATCATCTATCTTTTAATCCCAACCATTTCTGGTCTTTATCACTCAGATTCAATGCAGTACCATCTTCTAATGTATAGCCCTCTGCATCTGCATTGCCTCTGTATTCGCCTTTCACCTTCGGCCATTCAATACCAATCTCCGGATCATTCCAGGCCATACCGCCTTCGTCATTCGGATGATAAAAGTCATCGCACTTGTAGCAGAATTCTGCTGTGTCACTGAGCACAAGGAAACCATGGGCAAAACCTCTCGGAATAAGAAACTGTTTCTTATTCTCTTCTGTCAGTTCAATGCCATACCACTTTCCATAGGTCTCACTTCCGCTTCGAAGATCCACTGCCACATCAAAAACGGAGCCTTTGATAACACGCACCAGTTTTGTCTGTGGATACTGTTTCTGAAAATGAAGTCCCCGAAGTACACCCTTGGAAGACATCGACTGATTATCCTGCACAAATTGAATATGGATGTCATTTTCCTCCATATCTCTCTGACTATATGTCTCCATGAAATATCCGCGAGCATCACCATGAACCGCCGGTTCAATAACACAGAGTCCTTCAATACCGCCGACATTTTTCTCAACCTTGATCTGTCCCATTTCATCTATCTCCCATTTATATTAATATTGAATTTCTTTCAAGTAACGGCTTAAGGCATCCTGCCAGGTTGGAAGCGGAACAAATCCTGCCTCTACCAGTTTACCTTTAGCCAAACGACTATTAAACGGACGGGCAGCCTTGCTAAGTCCGTATTCTTCTGTTGTCACCGGCAGTACTTTTGTCTGATAACCGGCTTGACGATAGATTTCTTTTGTGAAGTCGTACCAGCTGATATAACCGCCCTCGTTGGTTGCATGATAATATCCATATTTATCCGTTTCACTCATATCCACCAATAATCTTGCCAGATCATAAGTATAGGTCGGTGTACCAATCTGATCATTGACAACCCGAACCGTATCGTGTGTTTTTCCCACATTCAGCATGGTCTTAATAAAATTCTTGCCATTCACACCAAACACCCACGCAATGCGAACAATAAAATATTTCTCCAATATCTGACTCACTGCCAGCTCACCTTCCAGCTTTGTCTGTCCATAGACATTGAGCGGCGCATAATCCTTGCAGTCCGGCTGCCATGGCTCGCTTCCCTGACCATTAAAGACATAGTCTGTGCTGATATAAATCATTTTACAATTCAATTCTTTACAGACATCTGCTATATTCTTTGTTCCGTCTGCATTAATTGCACGCACTTTATCAATGTTCGCTTCATCTTCTGCCAAATCCACTGCCGTCCATGCGGCGCAATGAAATACAACATCCGGATGAATCTCTGCTATAACATTATGAACAGCCTCTCTGTCCGTAATATCAAGCGTTCTGTAAGGTGCTCTCGTCACCGCTGATCCATCTGCAGCACCGCTGTAGCACTCCTGAATATCCGATCCAACCCCTTCATGACCGCGCTTCAGCAATTCATTCATTACATCGTGTCCCAGCTGACCACCGACACCTGTCACAAAAAATCTCATATTCTTTCCTCCCGGTGTCAATTAACGATTGCTGTACATTTTTTCATAGTAGTTCTGATATTCGCCACTGATTATCGTCTCCCACCATTCACGGTTATCCAAATACCATTGAATCGTCTTCTTGATGCCGTCTTCGAATTTTGTCTCCGGCAGCCATCCAAGTTCATTGTGGATCTTAGTTGGATCAATCGCATAGCGCATATCGTGGCCTTTGCGATCCCCTACATGGGTAATCAGGCTTTCAGGTTTACCTAATTCCTTACAAATAATCCTGACAATTTCGATATTCTGTTTCTCGTTGTGTCCGCCTACATTGTAGACTTCACCTACACGTCCTTTATGAATGATCAGATCAATCGCTTTGCAATGATCTTCCACATACAGCCAGTCGCGGACGTTCAATCCCTCGCCGTAAACCGGCAATGACTTATCAGCCAATGCATTGGCAATCATCAGTGGAATCAGTTTTTCAGGAAAATGATATGGACCATAATTATTGGAGCAACGGCTGATAGTCACAGGCAGTCCATAGGTTCTGTGATAAGCCAAAACAAGCAAGTCTGCACCGGCTTTGGAGCTGCTGTACGGAGAACTGGTATGGATAGGTGTTTCTTCTGTAAAGAAAAGATCCGGTCTATCTAATGGCAGATCACCATATACTTCATCTGTAGATACCTGATGATAACGCTGAATACCGTATTTACGGCAGGCATCCATCAAAACAGCCGTACCGATGATATTGGTCTGAAGAAAAATCTCCGGGTTCTCAATAGAACGATCCACATGAGACTCTGCTGCAAAATTGACCACCATATCTGGATGTTCTTCTTCAAACAACTGATTCACTGCATCTCTGTCACAGATATCTGCTTTCACGAAACGGAAATTCGGGTTATCCATCACCGGTGCCAATGTGGATAAATTACCTGCATATGTCAGTTTGTCCAAACAGATAATACGATAATCCGGATATTTTTTTAACATGTGAAATACAAAATTGCTGCCAATAAAGCCGGCGCCGCCGGTAACGATGATATTCATAATCTCAATACTCCTCTATACACATTAACTATCTATTTGCTGAATTAATACAGATGTTCCTGATATTTACCATCCATAACATCCTTCAGATACTGTCCGTACTGGTTCTTTTTCATCACTTCGTAAACTTCCATCAGATCAACTTTACTGATCCATCCGTTCAGATAGGCAATCTCCTCAAGACAGGCAATCTTTCTGTGCTGATGCTGTTCCACAGTCTTGACGAAATTCGTTGCATCCACCAGACTCTCATGGGTTCCTGTATCCAACCATGTAAATCCCTGTCCCAACAACTCTACATTCAGCGAGCCGTCCTCCAGATAAATACGGTTCAAATCTGTAATCTCCAACTCCCCGCGGGCTGATGGTTTCAGTCCCTTTGCGAATTCTACAACACGATTATCATAGAAATAAAGACCTGTCACACAATAATTACTCTTCGGATGTTCCGGTTTCTCTTCAATAGAAACAGCCTTTCCGTTCTTATCAAACTCCACAATGCCAAAACGTTCCGGATCATCCACATAATAACCAAATACTGTAGCGCCTTTGCCATTCTCAGCCTTATGAACGGCTGCCTCCAGGCGTTTCTTCAGCCCATGTCCCGCAAAGATATTGTCTCCCAGCACCATGGCAACCGAATCATCGCCGATAAAATCTGCGCCGATAATAAAAGCCTGCGCCAGTCCATCCGGAGACGGCTGAACAGCATAGGTCAGATTCACACCGAACTGATGACCATCTCCCAACAGATTCTCAAATCGCGGTGTATCCTGGGGCGTAGAAATAATCAGAATATCCCTGATTCCGGCGTTCATCAGAACCGACATTGGATAATAGATCATTGGTTTGTCATAAATCGGCAGCAGCTGCTTGGATGTCACCTTTGTCAATGGGTATAAGCGGGTACCTGAACCACCTGCAAGAATAATTCCTTTCATAAAGCCATTCCTCGTTTCTTAAAAAATCATTTTTCATTCAATGGTTGTTTCATCTGCTACATAGAACCGTCCTTTTTCAAAACAACCGCAACGGTCTTGAGCAGGATCTTAATGTCCATTCCTACATTCCAGTTATCAATATATTCTCTGTCAAGGCGCACCACCTCTTCGAAGTCCGTGATATCACTTCTCCCGCTGACCTGCCACAGACCTGTAATGCCAGGTTTAATCGAAAGCCGTGCATAATGATGCAATTCATACAGTTTTGTTTCAGACACCAGAGGCGGTCTTGTACCAACAATGGACATATCTCCCTTTAACACATTGAAAAACTGCGGGAATTCATCCAGACTGGTTCGACGGATAAAGTCACCAATGCCTGTCTTCTTTGTGCCATCCGGCAGTATCCTGTTGCCGATAACCCGGGGATCAAAGTCCATCTTGAACATCTTTCCGTCCCCCAGTTTATTCTCTTTCATCAGTTCTGCCTTGCGGGCTTCCGCATCCATATACATACTTCTGAACTTGTACATCTTAAACTTCTTGCCGTTCTTTCCCACACGTTCCTGGGCAAAGAAAATAGGCCCCGGTGAGCTGATATATATGGCCGGTGCCACAAAGATAAATATAATTCCTGTCAGCAGGCATCCCACAAGTCCGCCTGCAATATCCATTACACGCTTGATCAGCAGCTGACGCTCCGATGCATAGTTCATCGTCGTTGTGAGAACGGTATATGGCCCGATTTGTTCTACAAACTGTTTCTTTCCGGATATATTGGACACCTTAGCTAAATTCAGATGAATGGTAACACCGGTCTCGATTAACTGATCAATCAACTTCTTGGGATACGGCTGATTGTCAGGAATCACAATCAGCACCTCATCTACCCATGTACGACAGATATAGCGAACGGCTGTTGCCGCATCTGCAACCACATCTACCCCATGTATTCTATGCCCAAGCACACTGTTGTCTATAACTGCTATTCCGGCCATCCTGTATCTGGCATAATTATTCTTCAACATGCGGTCTACAACCTGTCCTGCAATGTCTTCTGTCGTTACAATAAAAAGGGACTGCTTGCTTCCCGTCTCCATCTGCTTGCGCATTTCACGCTTGCGCAATTCTCTGACAGCATATGTAATAAAAATATACAATATAAAAGTGATCACCAGTGACAACCTGGAATACAGCTGTCCTTCCTTTGACAGGAAAAGATACCATACTGATAACGCAAAGACAATGGCTGCATGCTGTACGGTCGACACGAAATTACGATAATACCCCTTCTTCAATACGCCTGAAAATGAATCAAAGAAAAAGACAACCACCACATCTGCTAATTCTAAATACAGCGCCATCTTCCGGTACAATATATGACTATACGGATTGAAACCTCTTCCCAATACAACAAATGACAGCAGAAATGCAATCTGAAGGCAAATCATATCCAACAGCAGAAAATCATAATGTTTCAGCCATCCGCCTGATTCTCTTTTATACATATTTACTCTCCTCTATATGTTCTTCCCCAATGAACGTGTTTGATTCAAGCCTGCATGCTATATGAATCTCTTTTTTAGTCATATTTTACGCTGAGAGCGCATATTTGCCGCGGAAGAACATAAATTTTTTCTTTTTCATAAAAAACACTCATATCTATTATAACGAGCATAAATATTTTGTCAACTGAAGCCGTGTTATTTTTGTATATTTTTGTCGGCTATTTGTCCTGAAAGCAACATTTTACAGCAAATACCAAAGTTTTATTAACATTCATCAACAAAAAAGGAATATTCAAATGATATGTATCATTCAAATATTCCTCTTGTCTATCCACGATATGTTATAAAATCATTAACTAAATATGCTAAGCGCACTACACCATCGCCCCTTTAATGGCATCCAACAGTTCATCATATGTCTCATAAGCCGGAATATCCGGATAATCGGCCTTGATCTTGTCTGTGCTTCTGAAAAGGAAGCCCGCCTTGCTGGCCTGGATCATGCCCAGATCGTTATAGGAATCACCGCTGGCAATGGTCTCAAATCCGATGGACTGCAGCGCCTTGACTGTGCTGAGCTTGGACTGCTCTGTACGCATCTTGAAGCCTGTGATCTCGCCGTTGTCTGCTACTTCCAGTGTGTTGCAGAATAATGTCGGCCAACCCAGCTTCTCCATCAGCGGTGTGGCAAACTGTGTGAAAGTATCACTGATCAGAATCACCTGTGTGAAAGTTCTGAGTTCATCCAAGAATGCCTTCGCCCCCGGCAGCGGATCAATCTTCGCAATAGTCTCCTGGATTTCTTTCAATCCGAGGCCATGCTCCTTCAGGATTCCCAGACGCCAGTTCATAAGTTTATTGTAATCCGGTTCATCACGGGTTGTCTTCTTCAGTTCAGGGATACCGCTGGCTTCTGCAAATGCAATCCAGATCTCCGGTACCAGTACGCCTTCAACATCCAAACAGGTAATATACATAACAGATAACTCCTTCCATTCTGATGGTCCATTTTCCACTCTCTGATCCATAGCTGATACATTTCTCAGATTCCTCTATGGAATAGTACCACTTTACTGCATTGAAATTATCTTATCACACTTTTCCCGGGGATACAAGATATATGCAGGACTATTTTCGCCCAAAATGAAACAGGCCCTTCTTTTCATAGGGTTCACTTGTATAATCTACCAGTTCATAACCAATATCTTTAATCTGCTTCTTTGCCCAGGGAATATCCAGCTCTGCATCACTGATGATCACTGTCTCTCCATCCTTGGCAGAAGATGTCACTTTCTTCACCTTGAAATTCTTGCGGATCAGATCATTCATATGTGCTTCGCACATACCACACATCATACCATCAATTTTCAATACTGTTTTTACCATAATTCTGCATTTCCTTTCGTCATTCACTCAAGGCTCACCGCTTCTGTTTAATTCCATATTTATCGCGGAAGTCATGCTGTTTTTCTCACAGATATGTCATCCTGCTGACATACTGTTTCCATATGTCAATATACACCCCCAGGGGGTGCATGTCAATTCATAATAACGAAAGCTTGATGTGTTTTTTTATCAATAATACTCTACGGTAATCTCCTGCTCTCCGACAATAGGAGTATGACCACCGCCGTCATCCAGCGTATATTGCACCCGGATATTCAATCCTACCTCGTTCTCTTCCATAGAATAGGTCTCTGTATGCAGCAGAAACTTTGCCCCCACCATGTAGGCTTTATAATCTACCATTGTTGCTGTCAATGGATCAAAGAGCATATCACATGTAATCGCGCCCACACGATGCAGCAGCATTTTCTCATGATCTGCAAAAATACCGTTCTTGGTAATGGCATTGCCCGTATAATCTGTATAGGCCAACATATGCTGCCTGCCGTCCCATTTGTATTCTCCGGTTGTCTCCCACAGGTTCTCAACACCTTCCACAACACTCCGAATGCGAATATAAACGTTTCGAACTTCTGAACTTGATTTCACAGTTGTTTCTTCCATATATATATAATCCTGTTCCATTCATCTGTCTCACTTTCATTTGTTCTCTATGCCTGATTTTCTTCTCTATGCTTAATATAGCTTTTCTAAGCAGGATGCATCACGGCAATCTGTTCCAGGTATAACCATTTACTTACGTTTCCAGGCCCCTGTTTCATCCTCAATTCCGAACTTTGTCGGATCAAAGACCGGATTCTTGCCTTCCTTCTTCTGCTGTTCGTAATCCTCCAGCATGGCCGATGCCTTCGGCGCCAACAGAGCAATGGCAATGATATTGGCCCAGGCCATAAGTCCATAGCCGATATCGCCCATGGACCAGATAGCATCTGCATTCACAATGGCTCCGAAAAATGAGGCTGCAAGGAAAACGGCACGGCAAATATTGACAGCCAATTTGCTGTTGTGGGTGAGATAACGGATATTCGCTTCTGCCTGATAACAATATCCCGTCATAGATGTAAAGACAAACAGCACAATGATGATCGCCAGCGCCTTGCCGCTCCATGTACCGAATGTATTCATCAGCGCATACTGTGTCCATTTGATACCGGCTTCAATGCCGCCTGTCTGGTCAAGGAGCAGATTGCCTGCGCCGTCACAGACATCAAATGTACCTGTCAGCAAGATGATCAGGGCGGTTGCTGTTCCGATAAATAAGGTATCCACATAAATGGAAAACGACTGAATCAGTCCCTGTTTCGCCGGATGAGAACATTCTGCTGCCGCGGAGACGATGGCACCGCATCCCATACCTGCTTCATTGGAATAAATACCTCGCTTAACGCCCCAGGAAACAGCAGAACCGAGAATTCCGCCAAAAACTGCATGCTTGCCGAAGGCTGATGAAACCACCATTCCAAGAATTCCCGGAAGCTTTGTGATATTGAGTCCAAGAATAACAACCGCTGCCACAATATAAATACCACACATCACCGGTGCCAGCATCTCGGCGATCTTGGCGATACGCTTGATACTGCCGTATACAACAATACCGAGGATCACACAGCAAATGGCGCCCACCAGAATCTTATTCACTGAAAATGCTTCCTCAAAAACCGTCACCAGTGAATTGATCTGAACCCCGGGCATCAGAAACCCCGGGCCAAGAAATGCCACCATCGCAAACAAAATAGCGTACGGCTTGCATTTAAGTCCCTTCTCGATATAGTAGGCCGGTCCGCCCATATACTCACCATCCGGATTCTTTACCTTATAGGCCTGCCCCAGTGCCGACTCCGTGTAAGCAGAAGCCGCACCGATCAATGTGATGATCCACATCCAGAAAACGGATCCCGGGCCACCGAAATAAATGGCCGATGCCACACCGGCAATATTGCCCATGCCCACACGAGCACCCACTGTTGTTGCAAAAGCCTGAAACGGTGTAATACCGTTCTCACTCTCCTCTTTGGCTCCAAGTAAGTGCACCATTTCCTTCAAAAAACGAATCTGAGGGAATTTCATGCGAATGGATAAATAAAGACCGACACCCAGACAGAGCAGCACAAGAACCATGCTCCAGATCATGGAGTCTACATGACCGACAAATTGTGAAAATGCTTCCATAAAAACGTTAAAACCTCTTTCCAACCGGCACATTGGCAAAACAAAATCCTGATAGACAAACCTATCAGGATTCTGACAAATAAGCCCGGTTAATTAAGCAATAATGGTATTATGATACGCTAAATTTCTGCAAAAATCAACCATCACAGGCAAAAAATGTTTATTTTTTAGTACATTAACGTGAAAAATTTTCTGAAATTATTCTCAAGTGCTATTTTATCTCCGTGTAATAAGTGTTCCTTGCCTTACCGTTACGCTTAAGCATATGGCTCTCAACCATCCGTTTAAGTAACCTTGTCGCCGTGGAAGCACTCACTTCAAGCAATTCTGCTGCTTGTTGCTTAGTCAATCTATCATGCTTCCCGATATACTCCAAAATAATTTCTTCCTCATCGGATAAACCTTTTATTTCTGCAGCATTATAACTATATTGCATTGACTGATCTTCGACTCTGTATACAGGCGGTTTCGTCTGAGCATACTGCTTCTGTACATTTACATTTGGCAATATAATCTTGAATGTATTCTTCGTTGTCTCAATCACAGGTTTCTGCAGCATATCTCTATAGGCCATCATCATTTTACTGATACCGGTGCCGTAAGCCTCAATCAACTGTAAGCGATAAAAAACATTGGCTAAATCCTGATTCCTGCATATAGAAATTCCTGCCATCACATCCTCCAGCTCTATCCCCGGTACAAGTCCGCCAATGGATACAAATTCTATCCTATCTTCATAGATACTGATCAAAGCACTGGCACTAAAAGAATAATCCCGATGCACCAGCAAATTCAGCAGTGCCTCCCTGACAGCAATCTCCGGGTAATCTCTCGTATCAATTCTTAGCAATCCTTCTATGGCAGCATGTGTCTGGTTTCTGAAATCAATAAACGCATACACATCATTCATCTGCTGCATAAGAGAACCTGCAAATTCCTTCCGGTCTCTAAAAACGGTCTGATCTGTTCCCTGAAAAACAGCCACCTTAATCGTATGTGTGCACTGATCTGATAAAAGCATCGCCAGATTACTATACAAACCATCCGAATCAATTATCTTCAATGTCCGCATTTGCTGAACGCCAAAATCAACATTCCGCTGTTCAAACGCTTTCTTCACAGCATTAAAAGTCAGCTCCTGATTCAAACTGCGCATAGCCTCAAAGCGGTCTCCATCTGTTTCTTTAATCATATGCCGAATTGCTGTATCTGTAGCAGGAACTGCCGAATATCCCTGCCGTACATACACGCCCTCCGGTCTCATTCCCTTTTTAGCTATATAATAAGGGCGATCTGTTCCTCTCTGAATGTCAATTGCAACAATCTTTTTCCCACTCTCCTCAATTGTCCCATAATGCATGAACATCGTAATATCCGGCTTAATCGCATCCCGAGCCATATTACTAATCTGCAATGCCGTACGATCAGGATTATCCACCCCCACAACTGTACCATCGTCTCGAACACCAATATATAACTTTCCCCCATCGCAGTTTGCAAAGGCAATGATTTCTTTCCTGATATCGTCAACAACAACTTCTTTGAGTTCTACTGTTTCGCTTTCTTGAAATACCATCTTGTCATCCCCTCCATCACTTTCTGCTTATATTATAGCAAATCAAACCAATCGAGTCAATTCGTATTTGATTCGATTGGTTAAATTTACTTACATTTATGATTCGATAAATTCATGTGTTCAGCTGTATCTTATATTTTATGCATCAATTCCGGCAAATACCACATTACCTATCGTCTGTATTTTGAGAGTCCCTATACCAATGTGGCGGTATTTAAAATAAGCGCTGAACGATAAAAAGCACTGAATCCACGACCGATTTCAGTGCTTTTATCTCTTTAATACTATATTTACTTGTAACTGTTCAGAGCCAACCTTCAAAATGCTAGCATTTCGTCGGTGTGGCGTATCCGCCAAATAAAATTTCAAAAACAGTTTTAAAAATGCAAGCATTTTATACCTGTTTTTTGAAATTTTGCTTGGCTCTGAACAGTTACATTTACTTTTAGGACTGATGTGCCACAACGCGTACCGGCTGTCTCTTTTCCCTGACAACAGAAGCTGCAACCACGCCGGCCATTACCAGCATTGCGCCCATATAACCCTTCCCGGACAAAGTCTCATGCAGGAAAATGTATGAGAATACCGCTGAAAAAACCGGTTCCAGTGCAAACAAAAGGCCTGTATGTTCCGGTGTTGTATACTTCTGTGCCATTGGCTGCATCACGAATCCAAAGGCGCTGCATACAAATGCCAGGCCCAAAATTGCAATCCACTGGAAACCACTTGACGGCAATGTCGGTGTTTCAAACATAAATGTGCAAATGACACCATACAGCGCTGCAAATCCAAGCTGCCAGATGCCAAGGAGCATTCCGTCCTCTTCCTGTGCAAACTTGTCCGTCAGCAGAATCTGCACCGCATACACAGCTGCACCTGCAAGACAGAGAATATCACCGCTGTGGAACACCAGTGACTGCTGCAGAGTCAGCAGACAAATGCCTGTCATCGTCAGCAGAATACTCAAAACATTCTGGTGATCCGGCATTTTCTTCTTGATCACCGCATGAAAAATCGGCACCAGCACAACAGTTGTACTTGTCAGAAAACCGCCATTGGAAGCGGATGTTGTCTGAAGGCCATGCATCAGAAACGCAAACAGTCCAAAAAGGAACAAGCCAAGAACTGCACCTTTCATCATCACACGCTTCGTTGTCTTCTTAAACTTTTTAAAAAACAAAAGTGAAACCGCAATAAACGCGATACCAAATCTTAATGCAATAATACAAAACGGCGGGATACCATCCAAACCAATCTTCATCAACAGATAGGAACTGCCCCATGCCATCGCAACCAGCGCCAGCATACTGTCCGCCCTCTGCTGCGTCCATCCATACTCTCTCATAACCTTATCCTACTCCTCTATCCTTATTTCAAGGTGTTTTTTAATTTGGCATTGCAAAATCAATTTCCTGATGATCAGTCTGTCCGACTGGCTGATATAGAAAACAAGGATTTTGCAATGACAAATTTTACAAAACACCGCCTTGCTTTTTTGTTTTCCATGGAGTATTATACAACTATCTGAGCATTTGAAAAGAGAATAATATTAATACTTATCATTCACAAAAGTTATGGAGTGTGCCTGCAATGATTTTAAATCGCTATGAAATTTTTCTGAAAACCGCCGAAATCGGCAATATTACCAAGACTGCTGAGATTCTTCACTATACCCAGGCCGGCATCAGCCATGCCATTGCCGCCTTGGAGAAAGAGACCGGATTTTCCCTTCTGGCAAGAAGTGCTTCCGGCGTCACCCTCACTGAGAACGGCAAACGCCTGCTGCCTTACATACAAACTCTGGTCAACGACCAGCATGGTCTCTCTCAGGCCATTTACGATATCAACGAAACGGTAGCCGGCACCCTCCGGATCGCCACCTTCACTAGTGTTTCCACCCAGTGGCTTCCGACCATCATCCGCAAGTTTCAGGCAGATTATCCCCTTGTGGAATTTGATCTGCTAGCGGGTGACTACGATGAAATCACAGAGCGTATTTTAAGCGGCCGCGTGGACTGCGGCTTTCTGACGGCTCCTGTTGCTGACCCGCTGGTCTTTCACCTGCTGTATAAGGATCCCATGAATGTCCTTCTTCCTGAAAGGCACCCCCTGACCCGGCAGAATGTTCTGACACTCCCGGAAATCAAAAAAGAGCCCTTGGTTTTGCCAACCAAAGGCTCTGATAATGATATTCAGGCAGTATTAAATTCAACCCGCGGCAAAACTAATGTCCGCTATGTCCTGAATGATGATTTGTCAGTTATCTCCATGGTATCTCACGGATTCGGCATCACCATCATGCCGGAACTGATTCTGCGAAACCTCAATTACAGTTTGGAAATCCGTCCTATTGACCCGCCGCAGTACCGTGCCATCGGCATTGCTTCCATGCCGTTAAACCGTGTTTCTGTACTAACAAAGACTTTCATTCAGTATCTGACTGATCCATCCAAAATCGACTTTAATGAACTTTGTTCTTGATCTCATCAACAATCTTCTCAACAAATTCATCAAGGCCCACAACTGTTGTATCTTTCTCGCCGTGAAGTCTGTAGGAAACCGTTCTGTTATCCTTCTCGTTGAAACCGATAACAAGAAGATATGGTACCTTCTGGATCTGTCCCTCACGCATACGATAGCCCAGTTTCTCTGCTCTGTCATCCAGATCAACACGAACATTCTGCGCTTCGAGCAGTTCACAGATTTCATTGGCATATGCATTCAAGTCGTCATCATCTGTCTTAACAGGCATAACTTTGACCTGGATTGGTGCAAGCCATGTAGGCAGATTGCCCTTTGTCTCCTCAAGAATATATGCCATGAATCTGTCAAGGGAACCGAGGATCGCTCTATGCAGAACAACCGGTGTCTTCATCTCGCCATCTTTGTCAACATATGTCAGCTGGAATTTCGCCGGCAGACAGAAGTCGAGCTGACATGTGGACAATGTGATCTCATTACCTACAGCAGGCTTCACATTGACATCCAGCTTAGGGCCATAGAAAGCTGCTTCACCGATCTCTTCTGTATATTCAAGACCGAGTTCGTTCATAACTTCACGCAGTGCGTTCTCTGCCTTGTTCCACATCTCATCATCATCATGATACTTCGCTTTGTCTTCAGGATCTCTCAGAGATAAAACGCATCTGTAATCTGTGATGCCGAAATCTTCGTATGTGCTGAAGATCAGATCTACAACTCTTGAAATCTCATCCTTAATCTGCTCAGGTGTTACAAACAGATGGGCATCATTCTGACAGAAATGTCTGCCTCTTTCGATACCTTTCAGTGTACCGCTGGCTTCATATCTGAAATCATGAGCGATCTCACCGATTCTGATCGGCAGATCTCTGTAAGAATGTCTCTTATTCGCATAAATCATCATATGATGCGGGCAGTTCATTGGTCTGAGTACGAAAGCTTCATCATCTACTTCCATGGCAGGGAACATGTTCTCTTTGTAATGATCCCAGTGACCGGATGTCTTATAAAGGTTCACAGTACCGACACAAGGTGTCATAACATGCTGATAACCCAGCTTGCGTTCCTTCTCCTTGATGTAGTTCTCAAGTTCCTGCCAGATAGTATAACCCTTTGGAAGGAACATAGGAAGACCTCGGCCAACAAGATCGTCTACCATGAACAGTTCCATGTCCTTGCCGATCTTACGATGGTCTCTTTCCTTTGCTTCCTCAAGGAGCTGTAAATGTGCTTCCAATTCTTCAGCTGTAGGGAAACATACGCCGTAGATTCTCTGAAGCACCTTGTTCTTGCTGTCGCCCTTCCAGTATGCACCGGAGTGTCTTAACAACTTGAAGTGGCGGCATAACTTCACATTGTCTACGTGAGGTCCACGGCAGAGGTCTGTGAAATCGCCCTGTGTGTAACATGAAATATTGCCATCTTCCAGACCATTGATCAGGTCAATCTTATATTCATCATCCTTGAACATCTCAAGAGCTTCTTCCTTGGAAATCTCATGGCGAACAATCTTCTTGCCGCTCTTGGCAACTTTCTTCATCTCTTTCTCGATGGCAGCGATATCTTCATCTCTGATAACATCGTCACCCAAATCCACATCATAGTAGAAACCTTCTGCAACAACAGGTCCAACCCAGAACTTAGCCTGAGGATAGAGATGTTTGATTGCCTGAGCCATCAGATGTGCACAGGAATGGTTCAGCATTTTCAACTGTTCATCTTCTTTAAAATTAACCATTGTACTTATCTCCTTCTATCTTCTGTATCCGAAAATACCGATTCCCGTCAGGAAACCGCAATTCTTTGGATACACCATTTTTAACATTGCAACTGTTATTGTACCACGCCGGATGATTTTTAACAATATCTTAGCGAACTATTATTTTTTTAAGTGCGATAATCCGCCCCATCTCAGCGGAGGTGCGGTGTGAAATAGAAATATGTCTGGCAGACGGCTCATCTTAATCCCCAAAAAGAGAAAAAGCCAGATAAGCAGCAGGCATCTCAGCCTGCCATCTTATCCAGCTATTGTTTCTATTGAACAAATTGCCCTCCGATGAATTACGACAAGTATACTATAGAAAAATACATTCATCAAATACTATTTTCTTAGATATTAAATGCGGCTTTGTTGATCACCGCACGTTTATGTGTGCCTGTACCGATCAGGCCGTTCTCATCATACGCATTCACAGCAAATGTCACTTTCTTGCCATTCACAACTTCTGTGATCTCTACTTCACAGCGAACCTTCTTGCCACATGGTGTGGAAGCAAGATGTTTGACTTCAACAGACATACCGACAGAACCTTTGCCTTCTTCCAGACAGTTATCCATTAATTTGGCACATGTCAGTTCCATCAGATTAATCATGCTCGGTGTTGAGAAAACTGCAGGCAATTCAATTGCCGGAAGCTGTGGATCGTTATGGTTCGCAAGCATGCCCTCGTTCACAACAATTTCTGTTTCGTACTTCATTCCTGCTTTCATTTCCATTGTAAAACCCTCCTTGTAAAAATCATCTTCCTAATAAATAACACAAGAGACGCTTCTCTTGCTTACATCATACCAGAAACCGCGCCGTTCGCCAATCTATGTATGAAAATTTGAACATTTCTACGTTCTCTTCATAATCGTAATCAGAGAGCTGAGCAATAAAAGCAGCGGATAAAACAGTTTCGGCATGATCTGAAAGGCTGAAATCTCTCCGCCAAGTTCGTTCACTGCTGAAATTGCGACAAGCATCTGTGCACCATAAGGAATCACCCCTTGAAAAACGCATGAAAATGTATCAAGAAGCGATGCTGTCTTTCTCGGTGTAATGCCATATTCCTCTGCCATTTCCTTCGCAATCGGGTTTGCCATAACGATGGCTACTGTATTGTTGGCCGTTGCAATATCCATTGTGCCGACGAGAAATCCCATACCAAGCTGACCACCCTTTTTCCCACGGAAGATTCTGTGTATCCAGCTAAGAAGTGCATCAAATCCCCCATACTCACGGATAAGCGCACACATGGCCGCTACAAGAATAGCTACCATACAGGTTTCAAACATTCCGGAGACACCGGAGCCCATGTTTTTAAGAATCTCTACAGGAACGGTATGGCCACCAATCAGCATAATCAACGCACCTGACACAATACCGATCAGCAGTACAACAAATACATTGATACCTACAATGCCTCCGATCAGTACGAGCACATACGGAATCACCTGCGTCAAATGGTATGGCTGAATCACATGTCCCTGAATTTCTGTCTGGAAAGACAGCATAAGAATCAGAATCAGTGTCACAACAGCTGCCGGAAAAGCAATCCAGAAGTTTTCCCTGAACTTGTCTTTCATCTCGCATCCCTGTCCATTACATGCAGCAATCGTTGTATCTGAAATAAAAGACAGATTATCCCCAAACATGGCGCCACCCATCACAGAAGCGACACAAAACGCCAGATCAAATCCGGACGCTGTAGAAACAGAGACTGCAATCGGTGTCAGAAGGGTAATAGTTCCGACAGATGTTCCCATCGCCACTGATACAAAACAGCCAACGATAAACAGCACCGCAACTGAAAATCTCGCCGGAATCAGACTCAGCATGCAATAGGCCACGCTCTCTGCACTGCTTCTCCCCACAACACCCACAAATGAACCGGCTGCCAGGAAGATTAATAGCATCGTGATAATATTCTTATCACCCACTCCCTGTGCCATAATCTCCAGTTTCTGATCAAAATTCAACGCTCGATTCTGCAGACAGGCCACCAGAATCGCCGCAAGAAATGCGATGACGATTGGCACATTGTAAAACCCCATTGGAATCTCCATCACATACTCAAATAAAATGCCCAGGCCAAGGTATAATACAAGAAATACACCAATTGGCAACAGGGCAATTCCTTTTCCTTCTCTCATTTTTATCCTCTTTCTACCATACTCTGCTTATGGCTATATAATCACTTTGTTATTTTATCATACAAACTAATTCTTCACCATAAGCATTCCACATTTCTGGAAGAAATTACCATTTTTTTCATACCAGCCCTGCTTTAAGATCTTAAGAGTATCCTCCAGCATAGCAATTTCTTTTGATCTGTCTCTCATGAGTCCTCTCCTTCCTTTGATATATCACAAGTATAAAGCGGAATACCTATATAAGGGTCGCCTGACGAACGGCTTTTAGGATTCTTTCGACCTATATAATGCAAGACGATTTTCTATCTTGCAGGTTGTGCACGTAGGAGTTTTGCGTTATTCAGTTGGAAAGTATTGCTGAATGATACGCTTAAAATCATTAAGACACCTATGAGCCAGCGTGAAATCTGCTATCATGTTGTCCATAGATTTTTCATCAAAGATGCCAGCGCCTGTATCAATAATTTTAAACATTACCTCGTTATGCATAAGTGTGAATGTAGGCATATATACAGAATGAGCTTGCTTGATTTTTGAATTGACTGTTAAAAAGTCAGTGTTAAGTTTATGGTTTTTCAAGTCTTCTCTGTAGTTTCCAATGTATCTCATTTTAATACGATATACATCATTTTCGATGATGAGAACGCCATTTTCCTGGGTTTCAAGTGTATTTTTAATGATGTTAAAAGACATTAATATTCAAGTCCTTCCTCTGATTTTTCTTATATCATTCTAAAATGCTTCCAGAATCATTTATCTTTATCTACATTTCTTTCAACAAATCCTGCGACTACTGCTTCTTCTCTTCTACGTAATTCTCCTCTAGTCAAAATCATCATCCTTTACATCATTTTTAGAAGCCATATTGCGCAATTTTCCTCAGATTATATACTACCACAAACACCTGTAATTTAATACTGAATATTCATTTAAAATCATTTCAATATCGTTTTTTTATTAAATTAAAAAGTCTATCTGCAGTATC
>OLOO01000264.1_pt1 | contig 54997 bp, 44 predicted proteins | sample 1672621 | NCBI WGS metagenome assembly OLOO01 (sample SAMEA3136706, study PRJEB25190) | human gut metagenome | biome: human gut; feature: human-associated habitat; material: faeces | place: Austria | collected 2013 | reverse complement strand
CCGCCCGCCATCGAGCAGAGTTTTACACCTAATTGGGGATAAAACAGCTCATGGCTGGCGCTGGCGTCGCCGTGGTCGGCATGGTCCTCGTACCCCTGCTCTCCAGCCTGTTCACCGTCTGATCGCTCCCGTCGTTAAGCTGTCATAAGAAATCCTTGCCGCCCCTGCCCCCAAGCGGGGGCGGCTGAAAGGAGGTTGACACCGTATGGATTTCTTACTCGATGCCCTTACTGACTGGCTCAAGGAAATGTTGGTAGGCGGCATTATGAGCAACTTATCGGGGATGTTCGATAGCGTGAACCAGCAGGTCGCAGACATTGCGACACAGGTGGGCCAGACCCCGCAGGGTTGGAACGGGAGTATTTTCAGCATGATCCAAAATCTCTCCAACTCCATCATGGTGCCGATTGCTGGCGTGATCCTGGCTATCGTGATGACGCTGGATCTGATTCAGATGATTACCGACAAGAACAACCTGCATGATGTGGACACCTGGATGATCTTCAAGTGGGTGTTCAAATCTGCCGCTGCCATCCTCATCGTCTCAAACACCTGGAACATCGTGATGGGCGTGTTTGACACAGCTCAAAGTGTGGTGGCGCAGGCGGCGGGCATCATCGGTTCCGACGCTTCCATCGACATCTCCTCTGTCATGACCGATATGGAGTCCCGGCTGATGGATATGGACCTGGGGCCGCTGTTCGGCCTGTGGTTCCAGTCGCTCTTTATCGGCATTACCATGTGGGCGCTTTACATTTGTATCTTTATCGTGATCTATGGCCGTATGATTGAGATTTACCTTGTGACCTCGGTGGCCCCCATCCCTATGGCCACCATGATGGGAAAGGAATGGGGCGGCATGGGCCAGAACTATCTGCGCTCGTTGATTGCTCTGGGCTTCCAGGCATTTCTCATCATCGTCTGTGTGGCAATCTATGCCGTGCTGGTACAAAACATTGCCACCGAATCGGATGTCATCATGGCCATCTGGAGCTGTGTGGGTTATACGGTCCTGTTGTGTTTCACCTTGTTCAAAACCGGGAGCCTCGCAAAATCTGTGTTCAACGCACACTAAGGAGGATCTGTATGGGGAAATATCAAATTATTTACGCAGATCCTCCCTGGAGCTACCGCAGCGGCAAGGTGAACGGGGCGGCGCAAAATCATTACCCAACTATGTCGGATGAACAGCTGTACCAACTTCCGGTATCTACGCTGGCAGCCGATACCTGTGTTTTGTTCCTGTGGTGTACCTTTCCCAAACTGCCCGAAGCGTTGAAACTCATTAAAGCGTGGGGATTCACCTTCAAAACCGTTGCTTTTGTCTGGCTCAAGCAGAATAAATCTGGCAACGGATTCTTCTTGGGCCTCGGCTGGTGGACAAGAAGCAACGCTGAGATTTGTCTGCTGGCCGTGAAAGGAAAACCCCAGAGAAAAAGCGCCAGTGTCCGGCAGCTGGTTTTTGCACCTATTGAGCAACATAGCAAGAAACCTGACATTGTTAGGGATCGTATTTTGGAACTCATGGGCAATTTGCCGCGCATTGAGCTGTTTGCCCGTCAAACCGCACCCGGATGGGATGTGTGGGGCAACGAAGTAGACGGCTCGATTTCATTTCCATAAAGAAGGAGGTAATCCCATTGGCTTATGTACCCGTACCCAAGGATCTTACGAAAGTCAAAACCAAGGTCGCGTTCAACTTAACCAAGAGGCAGTTGGTCTGCTTCGGCAGCGGTGCGCTCATCGGCGTACCGCTTTTCTTTTTGCTCCGGGGGCCTGCGGGAAACAGCGTGGCGGCCATGTGTATGATGCTTGTCATGCTGCCCTTCTTCATGCTGGCAATGTATGAAAAGCACGGCCAGCCTCTGGAAAAGATCGTGGGCAACATCATCAAGGTGGCCGTGATCCGTCCCAAGGAGCGCCCGTATAAGACCAACAATTTCTATGCCGCTTTGGAGCGGCAGGAAAAACTCGACAAGGAGGTGTATGACATTGTTCACCGCAAAGAAAAACCGGCAGGCCGATAAGGATGGCAAGCAGACGCCGCCGGTTCCCAAGAAGAAACTTTCCCGCGCCGACAGAAAACAGATCGAAGCCGCCATTGCCCGCGCCAACCGCACGGACAAAAAGGAAAAGTCCGCACAGGACAGCATCCCCTATGAGCGGATGTGGCCAGACGGCATTTGCCGCCTGCCTGACGGCCATTACACCAAGACCATCCAGTTTCAGGACATCAACTATCAGCTCTCGCAGAACGAGGACAAGACGGCGATCTTTGAGGGCTGGTGTGACTTCCTCAACTACTTCGACAGCTCCATTCAGTTTCAGCTGTCTTTTTTGAACCTCGCAGCCTCCGAGGAAACCTTTGCCCACGCCATCAACATCCCTCTCCAGGGGGATGATTTTGACAGTATCCGGGTGGAATACATGACTATGCTGCAAAACCAGTTGGCCAGGGGCAACAACGGTCTTATCAAGACCAAGTACCTGACCTTCGGCATCGACGCCGACAGCCTCAAGGCCGCCAAGCCTCGCCTGGAGCGCATTGAGACCGACATTCTCAATAACTTCAAGCGTCTGGGCGTGGCCGCCGAGACCCTGGACGGCAAGGCGCGACTGGCACAGCTCCACGGTATCTTCCACATGGATGAACAGGTGCCGTTCCGCTTTGAATGGGATTGGCTGGCTCCGTCTGGTCTGTCCACCAAGGACTTCATCGCCCCGTCCGGCTTCGAGTTCCGTACCGGCAAGCAGTTCCGTATGGGTAAGAAATACGGGGCTGTTTCTTTTTTGCAGATTCTCGCGCCGGAGCTGAATGACCGGATGCTGGCTGATTTTCTGGATATGGAAAGCTCTCTGATCGTCAGCCTGCATATCCAGTCCGTGGACCAGATCAAGGCCATCAAAACGGTCAAGCGGAAAATCACCGACCTGGACCGCAGCAAGATTGAGGAACAGAAAAAGGCTGTCCGGGCCGGGTATGACATGGACATCATTCCCTCCGACCTTGCCACCTACGGTGCCGAGGCCAAGAAGCTCTTGCAGGACTTGCAGAGCCGGAACGAGCGAATGTTCCTTGTCACCTTTCTGGTGCTGAACACGGCGGACAATCCCCGGCAGCTGGGAAACAATGTGTTCCAGGCCAGCTCTATCGCACAGAAGTACAACTGCCAGCTGACAAGGCTTGACTTCCAGCAGGAAGAAGGGCTAATGTCCACGCTGCCCCTGGGCCTCAATCAGATCGAGATTCAGCGAGGGCTGACCACCAGTTCCACGGCTATCTTTGTTCCGTTCACTACCCAGGAGCTGTTCCAGAACGGCAAAGAGGCGCTGTACTACGGGATCAACGCCCTGTCCAACAACCTCATCATGGTGGACCGCAAGCTGCTGAAAAATCCCAACGGACTGATTCTTGGTACGCCGGGTTCCGGCAAGTCCTTCAGCGCCAAGCGCGAGATCGCCAACTGTTTCCTGCTCACCAATGATGACATCATCATCTGTGACCCGGAGGCCGAGTACGCACCCTTGGTGGAGCGCCTGCATGGGCAGGTCATTAAGATTTCGCCCACCTCCACCAACTACATCAACCCGATGGACCTGAACCTGGACTATTCGGACGATGAAAGTCCGTTGTCCCTCAAGTCTGACTTCATCCTGTCTTTGTGTGAGCTGATCGTGGGCGGCAAGGAGGGCTTGCAGCCGGTACAGAAAACCATCATTGACCGCTGTGTGCGGCTGGTCTATCAGACCTATCTCAATGACCCCCGCCCGGAGAATATGCCCATCTTGGAGGACCTTTACAACCTACTGCGGACGCAGGAGGAAAAAGAGGCACAGTACATTGCCACGGCGCTGGAAATCTATGTAACCGGCTCCCTCAATGTGTTCAACCACCAGAGTAATGTGGACATCAACAACCGCATTGTCTGCTATGACATCAAGGAGCTGGGCAAGCAGCTGAAAAAGATCGGTATGCTGGTGGTCCAGGACCAGGTGTGGAACCGCGTCACCATCAACCGTGCCGCCCACAAGTCCACCCGTTACTACATCGACGAGATGCATCTGCTGCTGAAAGAAGAACAGACCGCCGCCTACACGGTGGAGATTTGGAAGCGATTCAGAAAGTGGGGCGGCATCCCCACCGGCATCACGCAGAATGTCAAGGACCTGCTTTCTTCCCGCGAGGTGGAGAACATCTTTGAGAACTCCGACTTCGTGTATATGCTCAACCAGGCGGGTGGAGACCGGCAGATTCTCGCCAAGCAGCTGGGCATTTCCCCGCACCAGCTTTCCTATGTGACCCACTCCAGCGAGGGCGAGGGCCTGCTGTTCTATGGCTCCACGATCTTGCCTTTCGTGGATCACTTCCCGAAGAATACCGAGCTGTACCGCATTATGACCACCAAACCCCAGGAACTGAAAAAGGAGGATGAATGACCATGAAACCCAATACTGAACTGAACACCATGATGTTTTTTGACGATGCCCTGGAGAGTGAGCGCACCTGTCTGCTCACCGAGCTGGCCGATGCCGTCAGCGAGACCCGCACGGCGGCGGATCAGGCGGCGGAGCTGAACGAGGATGGCGAGGCGGGTCTGCTGCGCCTGACGGAAATCTGGTGCGCCATGAACGGTGTTCCCGCCATCGTCATCTTCGAGGGCAGCCAGTCTGAGCTGCTGGCCAATGTGGTGGCGCAGATCTACGCCCATCTGCTTCAGCACCCCTTCCATGACCCTGTGGGGCTGGCCGTCTGTGTGGAGCTGCGCTACATGACGGACGCCCTCATGCTGGGTGAATGGTTTGAATAAGGAACCGCGCCTGCGCTTTACAGACGAGGAACGCTCTGACCCGGCGCTGGAGAAGCCCATTCGTAAGGCGGACAAGGCCGCCGCCAAAGCGGATAAGGCGCAGGCTAAAATTCCCAAAAAGCAGGTCCGGCAAAAGACGGTAGACCCGGAGACCGGTAAAGTGACCACCAAGCTGGTGCTGGAGGACAAGAAGAAGCCGCCCTCCAAGCTGTCCCATGCGGTGCGGGATACCCCCGCCAATGCCGCCCTGGGGAAAGTTCACAAGGAAATCCGGGAGACCGAACAGGACAATGTGGGCGTGGAGAGCGCCCACAAGTCCGAGGAGGCTGCTGAGACCGGCGCACGGTTGGTTCGGGAGGGCTACCGCAGCCACAAGTTGAAGCCCTACCGCAAGGCAGCCCAGGTCGAGCAGAAGCTGGAGAAGGCCAATGTAAACGCCCTGTATCAGAAGTCCCTGCGGGAAAATCCTCAGTTTGCCAGCAACCCCATTTCCCGCTGGCAGCAGAAACAGGCCATCAAAAAGGAATACGCTGCCGCCAAGCGCGCCGGTCAAACTGCCGGGAATACCGCAAGCGCAGCCCAAAAGACCGGCAAGGCCGCCAAGACGGTCAAGGAAAAGGCACAGGAGGCCGGGGCATTCGTCATGCGCCACAAAAAGGGCTTTCTGATTGCTGGCGCGATCTTCCTGCTGGTCTGTATGCTGCTCAACACCATGTCCTCTTGCTCCATGATGGCGCAGAGCATCGGTTCTGTGGTGTCCGGCACCACCTATCCGTCGGATGACCCGGAGCTGGTGGCGGTGGAGGCGGACTACGCTGCCAAGGAAGCGGCGCTGCAAGTCGAGATCGACAACATCGAAAGCAGCCATCCGGGGTATGACGAGTACCGCTACGACCTCGACATGATCGGGCATGACCCCCATGAGCTGGCGGCCTACCTGTCCGCTGTCTTGCAGGGCTACACCCGGCAGAGCGCCCAGGCAGAGCTGGAGCGTGTATTTGATGCCCAGTATCAGCTGACGCTCACCGAGGAAGTTGAAGTACGCTATCGGACGGAAACCCGGACTGACAGCGAGGGCAATAGCTACACCGTTCAAGTTCCTTACAATTACTACATTCTGAATGTGAAGCTCACCAGCAAGCCCATTTCGTCTGTTGCCTCGGAGCTGTTGACCCCGGAACAGCTGGAGATGTACCAGGTGTACCGGCAGACGCTGGGCAACAAGCCGCTGATTTTCGGCGGTGGTTCCTCCGACACCAGCGATTCCGAGAGTTTAGCTGTTGTTGAGTTCGTCAACGGCACCCGCCCCGGCAATCAGGCCGTGGTGGATATAGCCAAAAGTCAGGTGGGCAATGTGGGCGGCCAGCCCTACTGGAGCTGGTACGGCTTCAATTCCCGTGTGGAATGGTGCGCCTGCTTCGTGTCCTGGTGCTACGGCCAGATGGGGCTGTCCGAGCCGCGCTTTGCCGCCTGCCAGTCCCAAGGTATTCCGTGGTTCCAGTCTCACGGACAATGGGGCGGGCGTGATTACGCCAATATCGCCCCCGGCGACGCCATCTTCTTTGACTGGGACCTGGATGGCAGCGCCGACCATGTGGGCCTTGTAGTCGGCACGGACGGCAGCCGGGTCTACACGGTCGAGGGAAACAGCGGCGACGCCTGCAAGATCAAGAGTTATTCCCTGACCTACGAGTGTATCAAAGGCTACGGCCTGATGAACTGGTAACAGAGTTTTTTCAAGAAGGAGTGATTGATTATGGCTAAGAACAAAATCCAGCGCATTGACCAGGAGATTGCCAAGGTCCGCGAGAAGATCGCGGAGCACCAGGATAAGCTGAAAACCCTGGAGGCGCAGAAAACCGAGGCGGAGAACCTGGAGATCGTCCAGATGGTGCGCGCCCTGCGGCTGACCCCGGAGCAGCTGAACGCCATGCTCTCCGGCGGTGCGGTCCCCGGCATGGCCGCTGCCTCCGCCGACTACGACGAACAGGAGGACACCGACCATGAAGAATAAGAGAATTTTCAAAACCCTTTCGGCCCTCTGCGCCGCCATGGTGCTGATGATGGGCCTTTCCGTGACTGCCTTTGCCCAGGGGACGGACCAGCCCCCGGCAGAGGACGCCACCAACGACGCCAATGTGATGATGGAGGAAACCGAGGACAGTCCGGCTCTGACCCCGGAGGGCAATGCTGCCCTGGTGGATGATTTCGGCGGCAACAAGCAGCTCATCACCGTCACCACCAAGGCGGGCAACTACTTCTACATCCTCATTGACCGGGCCAACGAGGACAAGGAAACCGCTGTCCACTTCTTAAACCAGGTGGATGAAGCCGACCTGATGGCGCTGATGGAGGACAGTCAGACTACCCAGGAGCAGCCCGCCACCTGTACCTGTACGGAGAAATGTGTGGCCGGTACGGTGAATACAGCCTGCCCGGTGTGCGCCACCAATATGAGCGCCTGCACGGGCAAGGAGCCGAAACCGGAGACCCCGGAGGAAACCCCGGAGCCGGAGGAACCGGCGCAGAACGCCACGGGGCTGAATCCGGCCCTGCTTTTGGCTGCGCTGGCCCTGCTGGGCGGCGGCGGTGCCTTTGCCTACTTCAAATTCATCAAGAATAAGCCCAAGACCAAGGGCAACGACAATTTGGACGATTACGACTACGGCGAGGACGATACCGACCAGGAGGACGAGGACCCCTGGGAGACCGAGGAATCCGACGAGTCGGACGCTGACGGGGGCGGCGACGAGGAAAGCGAGGACAAGGCGGATTGACCCGCTTTACTGACAGCCCCTATGAACGCATGATGACACGCAGGCCGGAGGGCGGGAAGGAAACTTCCCGCTCTCCCTCTTTATCTCCCGGCCACCCCTGTTATGGCTGCGGAAATTACCGTGACGGTCAGCCCTGCGTGGGATTCTGCCACCGGCAGCTGACCGCATGGCTGCGGGAAAGGAGGATGAAAAACCATGAAACTGGTGATCGCTGAGAAACCGTCCGTTGCCCAAAGTCTGGCTGCCGTGATCAGGGCCGATACCCGCAAAGACGGTTATCTGGAGGGGAACGGCTGGCGGGTGAGCTGGTGTGTGGGTCATCTGGCTGGGCTGGCCGATGCCGACGCCTATAACCCGGACTACGCCAAGTGGCGCTATGACGATCTACCCATTCTGCCGGACCATTGGCAGATGGTGGTGAGCAAGGACAAGAAGAAACAGTTTGATGTGCTGAAACAGCTGATGAACGCCCCGGATGTGACCGAGGTGGTGAACGCCTGCGACGCTGGGCGCGAAGGTGAGCTCATCTTCCGCAGCGTCTATGAGCTGGCGGGCTGCCAGAAGCCCATGAAGCGGCTCTGGATTTCCAGTATGGAGGATTCGGCCATCCGGGAAGGCTTTGCGAACCTGCGCCCCGGCGCGAACTATGATGGCCTGCGGGATGCGGCACTCTGCCGCGCCAAGGCGGACTGGCTGGTGGGTATCAATGCCACCCGGCTGTTTTCCGTGCTGTACCACCGGACCCTCAACATCGGGCGCGTCATGTCACCGACGCTGGCCCTCATTGTCCAGCGAGAAGCCGAGATCGACACCTTCAAGCCGGTGCCGTTCTACACGGTCACGCTGGAGCTGCCCGGCTTCACCGTTTCCGGGGAGCGCATGGCAGACAAGGCCGCCGCCCAACAGCTGAAAACGGCCTGCCAAGGTGCGGCTGCCACAGTGAAAAAAGTGGAGCGCAAGGACAAATCCGAGAAGCCGCCCGCCCTCTATGACCTGACCACCCTCCAGCGGGACGCCAACCGGTTGCTGGGGTTCACAGCCCAGCAAACCCTGGACTATTTGCAGAACCTCTATGAAAAGAAGCTCTGTACCTACCCCCGGACGGACAGCCGTTACCTGACTTCGGATATGGCAGCGAGTCTGCCGGAGCTGGTACGGCTCACTGCTGGGGCGCTGCCCTTTGCCGCTGGTATGGAGCTTGCCCGCAATGCGGCCCAGGTCATCAACGACAAGAAAGTGACCGACCACCATGCGGTGATCCCTACACGCAACCTCCAGGGCGCGGACCTGACTGGCCTGCCGATGGGTGAAAAGGCGGTACTGGAGCTGGTAGCCCTGCGGATGCTGTGCGCTGTGGCCCAGCCCTATACCTTTGCGGAAACCGCCGTTGTTGTCGAGTGCGCCGGAGCGGAGTTTACTGCCAAGGGCCGCACAGTGAAAAATCACGGCTGGCGGGCGCTGGACGCTGCCTATCGCGCAGAGCTGAAGAATGTGGAGCAGGACAAAGAAACCGAGGACAAGGCGTTGCCGGAGCTGTCTGAAGGTCAGACGCTGCCCCTTTCTGGTGCTGCCGTCAAGGAGGGCAAGACCACCCCGCCCAAGCACTTCACCGAAGATACGCTGCTTTCCGCGATGGAGACTGCCGGGAAGGACGATATGCCGGAGGATGCCGAGCGCAAGGGCCTGGGGACCCCGGCCACCCGCGCCGGGATTCTGGAAAAGCTGGTTTCCACCGGCTTTCTGGAGCGCAAAAAGAGCAAGAAAACCGTTCAGCTCATGCCCTCCCATGATGCGGTATCCCTTATCACCGTGTTGCCGGAGCAGCTGCAATCGCCCCTTCTGACTGCTGAGTGGGAGTACCGGCTGGGTGAAATCGAGCGTGGCGAGCTGGCCCCGGAGGATTTCATAGCTGGGATTAGTGCCATGCTCAAAGAGCTGGTGGGAACCTATCGGATGATTAAAGGCACCGAGTATCTGTTCACTCCGCCCCGCGAAGTGGTGGGCAAATGCCCCCGCTGCGGCGGCGATGTGGCGGAGCTGCAAAAAGGCTTCTTCTGCCAGAACGAGGGCTGTAAATTTGCCATTTGGAAAAACAACAAGTGGTGGGAGCTGAAGCACAAGCAACCTACCAAAGCCATCGTAACGGCACTGCTCAAAGATGGCCGCGCTCATGTGAGGGGCCTGTACTCCGAGAAAACCGGCAAGACCTACGATGCCACCGTGGTGCTGGAGGACGATGGGCAGTACGCCAATTTCAAGCTGGAGTTTGACCAGCAGAAAGGCGGCAAACGATGAAACTCTCCCTTTATGAACAGGAAACCATTATCCTCTACAACCAGGCCGAGGCTACCGCCGAAGTCTATACCCATGATTCCCGGCTGCTGGAGAAATTGCGACGGCTGGCGGAGAAATACCCGGACCAGATCGTGAAAAAGGACCGCCAAACCTTTCTCGTTCCCAAACGCTGCGTGTCTGTCCGGGAACCGTACAGCGCCGAGCGTCGTAAGGCTGCCAGTGAACGGGCCAAGGCTGCCGGGTACAGGCCGCCCACCCCCAAGAAAGGCAATGAGTAAGCATGGCTGAAAGTGTCTTTGAGACCGTCAAGCAGTCCATCACCGTCCGGGAAGCGGCGCAGATGTATGGGATCGAGGTCAATCGGAGCGGTATGGCCTGTTGCCCGTTCCACGATGACAAAAATCCCAGCATGAAGCTGAATGAGGAATATTTCTACTGCTTTGGCTGCGGAGCCACCGGCGATGTGATTGACTTCACCGCGAGGCTCTACAATCTGTCCCCCAAAGAGGCCGCCGAGAAGCTGGCCCAGGATTTTGGCCTGGCTTATGACAGTCAGGCTCCTCCCCGGAGGCGCTATGTCCGGCAGAAATCCGAGGCCCAGAAATTCAAGGAGGACCGGGACCATACCTTTCGGGTTCTGGCCGACTACTTTCACTTGCTCCGCAAGTGGGAAACGGACTATACACCCAAAACACCGGAGGAAAATCCCCACCCCCGGTTTATGGAAGCAATCCAACGAAAGGACTATGTGGGCTATCTGCTGGATTTTTTTCTGGAGGATACTCCCGATGAACAAAGACTGTGGATTGCCGAACATCATTCAGAAATCGCCAATTTGGAAAGGAGAGTGAAATTCATGGCTGATAAGCCCACCAACCGGGAACGGTTGCAGGAGATCACGGCGGGCATTGAACAGGGTATCAAGGAGCTGTTTGAGAGCGAGAAGTATATGCGCTATCTGTCCGTCATGTCCAAGTTCCACCGATATTCGGTCAACAACACCATGCTTATCTATATGCAGCGCCCGGACGCTACCCTGGTGGCCGGGTTCAACAAGTGGAAAAACCAGTTTGAGCGCCATGTGAAAAAGGGTGAGCATGGTATCACCATCATTGCCCCCACGCCCTACAAAAAGAAGATCGAGGAAATGAAGCGCGACCCGGATACTCATGCATCCATCCTGGACGCGGATGGCAAGGCGGTCATGGAGGAAAAAGAAATTGAAATCCCCATGTTCCGTCCGGTGAAGGTGTTCGATGTGAGCCAGACGGACGGAAAGCCCCTGCCAGAGCTGGCCTCCAGCCTGTCCGGGACGGTGCCGCACTATGAGGCTTTCATGGAAGCTCTGCGCCGCTCCGCCCCGGTCCCCATCGAGTTTGAGCCGATGGCCGAGAACATGGACGGCTATTTTTCCTCCGAACAGCAACGGATCGCCATCCGGGAAGGCATGAGCGAGGTACAGACCGTTTCCGCTGCCGTCCATGAGACCGCACACAGCAAGCTCCACGACCCGAAAAAATATGAAATCGAGCAGTCCTGGAAAGTTGTCATGGATAGCGGTGGAGGCACAGTAAGAGATTTTCAATCTGGATTTGCAACTGAGGCCGAGGCAGAACAGTTTGCTACCGAAATGGGCTGGCGCTTTGTGGACGAGAATCGGTTTGAGTGGCGGCTGGAGGTGCAGGAAGATCTGACGGCGGTGAAACAGGCCGCCAAGAACCGTAACACCGAGGAAGTGGAGGCCGAGAGCATTTCCTATGCGGTCTGTCAGTATTTCGGCATCCAGACCGGCGAGAACAGCTTCGGCTACATCGCTTCCTGGTCCGAGGGCAAGGAGCTGAAGGAGCTGCGGGCCAGTCTGGAGACTATCAACAAGACTTCCTGTGAGCTGATCTCCGACATCGAGCGCAACTACAAAGAAATCTGTAAGGAGCGCGGAATTGACCTGACCGCCGCCCCGGAGCCGGAGCAGGCACCCCAGCAAGCTGCGGAGGAAAAGCCCCCTGCAGAAGAAGTTTCTCAGCCCACCGCCGAGTACCGGGAGGCGCTGCTGGTGCTGGACGATACCACCTATCTTCATGTCCAGCCTTGCGACACGGGCTGGGACTACACTCTCTACGATGCGGCAACCATGAAGCAGTTGGACGGCGGCCAAGTGGATGGGCAGAACATGGGACGCTCTGAAGCTATCGGCAACATCTGCAAGGACCTGGGGCTGGGTGACAAATCCATCAAGTATGCTCCGCTGTCTATGATTGAGACCTTGCAGGAACAGGCCAGCCAGCAGACCGCAGAAGTCGCAGCCGCCCAGCTGCCGGATGCCCAGGAGCAGGCGTTGGACGAATATCCCTTGCCGGACCCGGCACTGACCCAGGATGATCTGGAAAAGTGCGGCTACATGGACAGCGACCTTCTGCCCCTCTCCAAAGAACGAGCCTATGAGCTGATGGAGCGTGACCTGACCGTTTACATTATCCAGGAGGGCGAAAATCCGGTGATGGCCTTTGACACCGCTGATCTGGATGCCCATGACGGTATTTTTGCCCTGCCCCGCGAGGAATGGGAGGAAAGCCCGGAGTTTGATAAGCTGGTCAAGGATCGCATGGCCCACCAGGAGGAACGGGAGCAGGCGTTTCTCTCCCACAAGGGGGACTGCTTCGCTATTTATCAGGTGAAGCACACCGACGAGCTGCGGGACATCCGCTATGAGGGCCTGGAATGGCTCCAGTCCATCGGGCAGACGGTGCAGCGGGACAACTATGAGTTGGTCTACACCGCTCCGCTGCTGCCCTCCGATCTGAAAGGCGATACCGCCGAACAGCTCTTTTACCGCTTCAACAATGAACATCCCGCCGATTACCGCCATCCGTCCATGAGCGTAAGCGACATCGTTGCCATTAAGCGGGATGGCAAGGTATCCTGTCATTACTGCGACAGCTTCGGCTTTGAGCAGGTTCCCGGATTCCTGCCGGACAATCCGCTGAAAAATACGGAAATGGTCGTGGAGGATGACTACGGTATGATCGACGGCATCATCAACAACGGACCCAAGGAGCCGACAGTGGCCCAGCTGGAACAGCAGGCCCGCAGCGGTCAGCCGATTTCTCTCATGGATTTGGCTGCCGCCGCCCACCGGGAGGACCGGGAAAAGAAAAAGTCCGTCATGGAGCAGCTGAAAAACCAGCCCAAGGCGGAACACAAAAAGACAGCGCCCAAAAAGAGCGCGGAAAGGGAGATTTGATATGGGAAACTTCACTTTTGAGGAAACGAACCTGCTTTGTATCTACAACACCGGCAGCCGCACCGGGCTGATCGAGGCTCTGACCGAGATGCGCGGCGAGCTTTCCCCGGAGGAAGCCGAGCTGCGGGAGCTGACGGACAGCGCCCTCTCCAAGCTCCGGGCTATGAGCGACGCCGAGTTTGCCGAGCTGGAGCTGTACCCGGATTTCGACGAGTAAAAACCACACCAAGACCCAGCGGGGCGTCCTGATGTGCCGCCCCATTTCTATTTAACATGAAGGGAGGACAGAAAACCATGCCATCCAAAGCTGAATTTTACCGGCAGATGGCCGAGCAGGTATCGACCCGGCTTGTGGGAAGCTGGAAAGAATGGACAGCCTTTCTCACTACTGCCGCCCGCCTCTACAAATACCCATTCCATGAACAGATGATGATTTACGCCCAGCGCCCGGACGCCACCGCCTGCGCCGAGTACGACCTGTGGAATGAAAAAATGGGACGGTATGTACGGCGCGGCTCCAAGGGGATCGCTCTGGTGGACGATTCCGGCGACAGGCCCCGCCTGCGCTATGTGTTCGATATTTCCGACACCGGGACCTGTGAACATTCCCGCACCCCCTGGCTGTGGCAGCTGGAGGAACAGCACATCGGGCCTGTGTCGGCCATGCTGGAGCGCAACTACGGTGTTGCCGGTGACGATCTTGCCCAGCAGCTCACCGATGTGGCCGGAAAGCTGGCGAGTGAGTATTGGGACGAGCATCAGCAGGACTTCCGCTACATCGTTGACGGTTCGTTCCTGGAGGAGTACGATGAACTCAACATCGAAGTCCAATTTAAGTCCGCCGCCACCGTCAGCATTGCCTACGCCCTGATGTCCCGCTGCGGACTGGATACGGAACAATATTTCCAGCATGAGGACTTCATGCCGATTTTCGATTTCAATACCCCGGCCACGGTTGGGGCGTTGGGAGCGGCGGTCAGCCAGATGAACCAGCAGGTGCTGCGGCAGATCGGCGTCACCATCCAGAACTATGAGCGCGAACAACTCGCGGAAAGGAGCGTTACACATGGAGAACAACCTGACTTACACGAGGAACGGCGATTACCTGATTCCCGACCTGAGCCTGAGCGAACAGCCGGAGAAGCCCCTGGGCAAGTACGGCAGGATGCGGAAAGCGTACCTGAAGGAACACCGGCCCCTGATCTACAACCAGCTGCTGCTGACCGAGAAGCTGTACCCGCACCTCATCGAGATCGACGAGACGGCGAACAGCCGTCTGGAGCAGATGATGCCCCAGCTGGCGGAGTCGGCGGGCGCGACGGAGGAGCTGAAAGCCCGCGATCCGATGCGCTGGGTGGGTCTGATGAACACCTGCAAGGCCCAAGTGGAGGAGATTTTGATGGCGGAGCTTATCAACAGCTAACCCTAAACCTGTTCCTCTCCGAAGCGGAACAAATCCAAAGAATAGATGAAGCAGAGAATGTGAAAACATCCTCTGCTTTTTCTTTTGCCCAAGAACAGCCGCAGCCGGACCCGGCTGTGTGGGAATACAACGGTGTCAAGGAGCGACACCCGGATGATATGGTCCTGTATCAGATGGGCGATTTCTTCGAGATTTATGGCGAGGACGCCAAAGAAGCCGCGCCAGAGCTGGGGTTGCAACTGGTCTCCCGTGCTATCCCTGGCGGTGGCCGTGTGGAAATGTGCGGGTTCCCGGCAAACCGGCTGGAGCAGTACCTGGAACAGCTCAGGGCCAAGCATGATGTGACGGTCTCCGCCACCCTGGAGGGCAGCACCCAGCGCCGGGAGTATTCCGTCCTCTCTATCGACCATGAGGCCGAACAGGACATCAACGCCCATGAAGCGGAGTATGGTGCTGACGGGTTCCGGGCGTTCCGGGACGAAGAAGCCATCCAAGCCGCCACCCTCCGGGAGCTGCATGAGCAATACAAGCCCATCGTGCTGGAGGCTGTTACCCAGGACATCAGATACCGGAACGCCTGCGGTCATAGTGACTACGAGAACGCCGTGATCGAGGGCAACGCCGCTATTCGCCGTGCCGTCCTGGGGTCCGGTAATATGGGGCTGCTTCGCCTCTATTCTGACACCCCGGAGTTCCGGCAGCGCCTTCATCGGGAAGTCATAGACGAGACCTATCCCAAGCTCCATGAGCTGCTGCGCCCTCTCTCGGACAATGACATCGACAAGGCTATCCAGGACTGGAATGGCAAAATCGAGAGCAAACACGCCGTTGTCCGCTACATGAAAGACCATGCGCGAGAAAGAGACACCGCAGCATGGCTGGCCCATGAGTTTGACGGCGGCGATGGTAAAACCCCGTTTGCGATCCGCCCGGAAAGCCCCGAAGGAACGGCACTGCCCTGGCCCAAGGTGCAGCGCCGGATTGCCCAGCTCATCAAGGAGGATCGCTTCTACACCCAGGTCGAACAGGATAATCTGGACGATGTGGACCCCATCGCCATCCGGGAGGCCCTGGCCCAGCGCGGCATTGTGGACGGCCATGTGGTGGACCCGGAAAAGCTGGACAACGACCCCTTTATTCAGCAGGTCATGCGGGATGTGGAGGCCATATCCAGGGAGACCACTCAAGCCGACCAGCCGGAACAACCTTCTTCCGGCGATTCGCGTGTTCCTGTGTCAGACGAAGAATATGCTGCGGCCCGTGGCACGGTCCGGGAACGGACTTCTTATGATCCAACAGTCCCTCCATACAATGTGGGGGATATTGTCTATCTGGATGACCTCGCCCACCGGATCACGGAGCTGCGGGATGACACGGTGCAGCTGCTGCCCACCGGCATGAGCTATCCCATCTACCGGGCTGAGAGCCGGGAACGGTTTGAGCAGCTTTTGCGGGAGGATAACCGCAATGACTTCTATACCGAGTTCCTGCCTGCAAATCTGGATACAGTGGACCAGGACCTGCGGGATGTGCTTGCCCATGGCCTGATTGGTGAAGCGGACAAGGCGGAGCTTTCCCAGCTGCTGCACAATGGCAAGAGCAACCGGGAGGTTGCCCTGTGGCTGAGCCGAGCCTATCCCAACATTGTGGAGACGATGGAGCTGGAGACCGGCGACACCGCCGACTACCGCACAATGCCTGAAGGTATCGAGCTGGAAGTGCTGGACGCAGACGAAAAGCGGCTGGCCATGCTGTTTTTCCGCTGGGACGAGGTTGCGCCTTTGCTGCGCGGGCTGTATGCCCGTCAGCTGGACGGTTTTGGGCAGGAACGCCCCGAACCGTCTGCCGAAACTCCGACTTATCACGCCGAGACGGTGGCCGTCTATCCGGGCGATAAGAACCATCTGCCCTATGATGTGATCGTTCAAACCATGCGGACCAATGAGCCGGAGCCGCCAGCGCCTGCCGCCGAGCCGGAGAAAATCCCGGATGAAGTGCTGGACGAACACCCCATTTCCATTCAGGTAAACGGCGAGTGGCAGACCTTCCCCAATGTCAAAGCTGCCGAGAAAGCCTCTTATGAGGAATACAAGGCTAATCTGCGCCGCACCGCCGAGAATTTCCGTATCACTGACGATCACCTGGGCGAAGGCGGCCCCAAGGCCAAGTTCCAGGCCAATGTCGAGGCAATCAAGCTGCTGAAATACCTGGAGGAAACCACCGGGCAGGCAACGCCGGAGCAGCAGCAAGTCCTCTCCCGGTATGTGGGCTGGGGCGGGTTGGCGGATGCTTTTGACCCTGACAAGGAAAGCTGGAGCAAGGAATATGCCCAGCTGAAGGAGCTGCTGACCCCAGAGGAATATGCCGCTGCCAGAGGTTCTACCCTCAACGCGCACTACACCAGCCCTACGGTCATCAAAGCGATTTACGAGGCTGTGGGCCGTATGGGATTTGAGACCGGCAACATCCTGGAACCGTCCTGCGGTGTGGGTAATTTCTTCGGTATGCTGCCGGAGGAAATGCGGAACAGCCGTCTGTACGGCGTGGAGCTGGATTCCATCAGCGGGCGGATCGCCCAGCAGCTCTATCCCAAGGCCGACATCACCGTGGCCGGTTTTGAAACCACCGACAGGCGGGACTTCTATGACCTTGCCATCGGCAATGTACCTTTCGGCCAGTATCAGGTTCGGGACAAAGCCTACGACAAGCTGAATTTCAGCATTCATAACTACTTTTTTGCCAAGGCGCTGGATCAGGTGCGTCCCGGCGGCGTGGTGGCCTTTGTCACCAGCCGCTATACGATGGACGCCAAAGATTCCACCGTGCGCCGGTATCTGGCCCAGCGCGCCGAGCTGCTGGGGGCTATCCGTCTGCCCAACAATGCGTTCAAGGCCAATGCCGGGACCGAGGTTGTATCGGACATCATCTTCCTCCAAAAGCGAGATCGCCCGCTGGACATCGTGCCGGAGTGGACGCAGACCGGACAGACCGAGGACGGCTTTGCCATCAACCGCTATTTCCTGGACCACCCGGAAATGGTGCTGGGCCGACAGGAACCGGAAAGCACCGCTCACGGCATGGACTATACCGTGAACCCCATCGAAGGTCTGGAACTGGCCGATCAGCTGCACGATGCCGTGAAGTACATTCGCGGTACCTACCAGGAGGCCGAGCTGCCGGAGCTGGGCGAGGGCGAAGCCATCGACACCTCTATCCCCGCTGACCCCAATGTGAAGAACTACTCCTATACCGTGGTGGACGGAGCTGTGTATTTTCGGGAGAACAGCCGCATGGTGCGCCCCGATCTCAACGCCACCGCCGAGGCTCGTGTCAAAGGCATGGTGAGGCTGCGGGATTGTGTCCAGGAACTGATCGACCTGCAAATGGACGCAGCTACACCGGACAGCGACATTCGTGAGAAACAGGTGGAGCTGAACCAGCTCTATGACGATTTTTCCGCCAAGTACGGCCTTATCAATGACCGGGCGAACCGGCTGGCCTTTGCCGACGATTCCAGCTATTATCTGCTCTGCGCGCTGGAGATCGTGGACGAGGACGGCAGACTGGAGCGCAAGGCGGATATGTTCACCAAGCGGACCATCAAGCCCCATGAGGCGGTGACTTCCGTGGACACCGCCAGCGAAGCCCTGGCCGTATCCATCGCGGAAAAGGCCCGTGTGGACCTGGAGTACATGGAACAGCTCACCGGCAAGACCAGTGACGAGCTGGCCGCCGAGCTGCAAGGCGTGATCTTCCGTGTGCCGGGACAGGTGGAGAAAGACGGCACTCCCCATTATGTGACCGCCGACGAATATCTGTCCGGCAATGTGCGGCGCAAGCTGCGTCAGGCACAGCGGGCCGCACAGCAGGACCCGGCTTTTGCCATCAATGTGGAGGCCCTGACCGCTGCCCAGCCTAAAGACCTGGACGCTTCGGAGATCGAGGTGCGCCTGGGCGCTACCTGGATTGATAAAGAGTATATCCAGCAGTTCATGTATGAGATCTTTAATACCCCGTACTATCTCCAGCGCGCCATTCAGGTCAACTACGCCGCCTATACCGCCGAGTGGCAGGTTACGGGCAAAAGCTCTGTGTCAGAAAAAGATGTGGCGGCTTACACCACCTACGGAACGAGCCGCGCCAATTCCTACAAGATTTTGGAGGACAGTTTGAACCTGCGGGATGTCCGTATCTATGACACCGTGGAAGATGCGGACGGCAAAGAGCGCCGGGTGCTGAATGCCAAGGAGACCACCCTGGCAGCTCAAAAGCAGCAGGCCATCCGGGACGCTTTCCGTGATTGGATTTGGCGGGACCCGGAGCGCCGCCAAGCCCTGGTGCGCCAGTATAACGAGGAAATGAACTCCACTCGGCCCCGCGAATACGACGGGTCCCACATCACCTTCGGAGGTATGAACCCTGCCATCACCCTGCGGGATCACCAGCTGGGTGCTATCGCTCATGTACTGTATGGCGGCAATACGCTGTTGGCACATGAGGTGGGCGCAGGTAAGACCTTTGAGATGGTGGCCGCTGCGATGGAATCCAAGCGCCTGGGGCTGTGCCAGAAGTCCCTCTTTGTGGTGCCGAACCACCTGACCGAACAATGGGCGTCGGAGTTCCTGCGGCTCTATCCCTCCGCAAAAATCCTGGTCACGACCAAGAAAGACTTTGAGACCCACAACCGCAAGAAATTCTGTGCCAGAATTGCCACCGGAGACTACGATGCCGTTATCATCGGCCACTCGCAGTTTGAAAAAATCCCCATCAGCCGGGAGCGCCAGGAGCGGCTCCTTCAGGAGCAGATCGACGAGATCACCGAGGGCATTGCCGAGGTGAAATACAGCGGCGGTGAGCGTTTCACTGTCAAGCAGCTGGAACGCACCAAGAAATCTCTGGAGGCAAGACTGGAAAAGCTCCAGGCCGAGGGCCGCAAGGACGATGTGGTGACTTTCGAGCAGCTGGGCGTGGATCGGCTGTTTGTGGACGAGGCGCACAACTACAAGAACCTGTTTTTATACACCAAGATGCGGAATGTGGCGGGCCTCTCCACCAGCGACGCCCAAAAATCCAGCGATATGTTCGCCAAGTGCCGCTACATGGACGAGATCACCGGCAGCCGGGGTGTTATCTTTGCCACCGGCACCCCGGTCAGCAACTCCATGACCGAGCTTTACACTATGCAGCGGTATCTCCAGTATGACCGCTTGCAGGAACTGAGCATGACCCACTTCGACTGCTGGGCCAGCCGTTTCGGAGAAACCGTCACGGCCCTGGAACTGGCACCGGAAGGCACCGGCTACCGGGCGCGCACCCGCTTCTCCAAGTTTTTCAATCTCCCGGAGCTGATGAACCTGTTCCGCGAAGTTGCTGACATCAAGACCGCTGACCAGCTCCACCTTCCCACGCCGGAGGTAGAATACCACAACATCGTGGCCCAGCCCACCGAGCAGCAGCAGGAAATGGTGAAGGCGCTGTCCGAGCGTGCCTCCCTGGTACACAGCGGCACGGTGGACCCCTCCCAGGACAATATGCTCAAGATCACCAGCGATGGCCGCAAGCTGGGCCTGGACCAGCGCATTATCAATCAGGCGCTGCCGGACGAACCCGGCACTAAGGTCAACCAATGTGTCGCAAACATCTTGCAGATCTGGCGGGACGGCAAGGCTGACAAGCTGACCCAGCTGGTGTTCTGCGATATTTCCACGCCCCAGGCTGCCCCCTCCAAAAAGGCAGCCAAGGCGCTGGACAATCCCACGCTTCATGCGCTGGAGCAGGCTGTGCCGTTGGATGAGCCGGAGCCTGCCTTTACCATCTATGAGGACATCCGCCAGAAGCTCATCGCCCAGGGAATGCCCGCCGAGCAGATTGCTTTTATCCATGAAGCCAAGACTGAGGTGCAGAAGAAAGAGCTGTTCGCCAAGGCCCGCACCGGCCAGGTGCGTGTTCTGCTGGGTAGTACCGCCAAGATGGGCGCTGGCACCAATGTGCAGGATCGCCTTGTGGCGCTCCACGACCTGGACTGCCCGTGGCGGCCGGGAGACCTTGCCCAGCGCAAGGGTCGTATCGAGCGCCAGGGCAACCAAAATCCCCTGGTCCATGTGTATCGCTATGTGACTGAGGGTACTTTTGACGCTTATCTTTGGGTGCGACACGAAGTCGCGTAATTTAACCGTCTGGCTATGACCAGACCCACTATTCCATTAGTGGTAGCCTATCGCCACCGAAGCAACTGGTAACGGTTGTGAGGGAGCATGGCGAGAAATAGTAGCCCCGCCCGAACGGGCTCAAGCTGAAGCCGCGAGGTAGAAGCGATAAACTGCCAGCAACAAAGTGGTTGGGGAGCTTGGCTTGTGCAATATGGCTAACATATAGTGAACTACTGATAAACGCCGTTAAAGACGAGCAGGCTAAAGTTGCTGATAAGCCTGAACCAAAATGGTATTGCAGTCGGATGTTCTCCTCCAGCGATGGGAACACATGGACGCTAAGGCTGTCGGCGGAGAGGTAGAGCCTAACCTGCACAGTTAAATGCGCGGAACGTGGTAAGCCCGTATTCCTCCGAGCAATCGGACGGGAACCGCAAGGGAAACCTTATGGAATGCGGGTAAAAGAACGATGGAGAAAGCGAATGCCAACCCTGTAATGGGGCTGGATAGGGGTTGAAACATTACCCCACGCGAAAGCGGGCAGACTTCCATCACGGTCTTTCTTTACGAGAGAATTTACAGAACTTTTGAAGGAGGGAATTGCAAATGAACGGGAAACCGTGTGCACCATCTAACATGGCGCAAAACTGGGAATCCATTGATTGGAATAAGGCGAGCGCATATGTGAAAAAGCTGCAAATGCGTATCGTAAAGGCTCAAAAAGAAGGGCACTACAGCAAAGTGAAATCTTTGCAGTGGATGCTCACTCACTCGTTTTATGCCAAGGCTTTGGCTGTAAAGCGAGTTACAAGCAACAGAGGGAAAAACACATCAGGCGTGGACCACGAACTGTGGCTTACACCGCAGGCAAAATTTGATGCAATCTCAAAACTGAAACGGAAAGGCTACAAGCCGCAACCGCTAAAACGGTGCTATATTCCGAAGAAAAACGGGAAAATGCGCCCGCTTAGCATTCCGACTATGACAGACCGTGCAATGCAAACGCTATACAAGTTTGCATTGGATCCATTGGCTGAAACACTCGGCGACCCCAACTCCTATGGGTTTAGAATCGGCAGAAGCACCCATGATGCCATTGAGCAATGCTTCACTGTTCTAAGCAAAGGAAAATCGCCGCAGTGGGTACTAGAGGGCGACATTAAAGGTTGCTTCGACCACATCAGCCACGAATGGCTTCTCGAGAACATTCCTATGGACACGCAGATGCTGTATAAATGGTTAAAGTGCGGATTCGTGGACACAAAGCAGCTGTTCCCGACAGAGGAAGGAACTCCGCAGGGTGGAACAATCTCTCCCGTACTAATGAATATGACGTTGGACGGGTTGGAAAGAACCCTCAAAGAGCGCTTCCCGACCAGAGAATACCGCAACCGAAAGACACACTTCACGAAGGTGAACTTTGTGCGCTACGCGGATGATTTTATCATCACCGGAGAGTCGCCCGAGCTCTTGCAAAATGAAGTGTTACCCCTGGTGCGGCAATTCATGGCAGAAAGGGGCTTACAGCTGTCCGAAGAAAAGACGGTCATCACACATATTGACGAAGGATTCGACTTCTTAGGGCAGAACATCCGGAAGTACAACGGGAAGTTGCTCATAAAGCCGTCTAAGTCCTCTGCAAAATCTTTTCTGAAGAAAATCCGCGAGATTGTAAAATCCAACAAGGGCGCCCCGCAGGACTTGTTGATTCGTAAACTGAACCCCGTCATCCGTGGCTGGGTCAATTACCATCGGTATGTGGTATCTGCGGAAACGTTCAGTTGGATTGACTATCAAATTTACAAGTGCCTATGGCAATGGGCAACACGCAGACATCGCCACAAGGGTCGTAAATGGATTGCCAAGAAATATTGGCATTACATCGGAACTCGTCAGTGGACATTTGCGGCGGAACTCAAGGGCGATAGCACCAAAGCACCTTACTTGGCGCTGGAATACGCAACAAACACTAATATCCTGCGATTCAAGAAAATTGTAGCCGAAGCTAACCCGTTTGACGAGCGGTGGAACGGCTACTACGAGGAACGCGATGGTGAAAAGATGCTAAACAGCACCAAGGGCAGAGAAAAACTGCTCAAACTCTGGCGCAATCAAAAGCACCTCTGCCCGGTCTGCAACGAACCAATTACATCGGAAACCAGTTTCAAAGTGCACAAGATTTTCGAAAATGGAACTTACAGAAAATCGATGATGGTTCACCCGCTTTGCCATAATAAGTTACATAACTCTGCTGTTTGTTCTTGCGAGTCGGGTTTCCGAGAGGAAGCTTTACGAAAGGCTTGAGCCGTATGAGGGGAAACTCTCATGTACGGTTCTTAGGGGAGGGGTTGGCAGCAATGCCCACCCTTTACCCGATCAGACGGTGGAGAACAAACAGAAGTTCATTTCGCAAATTATGACCAGCAAAAGCCCAGTGCGCTCCTGCGACGATGTGGACGAAACGGCATTGTCCTTTGCCGAGATCAAGGCCCTGTGCGCCGGAGACCCCCGTATCAAGGAGCGCATGGACCTGGATGTGGAGGTCTCCAAGCTGAAGCTGATGAAAGCCGATCACCAGAGCAAGCAGTACCGTCTGGAGGATCAGCTGCTGAAATACTTCCCGGAGGAAATCGAAAAGCACAAAGGCTTTATCCAGGGGTTTGAGGCAGACCTGGAGACCCTGGCTACCCATCCACACCCGGAGGATGGCTTTGCCGGGATGGAGATCCGGGGCGATGTGCTGACCGACAAAGAAAACGCCGGTGCAGCCCTGCTGGACGCCTGTAAGGAGGTCAAAGGCTCCGAGCCTGTGCAGATCGGCAGCTACCGGGGTTTCACTATGTCCGTGGAGTTTTCGGCCTGGAAACAGGAATATACGCTCCTGCTGAAAGGCCAGATGACCCACCGGGCAAGCCTCGGCACAGACCCACGCGGCAACCTGACCCGCATTGACAATGCGCTCTCTCAAATGCCCCAGCGCCTGGAGGCGACCAAGGCCCAGCTGGACAATCTGTACCAGCAGCAGGCCGCCGCCAAGGAGGAAGTGGGCAAGCCTTTCTCTTATGAGGATGATCTGCGGGTAAAGTCCGCCCGTCTGGTGGAGCTGGACACGCTTCTGAATCTGGACGGCAAGGGCCGCTCTCAGCCGGAGTCCGTGATCGCCAAGAGCGCACGGCCCTCGGTGCTGGACAGCTTGAAGCGTCCGGTGCCGCCCCGCAGCCCCGAAAAGAAACCGAAACAGCATGAGGAGGTGCGATAACATGAATACCAACGATCTGAATACGGCCCTCTATGAGAAGATGGCCGCTGAACAGGACAAATACCGGGACTGGCTGAAAAGCCAGCTCCCGGCAGAGGTCCTGAACCACGCCTACGAATACACCGTCCGGGAGGACATCGTGATGGCGATGGAGGAACTGGAGCTGACCGCTGCCCAGGCCCAGGCGCTGCTGGATTCGCCCACGCCGTTGGCCGATGTGTACCGTTACTTTGAGAAGTTGGAGACCGGCTACATGGATGTGGTCCGGGACAGTATTGAGAACCGGGCCGATGACGCTTGCAAGGCCCAGGCGGAGCTTCGTAAAGCCGCCATTTACCCTCACTCCGCTGCCTATGCGAAAGAGCATGGGGAGCTGGAGCAGTACCGGGCCTCCAACAACGCCAATCTCCAATGCAAGGAGGCCATTGAAGCTGCGGTGCGGGAACACTTCGACGGGATGTATCTCAGTCACGATGCCGCCAAGGGCGTGATCGAGACCTACGGCATGGACCGGGTCATGCTGGTCCTTGCCAACACCGTCCAGCTCCAGGACTGGGATGGGCGCTACTCGCCCCGCAACAAGGAATGGGCAAAGACCATCCCCAACTACAACTCCGATACCGTCCGGTGTGGGTATGCCCTGAACAGCCACCCCGCTGTTTTGAACGGGTTTATTGATCTGGTGCGCGAGGAACATCTGCGCCGCCAACCCTTGACGGCAGAGGACATCCAGGCAGAGGCAGAACGGATTTTGCGGGAGCTGCGCGCACCGGATATGCCGAACAGCCCCCACGGGACCCATTACATGGCCCGCATTTCCCCGGAGTTTCTGAATCGTGCCGGGAGCAAAGACCATGATCGGCTGATGAATCTCCTGCCGTTTCGCAGTCTGTCGTTTACCGGTATGAAGGGACTTCCTGGAACCTATGCCACCATTCTGGGCAGCGAGGACCGCTCCAAGGAGCTGCGCCAGCCCCGGTCCTCTGTTCGGGAGCATTTGAAGCAGGAACCGAAACAGGCAGCCCCCAAAGCTCCGGGCCATAAGAAACGGGAGCCGGAACGGTGAGCACCCCAAAGCGCAAACGGGAGGTCCAGGTGAATTTCCGGGTCTCCCCGGAGGAGTTGGCGCTGATCGAGCAGAAAATGTCCCAACTTGGGACGAAGAACCGAGAAGCCTATCTGCGGAAGATGGCCCTGGACGGTTATGTGGTGCAGCTGGACTTGCCGGAGCTGAAGGAGCTGGTGTCTCTGCTGCGCCGGAGCAGCAACAACCTGAACCAGCTCACCCGCCGAGTGCATGAGACCGGGCGTGTCTACGACGCTGACCTGGAAGATATAGCCCAGCGGCAGGAGCAGCTATGGGAGGGCGTGAAGGAAATCCTGACCCAGCTCTCCAATCTATCGTGACAGGGGTATATATCCCATCTGCGGAGGGAGGAACGGCGTTCTTTTCGCCGCGCCTCCCTCCGCTTTTTCTTTTTGTCTGTATCCTTGCCTTTTGACGGGGCTTGCCGGATAATAAAGGCAGATAGCAAAATGTTCTCACATCTCACAAAGGAGTTGAGATACCGATGTTGACCTTTGAAAAGGTTTTAGAGATTTTCGAGGACTATCTGGCGCAGGATATGGAGCTGGAAGTCTACAAGAGCCGGTACGGATATGTCTGCGTGTCCTTCAACGGCTCGCCCCCGGACCCGCCCTATTGCGAGGGTGATGTGTGCCGGACCCCGGAGGAACTGTTTAACCATCTGCTGGTCGAGTACGAATCCTTTGCCTCCATTCAGCTGACAAAGGGACGCCGGGAAGAAAACGAGGCCGACGAGGAACAGGTCCGCCGTCTGTGCCAGAAGTATTTGGATCGTCGAGAGGAGGCCATGAAATGACCGTATTGAAGCTGATTATGAAGATTGTGATTGCGCCGGTGATCCTGCTGCTCACCCTGGCCATCTGGATTTGCGTGGGGCTGGTCTATGTATCTGGCTTGGTGCTGGGGCTGCTCAGTACGGTGATCGCCCTGCTGGGCGTGGCCGTCCTGATGACATACTCCCCGCAGAACGGCCTTATTCTGTTGGTAATCGCGTTTCTCATAAGCCCCTTTGGGCTGCCGAAATTGGCCTTTTGGCTGCTTGGCAAGGTGCAGGATTTGAAGTTTGCAGTACAGGATTTGATCTACGGATAATATTGGAGAGAAAAGTGCAGCCAGCCGGTTTGAACCCGGCTGGCTGTTTTACTGCTCTGGATGCTTTAGAGCTGCCTTTATCATTGCAAGTGCAAGCTCTTGTTTTGACAGTGGTGCATCTTTCCATAGCATTTCAATTTCATGGATTTTACTGATCTCATTTTCGCTCAATTCATCCTGCAACAGATAGTCAGGAGAAATGTGGAGCGCCTTGCAAATGTCGATGAATACCGGCAGGCTGGGCATCTTGGCTCCACCTTCAATTTGCCGCAGATAAGTGGCATTGATGTTACACAATTCCGATAATTTGTCGGCTGTCAGGCCACGAGACTTCCGCACCTCGTTGATGCGCTTTCCCAATTTGCTTTGTTCCATAGTCCACACCCGTCTATTAGCTGTTAGCGATTATTTTATGTACTCTAAGACTACATTATGATTGCGGGTTATAATAGCGTCTGTTAGACTATGTTTTATAAGCTGTCAGCTTTCCTTTTGGTTGAAGCTCAGAACAATAGCTTTAGAAAGTGAGGATAAGGTATGATTGTAACCTTTTGTGGCCATGCACAGATCTCGCAGAGTGAGAAAATAGAGAAATGGTTATACGCTGTTACGCAAAAACTGATTGAACAAGGAGCGACTACCTTTTACCTGGGCGGCTATGGAGCCTTTGACTTCTTGGCGGCGTCTGTTCTGAGAGCGCAGAAAAAACGGTATCCGCAGATTGAGCTGATCCTTGTTCTGGCATATCTAAACACCGGGAGGAGCACTTCCGGTTACGACAGCACCGTGTATCCGCCGTTGGAAACTACGCCACGCCGTTTTGCGATTTCTCACAGAAATCGCTGGATGGTAGAGGCCAGTGATGTGGTAGTAGCGTATGTTCTCCATGATTGGGGTGGAGCCGCCACAACACTGCGGTGCGCCAAACAGAAAAAGAAACAAATTATTTCTTACCGTGACGAGATAGGCAGTTGAGGCTGCCTATTTTTTGAAGGGAGGCAACCTTTATGGCAACCACACGCATCATGCCGCTGCATATCGGCAAGGGCCGGACCGAGAGCCGTGCCATCAGCGAGATTATCGACTATGTGGCCAATCCGCAAAAAACTGACCACGGCAGGCTCATCACTGGCTATGAGTGCGACAGCCGTGTAGCCGACGCCGAGTTCATGCTGGCCAAGCGCCAGTATATCGCCGCCACCGGACGGGTCCGGGGTGCGGATGATGTAATCGCCTACCATGTACGCCAGTCCTTCTGCCCTGGGGAGATCACCCCGGAGGAGGCCAACCGGCTGGGCGTAGAATTTGCCAAACGGTTCACCAAGGGCAAACACGCCTTTATCGTTTGTACCCACATTGACAAGGCCCATGTCCATAATCATATCATTTGGAGTTCGGTCAACCTGGACTGTGACCGGAAGTTCCGCAACTTTTGGGGCAGCACAAAAGCCGTCCGTCGATTGAGCGACACCATCTGCATTGAGAGCGGGCTGTCCATTGTCGAGAACCCAAAGCCACATGGGAAAAGCTACGACCAGTGGCTGGGCAATCAGGCAAAACCGTCCCATCGGGAATTGCTCCGTGCTGCCATTGACAACGCCCTGGCACAAAAGCCTGCTGACCTGGACGAGCTACTGAAGCTGCTCCGGGAATCCGGCTGTGAAGTATCCAAGCGCGGGAAATCCTACCGTTTGAAGCTCCCCGGCTGGGGCAAAGTGTCCCGCCTGGACAGCCTGGGTGAAGGCTACACCTTGGAGGACCTGCTGGCCGTTCTCGCCGGTCAAAAGGAGCATACACCCCGTCAGAAGCCGGTCAAGCAAGCAGATCCGCCGAAGGTCAATCTGTTGGTTGACATTCAGGCAAAGCTCCAGGCCGGAAAAGGTGCCGGGTATGTGCGGTGGGCCAAGGTTTTTAATCTGAAACAGATGGCGCAGACCGTGAATTATCTCACCGAGCATAACCTGCTGGAGTATGCGGTGCTGGAGGAAAAGGCTGCTGCGGCCACGGCCCACCACAATGAGCTATCTGCCAAAATCAAGGCAGCGGAGAAACGCATGGCGAAGATTGCCGTCCTGCGGACTCACATCATCAACTATGCCAAGACCCGCGACACCTATGTGGCCTACCGGAAGGCCGGTTACTCCAAGAAATTTCGCCAAGAACATGAGGAGGAAATCCTGCTCCATCAGGCGGCCAAAAATGCCTTTGACGATATGGGGGTCAAGAAGCTCCCCAAAGTTAAGGAACTGCAAGCCGAGTATGCCCGGCTCCTAGAGGAAAAGAAAAAGACCTATGCCGAGTACCGGCGCTCCCGTGAGGAAATGCGGGAGCTGCTGGCGGCAAAGGCCAATGTGGATCGGCTCTTAAAAATGGAGGCGGAACACGATGCCAAAAAAGAAAAAGACCACGACCAGCGGTGAACTGGTCATGGTCAAAAGCGTCCATCGGACGCGCAGCCGCAGAATAAAATTCTGCGTTCATGGGGGCTTGGGGGATTCCCTCAACAAGCAGCGCCTGGAGCCGAATGGCTATCCAGGGGCATTGCTTGCCTCTTTCCCGCAGGAATAAAATAAGCCAGTGACGAAACCTTCAAATTTCGCTCACTGGCCTACTTTGTTTCAAGTTTCTTGGAAAGTTCCTTTAGTTCCTCTGCAAATCCACGAGTATGGCGCAACAATGTTTCACGCATCTCCGGCGGGCAGTTCATATAAAGGAGCTTCATCTCATTCTGTCCTGCTTCGTCCGGCGAGAGATCCGGGTACATAAGCGAGTCCAGTGAAAGATGAACCACCTTTGCCAATGCTTTTAAAATCAGATAAGAAGGATTTCTCCTTGCTTTCTCAATATCAGCAATCTGTTTGGTAGAAACATGGGATTCATCGGCAAGCTGTTCCTGCGTCAGATTTTTTTCTTTTCGTGCTGCTCGGAGCGCATCTCCCAAAGCAGTCAAATCATCAATCGGCATTATCGTTCACCCCAATAACATTGTATCGTTCCGGTCTGATTTGAGGAATAACCTTATCGTTCCGGTTTTCCGGTGCGATTATACCGATTTCCTTTTCGATAGCATGGTTGTAGGCTTGTATTATTCGAGTAACGGAAATATAATGGAATGAATTGCAGGAGGTGCCAAAATGGACTACATGACATTGAAAGAGGCAAGTGAAAAATGGGGAGTTTCTGCCCGTCAGATAAATTATTATTGTTCAGCTAATCGGATTGAGGGTGCAATAAAAGTGGCCACAATCTGGTTAATACCTAAAAGTGCCAATAAGCCAATAGATAAGCGCAAAAAAAATGCTTCTTTGTGAGATTTCTGCGATATTTCTTTTTTGTCATAATCAGAGAAAGGATGTGAGCGCATGAGAATTTTAGTGGTCGAAGATGACCGCCTTTTGAATACAACTCTTTGCTATAATCTTTCTGCCGCTGGCTATGAGGTGGAGGCCGCTTTAAGTAAAAGTGTTGCAGAACGGCTTTGTGAAAAACAGGACTATGATTTAATCGTTCTTGATGTTAACCTGCCGGATGGAAACGGCTTTGATTTTTGCCGTGACATGAAAGAACGATCCCCGGACACGGCAGTGATTTTCCTTACGGCAAACGATATGGAGAGTGATATGCTCCGAGGTTATGAGCTTGGCGCAGACGATTATGTTACAAAGCCTTTTCCTATGAGCGTATTCCAGAAAAAAGTAGCTGCGCTGCTGGCCAGAATCAGGAAACAATCCGGCGGCGAATGTTACAATGACGGCAATCTGTATGTCAATTTTTCGGAGATGGCTGCTACACTCAACGGAGAGACAATTTCGTTTACTCCATTGGAATATCGGCTTTTGAAAGTGCTGACGAAAAATCCGCAGATCGTCTTGACGCGGCAGGTGCTATTGGAAAAATTGTGGGATATTGATGGCAATTTTGTGGATGAACACGCTTTGACTTCGGCAATCAGCAGAATACGCGGCAAAATAGAAAGGACGGATAAGTCCTATATCAAAACGGTTTATGGCATGGGCTATATGTGGATTGGGGGCGGTGGCAAATGAAAGCGGAAAAACTGTCCGTTAACAGAGTGTGCATTGCCATCGGTGCCTTTCTGTTGCTGTTGTCGGTATCTATGTCCCTATTCTTGTATTTTCTGACAAAGAATACACTTGTTCTATGCTGTGGACTGCTCTATGCTGCTGGTGCTTTTGGCTGTCTGACGCTTTTTCTGGCCTTTATACGGCGGAAACTCACCTTGTTTTCAGATGCCTTGTGCAAGCAGCTCGATGATATGATGTCGTCAGATCGGGAACCGCCACAATACGCAGTGGAAGAAAACCTGTTCTATAAAATCCAGCACCGGCTTTCTCGGCTCTATGAAGTGCTGCGCGAAGGCAAAAGCAGCATTGCAAAAGAACGAGCAGATTTGCAGGAATTGATTTCAGACATATCCCACCAGGTAAAAACTCCTATTGCAAACTTGAAAATGATTGATGCAACTTTGTTGGAGCAAACCGTATCCCCGGAAAAGCAGCGAGAGTTTCTTTGTGCTATGGGCGGCCAGTTAGATAAGCTGGATTTTCTTATGCAGGCCATGATTAAAACTTCTCGGCTGGAAACAGGAGTTATTTCTTTACAAGCAAAAGGACAACCTCTCTATGATACCCTTGCTGCTGCGCTGGGCGGCATTTTGCTTAATGCAGAAAAGAAGCAGATTGAGGTTACAGTAGATTGCACGGAAACAGTATCTGCGGCCCATGATCGGAAATGGACTACGGAAGCCCTCTTCAATATTCTGGATAATGCGGTAAAGTACACGCCAGAGGGTGGGAAGATTCATGTGGCTGTGGCGTGCTGGGAAATGTATGCGAAGATTGATATTTCCGACACAGGCATCGGTATTCCAGAACAACATCAAGGGACAATTTTCAAGCGGTTCTATCGTGAGGACAGTGTGCATGATGCACCGGGTATAGGGATCGGCCTGTATCTGGCTCGCGAGATCATTACTCGGCAAGCTGGATTTATCCGTGTCGTTTCGGAAGTCGGTGCTGGATCTACCTTTTCGGTGTTCCTGCCTCGTTCTTGAATATCAATGTCACGAGATTGTGAGATTTCAATGGTTTCGCAAGATGAAATTGGGGATGACCGTGACATTCCTGTGAGGATTGATTGTTACAATAAGGCCACCAGGAAGAAAGGATGGTGTTCCTATGAACATTTTAGAAACTATTGATTTGAAAAAATACTACGGGTCAGAACCGAACATCACTCGCGCTCTGGATGGGGTTTCACTTATCATAGCAGCGGGGGAATTTGTCGCTATTGTTGGTACATCTGGCAGTGGTAAATCCACGCTGCTCAACATGATTGGTGGCTTAGATGTCCCCACTTCCGGCAAGGTCATTGTGGATGGAAAAGATTTGTCGTCGATGAATGACGAGCAGCTAACCATTTTTCGTAGGCGAAAAATCGGGTTTGTATTCCAAAATTACAATCTGGTACCCGTACTCAATGTCTATGAAAATATCGTTTTGCCGGTGGAACTGGATGGCGATAGTGTTGACAAAAAATTTATGCAGGATGTTGTGCGGATGTTGGCTTTGGAAGATAAGCTGAACAGTATGCCAAACAATCTTTCCGGCGGCCAGCAGCAGCGCGTGGCCATCGCTCGTGCGCTCGTTTCTAAACCTGCTATCATACTGGCGGACGAACCAACAGGAAATTTGGATAGCCGGACGAGTAATGATGTTCTTGGATTGCTGAAAGTAACCAGTCAGAAATTCCATCAAACACTTGTAATGATTACCCACAACAACGAACTTGCCCAGCTTGCTGATTGGATTGTCCGTATAGAGGACGGAAAAATCGCACAGTAACAGGGGGTGGCATTGATGAATGATATTTTATTTGGCAATAATAATCAGGGTGCAATTAAGCGCCTTGCAAAAAGGAACTATCGTGCCAATAAACAAAGAAATTTCTTCGTTACTGTTGCGTTGTTCTTAACCGCCTTTATGATTACATCCGTATTTAGTTTAGGGTGTAGTTATTTTGAAACTTTTCAAATGCAGCAAATTCGTGCAATGGGTACAACTGCTGATGTGGCAATCACAAATCTTACAAAGAGCCAATATGAAGAACTACGCCGCTCCAGTTTAGTATCCGTAGTTGGAGTCAGTCAAAGATTGGGAAGTGTTGATACATCTGGAATGGACGATGCCCTGCTGAGTATTTCCTGGATAGACGAAGCAGAGTGGAAGGAACATCGTGTCCCAACAATTTCGGATTTGCACGGAAATTACCCGCAAGCAGAAAATGAACTTATGCTTCCGACCTGGGCGTTAAGCGCGATGGGGATTTCTGACCCGCAAGTGGGCATGAACATTCCTGTTTCATATCAGCTCGGAACGGATTATCAATATCTATCTGGCGAATTTGTTTTGTCAGGTTATTACACAGATTATTCGACTTCTCGTGTAGGCAACCGTGGTTCTGCTTATGTCTCGGAACTTTTTGCGACACAAACAGGACTTTCATTTGATAGTGTGTCTACCGCAATGATTTCTTTTTCTGATGACAGCAATGTTGAGCGATCCTGCGAAAAATTAAAAAGTGAGATCATATTTACAGAGGGGCAGTCCTTTGAAATTGTACCTTCTGTTCAGAGTAATTCAGTTTCAATTATTCTGCCGCTGGCCGCTATTATTGTTTTCATCATTATCAGTGGTTATCTGCTTATCTATAATATTCTGTATATCTCAATTTCCAGAGATACACAGTTTTATGGACAGCTCAAAACGATAGGCGCAACAAAAAGGCAAATCAAGAGAATTGTGCGTTCTCAAATATTTAGAACCTCTATGATCGGTATTCCCAGCGGTTTAATTGCTGGTGGAGTTGTTTCGCTGGGTCTTGTCCCATTTGCTATGAATATGATGTATTCTGGCAATACAGAGCTTGGGGCGATAGTATCTTTTTCTCCGCTCATCTTTGTTGGTGCCGCAATCTTTGCATTTTTTACTGCGGTAATCGGCAGTATGAAGCCAGCAAAAATAGCTGCAAGCATTTCGCCCATTGCGGCTTCACGCTACACGAATGTTAATGCAAGAAAATACCGAGAGCATAAAAGCCATAGGATAAAACTATCCCGGATGGCCCGAAATAACATTTTTAGAAATCCTAAAAGCGCCATCCTTACCTTTGCATCGCTATTTTTAGGGCTAATTTTGTTCCTGGTTTCAGCCGGTCTGTTATCGAGCCTGAGTCCCGAAAATTTTGTAAATCAATGGGGCGAAAGTGATTTTGCATTGACTTACAGCATTTCCGAAGAAGAAAATCTGCTCTCTGATGAAATGCTGCAAAAGATTGAGGCAATAGAAGGAATTGAAAATGTGCGCGTCACTTACTCAGCTTCGCCGCGAACTACAATGAATGTTGTTTACGACCAAAATGTATTCGGCAAATATATTGATTCTCTAAACGGCGTGTCGGGTCTTGATTTTTCAAATGAGGAAACGCTAAAAAACTATACGGATAATTTTTGGAGTGGGGTTTATGGAATAGATTCCAGATATGTTGAGGAACTTAATGAAACTCTCGAGAATCCTATTGATCTGGAAGCCTTTGAGAATGGAGAATTGGTTATTCTATCTGCCATGACTGATGCTGAAGGAAACCCATTGATTCAACCCGGACAAACAATTACTGTTGTTGGTGAATATGGTGAGCATACCTTTACGGTGGCAAATGGCTTTTTGGACGCTGATTTTCAAAGTGGGCGAGGAAACGAGAGAGGTACAGCCCCTGATCTGTATGTCAGCCAACAAGCGTTAAAGAAATTGTCCAAGGAAACTAAAATCTTCCGTATAGCTTTTGATACCGTTGACAGCAGTTATGACAAAGAGATCATGGCACAACTTCAATCAATTACTGCCCTGTCATCTGGCATTGATATTCAGTCGCGATATGAGAAGCAGCAAGAAATGGCAGGATATTTACTGACTTCAAGAGTTTTGGCCACAGGTTTGTCTGCCGTATTTTTGCTGATTGGAATTATGAATTTCATTAACACAATGGTCGTTAGTGTTAATACCAGAAAACATGAATTTGCCACACTTGAGAGTATTGGAATGACAAAAAAGCAAATTAGGAATGTGCTACTTTGGGAAGGCGGGTATTATTGGAGCATCTCTTTTCTGCTGCTTGCCACATTGGGAACAGCGATATATATTCCGATATACTCAGTTTTTAGAAAAATGGTTCCTTATGCTGCGTTTAGTTATCCTGTGATTCCTTTGTTATCTGTTGCGGCTATTGTTTTGCTGGTCTGTTTTGTAACTCCGGTTATAACTTTCAAACAGGGCGTTAAGGAAAGCGTTGTAGAAAGGCTGAGACAAAACTAAATAGAACCGATGGGAAAACCGGGAGAAAATTCTCCCGGTTTTTTCAAATGTCACAAATCTGCGAGATTTGAGCTTGTTATTATGTCGAAATAAAGTTTAGCAAAGACAATTCTGCGAGAATTGCCAGTTATAATCAGAAACAAATAAGAAAGTTGCCGAACAACGGTAAAGAAAAAAAGCCGCCGTTCAGCAACCCTTTTGACACGCCCATACAACCAGTGGCGGCTTTGAGAAATCAAGGCCGCCGTTCTTATTTTGTCTGAAGGAGAGTGATACCAGGAACGGCGGCCCAGGGAGGGAGCCGCCGTGAAAGCAGTAATATGTAGTTCATCAAAAAAAGCCTTGCTTACGCCTCGGCTCTTTTCGTTCCTCCGCCGGCATTATCCTACCGGTTAATCGGCAACTTCAAGAAAAATGAGCTTGACGCCAGTTTCCCGCTTCGGGAGACTGGCGTTTTTGCTTGTCGATTTTTGTGGAATGGCCCCGAATTATGCCGGTGCCGTTCTCCGCCCCATTTCGGCTCACTCGCCAACTGGACCCGTGAACCGAAATGGAGGTACATAATGCAAAAAATCAATCTTCGGGAGCTATATCCCGACATTTATAAAACGGACACCTATCTGGAAGTAACTGATGAAGTGCGTGAGGTGTTCCTGGCCGATAAACGAGCTGAAGCACGCTACCTGCGCCAGATGTATAACTACAAAGCGCACTATTCCCTGGACTGCGACAATGGCATTGAGAAAGCATTGATGCAGCACCCACCGACCCCAGAAGAAATCCTGGAGGACAAGCAGCTGCGCGATCAGCTCTATACTGCGATAATGGAGTTGCCGGATAAGCAGGCCAAGTGGATCTACGCCCGGTTCTACCTGGGCATGACCGTCAAGGAAATTGCCCAGGCTGAAGGTGTCGATCTCAGCTGGGTATATAAGAGTATCAGGAGGGGCTTAAAGCATCTGGCAAAAAAAATTGAAAAAATTTAATTTGCGTGGCCAAAATATCGCCGTTTTCTTCACTACTATTAGAAGGACAATTCTTCCCCTTCTCTGGTACATTGACAACTGAATAGACGGCATTTCTGGTACATAACCCATGTATGAGCGAATCAGGCGCGCCGCCAAGAAGGACAAGCCAAGGAGGTGATGAACAAGCTGTCCTGAGCGATCAACGCAAGTCTGGAACCCGAAGGTGGCACTTCGGAGCGCGGTGACTACATGGGGGCTTAAAGATACTTCCTCACGGCCTCCTAAAGACTTGGGGGGAACCCTGTGGCGCACGAGCAAAACGACGCTGCGGAGTTATGACAGCCGCGCCAGCGGAGACCAGAAGTGTCCCCATCGTCAGGGCGCGTGGCAAATATGGCGAATAGAAATCAAATTACAATACAGCAGCCGTATCGATTTATAGGTTAGCATATACCTTCACCTTTATCGGTACGGCTGCTTTTCTATTTTGACATTCTCCGCGCTGAGGAGGTGTTGATTATGAGTATGTCAATATCTCAAAAAGACGCTTATGGCATGGTTTTTTCAAACTACCCTGATATTGTCAGCGTCGCACAAATGAGCAAAATGTTGGGGATCAGTGAAAAGTCCGCCTACCGATTGTTACAAGAAAACAGCATCGAACATTTTCGAGTAGGCCGAACCTACAAGATTCCCAAACTTCACATATTGAACTACTTGCACATCATCAGACGAAGCTAATTCATATCCTTGCTGCATTTATAGGGTGATGGTACGATGATACTGTCAACAGCGGGTGAATATAGCTGCTGCAAAAAGGAGGAATGATGATGGTAGCAGGTCACCTGAGAGAACAAAATGGATATTTCCAGATGATATTAAGCTGGAAAGGTGCTGACGGTAAGCGAAAAAGCAAATCTATCAGCACAGGACTTACTGTAAAGGGTAATAAGAAGCGGGCGGAAGCCATGCTGCTCAAAACCCGAAAAGAATTTAATCCCGAAAATCTGCTGGAAAACGCAGATATGCCGTTTCATGTTTTTTTGAATAAGTGGCTGAAAGAAAACGCTTTTTCCTTTAGCCCAAGTACATACGCGGAATATGCCTACGATGTTAGAAGTCAGATTGAGCCATTCTTTGAGAAACATCCTATTGGTTTGCTCAAAATGTCTGGACGAGATCTGGAGGCATTTTATCGCTATGAAAGACAGGAACATGAGGCTTCTTCGCAGGAATTGCTGCAATACCACGAGATAATCGTGGCAGCATTTCAATACGCCGTTGAGTTGACATGGCTGAAGGAAAACCCTGTGGCTCATATCAACCCGTGTGCAGATGAAGCTCCCATACTCTTTACCGATTTTATTCTGGAATGGCTGGAAATGATGAAAAGCAGCGTCGAGCTGACCACATATTCATCCTACGCCAATTCCATCAAGGGAAGCATTGTCCCGTACTTCAAAGACAAAATGCTCACCTTGCAGGACCTGGAGAAGCACCCCAAGCATATCCAGGACTACTATCAATTTGAGCTTGGTAAAGGGCTTACGGCTAATACCGTAATCCATCGCCACGCCAACATCCGTAAATGCTTGCAGTATGCGTTCCAGATCGGACTAATTAAGTCTAACCCCGCTGACCGTGTAGAGCGGCCCCGGAAAGACAAATATCTTGCGACGATTTACAACCAGCAAGAGCTGGAAATCCTTTTCAAGACTGTAAAAGGAGACCCCATTGAGCTGGGTGTTATTCTTGCCGCATTTTACGGACTGCGGCGAAGCGAGGTAGTCGGACTGAAATGGGATGCGATTGACTTTGAAAAAAAGACAATCAGCATAAAGCACACCGTTACGCAAGTCAATGTGGATGGCAAGAACATCACCGTACAGAAGGACCGAACGAAAACAAAGTCCAGTTACCGGACATTGCCTTTGGTCCCGCCATTTGAAGAACTGCTGCGGCGCTTGAAACAAGAGCAGCTTGTCAATCAAAAGGTATGCGGCGCAGCCTACTGCAAAAAATATCTGGATTATATCTATGTAAATGCAATGGGCGAACTTGTCAAACCAAACTTCATCACACAGCATTTTGAGATTGTATTGAAAAACCACGGATTGAAAAAAATCCGTTTCCACGATCTCCGCCATAGCTGTGCCAGCCTTCTTTACGCCAACGGTGTCAGTCTGAGGGACATCCAGGAGTGGCTGGGACATAGCGACATCGGAACGACATCGAATATTTACACCCACCTTGATTATAGCAGCAAGGTTTCGTCAGCAAATGCGATCCTCGCATTTTACCCGCAAAACACCAGAGTACAGACTATCGGGCAATAAAAAAGCCCTGAACTCTGTAAGTTCAGGGCTGAAAATTCTGGTGCCGGTGGCCGGACTCGAACCGGCACGGATTGCTCCGCCGCATTTTGAGTGCGGTGCGTCTGCCAATTCCGCCACACCGGCATTTATATTTTAATTCCCTGTGTCCCGCATATCTCTGATTTTGGAGGGATATGCGGGAGGGATATTAAAACCAAATGCTGTTATTCAGTTGAAAATATGCTGTAATACCAAGGGTCCTACAAAAACACCTGTGAATGGACGAACAAGATTTTGAGTCAAGTGCGTCTGCCAATTCCGCCACAGCGGCATAACCATTTATTATAATAGCACAGTATCAGGTGGCTTGCAAGGATTTTTTCAGAATAAAGGTATTATTTGGAAATATTTTTAATTCTAAAAAGTTTATGAAATCGGATGAGGCATCCTTGAAATTGACTGAAAAAAGTGGTAGAGTGTACTACAAGGCTGTACCACTTGATATAGCACTGTGGATATAGCAATATACTATAAGATAACGGAGGAGACTGCATGAATCTGAATTCAAAAAAACCAGAGAAGCGGCCGCTGTATGTATATTACATTATTGCGGTCGTAATTATTGTTTTGCTGAATGTTTTTGCTCTTCCTGCTCTTTCTGAGAGAAGTGTAAAAGAGACCGATTACACCACCTTCCTGAAAGCTGTAGACAGAGGAAAAGTATATGAAGCAACTATTAATTCTGATTATATCTATTATACGATGAAGGTAGATGGAAATGATGTCTATTGTAAGACGGTATCTGTAGAGGATCAGGATCTTGTATCCCATCTTTACGATGCGGGCGTAAGTATAGAGGGTACTGCACCGCAGAGACAGTCCCTGCTTTTATCTCTGATCCTGGGATATGTACTCCCGATCGCAATTTTTATTCTCCTGGGACGCTGGCTCAGCAAGAAGATGATGAGTTCCATGGGAAACGGAGGACCGGGAGGAATGATGTCCTTTGGCAAAAGCAATGCCAAGGTTTATGTGAAATCCTCTACGGGAATCAAATTTTCAGATGTTGCCGGTGAGGATGAAGCCAAGGAGCTTTTGACGGAAATTGTAGATTTCCTTCATAATCCGGAGAAATACAGAGAAATCGGTGCTTCCATGCCGAAGGGTGCCCTTCTTGTAGGCCCTCCCGGAACCGGTAAAACTCTTCTTGCCAAGGCAGTTGCCGGTGAGGCGGAGGTTCCGTTTTTCTCAATTTCCGGTTCGGAATTTGTGGAGATGTTTGTGGGTATGGGTGCTGCCAAGGTCCGTGATCTTTTTAAACAGGCCAATGAGAAGGCACCATGTATCGTATTTATTGATGAGATCGATACGATCGGCAAGAAACGTGACGGCTCCGGAATGGGCGGCGGAAACGATGAGCGTGAGCAGACACTGAACCAGCTTTTGACAGAGATGGACGGTTTTGACGGTTCCAAGGGTGTTGTGATCCTGGCAGCTACCAACCGACCGGATTCCCTTGACCCTGCACTTCTTCGCCCGGGACGTTTTGACAGAAGGATCCCGGTTGAGCTTCCGGATCTTCAGGGGCGTGAGGAAATCCTGAAGGTTCATGCCAAGAAGATCAAAATTGCGGATACAGTCCGGTTTGATGAAATTGCCAAGGCGGCAGTCGGTGCCTCCGGTGCGGAGCTTGCCAATATTGTCAACGAGGCAGCTCTCCGTGCAGTCCGCGACGGACGGAAATTTGCCACACAGGCGGATTTTGAAGAAAGCATCGAAGTTGTTATTGCCGGATATCAGAAAAAGAACCGTGTACTTTCCAATAAGGAAAAGCTGATCGTTTCCTATCATGAGGTTGGTCATGCACTGGTTGCTGCCAAGCAGACAGATTCTGCACCGGTCCATAAGATCACGATCATTCCACGTACCTCCGGTGCACTGGGATATACCATGCAGGTAGATGAGCAGGAACATTTCCTGATGACTAAGGAAGAACTGGAGAATAAGATCGCTACATTTACAGGCGGCCGTGCAGCGGAAGAGCTGATCTTCCATTCCATTACTACCGGTGCCTCCAATGATATTGAGCAGGCGACTAAGATTGCCAGAGCGATGATCAGCAGGTATGGTATGAGTGATGATTTTGACATGGTTGCCATGGAAAATGTAAGCAATCAGTATCTTGGCGGAGATGCAAGTCTAACCTGTTCCTTTGAGACGCAGACGCTTTTGGATAAGAAGGTTGTGGAGCTTGTAAGACGGGAGCATGAAAAGGCTACGAAGATCCTTACAGATAATATCGGAAAGCTCCATGAGACTGCCAAGTATCTGTATGAGCATGAGACGATCACCGGTGAGGAGTTTATGAAGATCTTGAATGAAGCGCCGGTGGAGATTGAGAATACACAGGAAAATTAAATATGTTGGCGGGAGGGACGCCGAAGGGAATACTTCTGTAAGGTCTTCGGCTTCCGTTGGGCGTTAGTTCTAAGGCCCTGAAAATCTGCTAAAACCATTAAAAAAAGTTCGGAACTCGCGGCTTGTTGCCGCTCAGACAGCCGAACTTTTTTTAATAACGCAGATTTCCAGAACCTAAGGACTAGCAGCCCTCCTCCAGAGACAGAGCCATACAGAAGTATTCTCTCCGGCTGTGCTCTGGCCATGTGGATTGCTTCTGACTAGTCTTTACCATATTTCCGGGTGTACCTTGGAACAGGTGAGTGCCAGACTTCCGGGGCCGATGTGGCAGGAGACGCTCAGGGAGAGAGGGAAGATGTTGACTTCACCGATATTCGGGAAGGTGGTGAGGACTTCTTTTCGGAATTCTTCGGCTGCTTCCAGGTTGTGGGAGTGGATGACATCCAGGTTGATCTTTTCTCCAAAGCGGTCTGCAATGTCATCTTTGATGGCTTTCGTCATAGTGTTTTTTGCCTGGGTCATGGTGCGGGCCTTGGAGAAGGCGTCCAGCTTTTCGCCCTGGATCTGCAGAACCGGTTTCAGACGGAGCATGGTTCCGATGGCTGCAGCTGCAGGCGTGATGCGGCCGCCCTGTTTCAGGTACTTCAGAGTAGCTACAGTGATATAGATGCTGGAGTCGAAGCGGGTTTCTTCCAGCCAAGTTCCAATCTCATCGGCAGAGAGACCGTTTTTAGCCTGCTGGATAGCCTCGATGGCAGAGTAACGTAAGGTTCCGGAGATCCTCTGGTTGTTTACGACACGTACACGGCCATCATAGTCTTCTGCAAGCATGCGGGCAGTCTGCATGGAACTGGAGAGACCGCTGGACATGGGGATATGTACGATCTCGTCGTAGTCTTTGAGCAGCTTGTCCCAGAGGGTAGTGACGGATTCCGGTGTGGGCTGGGATGTGGAAACTCTGCAGCTTGGATTTTGTTCAAGATGCTGAAAGAACTCTGATTGGTTCATGTCAATGTCTTCCAGATATTCCTTATCATCTATAAAAAACGGCATTGGAAGCATGTAGATGCCAAGGTCTTTTACCTGAGCGGGAGACATGCCGCAGTTACTGTCTGTAACGATTGCTATAGATTTCATAATGGTGATCCTCCTTGCCTGGATTTTCATATTTGGTCAGTTTTTCTGTTTTCTGACCGGGACATCTCAAGTATACCACAGGAAACCGCCCTTGTCATTCAACGTTTAATTCGCTATAATGATATAATATTCTGGGAAATATTTCCCCAGTCTGGGGCAAATTGTGAAGCGGGATCTCAGAAGAGGCTTATCATATGGGAGAATCCGCTGCTTTGAAAGAGAGGGAAAATATGAACTGTCGTATTGCAGAGGGAATGGTTAATAAATATATCGATCATACGTTGCCGTTGAATGATCTGGAGGATTTTCTAGAGCATATTGAGAAGTGTTCCTCCTGCTACGATGAGCTTGCCACATATTTCATTGTACATAAGGCCATGCAGCAGCTGGATGAGAAACAGGAAGATACTGTTCTGGATTTTAAGGAGCTTCTGGAAGAGGATATCCGAAAATCCAGAAGGTATATCCGAAAAAAGAAATTTCACAGAGCGATCGCTGCAGTGGCAGTCTGCGTTCTGATCGCGGCACTGGTGGTCTTTCTTGTTTTTGTGATCCTGGAACTGAAGGAGGGAATTTGATTTTGAGTGAAAAAATATTACTGATCGATGGTCACAGCATCCTGAACCGTGCGTTTTATGGTCTGCCGGATCTTACCAATGCAGAAGGACGTCATACAGGAGCGGTATATGGATTTCTGAATATTATGTTCAGGATCATGGAGGAAGAGAAGCCGGAGTATCTTACCGTTGCATTTGATCTGAGTGCACCTACGTTCCGGCATAAGAGATATGAAGCCTATAAAGGCACCCGAAAACCCATGCCGGAGGAGCTTCGGGAACAGGTTCCGCTGATCAAGGAGATGCTTTCTGGCATGGGAATCAACATCATGTCCCTGGAAGGCTATGAAGCAGATGATCTTCTTGGTACGGTCGCCAGAAGAAGTGAAGCAAAGGGTATGGATGTTACCATTCTTTCCGGAGACCGTGATCTTCTTCAGCTTGCCACAGATAAGGTGCTGATCCGGCTTCCGAAGACTGTCCGGGGAAAGACAACCATTGAAAACTACCATACAGCGGAAGTTCTTGAGAAATATCAGGTAACGCCGCCGCAGATCATAGAGCTGAAAGCGCTGATGGGCGACAGCTCTGATAATATTCCGGGAATCCCGGGCGTTGGAGAGAAAACCGCGACCAAGATGGTCGTGCAGTTCGGTTCCATTGAGAATGCTTATGAGCATCTGGAAGAGGTAAAGCCTAATAAGGCGAAAGAATCTCTCCGCGAGCATTATGATCTGGCACAGCTTTCCAAAGAGCTTGCAACCATCAACACAGATAGTCCGCTGGAATTTTCCTACGAAAAAGCGAAAGTGGAAAATCCCTATACTCCGGAGGCATATGAATTGTGTAAACGCCTGGAATTTAAGAACATGCTGAACCGTTTTGATCCGGCTACGACAGCAGATTCCTCCATGGAACTGGAATTTTTTACCTGTAATGATCTTTCCGGTGTAGAGGCACTGTTTGAAAAAGCAGCGCAGAAAGATCAGGTGGGTATTTCTGTTCTTGCAGATCCGGATCAGGTGTATACCGTGGGATTGGTCCTGGATGAAAAAGAAATCTATCAGATTCCGGTAGGAGGACTTCTCACAGGGGATTACCTTTGCGGAAAACTGAAAACTCTGGCGGACAGTACGGTGCTCTGTGCTATGGATATTAAATCAGTTCTCAAACATGTTTCCCTTGATGATCCGAAGAAGGTTTTTGATGCGGGGGTTGCTGCATATCTTCTGAACCCGCTGAAATCTTCCTATTCCTATGATGACATCGCCAGAGAATATCTGGATGGTATGATGCTCCCCTCAAAGGAAGACCTTCTTGGAAAGACTTCTCTGAAAAAGGCCTGGGAAGAGGAACAGGAATGCCTTGGAAATTATGCCTGCTATCAGGCGTTTGTGCCCTGCATGGCCCGAAAGGTTCTTCTTGAAAAACTGGATGAAACAGGCATGCGTAAGGTTTATGATGAGATCGAGCTTCCTCTTGTCTTTACCCTGGATTCCATGGAAAAATGGGGGATTTCCGTTAAGGGTGAAGAGCTTAAGAGCTATGGTGAAAAACTTAAAGTCCGTATCCAGGAGCTGGAAAAAACCATCTGGCAGGAAGCAGGGGAGGAGTTTAATATCAATTCCCCGAAACAGCTGGGTGTGATCCTTTTTGAAAAGCTGGGACTTCCAGGTGGAAAGAAGACCAAGACTGGCTATTCCACAGCGGCGGATATCCTGGATAAGCTGGCGCCGGATCATGCCATCGTAAAAGATATCCTGGAGTACCGCCAGCTGACCAAGCTGAAATCCACTTATGCAGATGGTCTCGGAAATGTGATCGGAGAAGATGGAAGGATCCACTCTACTTTCAATCAGACGATCACAGCAACCGGTCGTATCAGCAGTACAGATCCGAATCTTCAGAACATACCGGTCCGCATGGAGCTGGGCAGGCTGATCCGTAAGGTTTTTGTGCCGGAGGAGGGATTTGTATTTCTGGATGCCGATTATTCCCAGATCGAGCTTCGTGTGCTGGCACATATGTCCGGTGATGAAAAACTGATCCAGGCTTATCGTGAGGCGGAGGATATCCACCGGCTCACCGCATCCCAGGTGTTTCATGTGCCGCTGGATGAAGTGACATCTCTTCAGCGAAGAAATGCCAAGGCGGTAAATTTCGGAATCGTTTATGGGATCAGTTCCTTTGGACTGAGCCAGGATCTAAGTATTACCAGAAAAGAGGCAGCTGCCTATATTGAGAAATATTTCGAGACCTATCCGAAGATCAAGGGCTTTCTGGACGGTCTGGTAAAGGATGGCAAGGAACACGGTTATGTAACAACTATGTTCGGCAGACGAAGGCCCGTGCCGGAGCTGAGATCCAGTAATTTCATGCAGCGCTCCTTCGGAGAACGTGTAGCCATGAACTCTCCAATCCAGGGTACTGCAGCAGATATCATCAAAATAGCCATGAATCATGTTTATGAACGAATGAAAAAAGAGGGACTGCGTTCAAGACTGGTGCTGCAGGTTCACGATGAGCTTCTGATCGAGACAAAGAAAGAAGAGATCGAGGAAGTTTCCCGTATTCTGGAAGAAGAGATGAAGGGAGCGGCAGACCTTGCAGTGGAACTTGACGTAGATATGCACCAGGGTGACAGCTGGTATGAGGCGAAATAAATGAGAGTGATCGGAGTAACCGGCGGAGTAGGGGCCGGAAAAAGTACAGTACTTGGAATCCTGGAAGAAGATTTCCAGGCATATGTGATCCAGGCAGACCAGCTTGGTCACATTCTGATGGAACCGGGGGAAGAATGTTACGATGCGGTGATCGCATTGTTTGGAAAAGAAATCATAAAAAAAGATAAAACTATTGACCGGAGACGGATTTCTGATGTAGTATTCACAGATAAGGATATGCTTTTGAAATTAAACGGGATCATCCATCCGGCTGTAAAGCAGAGAATCCTGGATCTTCTTGGAGAACAGAAGGAAGCCGGAAGAGAGATCTGTGTTGTGGAAGCTGCTCTTTTTCTGGAAGAGAATTATCAGGAATTCTGTGATGAAGTCTGGTATGTGTATACAGAGGAGGAAATCCGGATCCGTCGTCTGATGGAAAGCCGTGGCTATTCCAGAGAGAAATCTCTTGGCATTATCCGAAACCAGGTATCTGACCAGGTTTTCAGAGAACATACGGATTATGTAATCGAGAATAATGGAGATCTGAAGGGTACCCGGAGACAGATCAGAGAAGGGATAGAGAGAAATGAGACTTTGTAGTATTGCCAGCGGAAGCAGCGGCAACTGTATTTATGTGGGATCTGAGGAGGCACATGTTCTGGTAGATGTGGGGATCAGCGGGAAGAGTATCGAAAAAGGCCTGAATTCCCTGGATCTTACAGGGAAAGATGTGGACGGCATCCTGATCACACATGAACATTCCGACCATATCAAGGGACTGGGAGTGATCTCCAGAAAATACGGAATTCCCATCTATACCACAGGTGGAACAGCAGATGCCATGCTTCGTATGAAATCCCTTGGAAAAATGCCGGAGGGACTGATCCACGAGATCCGGGAGGATGAGCCTTTTGGGATCAAGGACCTGACGGTAAATCCTTTTACCATTTCCCATGATGCTGCACAGCCGGTGGGTTACCGCCTGGAATGCGGAGAGCATTCTGTGGGCATTGCCACAGACCTTGGAAAATATAATGATTACATTGTAAAAAATCTGGAGAATCTGGATGCGGTGCTTTTGGAAGCAAATCATGACATCCGCATGCTTCAGGTAGGAAAATACCCTTATTATCTCAAACAGAGGATTCTGGGAGACCGTGGGCATCTCTCCAATGAGAATGCAGGACGTCTGCTCTGTCGGATCCTCCATGATAATTTGAAGGCGGTTTTTCTTGGCCATTTAAGCAGAGAAAACAACTATGAAGAACTTGCCTACGAGACTGTGTGCTCGGAGGTGACACTTGGTGACAACCCGTACCGTTCCAGGGATTTTAAGATCCAGGTAGCGAAGAGGGATCACATATCAGAAATAATCACAGTGTAGAAAGGAAAAAACGATGAAGAAGACAATTATCACAGTAGTAGGAAATGACACAGTAGGAATTATTGCAAAGGTTTGTACATATCTTGCAGAGAATCAGGTTAATATTCTGGATATTTCTCAGACCATCGTTCAGGGTTACTTCAACATGATGATGATCGCAGACACAGCAAAATGTGAAAAGGATGGCGGTGAACTTGCAAAAGAGCTTGAAAATCTGGGTAAGGAGATCGGTGTTGTGATCCACTGCCAGCATGAAGATATTTTTAACATGATGCATCGAGTATGATCAAGCAGCGAATGCGGATTGCCAATGCATATGATATCTACTTTACATCAATCATCAGGGAGAAAATAAAATGATCAATATTTTTGAGGTAAACGAGACAAATAAAATGATCGAGCAGGAGAATCTGGATGTGCGTACCATCACCATGGGGATCAGCCTTCTGGACTGTATCGATCCTGACCTGGATGCACTGAATCAGAAAATATACGAAAAGATCACCACAAAGGCCAGAAATCTGGTAGCTACCGGTGATGAGATTGCAACCGAGTACGGTATCCCGGTTGTAAATAAACGAATTTCCGTAACACCCATTGCTCTGGTTGGCGGGGCTGCATGTAAGAAACCGGAGGATTTTGTGACCATCGCAAGAACGCTGGATAAATGTGCCAAGGAAGTTGGCGTTAACTTTATCGGCGGATATTCTGCACTGGTAAGCAAAGGAATGACTCCGGCAGAGGAGCTTCTTATCCGCTCCATTCCTCAGGCAATGGCAGAAACAGAGCGCGTCTGCAGTTCTGTAAACGTTGGTTCCACCAAGACCGGTATCAACATGGATGCCGTAAAGCTGATGGGCGAGATCATCCTCGCAACAGCAGAGGCTACTAAGGACCAGGATTCTCTTGGATGTGCCAAGCTGGTAGTATTCTGTAACGCACCGGATGATAACCCGTTTATGGCAGGCGCGTTCCACGGTGTCACAGAGGCGGACTGCATCATCAACGTAGGTGTCAGTGGCCCTGGCGTTGTAAAGAAAGCTCTGGAGCAGGTTCGTGGCGAGGACTTCGGAACTCTCTGCGAGATGATCAAACGTACCGCATTCAAAGTTACACGAGTTGGACAGCTGGTTGCACGTGAGGCATCCAAGCGTCTTGACGTGCCGTTTGGTATTGTGGATCTTTCTCTTGCACCGACACCGGCTATCGGTGATTCCGTAGCTGAGATCCTGGAAGAGATCGGCCTTGAGAGAGCCGGTGCACCTGGAACAACTGCAGCGCTTGCACTTCTCAACGACCAGGTAAAGAAAGGCGGCGTTATGGCAGCAGCTGCTGTGGGCGGATTAAGTGGTGCCTTTATTCCTGTCAGCGAGGATCAGGGAATGATCGATGCGGTAAACGAGGGAGCTCTTACTCTGGAGAAGCTGGAAGCCATGACCTGTGTATGCTCTGTTGGGCTGGACATGATCGCAGTTCCGGGAGATACCAAGGCGACTACACTGGCAGGTATCATCGCAGATGAGTCTGCCATCGGTATGGTAAATCAGAAGACAACTGCAGTACGTCTCATCCCGGTTATCGGTAAGGGTGTGGGCGAAACGGTTGAGTTCGGAGGTCTTCTTGGCTATGCTCCGATCATGCCTGTAAATTCCTTCTCCTGTGATGCATTTGTACAGAGAGGTGGAAGGATCCCGGCACCGATCCACAGCTTTAAGAATTAATTTTATTTTTGGGCTTGACAGACTCACGTTGATGTGCTAAAGTAAACACAACTTAAAAAACAAACCAGTGAGAAAGAGAAGTAAACATTTCAGGAAGCTTCACAGAGAGCGGTGATGGTGGAAATCCGTAGGGGACCAGATGTTGAATGGACTTTCGAGGGCGGCCCGAACTATTTATCTGTACAGTAGGCGCCGACGGGAACCGAACCCGTTACCAATGAGGAGTGTATGTTAGTACACCGGGAAGTGGACGATTCGTCAATTTGAGTGGTACCGCGATAATAAAGAACTTTTATTACCGTCTCAAGCATGATATAAGCTTGGGACGGTTTTTGTGTTACAGGAAAAGCGATTCTGTTGCATGAAAGTTGTTCCGGAAAAGCAGACCGCAAGGTGTACAAAAGGTAATCGTAAGCGGAAATAAGAAGGGAGAACAAAACCATGAAAAAAAGAATGTTAGTGATCGCAGCAGCAGTAGCAGCAACAACTATGATGATGACAAGCCCGGTTATGGCGGAGGATTTTAAAGTGGGCATCTGCAATTATGTAGATGATGCTTCCCTGAACCAGATCGTAGACAACATTCAGTCCCGTCTGGAGGAGCTTGGCAAAGAAAAGGGTGTCACATTTGATGTGTCTTATGATAACTGTAATGCAGATGCCAGTGTTATGGAACAGATCATTTCAGATTTTCAGGCGGATAAGGTTGACCTGATGGTTGGTGTGGCTACACCGGTGGCAATGCGTATGCAGTCCGCTACAGAGGGAAGCGATACACCGGTTGTTTTCTCCGCAGTATCTGATCCGGTTGGCTCCGGTCTTGTAGATTCTCTGGATGCTCCTGGTGCAAATATCACAGGAACCAGCGATTACCTGGATACTTCTTCTATCATGAAGCTGATCCAGGCACAGAATCCGGATGTAAAGAAGATCGGTCTTCTCTATGATGTCGGACAGGATTCCTCCACAACAGCGATCCAGGAAGCAAAAGATTATCTGGATAAAGAGGGAATCGAATATGTAGAGCGTACCGGAACCACTACAGATGAAGTCCAGCTCGCAGCAGATGCACTGATCGCTGACGGTGTGGATGCCGTATTTACACCTACGGACAACACCATCATGACAGCAGAGCTTTCTATTTATGAAAAATTCATCGACGCAGGAATCCCGCACTACACAGGTGCCGACTCCTTTGCCTTAAATGGTGCCTTTGTAGGATATGGTGTTGATTATGCAAATCTGGGACAGAAAACAGCCGATATGATCGCTGACATCCTGATAGATAATGCGGATCCGTCTAAGACAGCTGTTGAAACCTTTGACAATGGTACTGCAACAGTTAATACAGAAACCTGCAAGGCACTTGGACTTGATTTCGATACCGTAAAGAAGGCATTTGAGCCTCTCTGCACACAGGTAAATGAGATCACAACTGCAGAAAGCTTTGATGAAGTAGAATCAAAATAAATTAACCGCTCACTTTTGTGAGCAGTTATGAAATAAATCCAATTGGAGGAAATCACTGTGACGATTGCAACTATGCTCTCCCTCGGGGAGACTGCCCTGAAGCTTGGACTGATCTGTTCTCTGACAGTTCTTGCTTTGTTCCTTAGTTATTCCATGCTGAATGTCTGCGACCTTTCTACAGATGGCTGCTTTACCTTCGGGGCCGCTGTAGGAGCCGTAGTTGCTGTAAGCGGACATCCGTTTCTGTCCATTGCGGCAGCCATGGCAGCAGGTGTTACATCAGGATTTGTAACGGCTATCCTGCAGACGAAGCTGGGAGTAGACAGCCTGCTTGCAGGTATCATTGTAAATACGGCGTTATATTCCGTAAATATCGCGGTCATGGGAGGGTCATCCCTGATCAATATGAATCGGACGACCACAGTATTTACCATGATGAAGGATGCGCTTGCAGGTACACCGTTAAAAGGCAGGGAAGATATCCTCATTGCAGCCATCGCAGTGATCCTCGTGATCGTATTTCTGGTATTCTTTCTGAAAACAAGACTTGGCCTTGCGATCCGGGCAACCGGAAATAATTCCGATATGGTAAAATCTTCCTCTATCAATCCGGTCTTTACAACGGTGATTGGCCTTTGCGTGGCAAATGCATTTACCGCACTTTCCGGATGTCTTCTGTCTCAGTCACAGAAATCCGTAGATATCAACATCGGTCAGGGTATGGTCACCATCGCACTGGCATCCTTGCTGATCGGAGGTACTCTTCTCGGACATGGAGGAATTTTTGTGAGAGCGGTGGGAATGGTGCTTGGTTCCTTTATCTTCCGCCTTGTGTATACCATCGCACTTCGGTTTAATATGCCGGCATTTATGCTGAAGCTGGTATCCTCTGTGATCGTTGTTCTTGCAATTTCCGGTCCGTATCTTAAGAAACAGTGGCCGCAGATCCGAAGAAGAATGACTCATACAAAAGGAGGAAGATGATCCATGCTAAAAATCAGCCATATTTCAAAAACATTTAATCCGGGAACCGTAAACGAAAAAAAGGCGATCACAGATCTTTCCCTGGAACTGAAAAAAGGCGACTTTGTTACGATCATCGGTTCCAATGGTGCAGGAAAATCAACACTTTTTAATGCGATCTGCGGTGATTTTCTTACAGATGCCGGTTCGATCGAGCTGGATGGCAGGGATATCACATTTATGCCGCAGCATGCACGCGCAAAAGAGATCGGACGTCTTTATCAGGATCCGATGCGTGGTACTGCACCGGGAATGACGATCGAAGAGAATCTTGCACTTGCAGCCGGCAAGGGTGGGTGGCTTTCCCGCACGACCCGGCAGGAAAAAGAACGTTTCCGGGAAGAACTGAAGAAGCTGGACATTGGACTGGAAGAGCGGATGAGTCATCCGGTAGGTCTCCTTTCCGGAGGACAGAGACAGGCACTGACACTTTTGATGGCAACCATGAATCCGCCGAAATTACTTCTTCTGGACGAGCATACTGCAGCCCTTGATCCGGGAACTGCTGAGAAAGTCCTTAATCTCACCAGACGGATCGTGGAAGAAAATCAGCTGACCTGTCTGATGATCACACACAATATGCAGTCAGCAATTGATCTTGGTAACCGTATTCTGATGATGGACTCCGGCAATATCGTGTTGGATATCGGAGGGGAAGAGAAGAAGGATATGACCGTGGATGGCCTTCTTGAGAAATTTAAAACGGGAGTGGGCAAGGCTTTGGATAATGACCGTATTCTTTTGTCGGAATAAACGGAATAAATAATGAAGAACCGTTACCGATCATGTGTAAAGTGGAAAATGAATAGCTGCTTTACACAGGTGACGGTTTTTTTTTTATGAAAATTCTTGAGTATGTCACGTTACCGTGATAAAATAAATGAAATCACTTTGTGATTTCATTTATGAGCAAGTAGCGAAGCGGATTGCGAATATCCGTTTAATTTTATTATGGAAGAGGGACGAATGACATGCAGTTTTCAAAAAGACTGGACCGATTTGGAGATGAAATTTTTGCTGCTCTGAACAACCGGCGTATGGAGCTGGAAGCACAGGGCATGAAGATCTATAACATGAGTGTGGGAACTCCGGATTTCAAGACTCCGGAATATATCAAGAAGGCTGTAGCGGAAGCAGCTATGGATGATAACAACTGGAAATACAGTCTCCGCGATCTGCCGGAGCTTCTGGACGCAGTCTGTACTTATTATAAGAAACGTTTTGATGTGGAACTGACACCGGACATGGTAATGACTGTTTATGGAAGCCAGGAAGGAATGGGGCATCTTGGCATGGCGCTTTGTGATGAGGGAGATACAGTACTTCTTCCGGATCCGTGCTATCCTGTATTTGCAGCAGGAAGTTTGATGGCAGGAGCAGTTCCTTACTATTATCCGCTGGTTGCAGAACATGATTTTCTTCCCTATGTAAAGGGAATTCCGGAAGAAATAGCGAATAAGGCTAAATATATGGTAGTATCCCTGCCGTCCAACCCGGTAGGAAGCATTGCCACTCCGGGACTTTACGAAGAAATCGTGGAATTTGCGAAAAAATATGATATTCTGATCATTCATGATAATGCGTACAGCGATATTATTTTTGACGGGGCATTTGGAGGAAGTTTTTTGGCCACTCCGGGAGCGAAAGATATTGGAGTGGAATTTTTCAGTCTTTCCAAATCCTTCAATGTTACAGGCGCAAGACTTAGCTTTCTGGTAGGCCGGCCGGATGTGATCGCAGCGCTCCGCAAATTGAGAAGCCAGATCGACTTCGGCATGTTCCTGCCGCTTCAGAAAGCAGCTATTGCAGCACTTCAGGGACCGCTGGACAGCGTAAAAGAACAGTGTCAGAAGTACCAGGAGAGAAGAGATGCTCTCTGCCAGGGACTTCGTGATATCGGATGGGAACTTCCAAATGGAAAAGGCACCATGTTTGTCTGGGCGAAGATCCCGGGTGGCCGCACCGACAGCATGGCATTCTGCATGGAACTGATGGAAAAGGCCGGCGTCATCGTGACTCCGGGAGCAAGCTTTGGTCCCCACGGAGAGGGCTACGTACGTTTCGCCCTGGTACTTCCGCCGGAGAAGATCCGGGAAGCAGTGGAAGCGATCCGAAAAAGCGGATTAAACTGAATAACTGAAAGTTGTTCAAAATCCGATCTCAAGCCATGAAAAGATTACTTATTAGCGTTCAAGCCGCTGTGGATCTTAAATGATCCGCAGCGGCTTTTTCATCTCGTGGATGAAATGCTGACCTGTTTTGTGGCAGAGAAGCATTTCGTAAAGATTGGAAGCCGCATAGGTTTCATTAAAAAGTCGAAGCGCAGTTTCATCGAGGATCGCAGATGCATCGGCGGCTTTGGCGATCAGCGGGATTGAGGAGTTTTTCTTGATCTGGCTGAGAAGCGGAGCGCTGTTTTTTTGAAAGCCAAGTACCCGGGCATAGGGAATGTGTCCGGGTGCTTTTGTTTTTTGGTCAAGAAAGATCCGGACAAGGCTGCGGCAGATAGCAGAACGGGTAATATCCCGTGTTTTCAAAAGATCCGCAAACTGGGAAAAACCTTCATATTGATTTCGGGATTTCAGGATACGCCGGATCAGTGCATCCGAAAGCTCCGGATACATTTTTAAAGTTTCTTCGGATTCCTGAAGCAGTTTGTAATGCAGAGGAAGATCCAGTGCTGAGTCAGAAAGCCATGCTCCTTTTTTGAGAGAATCCAGGAATCCGGGAAGGGAAGCAGAAGGGATCAACCGGGAAAGATCAGCAGACTGCACAGTTCCTTCGGATTTTTTCATAAGGCTCCGGATGCCGGAAGCAGAGGGAAATTCTTCGTCGGAAAGAAGAGAAAAATCCGTATCATGATAACCACTTCCCTTTCTTAAAAGTGCATGAGGAAGGATACGGCTGTTAAGACGGAGAAGCGCTTTGCAGTATTCAATTCCCAGGATGTTATTGGGAGAAGAAAGAATGAGTTCAATATGTTCTGATGAAACGCCGAATGTGTTATGCACGGAAGTGGCTTTTTCTCGCATGTAACGGATCAAAGCACTGCTTCTTGCAGCAGGAAAACTCATTCCGGTACGAAGATTCTGCTGAAGGAGTTTGCGGTATTCAAACGGTTCCTTTACAAGAATCTGTGCAATATTCATAAGAGTCTCTGTATCTCCGCATTCACTTCCGAAACATAGCTCATCTACAACACCAAGCCCGTCAAGAAGGCTTACGCCACCTGCGGCAAATCCTTCCGCACTGGCCGTTGCTGTCTGTACCGGCATTTCCAGGATCAGATCGGCGCCTCCGAGAAGAGCCATCTCAGCCCGGAGATGTTTTTCCATAAGGGCAGGAGCCCCTCTTTGGACAAAATCCCCGCTCATGGCGACCACAATATAATCAGCACCAAGGATCTCCCGGGCATAGCGGATCTGGTATTCGTGACCTTTGTGAAATGGGTTATATTCTGCAATGATTCCAACAACTTTCATATAAAAAAGTACCTGCCGTTTCTGAAAATTCAAATCTTGAAATAAGTTCTTATATTATAATAATGGTGCTATTTTAACATAAGCAATGTAAAAAGTTAAGCGGCATTCGAAATCTGTTTTGCTGCCATAAACCCGAATGCTGCTGTCCGCTCTGGGCCCGGCAACACCCTTTGTGAGATACAGAAATCACGCAAATTTATGATCATGCGCCGAAATCCTTGGGCCATCTGTGATCTTTATCCACAAAAAACACATCGCAGAACATTGTCGGTAAACAGTAACAATTGCACTTCAAAAAATACGCAGTATAGCCATTTTCTGACAATGAAACGCTTGAAAAGAAAAGGGTAAGGGGGTATAATAAACATAGTGTAGTGCCCGAACAGACACTAGCGTTTTTGTTACATCAAGAAAGGAGCCATTTAATCATGGGATTTGTTGAACTGCTTAAAAAAAGAGCAAAAGAAAGCGTAAAAACAATTGTACTGCCAGAGACAGAGGATATGAGAACTCTTGAGGCAACTGACAAGATTCTGAAAGAGGGAGTTGCAAAGATCATCCTCATCGGTAATGAGGAAGAGATCAACAAGAAAGCTGCAGAGGGCGGCTTTGATATTTCCGGTGCACAGATCGTAGATCCGGAGAAATCTGACAGAACTCAGGCATATATTGATAAATTTGTAGAGCTGAGAGCAAAGAAGGGAATGACACCTGAGAAAGCGAAAGAGATCCTTCATACTCAGTACCCATACTATGGCGTAATGATGGTTAAGATGGGGGATGCAGACGGTATGGTATCCGGTGCATGCCATTCTACAGCAGATACACTTCGTCCATGCCTTCAGATCCTGAAGACAAAACCGGGAACCAAGCTTGTATCCGCATTCTTCCTGATCGTTGTTCCGGATTGCGAGTATGGTGCAAACGGTGCATTCGTATTTGCTGATTCCGGTCTGAACCAGAACCCGACTCCGGATGAGCTTTCTGCGATCGCAGCATCTTCTGCTGAGTCCTTTAAGCTTCTTGTTCAGGAGGAGCCGATCGTAGCTATGCTTTCCCACTCCACTAAGGGAAGTGCAAAGCATCCTGACGTAGATAAAGTCGTAGAGGCTACCAGAATTGCCAAAGAGGAGCATCCGGAGCTTAAACTTGACGGAGAGTTCCAGCTTGATGCAGCTATCGTTCCAAGCGTAGGCGCATCCAAAGCACCGGGAAGCGAAGTAGCAGGTAAAGCTAATGTACTGGTATTCCCTGACCTTGATGCAGGTAACATCGGATACAAGCTTGCTCAGCGTCTTGGTAAAGCAGAAGCATACGGACCTGTTACACAGGGTATCG
>OLOO01000253.1_pt1 | contig 56150 bp, 63 predicted proteins | sample 1672621 | NCBI WGS metagenome assembly OLOO01 (sample SAMEA3136706, study PRJEB25190) | human gut metagenome | biome: human gut; feature: human-associated habitat; material: faeces | place: Austria | collected 2013 | reverse complement strand
TGTACGTTTTGATTGATTTTTGTTTCACACTTCACCTCAATGAGTATTATATAGTATATGAGTTGGTCATGTCATGGAAATTAGTTATAAAGTGTAAAAACACTTATCAGAAACGGTAGGTGCTCTAAAAAGAAATAGTCCTACATATTTTAGTTCTGACTTGAACAATGAACCATCTCAAGAAGTAACATTACTTATAAGTATTGCAACTGATATGTATTTTGTGAAAATAAGAATTATATATATCAGACAAAAACTAGTATAAGCATTAATAATTTAAGTTCCTGACTATTGAAACTTGATTCAATAATAATAATCAGTTTACTCGTTAGCAATTATTTCTCTTCTTTTATAACTAAGAATAACTTACACTATAGAGCATATCTTTTTTTCAAAGTTTCAACTTTTTAGTTTTTAATGCAATTTCCATAGTACTCAAATTTAACAAGACAAAAATTAATAGAAGATCTTAAAAATAACACTGCTGCTTCCTTCCAAAATATAAGAGATTAAGTATTGCAAGAAGAACATTGTCTTTGTGTATTTTTAATTTATAACCAAAAGAATCTCTTTATCATCAAAACAGATTTCTTCAGTATGGTTATAAATCTGAATCATATCATCCATTTTATCAACATATACATGTGTACCTGAATTACTTAATGATGCAAATTGATGAACAGTATCCATCTTCATTTCTTTTGCAGTTTTCTTTAACTGGCTTCCACTCTCCTGAAGCAATTCGTCTACAGGTCCTTCGCTAATAAATGGTATGCTACCAATCATTTTACCAACTGCTTTTCCTGCCATACCTAAACCATTGACAACATTTGCTTCAACAGAATTATCTCCGTGCTTTTCAATATAGAGTGAACTTTCATTAAATAGATTTTTATACTTGCTTGATAGGTCAGTAATCGCATCTCTAATGCTTGCAATATACTCTTCTTTATAATTGCCACCGAGCATAATTTCCATCATAGATGATAGAGAATATGTATATAAAGCAAGTCTATAATACTTAAACTTTTTCTCTAAGTCAGATAAAGCTTCTTTGACTTGTGCCTGCCCAACTAATAGTTTCTTTGAAGAAAGAAATTCTGTAATCTGTTTTTGATGTGAAAGCATATGACTTCTTGCAGTTCTCTTAATATCCATAACCATCTTAAGACTATTTGAAACATACATTTCATTATCCCAGTTGTACTTATAATTAGTTAGAATTTCATTAACTGTTTCAAGATCACCTTCAATATCTGCTTCATCTTTGAATTCCATAAATGACAATATCTCTTTCTGTGTTTTCGCAATCTCTCCAAGTTCTTTCTCAATAGAGTATAAAGCGACTGCCATCATCATAGTGGCAGGATCTATTGGAACTACAGCTTGAGATGTGGCAGAAAGAGGACCAGCTTCAGCTAATTTAGCCATTTTAGATTTTCCAGCCTGAGTCTTCATTGCATCCCATGCAGTTCCATCCTTAGCCATCTTTAAGGCATCTCCAATTGCTTGATTTGCGATTCTATACAATTTGTCAGTTGAAAAAGTAGTGGTAGTAGTCACTGTATGTAGTGCTGGAACAAGTGAAGAAACACCTGCACCTAGAGATGATAGCTTTCCAATAGGAACACTTATTGTTTTCAAGAGATGATCTTGCATCTAGTAGAAGTTCTTCTGTTACTTCAGATATATTTCCTGATTCATCTCGTATTTTAATTTCATCATTATTTGTTTTTATAGTATTTTCCATAATATTACCTCATCATTCTTCTATAACATTGCACTTGATGTGTTACTATTTAAATTTTAAATCATATGATGATGGACTATCAATACTTATAGTACAAAAGCGATAAGATTCTCTTTTTGAATATGCATCATTTCCAATAAGATAACCATTTTGTGTACAATGCGTAAACTTCTTGCATGATTTTTTCAACATTGTATAAAGGTGTTTAGACATCTCATTTTCATACCATATTGTACTGATTTCTGTTGGAAATAAAGCTTGACTCTCATAGTGTCCACCTATATCAATCAAAATAGAAGCCTTATTGAGTTCCTGATCTATGAAAAATATGTTATCTAAGCAAAACTTATTTTTCCTTTTTATAGGTGTAGTACCACTTAAACATACAAGCCATTGATTATTAATATGATTGCCTCTTAAATTAATACCAAAATGTGGTTCTTTTGTAATATCAGATATTTCTATCAAGTCATCCATACGACCACACTTGAAATACTGTATTTCATTATTCTGTTGAAAATCATTAAAAATAGAGATTAAGTCTTCTTTTGTCGCAAACATTCTAAAGCTTCTTGTTGTCATAATATGATCACCTCTGATATTCATACATCATTCTTCTAAATTTTCAAAATATTCTAACACTTCTTTATATTTATTTCTTGATCCTTTTTTACCAAATCTATTTTTAATCACTAATTTTGCTTTGTTTAAATCATGATTGTTAAGATAAGCAGCTGCAATATATAAATACTGATTATCATCCTATATGATTCGTTTGTCTTTGTTTTCATAAAGTAATAAATAATCCTTCTCACTTATCAAATCATTAAATAGCGGTATTACGTTCTTTTCAAAAAAATCCAATAGTTGATCTTTTAGTGATTCACAAGCGTTGATATCCATTAAATAGAAATTTCCAGATCTAGAATATATTTGTATTGGTTGTCTGATTGTAAATTGATCTAACCATTTTGATGGAATGATATGACTTGCGTATTCTTTAGTAGTACCATTCACTGAAGGAATATAAATCTGCATATGAGGATATATATGTGCTAATGCACATGGATGATATGAAGGGTTAGAGAAGAATACTATTTCTACTTTTTGAGTTACACCATCTAGTTTTCTAATATATTTAAGGCTATTGCTTTTTCTAAGAAATCCATTTTCTACAAAATAGAAATCTAATTCTGATATAAGTGAAATAATGACTTGTTTAATGTCTTTTTGTAACATACTATTTAATCCTCCCCTTCTATTAATATTAAGAAACACCTATCAGATACGATAGGTGCTCATCTAATGTTGTGTTATTATTTCTTTGAATCAGTATACAATCCATATCCTAAAAATAAAATACCAATGATCATTGCTAGGATGGCTTCAATTGATAGAAATGGTCCTACATATTCTAATCCTTTTTTAAACAGAGAAGCATCTTTTGTAGCAATATTACTCATGAACATAGCAGCTGATATGTATTTTGCAGAAACTAGAATTGCGGATATTAGACAGAAAGTAACACCAACACCTTTATTATTCATATAAGATCCTCTTTGTTTGTTAACTTAATTATATCATAATGATAAATACAAGAATATAGGAATAAGTTTTCTAGTAAAAAATCACCAACCATTTTACTGATTGATGATCTTTTCGCTCATGTTTAATGATTAGTCAAAATCATACGGATTGCTGTAACAAAACCAATCAAGTGAGTGTACATCACCAATATCATGTTCTAAGCGTGCATTTCGCTTAGCCTGACGTTTTGCTTGTTTCTTTCGTGATGCTTTCTTTGTCTTCTGATCATTTGATACTCTGGCCTTATAAGCTTTGTTATTAGGATTGTGCTGGTTTGCGTAATCATTAAGCTGTTGTTGAGTGTGCGTCTTTGATGACACCGACTTCATTCTTATCATGAACTTTTCTCCTTTCTCCTTTACTCCATATCTATGATATCGATGATTACGCACAAGATAGCGGACTCTCAGTCACCTTCTTAGCTGAACCCATTAAGATTCGTAATGGATTATCCCTGCATTTAATCAAGTTCAAGGTTGGAGAATAATATTTTGTTACAATACCACAAAAATTATTGATTAAATTATATCAAAGGAAGCTTATGAAAGCCTAAAAAAGATTATAAAAAGATTGTAAACTTCCCATATTCCGTAGTATATTGTTAGACGGTAGTTTTAAATGTTGGTTTAATATAGAATAAACTGTTTAAAAATAAGATTATAGGAAAGAGGATAGAATGATGAACATAGGATTTGATAATGAAAAATATTTACAGATGCAGTCTGCTCATATTCGCGAACGCATTGCTCAATTTGACAACAAGCTCTACCTAGAGTTTGGTGGAAAACTATTTGATGACTTCCATGCATCTCGTGTACTCCCAGGATTCCAGCCGGATTCTAAGATGCGTATGTTAATGCAGCTTAGCGACCAGGCCGAGATTGTGATTGTTATCAGCGCAGAAGATATCGAAAAGAATAAAGTACGTGGAGATCTTGGCATCACTTATGATGTAGATGTCCTTCGTTTGATGTCTATTTTTGAAGAACATGGTCTGTTTGTAGGAAGTGTCGTTATTACAAAGTACAGCGGACAGCAGAGCGCTTCCTTATTTAAAAAGAAATTAGAGAAGCTTGGCATTAAGGTATATCTTCATTATCCGATTGAAGGATACCCTTCTAATATTCCACATATTGTCAGTGATGAAGGTTATGGAAAAAATGAGTTTATCGAAACATCTCGTCCACTCATTGTTGTTACTGCACCTGGACCTGGAAGTGGTAAAATGGCAGTCTGTCTTTCTCAGCTCTACCATGAGCATAAAAGAGGCATCTGCGCTGGCTATGCTAAATTCGAAACATTCCCAATTTGGAATATTCCAGTGAAGCACCCTGTCAACCTTGCATATGAAGCTGCAACTGCAGACCTGAATGATGTAAATATGATTGATCCTTTCCACCTAGAAGCTTACGGAAAGACTACAGTCAATTATAACCGCGATGTAGAAATCTTCCCAGTACTCAATGCAATGTTCCAGCGCATTTATGGACAGAGCCCTTATAAATCTCCTACAGACATGGGAGTTAACATGGCCGGAAATTGTATCTGTGATGATGCCGCATGTAGGGATGCTTCTTGTCAGGAAATCATCCGTCGCTACTACGATGCAAGAAGACGCGCTCTTGCTGGCAAATGTTCCGAGGAAGAAGTATATAAAATCGAGATGCTTATGAACCAGGCTGGTATTACGGTCCACGATCGTCCAGTTGTTGACGTTGCTCTTTCTCGTGCAGAAGAAACAGAAGCTCCTGCTGCTGCATTAGAACTTGCAGATGGCCGCATGATTACAGGTAAGACTACAGACCTCCTTGGTCCTTGCGCAGCACTTCTTTTAAATGCACTCAAAGAGCTCGCTGGTATTCCACACAGTCAGCCAGTCATCTCACCTGCAGCAATTGAACCAATCCAGACTCTAAAAACTCACTATCTTGGTAGCAAAAATCCACGTTTACATATGGACGAAGTGCTGATTGCATTGTCTGTCAGTGCAGCTTCTGATCAAAATGCTCAGAAAGCATTGGAACAGCTTCCTAATCTAAAAGGATGTCAGGCTCATACATCTGTTATGGTCAGCGATGTAGACAGAAAACTATTTATGAAGCTTTCTATCCAGGCAACTTTTGAAGCAAAATATGAAAAGAATTCTGTGATTTTTTCTAAAAAAGGTATATAGCCCTAAGTGATTTTCATCTTTTGAAGAAAGAAACAAAAAGAGACTTATAGCAAAAAAGATAAGTCTCTTTTTTGATTTGCTTCTCATACCCAGTCAATACGACTACCCTTCCCAGTCTTATTTACAATAAGCTTTGTGTTTTTTGGTTCACGAACTTGAGAAATGATTCATATTATTTGTAATGTTTTTTATGCTATTATATGTAAAAAAATAAAGAGAAAAAGCGTTTGCGAAGGATAAAATAAAAATGTAGGTCGATGTTGAAAGATAAGTGTAAAAAAACAAAAGCACCTCACCACTGAAATTCAATTCAGTGGTGAGGTGTCTTAGGTTCATTCAACAATCGTCTTATAATAATTACCGAAATCTGCCAATGCATCAATAATCGGCATCATCTCTTTTCCAAGGTCTGTCAGTCCATAATCAACTCTTGGTGGATTCTCATGATAATCATTTCTATACACAAGGCCATCATCTATCATCTGCCTCAGAGTCTCAGTTATTACTTTTTGAGAGATTCCATCTAAATCTCTTTGGAGTTCATTGAATCTCAATGTACGACTTTTTAAATTTCTTATTATTAATAGCTTCCATTTATCACCAATTAAAGACACTGATGTTGCGACAGGACATGCGGGAAGCTCCTTTTTTTTCTTCATATTCAGTCACATCATTTCAAAAATATTATAGTATATTCTTTGGACTTAACATATCCGATGGTGACGATATAGAACTTTACAAAGAAGGAGATTACACCGAAGGGCTTATGCCAGAGTATTTGAGGAAATTATTACAGCTTGGCAAATTGTCCAATTCGCAATTGGACATTCTGTGCAATCTTTCCTTGCTTCCTTTGTTGGCCCATACACATCCCTACTCTCGTATAATTCTTCTTATCTGTTTTGCTGTGATAATCACTCTGTCAATCTTTTATAAATCAACTTCTCCTGCTAGTGAAATTCCTGTAAGATGGTAGGCGAGATACGGTTTTCGTGTTACGAAAAACCATCTCGTTAATCTTGGCTTCCCCTAATACCCTGCTGGTACACACCTGTGATGTGGGATATATAATTGCATGAAAAAAGCAAACACATAGAATTTCCACATATCTACTTCTTTCATTGCGTGTATTCAGTTTTATGTAATTACAACTATATACTTTTATAGTAATCCTTATGGATTAAGCCATTACTCCATATCCATATTACTTAGCTGCTTGGTCTGATCTCTCCTGCAATAAATAACTGCTGTTACCTGAACTCTGTTATTTTCATCATCAACCCAATAATAAATCAGGAAGTTTTTAACTACGATCTTGCGTACTCCCTCAGTCCTCCATGGCTCTTCATCAATCAAGTCATGTTTTTTCGGAAAACTCGACAACTTAGTAATCTCTGCTTTCATCTTGTCAAGTAGATTATGTGCTGCGTCCGGTGCCATTAGATCATTTGAAATATAATGTACTATCTCTTTTATCTGCTCTAATGCCTGCCTTGTTACCCTTACTTCATATTCGTTCATGCACTATATCTTCGACTTTAATTGACTAAAAGCCTCATCAACAGATACAGAATCGTTCTTTTTTGCCTGTGCAAGCCCGGTCTGCATCATCATATCAAATTCAGCTTGTGTTATAGAATCTCTTGTAACAAGTTTATCCGGAATATCAAGTGAAAATGGTACTCCATCACGCATAATAACCTGTCTGTAAGTCATATCTATGAATACAGATACAGGAATTCCAAGTCTGTCAAGAATTGCCTCTGCTTGCTCTTTTATATTCGGTTGAATTCGCGCTGTTACATTTGCAGTTTTTGTTGCCATAGTATGCACCTCCTGTTTCTTATAGTGTACCACCATGTATTGCTTCTTACAACACAAATACTTTTAATTGCTGACATCACTCTATTGCGCCATTTTATGGTGTTACCGTCGCTTTTTGGCGATATATTTTTTCATTAAGCATGCTATATTTTTCTAAACTGCATTCTATGCCGTCGGATTCTGCCATCAATCTTTTGCATCCCATTCAAAGCGCTCTGTGCAATAACGTCATCATAAAATCATCATCCGAATCAGCATTATCATCTGTATCTGCCTGCTGTTGTATGATCAATATTGCACTTTTGTTAGCCAGCATGCTGCCAACCATTCTTAATATACTCATTGAGCGTACGAACCACCACATCATGCTTCTTCTTCCATTTTCTATGCATAGTTCTTTAAAATTGGATCAACTAAAATTACTGCAAAAATCAATATAAAAATGGCAGTACTGATCATAGTGACCGATACTGCCATTATGCTTTATTGATTCAATTCTGCTACCATTCTTTTAAGGATTTCATCAACCTGACTAGCGCGTTGTCTGTGCTCGAAGGAGCCATTACTAAAAAGATCTTCTCTTAGAATCGCAGTAAGCAATGCAGTACATAATTCATAATCTGCATTTGCCACACGCTGTAATTCCTCATTACAATTGATTGGTTCTATTGTCATGTAATCCGCGTAGTTACCCTTAAGGTCACCCAGATCTTCAAGCAAACTATAATAAGTTCTTTCTCTTCCTGGATGATCAATGACAGCCTGAATTTTTTTAATTTTTTCTTTGTTTGTCATTGTTTCCTCTATATCGTTTTTTCAATACCATCAAAATGCGCTGCTGCAATTTCATCTAACTGCTTAGCAATCTCATCAAATGGTTCATTCAAGTCTAACGTTTTAACGCTAATCTGATTACCATGCATTTGATATACATTATCCGGTTGAATCAAAGCATCCACTCTTGCATACAGCAGCATTCCGGAAACCTTGTTATCCTGATCTCCAAATTGATATTCACGATTTTTTACATAAGTAAATATCTGATACAGATTATTTGAATGTAAAGTATGTTTATCAAAGTGAACCTGTGTTGTATTAGTATAATACTTGGCATCAATAATCAATACAGTATTTTCTTTTTGAAGGTGAATATCGCTCTGCATTACTGGAAGCATATCTCCAATGCCATCATCTAAAGACCACGGTATCTGTGAAGCACTGACGGTTAATTTCGGATAATGCTTTTTATAATATTCGAGAATGAACTTCTCATACAAACGGCACATTCTCTGCTCATCAAGAAAATCCATCAGCTTCGTAGTTCCATCCGTGTTTGTTTGGAGCAAACCTTTCACTACCAAATAACATATAGAAATCAGCATCTGATAAGATTGGTTGTTCCTGTTATATTGCAAATTCCAGTTCACAGAGTACAAGTCAATCGGTGTTACATCTGCAAAAAATACCATTAGCTTGCGGAGTTCCTTTTTTCTACTTTTCGCAATATCTGCTTTTAAAAGAAGTTCCACTGTTGATTTGATAATCTGATTCATTGTGCTATTAACAGAAAAATCATCGTATGTACAAATCAGCTTTTTTCTAAGCATACTTTGTGTCTTTATCGACTCCGCAATATCAATTTTACCTCGAAGCGATGACAAATCTTCAGTTTGAGCAATGTACTCCTTTCCGAGTCCACGTTTTAGCTGGACAGCGATACCTTTTGCCAATATTGCTGCCATCAGCTCTGCAGTATTATTAAATTCTTCAGTAGCTATTTTTTTGTATCCCTGTTCATTTAGAACTTTGAAAGCATACGACAGCATATAATAGATATTTTGAACCGGTATCACTTAATCGCACTCCTTAAATTACTGCTCCAATCTTTCACCTTTGTAGGTTCATCAAACCAATATTCCTTCAAAAGTGGAATCAGCTCATATTCAACAATGCCAGACAATACTTGGTCATTAATCGTGTCTGGTAACAGATTGCAGAAATAGCTATGTCCTATACAGAAGCCATCGCCTAATGATTCATCATTAGATATCACATTATTCAAACTCTCCACACAGGCAATCAGTTTATCAAATTTCTCATTTTCTAAGCTCATTCTATATTCTCTGAATCCATCCGTTGTAAAGCCCGGCTTGATTTCAAAGAAAGCAAATCTTCTTCTGAGCGCATAATCCAACATAGCCAAGCTGCGGTCAGCTGTATTCATCATTCCAATGATATATATATTCTTAGGTACAGAGAACTTCTCATCAGAATATAGAAGCTGTAACGAAACGCCTCTTTTGTCATTTTCGATAAGCATAAACAGCTCACCGAATATTTTACTTAAGTTACCTCTGTTGATTTCATCAATGATAAAGAAGTAATCATTATCTCCATCAATTTCAGCCTTCTTACAAAAGTTATAGAAAGCACCTCGCTTCAGTTCGAATCCATCCGTCGAAGGTCTAAATCCCATGATGAAGTCTTCATACGAATAGCTTTGATGGAACTGAACCATCATAACTCTTTCTACATCTTTTACTCCCATCATAGAAAATGCGATTCTCTTGGCAACAAAAGTCTTACCAACACCAGGAGCACCCTGAAGGATAATGTTTTTCTTGATACGAAGGATTCCAGAAAGCTTGTCATATTCCTCTTCAGGCATAAAGACTTCAGACAGGAAATCTTCCTTTGTGTATGGTGGATATGTTTTCTCCACATCTTCAGCATCTTCTTCTGTTTCATCTTCAAATAAAGAATTGAGCTTTTCTACATAATCAGTGTATGAAGTAATATCTGTTAAAGTTTTCATTACAGCCTGACCTGGATGTGGCCATACTCCATTATGAGTCCAGTCTACCTGACGGATATTTTTATATTCATCGTCTCTAGTATTATCATATTCATAATCGGACATAACGACACCACGTCCAATGATTTGATGCATTCCTTTCTTAACAAAAACGATATCACCAATTTTCATTTCATTTGCGAATTGCCATGTTGCATGAGCAGCATTTTTATAAGAAAGACTTTCATCAATTACTTCTCTCATTTTGATCTTCATTGCATCTTTACTATCAAATGTACTCAGATCTCCAATTACTCCCCAACCAATGGCCATTATTCCTGATGTATAAAACTCATCCCACATGCAGGAACCTTCTCCAGGAGCGTAAAGCCAATATCTAACAGTATGAACATCTTCATCTGCAAGTGCGTCAATATTTTTTCCCTGTTTACTTGGGCTCGAAGAGAGAACATTTTTGAATATATCTGAAGCCATTTCACTAGTCATATCAACAGATTTTCCAGCCTCAGTTAATGTCCATATTCCATAAACACTTTTGTCAATATAGCCTGCATTCACAAGATAATTTCGTGCAAATGCAACTTCGTTCTCAAATTTATTGACGTTGTTCTTCCCTCTTGTTTGGTTGATTTCATCTTCTGATAATTGCTCATTCTCAATAATTTTTGCTCGTGCTTCAGCAGGAGTTCCAGAGCCACCCAGATCACGCAATGCTTGAATCAAAGGTGCAAACCAACGCAAGAATGCCGCCTTGGAGGATTTTTTCCCTTTTACCTCAGCTTTTTCTTGATTAACTTGTTTCGATACAATCCATGCTCTATATGACAGTTCTGGAAAATTTTTGTATTCATAATCACTATCTTTTAATGCGTGCAGACACGCATCTTTTATTGCTAAATATTCTGATGCATATGGTACCTTATTTAGTTTCTTCTTCACTGAATTTACAAAGTCAACCGGCATATTATCTGGATCTACAATAAACCCCCTATTTATTGAGTCCAAATTAATGAACTCATATGGTCTAATCCAGTACAATCCCATCGTTATATTCCAACGAATGCCTAACTGATCATGAACTGTATCATACCATTTAGTAAATATCTCACGGTTTGCCGCATCATCTTTTTCCGCAAGATTAATTGCTGATTCATAAAGCCCCCACAAGTTATCAATATCAGCAACCTGCCTATCATCTTTAAATCCATAGTAGGTTGCCTTCAAATTGTTAAGTACCGGAATTCCATCAAAATTATTTGGAACCTTTGATTTGATATTAAAAACAGTTGCAAAGCTTTCTAAGATGGCGATTCTATTAGCATTAGTTATGCCCTTATTGAAAAGTCCAAATACAGAAAAAGGGTCTATGTCTATTATTGAATCTTCACGTTCTAACTTTGGCAATTTCATATTAATTGCACTATAAGCACTTTGTATATCAGCAATTAATTCTGCACGGTTATTTTTGAATTCCAGGAGCTTTGTGGCAAACTCCGAATAAAAATTTATCCATTCAAATTGCATTTTCACGATACCTCCTGTTCATCGTTGATTTTCTACTCTTTTACTGGCAACTGGTGAATTAGATGATCTTTTGATTGAACTTTCAATTCTTCATAAATATCATCATAATCAGTCGTCCATCTTAAATGAAGAAGCATATCATACGTTTCATTGTCATCGTCCACTTGACCTTTGGAAGTCATATTCAACGTCAAATCAGCAAGACTAAGCATATGGTTACTAACTCTAAATGGAATATGTATACCTAAACACGCAGATATCACATTTGACTTAGTGAGGTTTTCCCCCTTCTTCATGTTACTTATTGTTCTGTTATCCAAACCTGTAATACTTCTTAAAAGACTTGCTGTATAATTACAGATATGTTTATCCATCAGTAATTTTTATTATATATTATTTTGTGTCAAATTTCTATCATTGGTATAAGTTTGTATGTATTTGCGTGTTGCTATCAATTTAGAAAAATATTTTTGGTGAACTTTCTTCAACGGGCATTTTTAACGTTTGCTGTATCATGCAATCAAGGATTAAACCCCACCATCAGGCACAATGCGTCCCCTGATCAAGAACGTCCTATCTGACTCTGATGAACAACTAAATATCGAAACCAGCTGAATAGGACAAGCTGGCCAAACCAATAGGAGGAAACTCATTATGGCAAAGGCAAACTTAATTCAGAAAATACTCATTTTAGGTTTCCTCCTAGTCAATCTAAGGAGTAAATCAGAATGGGAACTTATACTAACAAAAGAACTTATAACAATATTCCATCTAAAGCTGATGAAGAATTAGTACCAGTACTAGCTTATGATTTAGTAAATTGGAATAACGATTGTATTAAAAATGTTCTTGGAAAATCTGAGACTCTTGTAGATACTCGCAATTTAGAAACTTGGCATTATGGAGGAAGAAAAATCCTAGTAGGATGGCTTTGTTCGTAAAAAATGTTAAATCTAATTCTAAAGAACTCATCGCAGAAAATCTAAATCAATTATCTTTACAATCAAAAGGCTGTTTAGAGCAGCCAGAAGGATCATGTGTATGACAAGAAGATACATTGATGTTGTTGAGACAATAAGTTTCAATTCTTTCAACAGTATCAAAATCAGGTTCATCAAGGAATTTAAAATCAAAAGAATTAAAGGCTGACTTGATGTTTAGTGAAAAATCTTGTATCATGTTTTTTGTATCATCAGTATCAACTGACGATTGAAAAGGAACAGTGTTAGAGAGGTCGGATACTTTAACGGGCTGTTTCTTTTCTTTTTCCTTTCTAAATATTTTACATGATTATCATACTACAATCAGATTATAAAAACAGGTGGAAGATTATGCCGTCACAAAAGGCATATTTTCCACCTGTTTATTAATTTAATTTGCGGTTTTATTAGCTTTTATTATGTGTAGATTTTGCGGTTTAACAATCAGTATATCGAGCCAACTAAAATCTTGATGTTGCTATAATTATGTGCCTTTAAACAGTAAATAAAGTGACGCTCAACATCTATCGTCTGGCGCTGCATCAGTAGGCTAGAATCTACCGGACTGGAATGTCATGCCGAACTATCAACGAGTTGGTTCTTCAGGATGCCATTGTCAAAGCAATCAAACAGATGCTTGGTGATAAAAGCAACTATCAGACACAGTTACAGCTTAACATTGCTTCGGTCATCCGAGCTTCGCAGGCCACTTCCGTTGAAAACATCGATGAGAAGCTAATGGCCCTACCACATGAAATCATCCAAAAAGCCCAGAGCAAAGAAGCCTACGACGAGATTGCCGATGAGATTGTAAAGCTCCGCGAAGAACGCCAGCAGCTGGCAGTGGACACTTCTGTCCTCGATGACCAGATAGAACGAATCAAGGAAATCCAGGATTTCATAAGAAGCCAGCGAACTGATATAACCGAGTTTGACGAAGCCCTTATTAGACGCTGGATCAAGCATATCACAGTTTACGAAGACCACTTCACCGTTGAACTAAAATCCGGGCTCTCAATTGACGTCGATGAATAATCCCATAGACGCACAAAGGATCCCTACCACCAGAGAATTATCTTTTGATAGGGAGTCTTGTTATTTTTGCTTGATCAATGACATCCGATATAGGAATAATATATCTTTGAATAAATAGATATCGTTAATCCTCAACTTTCTTAAGAATTGATACAGGTACATCGTAGATAACACCTATCGTATCACCATCATCAAAGATTTCTAAATAACATATTTTATTATCATATAACTCTATAATAACCCCGGCCGTACCAACATCAAACTCCGCAAACTTTTCTGTCAATTTCACTGTATCATATAATTTCATATTATTTTTTCTCCTTTTTTCCTGGATAAACAGTAAGAATCCTATATTTTTCCTTACCATCATCTTTTTGTATTGACGCTATTATATTTGCGTACTCATATTTTCCATTAACACCCTTTATTTTTTCTCGAAACTCACATACAATTCCGTATTGTGTTCTAGTAACTTTTGAAGGAATCTTTTTATCGATTGCTTCTGCTAAATTATCATAGAATTCCTTGGAATTACTTTTTGAATACCCCAATGTTTCAATAAAAAACTTTGCTTTCGTTCCACCCCTAGGATGAGCTGTGTTAAGGATATACGTCTCAATTTTTCTTCGAGGGTTGTTTGCGCAATGATTTTAACAGCAGTTTCATACAGTCAATTCGTTTTAGTAATCTATCTGTACGGAAACTTATCTAAGACCGCATATTAAGAAATGCCCAGAAATAAAGGCTTTCCAGGCATCTTACTTTATTTCTTTGACATCAATACAATCGTCTCAATGTGGTTCGTAAATGGAAACATATCATAAGGATATACATCCTTGAAATCATATCCTAGTTTTCTAAATAACTTTAAATCTCTTACCTGTGTATGAGGATCACAAGAAACATAAACTATTTCTTTTGGCTTTAAAGAAACAGCTGCTTTAATAAATGTTTCAGTAGAACCACTTCTTGGTGGATCCATAATAATCACATCGACGTCTACTTTCTGCTTTGCTGCTTCTACCATGAATTCAGTCGCATCCCCCTGAATAAACTTGATATTCTCAACCTTATTAAAAGTCTTATTCAGTTTCGCATCTTTCACGGCATCCTTATTAAGTTCTACCCCAATAACCTGTTTCGCATTCTTACTCGCAATAAGACCTATTGTCCCGATACCACAATATGTATCCATGATTTTAGGATCTTTGACTGTAATAAGAGATAAAGCTTTACTATATAATGCTTCACATTGGTCATGGTTGATCTGATAGAAAGAACGTGGAGAAATCTTAAAAGTCATTCCACATAGTTCATCTACAATAAACCCTTTCCCAAAAAGAACCTTTTCCTGTTCACCTAATACAATACTTGTCTGTCTTTTATTTGTATTTAAGACAATACTCTTAATAGAAGGAAAAGCTTTCACAAGCTGATTACAGAAATTCTTAGAACCTTTAAAGATAGCTTCATTAGATACAATGACAACTAATGTCTGATTTGTCTTGACTGCACGTCTAATAAGAATATGTCTAATTTCCCCTCTTCTTCTTTGTGGATCATAGATAGAAACTCTATACTTTCTAAATAATACAGCTATTTTACTAATAATTGCATCTGTTTCCTGGTCATGAATGAGACAAGATTTATAAGGAATAATACGATGAGAATTCTCTTCATATAAACCATAGTTAAATGTCTTATCAAACGCAATAATTGTCTTATTTCGATAGTAATAAGGATCTTCCATCCCAGAGACTGGGTGTACATTAACCTTTAAATCCTTAAAGATCTTCTTACATTCTTCATTCTTATATTCCAAAGATTTAGCATATCCTTGATTAATAAACTGACAGCTTCCACATTTTTTCGCTATATCACATTTCATTATAATTCTCCTAGCCAATTCTTTAAAAAGTCATGGACTTCATAAAGTGTCTTGATTTCTAATCTTTCCTGTGGTGTATGAATATCAATACAGTTTGGTCCCATAGTCACAATATCCATATCTGGAAATATTCGACTCATATAACCTGTTTCTAATCCACCATGAGTCGGTACTTCTTTGAGTTCTTTATCATATGCTTTTTTATAAGCTTCCTTGTAAGACTTACGTAACTGAGAATCAGGATCATAGCTCCAACCATAATATTCATCTGATGGTGTCACACTTAAGCCAAATAAAGAAGCCAATGTTTCTACTTCATTTACAAGTAGTTTAAGATTGATTTCATTCTCACTACGTAATAATAGAATAAGCTCTACAGCCTTTTCTGTTGTTTCCATAATACCTAGATTTAAAGAAAGAACTGGGAAATGATTGAAGTAATAAGAATACTTTTCTACACCATATGGACATAACGCAAGGAAATGAATAAGTGCATCACTATCTAAGATTACATGACCACTCTGTTCTTCTTCTAATGTATAATCTAAAGGTTCTAATGGATAAAGAGCTTTCTGTTCTTCCATTCTTTCATGAATAAAAGCCTTCAATTCTTCTTTATTGCTTGTAGACTGGAAAGTAAATAAACCTTCTCTACAGATTGCATTGGCCTTCTGTCCTGCATTAAGTGAAGAGAAACGGATATCAAAACCATTATCCAAACATGCTTTTAGTACAAGTCCTGCAATCTTAATCGCATTCCCTCTACCTTCTTTAATCGCATCACCAGAATGACCACCTAATAACCCTTTTACATAGAACTTATATCCCTGATCATGAGATTCTACAAATGTCGCATTCTTTCTAATAGTTAACTGAACGCCACCTGCAGAAGAAACACTTGTTTCTCCTACTACATCACCATCTAAAGAAATCATCTTGCGAGCATGAATCCAATCCTTATCTACATGAGTAATACCATCCATAGTTGTTTCTTCCTGAACAGTAAATAAACATTCTAAACGAGGATGTTTAAAGCTATTATCACTTAATAAAGCGAGCATGATAGCCACTGCCACACCATCATCTGCTCCTAAAGTTGTTTTTGTTGCATGTAAATAACCATCTTCTTCATAGATTTCTAAAGGATCAGTGAGAAAGTCATGGTTACTATCTTCCTCTTTTTCAGCTACCATATCCATATGACCCTGTAGTAAAATAGGTGCATGATCTGCGTAACCAGGCGTAGCTTCCTTATAAATAATAATGTCCCCTATTTCATTTCTTGCATAATCAAGTTCATTAATTCTTCTATATAGTTGCCTAGTAATTCTTCATGTCCTGAAGGATGAGGAATACTACAAATAGTTTTAAAATAGTCTAATACATCTTTTGTCATAGTTAACTCCTTTATTTTGTAATAATATCTGTAATACCTGGATTCATAGATAATTCTATTCTTTGTACGTGAGGATGACTGCGATATCTTTTTCTCACCATCTGACCTAAAGTCTGTCCTTGATTATATCCATGGATGATTCTTAAAGTCAATGCATCAGGTTTCTTTAAAGCTGCATCGATCATCTTACGTGCTTCCTGCTGGGTATAGCCATGTATATCTATTTCTTTGATATATTGCATAACTGCCTCCTAGTAATGTCTTTTAAATGATTGATTTCTTCTTGAGTGAGAGTTCTATATGTACCACTTGGAAGATCACCTAACGAGATATCTCCATACATAATGCGATGAAGTGATGTAATCTTATTATTAAGAGAAAGGAACATCTTCTTTATTTCATGATAACGTCCTTCTTCTAAAGTGATGACACCTTCATATTCACTTGTCATTTCTACTATTGCAGGTAAACATTTTACATCTCCATCAATAGTAATACCTTCTTTAAAAGGTGTTATATCCTTTAAAGGATTTAAACAAGTAAAGGCATAGGTTCTAGGTATATGAAATTCAGGAAGAGTGAGTCTTTTTCTTAATTTCAAATCATTAGTCAAAATGACTAGACCCGTTGTATTACGGTCTAATCTCCCCACATAATGAAGGTTATCATCTGGAAGCAAGCTAATAAGACAGGGATCATGAGAATCCTTATTGGCACATACATAGCCTGATGGTTTATGAATGATATAGTATTTCAAGGGATGAGGATCAAGAATCTTAGAATCATAAATAACTGTTTCATCAGTTATGTCCATGTCTTCATCAACTATTTCATTGTTGACTTGTATCAGTCCCTTTTTAATGGCCTTCTTCGCCTGTTTCTTACTTCCGCATTTATTTAATACAAATATGTCTATCAGTCTCATTAATGAGTATTCCTTCCACGAGAACAGTCATTCGAACGATTATCAGTACTATTGACTACAATCACCTTGACTTTATCTCCTCTTTTATATGAAGGATCTTTTTCTAAAATATCGCGTAAAGCAGTTAATCTCTTATTGCCATCTACAGACAAATAGCCACAGCCTGTTTCTTTGACCTTAATAGGAAAAGAGAAACCGATTCTAATAATAGAATGATAGAGATGATCTGTATATTCTGACGGAATAAAGTGAATATCACTTAATGGTAGTTCTTTAATACGCATAAAATATGCCTCCTTTTTCTACATTATAAACAAAATAAAACATAATACAAAATTATTTCTAAAGATTATTACAACTATGATATAATATTCCAAAAGGGGCGTGAATATAATGGGCTTGTTACTTAGTAGAATATTGACTTATTTAAATGGTGCGATGCAGAATGATTACTATTATAAAATATGCAATTTCATTATCTTTAACTATCTAGATATATTTGAAATGTCTGAAGAAGAATTCTTAGATAAAGGTGCTTTTAGAAAAGAAGAACTTTATAGCTTCTTATTATCATTTGGATTCTCTACTTATGAAGATTTCCGTTTTAAATTAGAAGCTGATCATCAGTTACGTTTGAATCAGATTCGTGTCAGATTATTTGGAGAAACTCCTCAGAAATTCTTAGCGAAGATGGACAAGGCAATGGACGAAGAAGTACTTGCGAACACGATTACTTCTATCTGTGAACATTTCTATAAAGCAAAACGTATTATTATCTTTGGTGGTTTATATCCTTGTTCTATTGCAGTAGAGTTACAGACAGATATGATTTCTTTTGGACGTCCATTTATCCATTATCATAAGTATGATCCTATTCAATTTAATGAAGATGATGTTGTCATCTTTGTGAGTGCTACAGGACGTAGTCTAGAAGAAATGAAGAAATATGATAATTGCAGCTTTGAAAAGGCATATTCATTACTCATCACGCAGAACCGTAAATATACACAGTCATGTTTTAATGGAAATACAACAGTAATCTATGTACCAGGTAAGTTTGATTCAATTGATTTCAACTACCAGATCATGTCAATCTGTGACTTAATCAGATTACGTTATTTCCAACAATACTACCTCTAAGCAGACTTCAGTCTGCTTTTTTCATGCATTATAAAAGACAAGGATCATCCTTGTCTAGTGAAGAAGAACGCGGTCATTCGCTTCTCCTGTTTCAGTAAATTTTCTTACAAGTTCTTCGACAGTCATTTTCTTTTTAGTTTCTTCATCAATATCCGCAATGATTTTTCCATCCTTCATCATCAGGATTCTATTACCGTATTTAAGAGCATCTTCCATATCATGGGTGATCATCATAGTGGTAATATGATGTTCTTTCGCAATTCTTTCAGATAATTTCATCACCTTGATAGATGTTGCAGGATCAAGTGCAGCAGTATGTTCATCCAATAAAAGTAATTGTGGTTTAACTAAAGTTGCCATTAATAGTGTGAGGGCTTGTCTTTGTCCTCCAGATAAAGTACCTACCTTAGTTGTTAAACGGTCTTCTAAGCCTATATCTAAATCCTTTAATGCATTTACAAAGACATCATGGTGTTTATGAGTAAATGGTGTAAGTGAGAAATGTTTTCCTCTTTGATAAGCTAAAGATAAGTTTTCTTCAATTGTCATTGAAGGGGCTGTTCCTCTCAAAGGATCCTGGAATAAACGACCAATAGTACGGCTTCTCACATATTCCTTTTCATGAGTTATATCTTTATCATCTAAGACAATTGTTCCTTCTTTTGTTTCTACTGCCCCAGAGATAGCACCAAACAATGTGGATTTCCCTGCACCGTTAGACCCTATAATAGTCACAAAATCTCCTGGTTCAAGATGAAGAGATAAATGATCAATAGCTTTCTTTTCATTGACTGTCCCTTCATTAAATATAACTGTTAAATCTTTTATATTAAGCATGTTTCTTGAACCTCCTCTTGAGTGTTGCAGAAGAAATCGCAATCACAACAATAAATGCTGATAGGATCTTTAAGTCTCCTGAAGGAAGACCTAAGTATAAGGCAATTGTTAAGGCAAAACGATAGAAGATAGCCCCTACAATCGTACCAACTAGACATACTGCCACTTTATCACTCTTAATGAATGTCAAACCAATAATAATAGAAGCAAGTCCGATGACCATCATACCAATACCACTCGTGATATCAGCATAGCCCTGCTGCTGTGTAAATAAAGCACCACTTAAAGCAACTAGTCCATTAGCAAGTCCTAAACCAATAATTTTCATCTTATCTGTATCAATAGAGCTCGCACGTACCATCGCTTCATTATCACCACAGGCTCTAAGTGCAAGCCCCATCTGTGTCTTTAAGAAATAATTCAATAATACGGTAATCACTATCACAATCACACCAATAATCAATAATTTATCATAAGGTTCAAACTGAGTTGTACTGCTGAAGATTGTCTTATGATTAAATAATGAGATATTTGGTGTCTGATGCATAATACGTAGATTCACTGAATATAAAGCAGTCTGTGTAAGGATTCCGGCTAGGATTTCATTGATATTGAGCTTAGTAATGAGTAAACCTGTCACCATCCCTGCAATCGCACCTGCTACAAATCCAAGTACCATACCAAGTACTGGGTAGCCAGCCACTGCCACCATAGCACTCACTGCACATCCTGTTGTAAAACTTCCATCCACTGTCAAGTCTGGAATATTCAAAACTTTGAAACTAATATATAAGCCTAGAGATAAGACGGCAAATATGCCGCCTAACTCTAGGGCTCCAAGAATAACTGTACTATTCATAAAAACTCCTTAGATTTCTGTATATTTACTATCGCTTGTAATGTTTTCTGGTAACTTAATACCTAATTTATCTTTTGTAGTTGTATTGACATAGATTTTTAAGTTTGTCTTAAATACTTTCACTGGGATATTTTCTACTTTATTACCCTTTAATACTTTATCAACGATTTTAGCCGTTTCTTTACCAAGTTCTTTATAATCGATACCAACACTTAAGAAACCACCATCTTTAACCATTGAATCAGCGCCTACATATAAAGGCTTGTTTGCTTTCTTACATGCATCACTGACTACATTCATCGCACTTGCAACTGTATTATCATTTGGTGCAAAAATAGCATCACATTTACTATTTAATACATTGACAGCACTCTGTGCTTCATTGACTGATGCAATTGTTGCTTCTTCTACCTTGATATTCTTCTTAGCACAATAAGCTTTTGCCTTTTTAATATTAGTCACTGAGTTGGCTTCACCTTTATTATAAAGCATACCAATTGTTTTTGTATTTGGATTGATTTCTAATGCCTTATCAATAATCTGATCAACCTGTACCTCATCACTTGTACCAGTAATATTCTTATCCGGTTTAGTTAATGAGCTCGTTAACTGTGCACCTACAGGATCAGTCACTGCACTAAATACAACGGGTGTCTTAGTAGCAAGTTTAGCAACGGCCTGTGCTGCAGGAGTCGCAATTGCCATGACACAATCAAAATTCTTTCCGGCAAAATCATTGGCGATACTTGCACAAGTATTTGTGTCACCCTGACCATTCTTGAATGTATATTCGATATTCTTATCATCATATCCAAGAGTCTTCATTTCTTTATCGAATGAATCCTTGATCTCATTTAATGATGTATGATCCATAAATTGGATAATACCTACTTTCTTCTTATTACTAGAAGAAGTTCCACATCCTGCTAAAAGTGAAATTGTTAATGCTGAAGTTAATACTGTTCCTAATAATTTGTTCATTGTTCTGTTCCTCTTCGTTTTCATAAATTTTGTTTTCTTTGATTCAATTCAAACAACGACGCCATCGCTTCATATGAGTTCCTCCCAACTTGTTAGCAGGTAATAAAAAAACACCTGTCCAAAAGACAGATGTTACTCTTTAAGCCACCTTTTGATTCATAAATGCTAACACATTTTTGCATTATAACGTTTGCATCACGTCTCAGGATACTTGTTGCCTTTCCCCCTCGCCCTCACAGGTCCATTTATCATTGTGGTACTACCAGGTTTCCAGCATCCCCAGCTCTCTATCAGCCCTCTACAAAGTTTTATCTCCCGCTCTTAGGTTTATCTGAATGTTACATCACAACACATTCATTGTCAACACATTTATTTATATTTTTGTATATTTTCGAATATTGCTTAACATATTTGTGTATATAATAAATATCCTGTTCAAATGAACAGGATATTCGTATTTCCTTTTTTATCGTATCCTTTTTACAGGGTCCATTTTACTATTATTAATAGCCTTTTGTTCTATTAACAAGGTTTTCTAATGGTTCCTTGTTCTTTAAGTGATTGAGGTTTCTAATGACTAATTGTGTATAATAGTCCTGTACGCTCTTCCAATGGTACCCGCCAGAACAATGCGGTGTAATCATGACTCTCGGATTTTTCCATAATGGTGAATCAGCTGGTAATGGTTCTTCTTCAAAAACATCAAGTAATGCCCCACCAATAGACTTATTGTCTAATGCTTCTAATAAAGCATAAGTATCAATCACACTACCTCTACCTACATTACATACAATAGCATCTTCTTTCATTAATGAAAACTCATCATGGCTTAACATATGGAATGTTGCATTGGTTGCTGGTAAAGAAGTAATAATATAATCCATCTTTGGTAATACATCATGTAATTCTTTAGAAGTGATAATATTATCACAATAAGGATGTTCCTTATAAGAGTTTCTTAGTCCTGTTACATTGGCACCAAGTACCTTTAATACTTTCGCAAATTCAGTACCGATATCCCCTACTCCAAGCAATAAGACATTTGAGCCATAAATTTCTCTACCAGTAAATAATGGTGTCCATCTTGCTTCTTTCTGTCGATCATAATAAAAACGTAGATTCTTATTAAAGCTGAAGATCATTCCCATCATATGTTCACAAATAGCATGGCCATAGCTTCCACTTGCATTTGTAAGAAGTGTTTGTCTATTTAAGATATTTGGCAAAAGAAATTGATCATTACCTGCACTATTTAACAATAATGCCTTAAGTGTAGGTCTATTCAAGTTAAATTGTCTTGGTGGATTACCTACAATGACATCTGCTTCATCAATCATTTCCTGTGTTAAATCATCTTTGTTTACCTTTAAAAGGTTCATATCAGAACATGACTTTTTAATAAGTTCAATATTTGAATCATCTAAAACTGGAATAAGTAATACCTTCAACATATTTAGTCCCCCCTAAGTTCTTTTGATAAACTTAGTATGACACTTTGGACAGCTGATTTCAATCTTTCCACGTCCTTTGGGTACTCGAACAACCTGTTTACATGTTGGGCATTTATAATATTTATGTGTTTTATCTTTTCTTTTTTTCTTAAAGAAATCTACCTTTTTTGTAATAGGTGCGATAAGCTGTACATATTTCTGATTTTCCTGATAACGTTTATAGATATTCCTAGAAAATATTCTGAAATAAATATAAATCATCAAAAATAAGCTTAAGATCATTAATGGTTTTGAACCAGTAAATAACTCTATAATAACTAAAATAAACAATAAATACATGAGATGACTGTTGAGCTTATCTGCTCCACCATATCTTCCCTGCATGAATCTTATAAATTTTTCTTTCATAAAATACCTCCATGTCATTAATATAGTATTTAATTATAAACTCCATATTAACAAAAAAGGACAGAAACTGTCCTTTTTGTCCATTATCTACTTTTGTTGATGAGTTCTTTCGCAATCTTTAATGCAGTATTTGAAGGAATCGCAAATCCTAAACCTTCACTGTTTGTATCGGATGATTTTGCATTCACAATACCAATGAGATCACCATTTCCATTAAATAATCCTCCACCAGAGTTACCTGGAGAAACGGCTGCATCTGTCTGAATAACTGAAATAGAAATAGTCTTAGAAGAGCTATAAAGCTGACCAAAACGACCATACTCACTAGATGAAGACGAGTCATCGTTGTCTAGCTGTACTGTAATCTTACGATTTAAGGCTGATACGATACCTGAAGTAATAGAATCACTGAATGTACCTTCTGGGTTACCTACGGCGTAAGTTGACTGACCTTGAATTAATTTATCACTATTCGCAAATGTTGCTGGTTTTAAATTAGTTGCATTGATCTTAAGTACCGCAATATCATTATCACTATAAGTTCCTACTAATGTTGCATCATATGTTTTATTATCACTTGTAGTGACCTTAATTGTACTTGCACCAGAAACAACATGGGCGCAGGTAATAATATAACCATCGCTACTCATGATCACTCCTGAACCGGCACCACTTGATACCTGTGACCCATACCAGAAGTTATCTCTTGAGATATTTTCAGTAGTAATAGCGACAACACTTTGTGTCATCTTAGAAGAGATACTTGATGCATCATTTGATGTACCTGTTGCTTTAGTTGTAGTAGTCTTTGTCACTACTGTAGTACCCTGGTTATTCATAAAATAAGAACCAGCAGCGCCTCCACCAAAACCTAATGCCACAACAATAAATGCTTTACCTATATTTTTGCTTAAACGACTGACTTTCTTTTTATTCTGCTTTTCATAAACATCTTTTAAATTTTCGTTGTTCATAATACCACTCTCACTTTCTGATTCTAGTATATATCTTAAACTTAATACCTAAATGTGGTTTTTGTGGGAAAATATGTTATTACATATCTATTCCTGCATATTTTAAGAATTTCTTTTCATTAAGGATTCCTTGTGTTAAAAACTCTCCATCTTTAAATAATGCATAGGTAGAAACTGGTGTTGGAAGGTTCTGTGCCTGTTCACGTGTTGTGATATGAATCGTTTTTAAAGGAATGTTGTATTCTTTTGCCACTTCTTCTATGCATGGTACCCAATAGTCTGTAAAAGGACATTGATCTGTATAATATAATACAAAGCCCTGTTCATTGATATGCGGATGTTTGGCACATTCTTTAAACTGTGGATAATTACCTTCAGTGAATGGAAGATACATAAGTATAATACCATTATCTGATTCATCGGCTATCTTAAACCCTTTATGTGTCAAATATTTATAATCAGAAAGGAACTCCTTCTTACGTCCTTTGGACGATAGAATACAAACGCCTTTATAACCTTTTTGACGTGCATCTTCTAGACAATAGTTTAATAACTCACTTGAATAGCCATGTCCTTTCATTGAACCAGATACCCATAAACAATTGATATACATATAGTTATTACTTGTAATAGGTATCCAGGCATATTGATCTGGAATATATTCAATAAAACATTTACCTCTTTCTTCACTGCGATAAAATACTAAACCTTCATCAAATCTTTCTTTTAACCATTCTTTCTTTTGAAGACTCTTCTTATTAGACATAGCACAACATATATGTTCTGTGTCTATGTTGTCTTTATTAATAATAATATAGTTCATACGTTCTCCTAGTAAAAAAGCCATGTGAATGGCTTTTTAGATGATTGGTGTATTCATAAATGTTTTATAGATAGGAATTTCATCTTCCTTGGATGAACCATAAAGGATATCTCCTTCTTTCTGGTCATTCAAACAATCACATTCCTTTAAACAATTATAAAGATGTTTACTTGTTCCATAAGCTCCATCAAACATCGGAATATCACCTAAAACTGTCGCTATTTGATCTTTTACAAATGGATAATGTGTACATCCCAGTACGACACTATCTACTTTACCTTTATAAGGACCTATTAAATCTGTAAGTAATTCAATGAGATCTGGTTGATCTAAATTTCCCTGTTCAATACGTTTAGCAAGTCCATAACATGGAACTGGAATAATAGTGGCTGATTTATCATATCTTTCAGCTAATTGATGAAACTTATCTAAACGTAATGTATTGGCTGTCGCCATTACAAGAATACAGCTGTTCTTCTTAGATAAAGCTGCTGGTTTTAAAGCTGGTTCTATACCAATGACAGGAATATCTGTATACTTTTCTCTTAATAATGTCACAGCAGCACTTGTTGCTGTATTGCAGGCAATTACGATGGCCTTTAAATGCTTCTTCTTATTCATGTTCTCTATCGCATTAAGAGTAAGCTGCTGGACATCTTCTAATGTTTTCTCCCCATAAGGTGCATTAAGTGAATCACCAAAGAAATAAAGATTCTCTCCTGGCATCATTTCATGAATAGCCTGTAAGACACTCACTCCTCCAACACCTGAATCAAATACACCTATATATTCTTCTTTCTTCATACTGATAACTCCCTTTCGTTTTTTCATTATAGCACAATTATTCTTTCAAGGTCTATATTACTTAACCACTGGTTTTAGTTGTGATAAAATAGTATTTGAAAGGAGGTATTCATATGGCTATGAGTGAATTGTTGAAAAAGACAGTACTTGTAGGTATTGGTGCAGCTGCTGAAATCGCTGATCGTTCTAAAGACTTAACCGATAGTCTTGCGAAAAAAGGTCAGGATACCATCAATAAAGGGCGTGCGATGAATGAAGAATTAAAAAGAAAAGCACGTGAAGACTTGTTAGAACATGTAGAAAACATGACTGAAGAAGAACGTAACGCTTTGTGCCAGAAGCTTGATGCATTAGATCATGAAGAAAATCAGTAATATTAAACGTATGAGAGAAATACTCTCTATCATCAAGAAACATGATATTAAAAATGGTCTGACTCCTATTAAGGCAAGAGAGATGATTGAAGAGCTTGGCCCTACTTATGTCAAATTAGGACAGATCATGTCAATGCGTAGTGATTTAATACCTCTCGAATACTGTAAAGAGTTTGAAAAACTAAGAGCGTCTATTGCGCCTCTTAGTTTTTCTACTATTCGTAGTATTATTGAAGAAGAACTAGGACAGCCAATAGAGAATGTATTTAAGAATATAGAAGAAAAGCCTATTGGATGTGCGTCTATTGCGCAGGTTCATTTAGGACATTTATTAAATGGTGATACAGTTGTATTAAAGGTTCAAAGACCTCATATTCATGAAATCATGGAAGCTGATGTACGTATTATGCATAAGTTCCCTCGCTTATTGAAGATGGTGACGGGAACAGGTGATCTGATTGATTATCGTTCTATTATTGATGAATTATGGCGTACAAGCCAGACAGAGATGAACTTTTTAAACGAAGCGAATAATATGAATGTCTTTGCGAATAATCAAAAAGATATACGTTATATTAAAGCACCTCATGTCTATAATGAATATACAACCAATCATTTACTTGCTTATTCTTATATTGATGGTATTCCTATTGATGCAATAAAGAGATTAAAGTATGAAGGATATGACTTAGATGAGATTGCCTTGAAGATGGCCGATAACTGTTGTAAACAGATTCTAGATGATGGATTCTTTCATGCAGACCCTCATCCTGGCAATATCTTAATAGATGAAGGTCAAATTGCCTGGATAGATTTTGGCATGATGGGAACTGTGTCATCCTTTACTCAGCATATCTTATCGCTTGCTTTACAGGCACTCATTGAAGATGATATTTATGATCTAGAAGAAGCCTTCTTGATGTTAGTAACACCGGATCATGAGATAGATGAAACACAATTATTACAACAATTAAATTCAATTGTAAGTGAATATAAGGCAAAGAGCTTATCTGATTATAACTTCTCTGAATTAATCCAGAAATGTTTTGATATTGTGACAAGTAATGATATTGCGATACCAACAGAACTCACTTTACTGTGTCGTTGTTTAGTGACTCTTGAAGGAACTTTAGAGAAGATCAGTCCAACTTCTAATTTGATTGAAATATTAATTAATCATAAGCGTAATACAGTAATGAAAAACCTGGATTATAAGGATCAAGGATTAAAAATAGGTCAGGACCTTTATAAGACACTAAAGAAAAGCTATGCATTACCTCAGATTGTCTATGATTTAATCAAGATGAGTAAGAATGGTCAGTTACATGTCAATGTGACTGAGAGTGATGATTACAATAGAACAACTTATCAAAAGAAGCAGTTCTCAATTATTATAAAAACAGTATTTAGCTGTATGTGTATGTTATGTGGTGTATTGACTGAGTCTTATTATATGTCTATTGTATTATTTACTATTTCTATGTTACTTGGTATAGATGTATTCTTTCACCTAAGGAAGCTAAAAAGATGATTCCGTTTTTTGGAATCATCTTTTTCTATTTGTTGGGATCAATCATAGTTAATTGAACTTTATGTCTTTGTTCATCAATTGTATCTACCCATGTCGTTACGATATCTCCTACAGAGACAACATCACTTGGGTGTTTAATACGGTTTTTACTCATTTTAGAGATATGGACAAGTCCGTCTTCATGTAATCCAATATCTACAAAGGCACCGAAGTCTACGACATTGCGGACTGTCCCTTCTAGCTTATCGTGTACATGAAGATCTTCTAAAGTCAAGATATCCTGTCTTAAGATTGGTCCATCATAATCATCACGATAGTCTCTTAGTGGTCTCATAATAGAGTCTAAGATATCTTTAAGTGTATAGTCATCAAGTCCTGTAAGTTCTTTAAGGGCTGCGATATTAGCCTGTGAGACAGCCTTCTTACAGCTATCTGTACCTAAATCTTTTGTAGTCAAGTTTAATGCCTTTAAGATTGCTTTTGTCGCATCATAAGATTCTGGATGGATATTTGTACGGTCTAGCGGTTCACTACCTTCTTCGATTCTTAAGAAACCAGCAGCCTGTTGATAAGCTTTTGGACCAATTTTAGGAATCTTTTTCATTTCTTTACGGCTCATGATCTTACCATTTTCTTCACGATAAGCGACAATACTATTGGCTGTTGCCGCATTGAGTCCAGATACATTTTTTAGAAGTGTTGGACTGGCTGTATTGATATTTACACCAACTAGGTTAACCGCTTTTTCTACAACGAAATCAAGTCTTTCTTTAAGTTGTGTAGTAGGAAGGTCATGCTGGTACTGCCCTACTCCAATAGACTGGGGATCGATTTTGATAAGTTCTGATAAAGGATCAAGTAGTCTTCTTGCGATAGAGATAGCACTTCTTTGTTCTACATGAAGATCTGGGAATTCTTCTATCGCTAGTTTTGAAGCACTATAAACACTCGCCCCTGCTTCACTGACTATTGTGTAGCTCACAGGTAAGTGATATTTCTTAATAGTATTTGCGACAAATGCTTCACTTTCACGACTGGCTGTTCCATTCCCAATCGCAATCAGGTTAACATCATACTTCTGACATAAGTCTACAAGTTTCTTTTCTGATTCCTTCACCTTTGCGACTGGAGGATGTGGGTAGATAACATCGACTGTAAGCTTCTTACCTGATTCATCAATAACTGCAAGTTTACATCCTGTACGAAAAGCTGGGTCAAAGCCTAAGATTCTCTTATTTTTCATCGGTGCCTGTAAGAGAAGCTTGCCTAGATTATCAGAGAAGACATCAATACTTGCATCCTGTGCTTTTTCAGTAAGAGTATTTCTCACTAATCTTTCAAGTGATGGATAAGCAAGACGCTTTAAGCCATCATCAATGGCTTCATCGACATATTTTGCTGTTGGGCTCTTAGGATTCTTAATATAACGTCTTACGACAAATGTCTTGATATAGTCTTCATTGATACTAATAGAGACATTGAGGATTTTTTCTTTTTCTCCTCTATCGATAGCCATAATACGATGTGTCGCAATACGTGAGACATTTTCAGAATAGTCATAATACATCTTATAGGTCATCTTTTCATCAATCGCATTCTTCTTTTTAGATGTGACAAGTCGTCCATAATGCATCATAGAATCAACAATCTTATTGCGTACTGTCATATCATTAGAAATTTTTTCTGCAATGATATCCTTAGCACCCTGCAATGCCTCTTCTCTAGAAGTGATTGTATCATTCAAATAGGCATCTATATCTTTTTCATTAAATGTACGTGGTAAAGAAAGAAGTGTTTTAGATAAAGGTTCTAGTCCAGCTGCAACGGCTACACTCGCTCTTGTTTTCTTTTTCTGCTTATATGGACGATAAATATCTTCGACCTGTGATAAACGTGTACAAGCTTCAACCATCTTCACAATATCATCATTTAAATGTCCAAGTGTTTCTATTCTTGCAAGAACTTCTTCTTTTCTCTTTTTAAGATTGACCTGATAGTCATATTGTTCCTGGATTACACGGATCTGTTCTTCATCTAATCCATGAGTGAGTTCCTTACGATAACGAGCAATAAAAGGAACTGTACAGCCATCTTCTAATAACTTTAATGTATTTTGTATCTGCTCTGTCTTAATATTTAATTGTTCTGAGATTTTAAGTATAATATCTTCCTGCATCTTTTTCTCCTTTATAAAAGGCTGATTGCTCAGCCTTATGCATGCTTATATAAATATGTGATTGAAAGTGGTGGTAATTCTAATTGTCCGTTATAATCCACCATTTCTCCACTCATAAGATTCTGATAAGAACCATGTTCAATAGGTGGATAGATTGTATAAGGTGCATCATCAATATTTAATGCGACCACAATCTTTTCTCCTTCATAGTTTCTTTCTAATACATATTGTTTATTAGTCAATACAAGATCTTTATAATCTCCCATAGAGAGTGCTTTATGTCCTCTACGCATATGAATATATTTAGAAACTAAATCGGATAAATCATTTGGTGCAGGTGCATCAAGTTCTGGACGAAGTGGTGCATCAGTCACTCCTTGAATCTTTTCACCCTTAATACCCCATTCAGAACCATAATAAATACATGGAATACCAGGAACTGCCATAAGTAAGCCAAACACTAATGGTAGTTTTCTTTCATCAGTCAAAGTGCTAGATATTCTATTCACATCATGGTTATCTACAAATGTAAGCAAGTCTCTTCCTCTATACATATCCATCGCATTTCTCTTTAGTGTATGAGCATATTCAAACATATTCAAAGAATTGAATGAAGACCAGAAAGCTTTATATGATGGATAATCAGTAATCGCATCTAATTTAGCTTCTGTATACATATAACCTGCATTATCACCTAAAACTTCTCCTAGCATAAAGAAATCCTGTTTCTGACTCTTACAATGATCTGATAACATTGCCATAAACCATCTAGGTAATGAATAAGCAACATCTAGTCTTAAGCCATCAATATCAAAGCATCTGATCCAGTAATCGACTGCATCAAGTAAATAATGCTGAACATCAGGATTATCTAGATTTAATCTAACAAGCTCATAATGACCTTCCCATCCTTCATACCAGAATCCATCACCATAGCTTGAATCTCCATCAAAGTTGATATGGAACCAGTTCGCATATTGGCTTGAAGGTCCTTTTTCCTGGACATCCCTAAACGCAAAGAAGCCTCTTCCAACATGGTTGAATACACCATCCAACACAACCTTAATACCATGTTCATGGAGTGTTTTACATACTTCTTCAAAGTCTTCATTTGTACCTAAACGCGTATCGATGAGATTATAGTCACGCGTATCATAGCCATGTGAATCACTGTTGAATACAGGATTGAAATACACAGCACCTATTCCTAATTCTTCGAGATATGGTACAAACTCCTTGATTTTTAAAATACGATGAGCCTGGATATCATCATTTTTTTCAGGCGCACCACAAAGTCCTAGTGGGCAGATTTGATAAAATACTGTTTCTTGATACCACACAATTAACACTTCCTTTCTTTTCTATTATACTTCATTTTAAAGTATTATCCAATTCATTTATATTATTAGTAATGCCGTTTTCTATATATCCATAACGTTTCTATTATCACTAAATATGTTATTGTATATATCGATTATGTTCAGGATTATATTCGCCCAAGAGTAATTCTATCTTGTCTTCATCATAATCTAAGTAAACATAGAAAACATAAATAAGCAGATCTCTAATCTGTTCATGAATGTCTGCCCCATAATAAAGACGTAAGATCTTCTCACAGCTTAATGCAAAACCAAGAATATCTTCTGTATCTTTATAATCCTCATATATATGATCAATCATCCACCCCATTTCTTCATTGATGGAATTCTTGAGTAGTGTATATAATTGTTCCATATTAGTTCCTCTTGAAATAGTTCTGTATATCCTGTTGCGGAATAACTGTTACTTTATCTTCCTGGTAGTTATTTTTCCATGGACCTGTTTTTGCGAGTGTGACAAGTGTCTTTAAAGGATAACGAGAGAATGTATTGAGAATATCATCAATGAATTGTTTCTTTGAATCATCAAGATGATGATAAGCATCTTCAATGATCTTATAACGTACATCATCCTGAACCTTAAATGGGAATGTAGAGAATAGATGATAGACATCAGGATAAATCACTCCCTGCTTCCATGCTTCACAATGTTCATGAAAAAGTGGTTCAGGATAAGAATAAGCCTGAATAAAATAAAGATAGGATTCTAACTGCATAGGAGTCAATTCTTCTAATTTATAAAAAAGATATGAGATGACTTCTAGAATCTCTTTTGAACAGGAAAATTGTGATTTAAGTTCCAGGCAGCGATTGATTGCCTTCTTAAAGGCAGGACCCATCTTTTCATGGTTTCTATTGACTAAATCCATCATATAATCAATATCACATAGCGCACTGTGAATAACTTGTGCATAATCAGGATGTGGTGTACTTCCCTGCAAATAACGTGTAATAGTGACTTCACCAAAGCCTAAAGCATAAGATAAGGGTGCTTTTCCTAGATGATAAAGAGACATCAAAGCTTCTATTTCTTCTTGTAGTGTAGTTTTACACATCTTATTCACCTTCTTCACATCCATTATAGCACATGATAGACTTTTTAAAAATATCTATCATATTCCTCGAATAAATAAAAAAGTGCACATCATTGTGAATATGCACTTCCCTGTGTGAATAGATTTTCTATTTCCAATAACATTTTCCCATACTCATTGAGCTTTGTATAAAGTTCATCATCATCAATCATCATAATGATTTCATTTTTACTGATCTGTGCATCATGCATATAACAGATAGCAGAAATTTTCTCCTTCATATCAGCGTCCAACTGATATGCATCCGCAATATTTGCGATAGTGGATGCCTGATCAGAAAGTGTATAAGACCGATTGTGTGAAAATGCATAAACGATAATAGGATCCCCTTTAAAATTCTTATAAGGCATCAACAATTTTTGATAATTCAGCACACGCCTCACTTCCCCTTCTATACTTATTATATCTGTACAACTTTTAATAAAGAAAGGTGTGGCAAAAGATTGGGCATGAAAAAAGAACACATTATAGTTCTAATGAACAGATATTCATTAGCTGTATTTTATGATTATTTATATAGATATAGTGATGAGTGAGGTTGATAGATTGTACAATTCCTGTGATTTTTGAATAGGATGAACCAGTATAATAGATGACCTCTACTTGATCACCTTCCTTTAACTGATGAATCTTCCAATCCAATTCATAACATTGATCTTCGCATAGTTCTTTTCTTGGAATAGATGTATCTTCTATAAGCAGTTCTTTAAATCCTTTAAGTGCATCAAAACTTAAAAACAAGCGTGCACGATTCACCTTCTTAGGCATTATGACCTCCTATTAATGTATTTCTCTTCTCTGTAGTTGCTTTTTCCTGTTTATTCATAAGCTTTAATATTGCATTCTTCCCATACTTATGACGAATAGAGACAATCGCTCTCTGCAGCTTCTTTTCTTCCTCTAATGCCTTTATATCACTAAATAAATCATAGGATTCATAGTACTCATCTAAAACATCTCCAAAAGAAATAGAAATCTGTCTGATCATTCTACCCTTCTTGACTTTTAGATGATAAAGAGAGATGAATTCATCCATAAGAATATTCAAGGAATTTGTACAAACAGTCAACTTCCTTGAACCTCCTGCCCATCCCCCACCATCTGTACGTGAATAACCGATATAAAGACTAATATGATTTGTGACAAGATGTGATTCAACAAGTCTTAAAACATTCAATTCAACCATCTCTTTCACAACAAGTAAGGCATCCTCATATTCATAATCAGAAAAGAGAACCTGTGAATTATTGACTGATTCATTCTTAGGACGATACTTCTTAATAGAAGCAATTGTAGCCGATTCTCGTCCCCAGGCATGATCAATTATATATTCAGCATTAACCCCAAATTCCTTATAGAGCACCTCTTCAGGAATCTGTGTAATACCATGCATATCCACCACACCTAGTCTTAATAGATGATTGGCTGTTCCACTTCCCATATGCCAGAAATCAGTAATTGGCAAATGATGCCATAAGTATTTCTGATAACGTTCTTCATCAAGTATGCCGATATTTTCTTTCGTATGCTTAGAAATAATATCAAGGGCGACTTTCGCAAGATAGAGATTGGTTCCTATACCACAAGTCGCAGTAATATGCGTCTCATCAAATACTGCTTTCATCAACATTTTCGCAAACTCTTTCGCACTCTTATGATAAAGATGCATATAAGACGAGATATCAATAAAACATTCATCAATAGAATAAACATGAATATCATCCGATGAGACAAAACGACAATAAATACGATAAATACGTGCTGAATATTCCATATAGAGATGCATACGAGGCATGGCAGTGATGTACTCAACCCCTTTAGGAATCTCAAATATACGACAACGATTATGAATCCCCATGCTTTTCATCTTAGGTGTAATTGCGAGACACAAAGCACCATTACCTCTTGTTGGATCCGCAACAACAAGATTTGTCTTAAAGGGATCAAGATGTCTTTCACTGCATTCTACAGATGCAAAGAAAGTTTTCAAATCAATACATAGATATACTTTATTCATCATTTTCTCTCCTTCCTGTTATCACTATTATAGTAAGCAGTGGTGCATATTTCAATCTGTTTTGCACCATATTGATGATGTACATACATTGAGTGACGCATTTCATTGCACCAAAATGTAATTTATTGTATAATGCCTAAAAAGAGGTGGATTCAATGAATTTTAAAGATTATCTAAAAAAGTATAAGGAAAAGATGGGTGTATCAAATGAGTATATTGCGAAGCAGTTAGGCGTAAATCGTTCAACTGTTACTAGATGGTTAAAAGGAGATACAAAAGTAACCAATCCTGAAGTCATAGAAAAACTCTCTTTTATATTAGGCGCTGATGTAGAATCACTTATTAATAATGAAGAACGTTTTGAAAAGCCCGTGCTAGGAGAAGTTAAAGCAGGTTATGACTTGCTTATTGATGAAAACTTTGAAGGGTATGAACAGGTCACACAGGATGATTATTATCGTGGTGATTTCTTTTTACGTGTCGTGGGAGATTCTATGTCGGGTGCACATATTCATGATGGTGATCTTTTGTATGTCAAGAAATGTCAGGATGTACCAAGTGGAACAATTGCGGTCGTCTTAATAGGACGTAGTGAAGTGACTGTAAAAAAGGTTATAAAAAAAGAAGGGTTACTGATTTTACAGCCAGCTAACCCTTCTGTAGATGCACGTTATTATTCTAAGGAAGAAGTAGAAAGTCTTCCTGTAGAAATTATTGGAAAAGCATTATATAGTCGTTCTGATTTAGTATAAGAATTCTTCAATCATTAATGTACTCATACGCTTTTTTAAGTCATCAAGTTTATCATCATCACCTAGACAAAAAGAAATGTGTTTATATTCTTCAAATAATGTCTTTCTGCAAGTGATTTCTCTTTGTCCGATTGTTGCATGATAAAGATGTTCCTGCGTAGTGATATTCATATTATGTTGTAATTCTTCTAAAGCTTCCTGACCATTTCGCTTCATCTGTTGATTTTTTTCATCCTGATCATCCGTGCTTTCAGCATCAAACATATAAGCACAAATACTATAGTTCTTATGATGACATTCCCTAAACAAATCATGAATCATATAAGTGAAATCAACAAAGATACCTCCGCCAGTACCACCAACAATACCAGATGCGATCAATACATTAATATGATCTTCTCCAGCAATAGAGATCATCTTCTCAATAAGTGTCTTAAATTCACTTCTAATACCTTCATAAACCTTTTCATCTCTAAAGATGCTCTGTCCAAGTGTTCTGTCACAATCTGTTCCACGAGGATCTAGGATAATGATTTCATCATTTGTTATATGTGTTTTCTTAACATGAGAAGTCATATCCACAATTCTCATTTCTACTCTATTTATATCATCATAATCATTTTTTATTTTACCTTTTAAGGAATCAATGACACCGCCACCAAGTCCTCCTAATCCTGCAATAATAATAGGATCTGCGAGATTCATGTTTCTACTAGATTGTAGCCCCATAAAATTATCCTCCATTTCTTACCACAAATAATTTAACCTTCACTATTCTAACATATTTTATACACATTACAATGAAAAATAGAAGAAGCTGTAAGGCTCAATTAAGAACCTTACAGCTTCCTTTTTTGCATATAATGAGATGCCTTGACGACAAGGTAACGATCAGAATACTGATAGCCATTTCTCATCATATGTATATTGGAGAATTTCTTTTGGCATTTGAACTGATTATCTTCCCCATTATAATCAGCATTTGTCTTTTTCTCTTCTTTCATAAGATAATGCTTCCCCTCTTTCAATGCCATACTCTATTATACAGTAACAATTATATATTACAACACCCAAATATAACTATTTTTTATTTATATTCTCTTTATGTATACAATTAGAAATATCATGCACAAATAATGACTTCCAGAAAAAAAAGAATAGGCAATCGCCTATTCTTCTACAAAATTGAATTTATCTTTGTTTCTTTCTTTGAATACTTCAAAGAGAACATTAGTCAATTCCGGTGTGATACCTAATAAGCCATCTACACCCTCATCTTTAGTAGGCACTACTTCATAGATAGAGACCTGAGTTGTAGATTCATTATGTGGCATAAGGACGACATATGTACGCTCTTCATGAGTGAATTGATCAAGCATCTTGAATTCAATATCTGTACCCGATGCATCTTTTAGTGTAATAATATTTTTCATTGTATTTACCTCGCACACTCATTATGCCATAAGTGTATATTATACGACAATCTTTTTTAGCTGATCTGCCATTTTACATGGGAACCATTGTCATCTTTTGAGACAACTAATTGATCTTCTATTTCCTGTTTTAATTCTGATACGTGAGAAATAATACCAATCAGTTTAGTTCCTTCTGACATATCCATAAGTACTTTAACAGCTTCATCTCTTGAATGATCGTCAAGAGAGCCAAAACCTTCATCAATAAACATGATATCTAAATCAATACCTGCAGCACTTTCCTTAATCTCATCTGCCATACCTAAAGCTAAAGAAAGTGCAGCCATAAATGATTCTCCACCAGACAATGTATTAATTTCTCTTTCAGAATCAGTCACAAAAGAATAAACCATTAAGTCTAGTCCCTTGTTTTTACCTTCTCCCGCCTGTTCAATATTCTTTAGATGTAATTCATATTGACCAGCAGACATATCATAGAAACGTCTGTTGGCTTCAACAAGAATACGCTCTAGATATGTTCTTTGAACGTAGGTTTCTAAATCCATTCTAGACCCCGATACATTACCTGAAAGCTGATTATATAAAGTTGTCAATTGATGATTCTTATGAATCAGCTTTTTCGCATGAGTCACTATATCATCTAAGGTATTTAATGATTCGTTGTTATTTGTATAATTATGTTCTAATACCTGTACAACACCCGCTTGATTTTTATAAGTATCCATTGCCTGATTGTATTCATTTTCTAATACAGTAAGTTCAGGACATGGCTGTCCATTAATTCCTTTTTCAATTGTTTCCTTCTTAGAAGTATATTCAGAAAACTTTCTTGTATAGCTAATATACTGTTCATTAAACTGCTGAATATCTTTTTCCTGATACTTTGAAATAATATTCTGCCAGTCATCACACTGAAGTTCTTCGACTAGATGAGAATAATGGTTATCTGCCTGTTCAACTCTTTCTTTTAATCGTGGAAGAGATTCATTATAAGTGTTAATCAATGTATGACACTTATCATAGGCTGTTTGAGAAGCACTCACTTTCTGTTTAAATAACTTATAGGCAATATCTTCTGCCTCTTGATCCTTTATAAGTTTATCTAAAGCCTTCTGTGCTTCTTCTACTGATGCATAGCTTAACTGATTCTTTAATTGCGAAATAGTTGTATCAAGAGAAGCTTTCTTGACTTCATATTGATGAATCGCCTCAGTGATTGCAGTTTCCTTCTCTTCATATTGTTTCAACTTTATATCAATACTTTCAAGAAGTGTATTTAATTCATTGAAACGTTCTTTCTTATCTCTTAAATGATCAGCCTGTTGTTGTAATATCTGTTTTTCATTCACCAATGTCTTTTCAAATAATTCTAGATCATTATCACATTCAAGTATCGCACCAAGCTTGCTTAAATCTAGATCATATTTTGTTTTCATATCATCCAATGTTGTCTTTAAAGAAGAAGCCTTAGCACTTTCTTTCTGCATTAAGATGAGCGCCTGATCTTTTGTCTCTCTTAAATCTTTTAATTCTTCTTTGGTTGGTACCTTACCTTCTTTTAAGCAGGCAGGAGATGGATGATGGATAGAACCACACACAGGACAAGGAGTCCCTTCTACAAGAGTAGAAGCCAATATACCTGCCTGTGCATCTAGGAAGATCTTATTTGCCTCTTCATATATATGATTCTTCTTTCCATAGTTTTCACTTAAACGTGCATAGTTATGCTGCGTAGTGATCAATTCTTTTTCTTTAATTTGAATATTGTTGAAATCTTTGACTAGCTGATTATAAGATTCCACCTTCAGTTTGAAATCTTTACGCTGTGACTCTAATACAACGGCTTCTGTATCAACATCTTTTAAAGTGTCTAATTCTTTTTTGCCTTCTTCCTGCTTCTTAACTAATGATTTCTTAGAATTCTTTATATGATTCAGCTGTTCAATAGAATCATCTGTATGTTTATTGATATCAGATATTTCTTTTGTTTTATCACTTAATGTTTTTCTATTATCTAAATCTTTCTTCGCTTTATCCGTTTCTTGTGTACAATATCTAACAAATTCTTCGTGTTTTATATCAGCACGATTATCCTTTTCTTTTAGTTCTTCATACTTTGAACGCAGTTCAGGCTCTCTTTTTAACTCTTCATCGAGTTTACTTTGCGTTAATTTCAATTGCTTATCAGCGTCTACATAAGCATCATATGCCTGTTTGATCTTATAAGCATGATCAATTGTTGACGCCATCTTATAGTTATTTTCAATTACTTCTTTATGAGCAACTAAAGCAGTTAACTGTTTACTGGCTTCTTCTAAATTAGAATAAGCATTAATCAGTTCTCTTCCCTTATCTAACTGAAACTTCTTCTCTTCCTTTAATTTTTCAGTTTTATTTAAAGATTGTTTCTGTTCATTCAGTTTTTCTTCCTGAATCTTACAATAAACTTCTAATTCTTGTACAAGTTCATCTAAGTAACTGATTTCTCCTCTTTTAATTGCTTCAATATAGAACACCAATTGTTCATATCCTTCATCCACACTTAAATGTCCTGCTTCACTCATACATTTTGTCTTGATATCACCAATACTCTTCTCAGTCTCTTTTCTACGTTGATTGAGTTCTTCTACAATATCATTATAGATTTCTGTATGGAAAAGTTTTCTAAAGATTTCCTTCTTTTCATTTGATGTCTTACGTAATACATCCATGAACTCACCCTGAGCAATCATTGCGACCTGCATGAACTGTTCCTTAGTCAAATGAACAATATCAATAATCTTCTTATTGGCTTCCTTCTGCGGATACTCAGATCCATCTGGCATCATTAATGCGATACTTCCAGACTCTGCTTTCTCTTTTCTCAAGCCCTTTTTAGCCCCTGCTTTATAATAAGTATAATGTTGAGGAATACGATGAATCGTATAAATCTTTTCATCATCACCATATCCTTGAGAGAAAGTAAGTTCTACATAGGGTTTGACATCTAATGAGGCAAATTGGCTCTGCAAAAGAGTTCCAGTCTTTTTATTAAGAGTCGAACTGCTTTCACCATATAAAGCAAATACGATTGCATCAAAGATTGTCGTTTTACCTGCGCCAGTATCTCCAGTGATTAAGAATAAGTTCTGATTTGGTTCACTAAAGTCAATAATAGTTTTAGATGCATAGGAACCAAAAGCTTCCATTACAAGTTTAATAGGCTTCATATTATACTCCCTTCACATGGTTGATAATATCTTCTAGAAGTTCTTTTTCTTCTTCATCAACACCATTTAAGAAATCAGTACATAAAGAAAATGGATCCATTTTGACATCCTTCTTCACGACTGCCTGATAGTTATTCTTTCTTATATTTTCTCTTCTAATTTCTAATAATCGAGGAAAGGCATTCTTTAATTTCTCCTGCATTTCAAAGATATTGAGATCCTTTTTATCAGTGAGTACAACTCTCACAAAATCATCGCAAGACTGTTCTAATACATCCTTTAATTCCCCTTCAATAATTCTTAACTCATGGAGCGGCTTTAAAGGAAGAACCTGCGTTTCTACAATACCCTTCTCTTTCATTTCTATTTCAATAATACCTTTATCCTGTCCTGCCTCACTCATAGAATAAGCGAGAGGTGTCCCACAATAACGATACAAGTCACTTCCTACCTTCATAGGCTTATGAATATGCCCTAATGCCGCATAATCAAAAGGAAGTAAAACTTCTCCACTCACTTCATCAATATTACCTGCAGTACGTATTTCAGAATCTGCACGTTCTATATCTTCTGCTTTCTTATTAACAGGTAAATAAAACTGATGAGAAATCAATACATTTCTATCCTCTGTATTTATTTCTTCTCTTTCTATTAATTTTTTAAGTGTTTCATTATAAGAATAATTTCTTCCATCGTTAGTGCCTATAATGTTTTTAACCATGGATGGCTTCACAAAAGGAAGAAGGTAGAAATGTACAGGTCCATAATTGTCATTTAAAGTAATTCTTTCAATATGATCTTCTTCTTTTTCAGGAGGGTTACCTACCATATAGAGGTTCTGTTTAAGTAGTACCTGTCTAAAACAATCTATTCTAGGAGCACTATCATGATTACCAGAAATCATCATAATAGTAGATTGGGGTACTGCTTCCTTTAAAGAAGTCACAAAATCATCAAATAAACTCACTGCTTCAGCACTAGGAACAGCCTTATCATAAATATCTCCTGCAATCATAATTGCATCCGGTTGTCTTTCTTTTGCATAACGTACAATTTTATCAAGTATGTATTGTTGATCTTCAGTTAAGTCTCTATTCATCAGCTTTAAGCCAATATGAAGATCAGATAAATGAAATAATCTCATTATTATTCGTCCTTTCTATGTATCAAAGATATGTCTATTATACACTATCTATTCAACTTATGTCTTGAATAGAGGTTTTATAATGCCTTTAAAAAGGTGTTAAAAAAATATATTTTAGAATAGATTTTGCATATGTTTAGAGTTTTCTATCCTAAAAATATAAAAGGAACAGCACTATCATCATGACTGTTCCTTAAATATTCAATTATCAGTACTAATATGTGACGTAATACCTTCTACATCTTGCCCATCATAGAATATTCTGATAATTATGACTTCCATCTGACTATCATCTACTTCGTAATAGACAACATAATGATTCACCTGTGCTCTATGCATTCCATAACTCTTCCATGGTTCCCATTCAACAATTGGATATCTTGAAGGCATGCAATCAAGAGAATGGATCAATTTTCTAATTCTGTTTATCTGGTCCTCGGCAGTAATAGGAACCATTAACTTAAAAGCAATATAAGCATAAATCTCTTTAATATCTTTTCGTGCTTCCTCATTATAGATTACAGAATACCTGTCATTCATATGCCAAATTCCTTAGCCAATTCTGCATCAACCTCATCTGCCGTATAGGTTTTTGCCGATTTTAATGACTCAACACCTTTTCTTAACTCTGCATCAAGTTCTTCTCTACTCATACCACCAATTGCAGTTGGATTAGTAGGAGGTAAATGCAGGTCAAGCGGTAGACCTCTGGTTAATACAATCTGACTATACAGCATCTGAATTGCACTAGATGGCGTAATGCCTAATTGAGAAAGAATCTCTTCGGCATTTTCTTTTAGCCCTGTATCAATACGGGCATAAACAGCTGTTGTATTTGCCATATATATCACTCTCCTTTAACTGTATATTATCACCAATTCTAGGCATATGCAATCAATTGCAATCATATAACATTGTACTTTCATATTTTGAAATATTTGAAAGCAATTTAAACTTTAGTTCAGTACACCCAAGTATTATGTTCTAGAAATCTAAAAAAAACAGGAGAAATTCTCCTGTCAATCTATAGTAAACAACAAAACTAGAACCCCCAGAAGTACAAACAATATAGGTAGGATAATCGCAATGAATTTATTAGATGCTTTCTTATACCAATAAGGGATTAACGATAATCCAAATAGGATTATACTAGCTGCAAATAGATAATCACCTTCCATCATACCAACACAGCCAAATAAAGCTATACCTACACCAATAAGAGTACGAATAATATCAGATACAAGAAATAGAAAACCAACAGCTTTCTTCTGTATTCTTTTTTTCTTCATCTTCTTTTCGTATCTTGTATATTCGTTATCTAGAATACTTCCACATACAGGGCATTTCTTCATACCTGGTTCTACTCTACATCCACATTTAGAACAAATCATTATTTCACCTTCTCATATGCTATTCGAGGTGTACCATCATCTATATAGATTATTCCTGTTTCTTTAAAACCATTTCTTAATATAACCTTCTGCATAACCTTATTATCTTCATGTGTATCCGCTCTTATATGAGCACATCTCTCACTACAGAAATTGACTGCCTTATTAAAAACATGATGCATAGTTCCATCACTCGCAATACGATGAATCGTACCATAAGTACTATTATCTAGCCATGCGCCTTCTATCTCTTTATATGTAGGATCTTCTCCTATAATAAAAGCAAATACACTATGGATAATAGAATCTTCTTCCATCACAAAAAGATGATGTTTATTTATATCTTCTTCTAATATATTAAGACCAGGATAACTGCTATTCCACTGATGTGGGTTACCTGTTTCTCTCATAAATGCTTTTGCAATGTCATATATTTCTAATATTCTTTCTATATCTTCTGTTCTTGCTTCTCTAATAATCATGGTTCATCCTTCATTAATAAAAAAATCAATCAAAAATCCTCGTAATGTCCCTATATCGATTTACCACTCGGTAAATCTCTACATACTCTTCTCCAATTTTATAAATAATCACATAATTCTCCCAAACCGCATACTTGTAATCTGTCCGAAAACTAACTCTTTTGGAAAGATCTGCACCTATCCCCGGAAACATTTGAACATTTTCAAATTTACCATAAATTTCTTTGATCGTCTTGGCAGCATATTCTGCATTATCTTCAGCGATATAATCACGAATTTCTTTTAAGTCCTTTGCAACCAATGGGTTAATTCGTAAGTTCAGCATAGGTTACTCCCCTACAAGTGCTTTTAATTCGTCCAAACTAAGCCAGCCTTCGCCGTCTTTGACTGCTTTCTCTGCTTCTTGCAGCTTCATTAATAGCTTTTTCTCAGCACGATCACGCTCATAATCTTCTATATCAAGCACTACAAAACGCCCTCTGCCATTCTTAGTCAAAAACACCGGTTCTCCACTGTGGCATTTTTTTAAAACTTCATTATAATTTCTCAAATCAGACACTGGTAAAATATTTGCCATACAAATCGGTCTCCTTTCTTAATGAATAACCATTTTCTATAATTATTATATGCGAAGAAAGCTGTAAAATTCAACTTAAAATTTTACAGCTTTTCTTATTTTTCGGAGTGTTTACCGCAATTTATCCCCCATGTATAGAGGTGGGGGGAATTCTTGCTCACGGCATGTTAAACATCAACATAATTAAAGTATGTGCCACACGTTCTGTACTATAAGTAGGAATATTACATACTGTAATTCCTTTCTTTTGACAAGCTTCTTAGTCTTTGTTGTTGTAGCCTGTACCTGCTTCACAGATGAGTTTGACTGAATCTGGAAATTGTAGGATTGTGTCTTTTGAAACGATAATATCTGCATCTTGAATACATTATAATAATTCATCTTCAGTTGTATCATAATAGACAGTGACATCACTTGATAATACAGAAAAATCTAACTTTCCATCAAAGTTCATTTTCTTTGCGTTTAATACAATACATTTGCCTTTTATTATAATTTTCCCCCAAAACTTAATAAATTATGTTTATTCATTTTGTAATATACTAATCCTACTAAATCCGCAAGTGCCCAGCCTATTGGAACTGACCACCATATACCAATGACTCCTAGTGCTGGTATAGAAGATAAAATATAAGCTAAAGCGACTCTTGTACCAAGTGAGAATACTGTAAGGACAACACTCATACCTGGTCTTCCTAAAGCACGATATAGACCATATAACAAGAACAAACAACCTATACCAATATAGAATGCACCTTCTATTCTTAAGTAGCGTACACCTTCTAGGATGATACTTGTTTCATTTGCATCTACAAATATCATCATTAAAGGTCTAGCAAATATATAAACTAGAATAGAAATGACTATACAGAATATTGAAGAGATACGAACAGCTTCTTTGAGTCCTTTTTGTATTCTTTCTTTTTCTTTGGCTCCATAGTTTTGAGCAATGAATGTAGAAAAGGCATTTCCAAAGTCCTGTACTGGCATATAGGCAAAGGCATCAATCTTTACTGCAGCTGCAAATGCAGCCATAACAACTGTACCAAAGCTATTAACTAACCCTTGTACCATCAATATTCCTAGATTCATAACTGATTGCTGGATACAGGTAAGAAGTGAGAAAGAGATGATCTGTTTAATTCTTTCTCTTTTTAAGTAACTAATCTTAAATATAACAAGTACTTCTTTATATCTAAGTAGTGTATAAAGCACGATGCCTATACCTGATACATATTGAGAAAGTACTGTGGCAAGGGCTGCACCCTCGACTCCCATCTTTAATACAAGTACAAAATAAAGATCTAGAATAATATTCAAGATAGAAGAGATGGCAAGAAAGATAAGTGGAATGACTGAATTACCTATAGATCTTAAATAAGCCGAAAAGAAGTTATATAAGAATATCGCAATGATTCCCATAAAAATATATAGGAGATAACATCTCATATCACCCCATACCTCATGAGGCACTCTTAAAAAGAGTTTAAGTGCATCTAGACATATATAAGCAATGATATTAAGTAATATGGATATGAAGGCGATAAAGAAGAAGGATGCACATAGATCCTGTTTTAATCCTTTTTTATCTCTTTGTCCAAATCTAATAGAAAAGAGTGCGCCACTACCCATACATAAGCCTAATATAATAGATGTAATAAAGGTCATTAGAGTAAAAGAAGAACCAACTGCAGCTAAAGCTGTTTTTCCTAAGAATTGCCCTACTATTAAAGTATCCGCAATGTTGTAACATTGCTGCAGGAGATCACCTAATATCATAGGTATCGCAAATAACAGCATTGATTTCACAACAGGTCCTTTTGTAAGATCTTTATTCATTATATGCCTCCTTTTCGTAACCTCATACTTACGTTATGCAACTATTATAGTATAATAGTTTGCTTATATCAACTTGTGATTTATTTTACGCAATGATAAGATAAATAAGACAGGAGTGATATTTATGTATTTAAATGGATTGGATGAGTTAGATCAGAAGATTATACAATTATTAGTAAAGAATGCCCGTATGTCTTATTCTGATATAGGAGAAAAGATTGGAATTTCTAGAGTAGCTGTTAAAGCACGTATTCAGGCTTTAGAGAATAAAGGAATTATTGAAGAATATACTACGATTATTAATCCTCAGAAGATCAGTGGTGCTGTATCCTGTTATTTTGAGGTAGAAACAAAGCCAGATTCTTTTAAAGAAGTAACTGATATATTAAATAAGAATGGTATAGTGACTCAGATCTATAGAGTAACGGGTAGAAATAAACTACATGTACATGCAGTGGCATCTTCTAATGAAGAGATGGAACATTTTCTTCATAATGTGATAGATACACTTCCTGGTGTTACAAGCTGTAGCTGTAATGTTATATTGTCACGTGTAAAAGATATTAAGGGACTAAGATTGTAATTCATTTTACGTGCAATATATTGATTTATTCGTGCATACAATTTACAATGTGTTCTGAAAGGGGTGATTGTATGGCTGCAAATACAACAAATATCAGTATTCGCATGGATACAGAATTAAAAGCACAGGCAGATATACTATTTTCTGAATTAGGTATGAATCTTACTACAGCATTTAATATCTTTGTACGCCAGTCACTTCGTGAGGGTGGCATTCCATTTAAAATAAGTATAGAACAACCCAACAAAGAAACTGTTGCTGCAATGTTAGAAGCGAAAAGAATTGCAAAAGATCCTTCCGTAAAAGGTTATAATGATCTTGATGAATTATTTGATGATTTAAAAAGATGAAAGAAAACAAATATACTATCAAATAAACAACCAGCTTCAAAAAAGATTATAAACGTGCTATAAAACGCGGGTTGAAAGTCGAATTATTAAATCAAATTATCACCTTACTTGGAAGTGGTGAGTCTTTACCAGATAAGTGTCGTGACCATGCATTATCTGGAGATTGGACAGGTTATCGAGAATGTCATATTCTATCTGACTGTCTACTCATTTACTACATAGAAGAAGATGTTCTAGTATTGACACTTGCCAACACTGGCACACACAGTGATTTGTATATTTATCAAATAGTATGCCACCGTACAGGAAATAACTGTACGGTTTTTTATCTAAAAGAAATATAATCATCATGAATAACTTGTTGTATATTGTGTTAAGATTTCAGTCTTGAATTCTAACAGCATAACCTTGTATTTAATGTAAGTGAAACGATAACATCTAGAATACGAATAAATAGAGATACCATAATAGATAGTACTAATAATACTTTTATATTGCCTTTTTAGTTTCAACCTGATTTTCCTTTTACATTTTTCATGCGTGTATATGTAAATATACAGACAAAAATGGCGAAGTATTCGTTTTTCGAACACTTCGCCTTATTTAACTCAATGATTAAACTTTTTTCTTCTTTAAGAAGATGAATGCAACACAAGCAAGACCCATTAATGCAGCAAATGGTAAAATATTTGTCATATCTCCAGTTTTTACATTATCTTTCTTTGTTTCGTCTTTCTTTGTTTCATCTTTCTTTGTTTCGTCTTTCTTTGTTTCGTCTTTCTTTGTTTCGTCCTTCTTAGTGTCATCTTTCTTAGGTTCTTCTGGTTTTGTTTCAGCAGGTTTTTCTACTAAAGCATCCATAGCAGCCTGTAATGAAGCAATCGCTTCATCAATCTTCTTCTGAGAAACGCCATTTGTATTAGCTACTTCTTTTGCCCCAGCTAAAGCAGGTGTGAACTTATTCCAAGATTCTTCAGTATATTTCTTAGAATCTAAAGCATCAGCCTTAGCAATTAAATCATTTAAAGTATCCTTATTTAATAAAGACTTATAAGAGATACCATAACCACGTTTATACTTGATTGTATCAGTGTAAAGCTTAGCAGTCTTATCATATACAGGAATATTAACTGGAAGTGTTCCCTGAGCACCAAATGTACCTAAAGCAACTTCAATACCTGCAATAATGTTAGGTCCATAAGCAGCTTTAGAAGATGTAACTCCACCAACAATTGCTTCAGTCACATCTACTGAAGAACCTTTACATCCATATACAGCTAAAATAGCATCTGCATTTGCATACATCTGTACATCATATGGTTTATCTACTGACATCACGATAGACTTTTTGCCCTTTTCATGAGTATAGTCTACGATACCTTCTACATATGAATATAGCCAATGATTCGATGAGAAACGACTTGCAGTACTAATTTCTGAATTAACGAATACTGTATCAGCCCAATCAATGTTTTCTTTTACAGCATCCATATTTGAACCGTTATATCTTACTACTTTAACTTCTGCAGAGTCTGGGATAAGTCCTGCTTCTTTAGCACGGTTATAAGCCATGATCATCTGTGCTCTTTCATTGTCATATGGACAAAGCATTAAGATCTTCTGGTTTTCTTTTACTACTACTGGTAAAGTATTGTTTTCATTCTTTACAACAGTAACAGCTGCTGCTGCGATTTCTCTTTCAGTTGCTCTGTTAGTGGCACTACCTACTGTTGATAAAGCTTTGTTTAGAGAGAAATCAGATTCTTTCCAATCTAAGATACCTCTATTTTCTTTTACTGTAAGGATTCTTCTGCATCCATCATCTAATCTAGATTCAGAGATTTCACCCTTCTTAACAGCATCTTCTACATAATCAATAATTGTGTCTAGCTTCTTAACATCTTCCTGGTTGTAAAGAACTGTAGGCATACAGATTAAATCAGCCCCTGCTTCAATCGCAAGCTTAACTGCTTGTGATTCACCAAATGTATCAGCAATAGCCTTCATGTTCATCGCATCGGTAGTGACGACACCATTGAATCCCATTTCTCCCTTTAGAAGATCAGTGATAATTGCTTTTGACATAGTCGCAGGTTTCTTTTCTTCATTACCTGTTTTTTCTGAAACAACAGTTGTGTTATCTAATTGTGGATATAAGATATGTGCAGTCATGATCATTTCAATACCCTGATTGATTGCAATCTTATATGGTTTTAATTCATTATTTAATAATTCTGCTTTTGATTTGTTTACGATTGGTAAACCATAATGTGAGTCAGTGGCTGTATCACCATGACCTGGGAAGTGCTTCGCACATCCAATAACGTTATAGTCTTTCAAACCAGCAATAGTTGCAGAAGCCATGTTACCAACAACATCCGCATTATCACTATAACTTCTTAGACCAATAACTGGGTTGTTGGCATTATTATTGACGTCAACAACAGGCGCTAAGTTAGTATTAATACCAATACTACTTAATTCACTACCAATAATCTGACCTGCTTTTTTCGCATACTCTGTATTATGAGTTGCTCCTAAAGCCATATTACCAGGTAAAGCTGTACCTGAACCTAAACGGTATACACTACCACCTTCCTGGTCAGCACTAATTAATAGTGGAATACCACCATCTTTTGTAGCTGCTTTCTGCATAGCCATACTTAAGTTATAAGATTGTTCTGTTTTCTGGATGTTCTGAGCAAAATAAATAAGTGCTCCAAAATCATAGTCTTCGACAATCTTTCTGACTTGGTCATTCATCTTAGTAAATTCATGACCTGTAGTCTGTGCACCATCACTTAAGTCTTCATCCCAGTAACGGAAGTCTACCATAAGCATCTGTGTGATCTTTTGTCTTGTACTCATATTAGAGAGTAATTGATCCACTCTGCTTGTGGCATTGACTTTAGATGGCAAAGCCATTGAGAGTGCCATAGCTGTACTTAGAGCTATAGCGGATACTTTCTTCATATTATTTTCTCCTTTCGAATGTATCTAGCATAGATATTGTAGCGCTTACACTTTTTTCTTACAATTTCATAACCATTATTTTACCATTTTTCATTATCTATTTAATTGTTCGTTTTAATTATTTATTTCTATTATTTATTTTTATTTATTCATTTTATTTATTTTATTTATGTAATTTAATTTTAATATAGTATATCAGCCTATGCACAGTCAAAAAAGAATGATATACATGAGATAATATGAGTTACAATATTTCAACATTTGAAAAAGAACTGTATGAAGGTAATATATATGAGATAGTAAAGATTATGTTAAAGGAGATGGTTATATGGAAGAAAGGAATAATTTTGCGAAGGGAAAGGTTTCTACACATATATTATCTATTGCAGGACCAATGATCGTAGCACAGTTGATTAATGTACTCTATAACGTGATAGATAGAATATATATAGGACGTATTCCTCATACTGCAACACTGGCTATGGGAGGACTGGGAATATGTCTTCCTATTATTTCTATAGTGATTGCGTTTGCGAACTTGTTTGGTATGGGTGGTGCCCCACTTTGTTCTATTGCAAGAGGAAGAGGAAGAAATGATGAGGCAGAAGTGATTATGGGGAATGCCTTCTTCTTATTGGTTCTATTTGGAATAGGTTTGATGGTGATTGGGTTTATTTTTAAAGAGAAGATCTTATGGATGTTTGGAGCAAGTGCGCATACATTCAAGTATGCGAATGATTATTTGACTATTTATTTGTTTGGTACTGTGTTTGTGTTAATAGGGCTTGGTATGAATAGTTTTATTAATAGTCAAGGGTTTGCGAAGATTGGTATGATGACAGTACTGATTGGGGCAGTGCTGAATATAATATTGGACCCTGTATTTATATTTATATTGGATATGAATGTAAAGGGAGCAGCACTCGCAACAGTACTATCACAATTTGTATCTGCTTTATGGACATTACGCTTTCTAACAAGTGATAAAACGATCCTTAAGTTAAAGAAAAAATGTATGCATTTAAATCCTTATTATGTAAAGAGAATCTTTTCTTTAGGAACTGCTGGATTTATGATGGGGATCACTAATTCTATTGTATCTATTGTATGTAATTCTACTTTACAGATTTATGGTGGAGATCTTTATATTGCGATTATGACGATTATTAATTCTATTAGAGAGGTTGTACAGTTACCTGCTCAGGGGTTTGGGAATGCCTCTCAGCCAGTACTAGGATATAACTATGGTGCGAAGGAATATAAGCGTGTATTGTCTTCTATCTACTTTGTGACATTCTTATGTTTTGGGACAATGTTAGTGATCTGGATAGTGATTACTGCTTTTCCACAATATTTTATTCGTATATTTACTCATGATCCTCATATTACTAAACATGCAATTATTTATATTAGATTATATTTTGCAGGATTCTTTATGCAGTCTTTACAGATCTGTGGGCAATCTGTAGCGATAGGACTTGGCAAATCAAAACAGGCTATCTTCTTTTCTATCTTTAGAAAAGTGATTATAGTAGCCCCTCTGACTATTATTCTTCCCCGTTTTATTGGTATTGAAGGTGTGTTCATATCAGAAGCAATCAGTAATTTCATAGGCGGTGGTGCTTGTTATATGACAATGTGGATGACAATTGGAAAGAACTTAAAAAGAGAGATTACACAATAGTAAATTCTCTCTTTTTGTATTAAGCAGATAACTTGTTTAATAATTTTCCAAATAGTGTTTCAATCCATAATGCCAGCTTTTCTAATCTTAGTACCTTGAATATTCCTCTTCTGATTAAATCGATGATTAATGCAACGACATAAAGAGATAATGCAATCATGATGACCATAAGAGCAAGTAAGTAGAAAGGCATACCTGCTAGTGTTGTAAACTGGTTTAATAGGACATAGCCTAAGAATAAAGAATGGCTGGCAAGAAGATATGTACAAAGAGTTGATTCATCAACAAACTGTACAATCTTTTCCTGTTTACTCTTCATATTTGCGAAAACATAAAGTAAGCAGATAGAAGTTACAAGTAATAATGGTGATAAGGCTGATAAGAAGTAATCATCAAATGTATTACCAATAAACTTGTCCAAGCTTAACATTAAGAAACCATTTAAGACAAATGAACATAAACCGATCAATGCGGTTTTTGATACATTGACTTTATAAAGTTCATGTTTTCTTACAGTTGCGCCAATGAAATAAAGACATGTGAACCAGATGATTCCTCGACCACTCTTAAATAAAAGTGGATCCTTTAATTCTCCTGCACTAAATAAGCCATAGAAGCCAAGTAATCCAATGATCCATACCGCTTTAATCGCTGTTTCTCTAGAAATATGTTCTACCATGTAGTCTACAATAGGACTTAGTAAGAACATGCCTGTAAAGGCTGTAAATAACCAATAAGCGTTATTCGATAATAAGAAGAATGCATGCGTTACAGAATGCATTGTAACATTTTCTGGCTTATAGAGATGGAATGCATAAGTTAAAGCCACGTTATAGATAAGTGCAGTTAAGAGCAGTAGTAAATAACGTGATAACTTATGTTTCTTACCATATTCCTTAAAACCATAAGATAATGCAAAACAGTTGATTGCAATGTAAGCAAGATAAAACATAGCCCATAAAGTAATCACTGCAAGTGTTGATGATGATTGAAACATCCCGCCGTAAGAAACAATATTACCAGCAAAGATAAACATCATCGATAACATCGATAAAATATAAATTCCAAACATTTAAAATTTCCCCTTGCGATGAGTATATATTACAATAATGGGATAATTATGTGAAGTTAAAAGTCTCTTGTTTAAATAATATGTCACAAATCGTTTTTCTTTCTGTCCTATATAATAATATTTATTTTACAGGCATTTTTATCAATACTATTTGCATTAAGAGTTATTTAGTGTATAATAATGGCAATTTTGGGATTAATTTCAGGAGGGTAAAAATGAAAACTAGTAATGGTAAGCAGTTAGCTAAGAAAATGCTGATTGCAATGATCTGTGGTCTTGCTTGTGGTTTTGGATGCATTATGCTAAGAGAACACTTAGTAAGTGGTGGACAGACTGATCTTTGGACAAAGATCAATAACTTATTCTTTCAGGATATTACACAGCCAAATGCAACAAAGGCTGTTGGTATCTTCTATATTGTAGGACAGTTATTCGTTAACTCACTACAGCTTATTATTGTACCTATGGTATTTGTATCAATTACACTTGCGATTTCAACTATCACAGATACAAAGAAATTAGGTAGAATTTCTACTAAAACTATTTTAACTTTCTTTATCACAACTGTATGCGCTTTATGTTTTGCAGGTGTGATTGCTTCTGTTGTATATCGTTTAGGTTTCTTTAATGCAGTTGGTAAAGCAGCAGTAACTATCCAGAAGGGTTCTACTGGTGCTAACCCATTGAATATTATCTTAAATATTATTCCTAACAATCTTATCTCAGCATTCTCTACTAACGGTAACGTATTAGCCATTGTATTCATAGCTGTTGCTATGGGTCTCGCAATGAATACTCTTGAAGATGAAACAAAGACTTTAAAGAAGTTATTCGAAGAAGTATCTAAGATTATTACTTTATTCTTATCATTTGTAGTTAATAAGTTCGCACCTATCGGTATTTTCTGCTTATTAACTAGAACATTCGCAATTTATGGTATTGATTCATTAAGACCTGCACTTGCTTATGTTGTAACTGTAGTCATTGCATTATTTATATATTTATTCTTAGCTTATCCAATCTACTTAATGACTATGGCTAGAGTTAATCCAAAGCCATTCATGAAGAAGATGGTGAAGGTTGCTTTATTTGGTTTCTCTACTTCTTCAAGTGCTGCCACTCTTCCAATCAACAAGAGAACAGTAACTGAAGAATTAGGTGTAGATGATCAGATTGCTTCATTCGTATTACCTTTAGGTATGACAATCAACATGGATGGTACAGCTATCATGCAGGTTATTGCTGCTATGTTTATTGCAGCAAGTTCTGGATATAAGATTACATTCATGTCTATGGCTGTTATTGCAGTATTAGCACTTATTGCTTCAGTTGGTACTCCAGCTGCTCCAGGTGCAGGTGCTGTAATCCTATTTACTATCTTAACTGGTATGGGTTATACAAATGATGCTGCATTACTTGCATATTCATTAATTCTTTCAATCAATAGACCTATTGAAATGTTAGTTACTTCACTTAATGTAGTTGGTGATGCTTCTACTTCAGTTATTGTAGCTAAGAAAGAAAACATGATTGATCAGGAAGTATATAAAGGATAAGAAGTTCTTAAAGGAGTCAGAAGAATCTGACTCCTTTTATAATACCTTAAACAGGCTCCTTACCTCTATATATGCAGTAATAGATTTCAATAAACAGGCAAGGATGATGATAAAATACCTTTAGGTGTAAAAGTAAATTCAATTGAAGAAATGTGAAAGATTAAATGCAACTTTGACCCGTCTAAGTTGGAATTTACCTTTTCACTTGAGAGTCAACAAAGAATCAAATAGTTTACTTGTAATTTTACGATAAGCATGTATAATACTTATAAAGAGAGCTGGAAGATAAGGTGGCTTTTAAAAAGTAGCTTTGTTGAAAGGTTTTCTAATAAGAAAGAGGCTTCTAATGGTGACCTTTAAAAGGCAGCTTTAATTAGAGGCTTTTTTGCTATTAAAAGGAGCCAGAAAAATCTGACTCCTTTTAATATATGCTTGCAATATGATGATAATTATGTATAATACTTATGAAGAGAGCTGGAAGATAGGGTAGCTTTTAGAGAGCCGCCTTGTTGAAAGGTTTTCTAGTAAGAAAGAGGCTTCTGATGGTGTCCTTTGAAAGGGTGCTTTAATCAGAGGCTTTTTTGCTTTCTCCTTTTAAATAATCATAGATTCTAATCAGCCTTCTTAAGTTTGTTCGAGTAGAAGGTTTAGAATTCTTTAATATATCGTTATCCTGTTCAAACTTACTTTTTAAATAATTTTCTAGATCAATCAGATTTACTTGCTCTTTTTTTAAGTAAGCTATATTTATCATTTGCTTATCTATATCAGTTATTTCTTTTAAAATGCTTTCTATATTGATTTGAGGATGTTTACTTCGATCTCTTTTTATTGTATTAGATATTATTTCCTCAAAATCATTTACAAGCAACTTATCAATCCCTTCTATTTTCTTGTATTTATCCTCATATAAAGAATTAATAGGTAATTTACCCGAAACTTGTTTTGCTAGTGTTGGTGCATAATCTAATAAATCTTCGATATTATATCTGAGATCATGCATCACAATATTTCTATACCATTGATCTGCAGATATACCTTTTAAACCAATTAAGCTAATTGTTTCTGTTGTGCCTATAGAAATTACTAATTCATCATTTGAAACTCTATCATCATCAATTGCAGCTACTTTAATATTTTCAGTAGGTTCATTTGATAATGTGAACAAATATAATTCATCTTTTAACAATCGTAGCAAACGAACGGGTATTTTCATTTTCTTTTTGCCGATTGCATTATAAATCAATGAATAGTCAGATAGAGTTATTTTTGTCATTGTAATCATTTTATTATCTTCAAATGCAAATGATGATTCACCAATTTCATATCCTTCCATTTCTGCATCATATTCAATAAATATGAATCTTCTTTTCAGTAATTTAACCTGTTCATTTGACATGCATTTTACTATAGAACTTAAAATATCCCTAATATTAGAATCTGAAATAGAATAGCCCATGAAAATAATAGGATACTCCATGAATATAGTAAGTAGCTTAGCAGCTAAGTATTCACGCTTCTCTTTAAATTCTTTATAGTCCTTTTCATTAATAACTATAGATTGAGGATCATTTAAAGAACCATGAATTTTATAAACTTCTGCAATACCTTGTAATTGAGAAAATAAGAGTGCTTGCTGGCCTATATAAATTGTATACTGAGACAAATATGTTTCAAAAAACAAATCATAATTTGTCGTAATAATTCCAGCAATTGATTTTTTCGCAATATTGTTCAATAAAGTAACTTCATCTTTTAATTCTGGGCATAAAACTGATTTTTGTTTTAGATAATAACTCAGTTCAGCCTTAAATGGAGAACATCCGTTCTCTACCTTTTCAGTATAAGCTCCATCTAAGCTTCTAATTTCAGGATTGCGAAACCACTCTTTGTTAAAGTCTTCTTCTATAAGTGATGCTATTTTAGGATTAATACCATATGGACTATTTTCAAAAGATGCTCGATCTTCATAAGAACGGAATACAAATGAATCTTTGTTTAATTTAGCAGCCATTACTTTTAACAATCCTATCCAATCAGGTAAATTATAATATCTTCTTGATAATCCTGAACCAACAAACAAAAAAGGTATTGTATCTAAGCTTTCAATAAGCTGTTCAATTGTTTTGTTCATATAACCATCCTTTCTCACTGACATTTATGTCTAAAACTCTTTTAAGCAATGTAATACTCTGCTTAATTCTTTGTCATGGATTATTAAAATACTCTCTTCTAGATACAAGATAAGTGTCCTATATTATCTATACCCTTTATATGTAAAGATTACTTAATAAAAATGCATATTAGACAATATGAAATGACGAGGAGGAAACAAAAAAAGTAACTCTCCTTAATTG